>Ga0209640_10000011_pt1 | contig 95949 bp, 73 predicted proteins | sample RifCSP10_1_FD_184018 | JGI IMG/M metagenome (GOLD analysis project Ga0209640, IMG submission 184018) | Soil microbial communities from Rifle, Colorado - Rifle CSP2_sed 10_1 (SPAdes) (version 2) | ecosystem: Environmental > Terrestrial > Deep subsurface > Rock core/Sediment | place: Rifle...
TAAGTTTCGGGAGGAGCCCGGGAGGGGCTTCTACCTCGGATCCGAGCTCGGCCTACCGCTCCCTGGCCACTCGGGCCGCATCCTCGTGCTCGGCGCCGGCAAGGCTGTATGCTCGCTGGCGAACGCCCTGGAGCAGTCACTCGAGCCGAGGGACTTCTCGGGGCGAGTGCTCACCAAGTATGGCCACGGCCTCCCATTGCAGCGACTGATCGTGGAAGAAGCTGGGCACCCCCTTCCCGATGCTGATGGGGTCGCAGCAACGAAACGGCTTCTCGACGATTTAAGGGACCTTGGCCCCGAGGACCGCATTTTCTTGCTACTCACCGGCGGGGCTTCCTCCCTTCTCGTCGCACCGGCACAGGGACTGACGTTAGAGGACAAGATCGCGACGACAGAACTTCTGCTCCGCAGCGACGCGACCATTCAGGAGATTAACGCCGTCCGGAAGCATCTTTCCACGATCAAAGGCGGACGGCTTCTACAAGCAATTGCGCCCGCCGAAGTATTTACCATCGTCGTCTCGGATGTGATCGGCAACGACCTCTCGTCTATCGGCTCGGGCCCTACTGTCGCCGATCCCACGACCTTTCAGGACTGCCTCATGATTCTCGAACGCTACGGGCTCAGCCGACGCGTGCCGGGCGAGGTAAAGCGGCATCTCGAGCAGGGGACGCGCGGCGCCTTTAGTGAGACTTTGAAACCGGGAGCGCCCCAACTCGAGCGCGCCCGGCACACGATACTGGCTAGCAACCGTCACTCTCTTCGGGCGGCCCAGGAGAAGGCGGAAGCGCTCGGCTTCGAAACCGAGATCTTTCGCTGGGATATGGAAGGTCCGGTGCACGACGCGGCGCGGGCCTTTGCGAAGTCCCTCACCGCGCTTCTCGAACGCCCCCGCCCTCAGGCCCTTCTGGCTGGGGGCGAGCTCACGCTCGAGGTGCGAGGTTCAGGAAAGGGTGGACGAAACCAGGAGTTCGCTTTGGTGGCATCCAGAGAGCTCCAAGGCCTCGACGGCGTCGCTGTTCTCTCGGCGGGAACCGACGGAACCGACGGGCCAACGGATGCGGCCGGAGCCCTCGCCGATGGGACCACCTGGTCCCGGGCCCTGAGCATCGGTCTCGACCCCGGGGCCTTACTCGCCAACAACGATGCCTACACCTTATTCGATCGGCTCGGCGACCTCCTGAGGACGGGTCCGAGTGGAACGAACGTGAACGATCTCGTGATCGGCCTAACCGCCTGGCCTGACGGGCTTGAACGTCCGCCGGAAGAAGTCAATCGTATGAGGGCTGCAGAGGTACGCCTCGCGGCTCAGAACGAAGTCTTCAAAAGCGTCGAATAACGTGCTCATTTTCAGATTCCTTGATTGCCCGCGGCTCTTATACGGATCTAACGCGGGCCCGCTTTACAGGGCGCCAAACCGGCGGATATAATCCTGCGACCGGGGAAGTGCTGGAATTGGCAGACAGGCGTGACTTAGGATCACGTGCCGCGAGGCGTGGGGGTTCAAATCCCTCCTTCCCCACCAGGCGATGACTCTGCCCATCAAGGTCGACTCCCAAGCCCTGGATGATCGCCAGGTGCAGCTCACGGTGGAAGTACCACCCGAGCGCTACAACGCCGCCATGCGGTCCGCCGCCCGCCGCCTCAGTCAGCGGGATCGCATTCCCGGGTTCCGTCCTGGGAAGGTACCTTTCGAAGTTGTGGTCGGCCGATTCGGAGAGGAAGCTATTTTCGATGAAGCGCTCGATGCGCTAGGGCAGGACGTCTACCGACAGGCGATCGAAGACAGCCAGCTCGATCCCTTCGCGCCGGGTACGCTCAACGAGGTGGTCAGCCGAGAGCCGCTGGTCCTGAGATACGTCGTTCCGCTGGCCCCCGAAGTCGATCTGGGAAACTACCGCAAACTCCGACTGCCTTTCAAGCCAGCCGAGGTCCAGGATGAGGCCGTAGACCAGGTGATGGAAGACCTGCGCCAGCGGCAAGCCATCATCGAGCCTGCCGATCGGCCCGTCCAACTCACCGACGTCGCGGTGGTCGATATCGACGGTCGGCTCGACCAACCGGCCGAAGGCGAGCAGGCTGAGGTCCTTAAACAGGAAGGCATCTCGCTGCTGGTCGATGACGAGACCGACTGGCCCTTCCCAGGCGTTGCCGGACACTTAGTCAGCCGGGCGGCCGGCGACGATCTTACCGTCCAGCACACCTTCGCCGACGAGTACCCTAACGAAGAGCTGCGCGGCCGACCCGCCACGTTCACCTTCCGAGTCCGCGAGGTCAAATCCAGAACCGTTCCGGTCTGGACCGATGAACTGGCCCGCAGCCTGGGCGACTACGTCGATCTGCTCGACCTGCGCATCAAGGTTCGGAAGAGCCTGGCCGAGGGCGCTGCCAAAGAGGCCGAGGCGGAATACGCCGATCAGGTCATTGGGAAGCTGGTGGAGCAGGCCAAGATCCAATTCCCGCCCATGCTGACCGATCAGGAAATCGACGATTTGATGCATGATCTGATACACCAGCTTGAGGCCCGCGATCTGAGCCTGGAACAGTATCTGAAGCTGGAAGACAAGACCGAGGCCAAGCAGCGAGACGAGTTCCGCGAACGGGCGGATCGCCGAGTTCGCCGGGCGCTGGTGCTCGGAAAGCTCGTCGAGTTGGAGAAGCTGGAGGTCGGGGAGGTCCTAATCGAGGAGCGGATCGGACAGATGGCACGAACTGTGCAGGATCCTGAGGGCAGCGTGCGGCGAGCACTTTCCACCGACTCCGCCAAGCGCCGAATTCGGAACGAGTTACTATTCGAACAGGCGGTCACCTTCCTGGTGGCCGTCGCAAAAGGCGAAGAACCGACCCCGGCGACGGTGAGTTCCGCCGGATTAGCCCAGCCCTAGAGGCGAAAAGCTCCTATTGCCGGGCCCAACCGAAAGGGAGAGAATCTAATGACCAGAGGAGAAGAAATGTACCCCGATGAGCCCCATGCACTGATCCCGATGGTGATCGAAACCACCGGTCGGGGCGAACGAGCTTACGACATTTACTCCTTGCTGCTGAAGGAGCGGATCGTATTCTTGGGCACCCCAATCACCGATCAGGTCGGCAACGTGATCGTCGCCCAGCTGATCTGGCTGGACGCCCAGGATCCGGACCGCCCGATCCGGATGTATATCAACTCCCCGGGCGGAATGATCTACGCCGGCATGGCGATCTACGACACGATGCAGCAGCTCAGCGCGCCAGTCCAGACTACAGCGGTCGGCGTGACCGCCTCGTTCGGAACAGTGCTATTGGCAGCCGGGAAGCCGGGCCAGCGCTACGCCCTACCCAATGCCACGATCCACATGCACCAGCCGCACGGCGGTACCCAAGGGCAGGCCACCGATATCGAGATCCAGGCCAAGGAAATCTTGCGCCAGCGCGAGAAAATCAATAGCATCCTGGCCAAACACACCGGCCAGCCGATGGAGACCATCGAACGAGATGTCGAGCGAGACTTCTACATGGACGCCGAGGCGGCCAAGAACTACGGCCTGATCGACAACGTGCTCACCCCGGTCGAGCAGGAGGACGAAGCGAACGGCAAGGGTAAGGAGAAAGTCAAAGAGTAGGACTGTATGCGGGAGATGGACGAGCTTACACGACGCTGTTCGTTCTGTAACCGGAACGAGCAGGAAGTCCAACGGCTGATTTCCGGCCCCGAAGGCGTCTACATCTGCAACGGATGTGTCGACCTTTGCGGCGAAATGCTGCAAGGCGACTCCGGCCGGGGCGCCGCTCTGGGGTTGACTCCGATTGGGAAGCCTTCCCTCTCCCCTCAGCAGATCTGCGATCGGCTCGACGAATATGTGATCAGTCAGGACCACGCCAAGCGAGTCCTTTCGGTTGCGGTCTACAACCACTACAAGCGGATCGCCAGCCAATCACGGTCGGCGATCGAGCTGGAGAAGAGCAACATCCTCTTGGTCGGCCCGACCGGCGTCGGCAAGACGCTGTTGGCTCAGACCCTGGCCCGCATTCTAGATGTTCCGTTCTGCATCGCCGACGCGACCGCCCTCACCGAGGCCGGCTACGTTGGCGAGGACGTGGAGAACATCCTGCTGCGGCTGCTGCAGGCGTCCGAATTTGACACGGCCCGCGCAGAGCGGGGGATCGTCTACATCGATGAGCTGGATAAGACCGCCCGCAAGTCGGGCGACAACCCCAGCATCACCCGGGATGTCTCGGGCGAAGGGGTCCAGCAGGCCTTGCTCAAGATCATCGAGGGTGCAGTGGTGAATGTGCCACCTCAGGGCGGCCGCAAACATCCCCATCAGGAATTCATTCAGGTCGACACCACCAACGTGCTCTTTATCTGCGGCGGCACTTTCGACGGACTGGCCGAGCTGGTGGCGGAACGGGTCGGCCGGCGAGGTCGAGTCGGGTTTCCAGGGACCGGCGAGGAGCGGGAGGCCAGGAAATTCGACGACACCGAGCTGCTCCAGCTCATCGAGCCGGAAGATCTGATGAGATATGGCATGATCCCCGAACTGGTTGGGAGACTGCCGGTCACAACCAGCGTGGATCCGCTCGATATCACGGCGCTGCGGGCGATCCTCACCGAGCCGCGCAATGCACTGGTTCGCCAGTATCGGCACCTGTTCCAAATGGATGAGGTCGAGCTGGTCTTCACCGATGAGGCGCTGCAGATGATCGCCGAGCAGGCGATCGAGCGCGAGACCGGCGCCCGCGGCCTGCGTTCCATCATCGAGGCCGCCTTACTGGACGTGATGTACGACATCCCCTCCCGGGCGGAAGTGCGCAAGGTTATTGTCGATGAGCAAGTGTTTTCGGCCGGGAATCCACCACGCCGTTTGGATCGCAACTCGCAGGAGTTGGACGACGGAGACGATCGCGATCTAAAGGCGGCGGCCTAGAGTCTTTTTCACGAGTAGCCAATTCGCACTGAAGCGATAGATTGCCCGGGGCGCTGAATCCAGCGCCCCGTTCGGCTTACAGGCCAGAATGACCGAGCTGACCGACCTCCGGGGATGGGTGATCGACATGGACGGCGTCCTGTGGCGAGGTGAGGCTCCGCTCCCAGGGCTGCAGGAATTTTTCGAACTGCTGCGCCGGCGGAAACTCGGATTCATCCTGGCGACGAACAACGCCCGTCAGACCGCGGATCGGGTGCAGTCCAAGCTGGCCTCCTTCGGAGTGTCGATCCAGCCAGGGGAAGTGCTCACCAGTTCGGTGGGCGCGGCCATCCACTTGCAGTCCCAGCTTCCGCCAGGCTCGCCGGTCTTCGCCATCGGCGAGCAGGCATTGATCCAGGCGTTGGAAGCCGCTGGGTTTCCGGTGCTCCCCACCGCGGAGGGCGTCCGGGCGGTGGTGGTGGGAATCGATTCCGAGCTGAGCTGGAAGAAACTGGCCGAAGCGGCCTATGCCCTGGAGCAGGGTGCCGTGTTTATCGGCACCAACCCCGATGTTTCCTTCCCCACCGAACGCGGCGAAGCCCCCGGGAATGGGGCGACCCTGGCAGCGCTGACCGCCACCACCGGCCGCCAGCCAATGGTCTTCGGCAAACCCGAGCCCCACCTGTTCAGGGAAGCGCTCACCAGACTCGGGACGCGGCCCGAGCAAACCGTCGCCCTGGGGGACCGGTTGGAGACCGATATCCTGGGAGGCAGCCGGGCCGGGCTGAGGACCATCCTGGTGCTGACCGGGGTCACATCCAGGGCAGACTTGGAAGTTGGGGAACTTCAGCCAGATTGGGTATTCGAAGACTTGCTGGAACTTAGCCGGGCTTTGGGGGTTTGAGGCCCGACCTCAACCGCCGATCCGATGGCGGCGCTCAGCCGCCTCGACCGTCATCGGGATGTCTACCGAAATCCGAGTCCCATGTCCGGCGGCCGATTCGATCTTGAGCGTCCCATTCACCATCTCCGCCCGTTCATGCAGGTTGACCATTCCCAGGCTGCCGCGCTGCTCGTAATTCTCCTGGACCGCGGACACATCGAATCCGGTCCCGTTGTCTTCGATCTCCAGCCGGGCCAGATCGCCGGCCCGCTTCAATCGGACCCAGATGTGTTCGGCCTTGGCGTGCTTGCGGGCGTTGTTGACTGCCTCTTCCACCAGGAAGAACACCACCCCTTGTTTCCCGACTTCCATGGCAGCCTCGATCTGAGGATCGACATCGACGTGGACCTTCTGGTGATGCATCTCTTCGAACTTGCGTGAGAGGTCCTTCAGGGCTGCCATCAACCCCTCCGATTCGAGAATGAGCGGTCGCAAGGTGAACAACATTTGCCGAATCTCTTTGGAGGTGCGCCGAGCCAATTCCTCGATCTTGTAGAGTTCGTCGGAGGCGGATTTGGGGTCCCGGGCTACCAGCCGGCGGGCGAAGTTCACCCTCATCGCAATGGCCCCGATGGATTGGGCCGGGCCATCGTGCAAGTCGCGGGCCAGCTTGTGGCGGGCTTCCTCTTGAATCTCGGCCATCCGCTCCTTCTCCTGCTCGAGCTGCCCATAGAGTCGGGCATTCTGGAGCGCTACGATAGCCTGCTGGGCGATGGCCTCCACCAGCTCGATCCCTTCCTCGTTCAACTCCTCCGCCCGCGAGTGCCCGAACAGCATGATCCCGTAAACCTCCAGACCAACCACCAGCGGGATGCAGACCGCAACGCTGCAGCGCCGCAGGGCCAGGAGCCTCCCCAGTTCCGGGTCGCCCGCGGGGTCACTCGTGACCTCCAACTGGCCGCTCGACATGGCCTGTTCGACGACTCCGGACCGGCCGGGGATCACCGCGTTTTGGTCGGCATGCAAGAATCCGCGCGAAGAGACCAACTGAAGAGTTTCGCCGTCGTACATCAGCAGCGCGCTGACTAGCCCCCCGGCTGAGGAGTCCGAGTCGGCCAGGGCGCTGGTTGCCAGGTCGAGGGCCAGGTCCATCACTCGCTCGTAGTTGAGGGCCGAGTTCAAGGTCGCAGTTCCGAGCAGCACCGTCCTGAGCTTGCGGACCTTTTGCTCAAGCCGGAGGTTGCGCTCGTCGACCGGCGGATTATCTACACGGCGCCTTTTCATAGAGTTGGATTCATGATCGCTAGGACGCGAACTCAGGGCCTCTACGGCGGTCCCCGAAGGTAAGTATCGGCGCAAGCCGCACTTGACCGCCTTACAGTCGCCCTACAAACCGGGCTGTGTCGAACCCCTCCCCCTCCCCACCCCCAGCCTCTGCGGCCCAGTCACTTGGCGGCCTCGCTCCCCACTTGCTTGTCAACCGCATACCCGACAGGTATGATTCTCGGCGATGAGCGATCGATATCTGCTTGCGGCCTCGATTCTATCTGCCGATTTCCTGCGGCTGGGGCAAGCTGTCCAGGAAGTCGAGGCTGCCGGCGCACATTGGATCCACATCGATGTGATGGACGGGCACTTCGTGCCGAATATCACGATGGGTCCGCTGGTCGTGAAGGCCGCCCGCCGGGCCACCGGCCTCCCGCTTGACGTGCATCTGATGATCGCGGACCCGGATCGTTACCTGGAAGCCTTCTCCGAAGCAGGCGCCGATACGCTAACTGTCCACGTCGAGGCGGCCGGCCACCTGCATCGGACCCTCGAGCAGATCCACGGGCTGGGCCTGCGCGCAGGGGTCGCCTTGAATCCGGCCACGCCGGCGGCCCAGGTTTATGAAGTGCTGCCACTCTTGGACCTTGTTCTGGTGATGACGGTCGAGCCGGGCTTCTCTGGGCAGTCCTTCATCCCGCAGACTCTTCGAAAAGTCGAGCAGCTCCGCGAGTGGCGAAGTGCGGGGCTCACCCGCGCTCGGATCGAGGTGGACGGGGGCATAACCGCTGACACCGCTCCGCTGGCGGCCCGAGCGGGGGCGGAGATCTTCGTCGCGGCCAGCGCGATCTTCGAACATGAGGGCGGAGTGCGGGCCGGGGTTCAAGCCATCCTCGGGTCGCTTGAACTCAAGCCGATACGGGAATGAAAGAGACCGCCCTACAGGCGGTCTCAATTTGATTGCGAGCAAGAGCGCTCAGACCTGAGCAAGCCGCTTGATACACTTGGCGCACAACGTACGGCGGACAAGTTTACCGCTCTCCATAATCCGGGTGCGCTGGAGATTCGGTCGGAAGGTCCGACGGGTCGCCCGCATAGAGAAACTTCGGTTGTGACCGAATGTCGTCGTAGTACCGCAGCGTTCGCAGCTTGCCATGATCTTTCCCGTCCAGGACGGGGCAATCTTACCATAGAAGGGTGCCGGAGCCTCGCCCGCGGATGAACCAGGAGCGGTCCTACGGTTCGATTACCGTTTCGCCCCACGCGATCGCGACGGTCGCAGCCCGGGCCGCCCGTCAATCCTACGGCGTGGTCGGGATGGCCTCCCGCAATCGTTTCGATGGGCTAAGCGCCAGGAGGCCGTCCCATGGGGTCGAGGTGACCATCGAAGCGAATCAGATCCTGATCGATCTGTACCTAGTTGTCGAATACGGCACCCGGATCTCCAGCGTAGCCACCAGCGTAGCCAACACCGTGCAGTATCAGGTGGAGCGGTTCATTGGCCTGCCGGTAGCTGCGGTCAACGTCCACGTTCAAGACCTACGGGTGAGCGGACAGGAGTGACGGCAGAACCTCGCAACCAGGCCAGGGAGCGGCTCTCCATGCGCTACCGCTACATCGACGGGCGAATGTTGCTCCGGCTGACCGAGGCTGGCACGACCTGGCTCCGCACCAACCAGCAAACGGTCAATAACCTCAACGTCTTTCCCATCCCCGATGGCGACACTGGAACCAACATGCTGTTGACGATGCAGGCCGCGTTGAAGGAGGTCGAGTCGCGGGAGGAACGGTCGATCGGCAAGGCTCTCCACGCCCTGGCCCATGGCGCGCTCATGGGCGCCCGCGGGAATTCGGGGGTCATCCTGTCCCAGCTCTGGCGGGGCTTCGCCCGGGCGCTGGAGAAGATCGACGAGATGGACCCCCCGACATTCGTCCAGGGGTTGCTGGAAGCCCGCGACACCGCCTATCGGGGAGTGGGCCAACCGGTGGAGGGTACGATCCTCACGGTGTCGAAGGATATCGCCACTGCTGCCGAGCGGGCCTTGTCCAACGGAGCGGCCTCAAACCTGGATATCCTTGAAGCGGCCGTGGGTGCCGCTGAAGCCTCGGTCGAAAACACTCCGAATCTGTTGGCCGTGTTGAAAGAGGCAGGAGTCGTGGACGCCGGCGGCAAGGGCCTGTTTTTCATCCTGGAAGGTATCCTTCGGGCTGCGCTGGGGCTTGGATTGGAGATTCCGCTCTCGACTGTGGCCGCGATCGACTTCCAGACAATCCGGGGCTTGGCCGAGGCCATCGAACCTGGCCAGGATTGGGAAGTAGTGGTGGACTTTCGGCCGCCGGGTCAGCTCGATCTCAAAGCTTTCGTGCATGATCTGACCCCCCTGGGGACCTCGATCCAGCTTGGAGAAGGCGATGGGATCGTCCGCATGCATATCCATGTCCCCGACCAAACCGAGTTTCGGCCGATCGAGTATTGCAAACAGTGGGGGACGGTGGTCAACGTTCATATCGAAAACCTCATGGATCAGGTGGAACCGGGAGTGAAATTGCATCCGGTCAAACCGGGGCAATTGGGAGTGGTCGCGATCGTCTCCGGAGACGGCATGGCCCGGGTGATGGCCAGCCTCGACGTCTCGGCGATCGTCGAGGGCGGCCAAACCCTGAATCCCAGCACGGAAGAGATCCTGGCGGCCGTGAACGGCCTCCCAACCGAAAAGGTCATCGTATTGCCGAATAACAAGAACATTCTGCTGGCGGCCAAGCAGGCCGCGGAGCTGAGCGGTAAAGAGGTGGCGGTCGTCCCGACCCTTTCGATGCCACAAGGGATCGCGGCGCTTTTTCATTACAAGCTGGATGGTGAGCTGGCCGCGACGGCTGCCGCCATGACCGACGCGCTCCAGGACATCCGGTCCGGGGAACTCACCCGCGCCGTTCGATCCGTCTTGATCGATGGGATGGAGGTCCAACAGGGCCAGGTGATCGCGCTGCTCGACGACCGCCTGATTTGCGCCTGCGATGATCTCACTGAAGCCGTGCTCGGTCTCCTGCAGGCTGCCCGGGCCGGGGAGCGTGAGATCATCACCCTCTACCGCGGCGCTTCGCTTTCTGACGAGGCGGCAGCTGCAATCGCAACTCGAGTCCGCGCGGCTTATCCCGGCCAGGAAGCCGAACTGGTCGACGGCGGCCAGCCCCACTACGACCTGCTCGTCTCGGTAGAATGAGCATGGGCTCCATCCACGTCGTTACCGACAGCTCGGCTCGGTTCATCGATCCTGCGCCCGTCGGTCATCCACTCGTCCACTTTGCCCCTGTGACCGTCCGCTTCCCCGATCAATCGGTCGAAGAGCAGCCTGAGCTTGGCCTCGAGGCCTATCGCCCGGCCTTCACCACCAATCCCGGGCAGGCGATTTGCGAACCTCCAAGTGTCCAACAGTTCGAGCGGATCTATGCCGAGCTGCTGGCCCACTCCGACCAGATCGTGTCCATTCACACCTCGGCCGGGATCAGCGGGGCCTACCGCAATGCGCTGAGAGCCAGCGAGACGTACCGCGGCCGCAGCAATATTCAGGTCGTCGATTCGACCAGTCTCTCCGCCGGATTGGGAATTCTGGTCAACTCGGCACTCAAGTTTATCGAGCGCGGCTCATCCCTGGATGAAGTCGTCCGACTGATTCGCGGCTTGATCCCGCGCCTCTACATCGTCTTCTTCCTGGACGACTTGATTTATCTTGAACGAAACGGCCTCGTGACCAAATCGCAGGCCGTCCTCGGCAACATGCTCGGCATTCTTCCCTTCCTCACCGTCGAGCATGGCCGCCTGACCACGATGGAGAAGGTCCGGAACCGTCCCCGCGCCCAAGAGAAGCTCGTCGAGTTTGTCACCGAGTTTGCTTCGATCGAGCACCTGGCTCTGCTGCACAGCAGGCCCGAACCCGACGATGAAACTCGATTGGTTGCGGAACGACTGCAGGCCATGTATCCTGACCTCTCGATTGCGTTCATCAACTACGGCCCGGCGGCAGCGACCTACATCGGGCTGAACGGATTGGGAGCGATCGTCCTGGAGAACGAGGCCGAACCCGGGTAATTCTGTGAATCCAGCCATCGACAAACTGTCCAAGATCTTGCAGCTCGAAGCGGCGCGGGGCTATGACAATCGGGCCGTGTTTGGCGGTCTCGAACGGCTGATGGAGAGCTGGGAGCCGGAAGTGCTGGCCTCCGGGATCTCGGCCGAGCTGCCACAACTGGTGATCTCCCGGCTCAAGGACTACCCGCGCCTGACCCCGCCCGACCGGGCCGAGTTGCTCGATGGAATCTGGAAGCGGCTCGCCGACGAATACCCGGAACTGCGTGATCGGATCCCAGGCGCGGCGCCGGTCACCGGAGAGGCCGAAGCGGAGCCGGACGAGCTCGAGGCCGACGAGCCGGCCCAGCCAGAGGCGAGCGCTGAGGACCCCGGGTCGGCCGAGCCGGCCTCCCTGGACACCCCGCTGACCAGTGTGGCGGGGATCGGGCCAAAATCGGCCAAAACCTTACAGAAGCTGGGCCTGGAGACCCTGGAGGATTTGTTCTGGCATTTGCCCAGGCGTTACGACGACTATTCCCAACTGAAGACCATCAATCGCCTGTGGTTCGGTGAGGAAGTCACGATCATTGGAACGGTAGAGCAGGTGTCGGTCCGCACCGTGCGAGGCGGCAAGCTGAAGCTGGTGGAGGCCAGGATCGGCGATGGGACCGGCTCGATCGGAGTGACCTGGTTCAACCAGGCCTGGATCGCCAGTCGGCTCAAACCAGGCGACGCCGTTGTGCTATCCGGACGGGTCGATCAATACCTGGGAAAACTGACGATGAACGGACCGGAATGGGAGCCGCTCGAGGCGGAGCAGATTCATACCAACCGGATCGTTCCCGTTTACCCGTTGACCGCCGGGATCACGGCGAAATGGCTCCGCCGAGTCATCAATTCGGTCGTGGCCCGGCTTGCCAGCCGCGTTCCGGATCCGCTCCCGGCCCCCATGTTGGGCGAGGCCAACCTGCAACCGCTGGGGACCGCCCTGCGCCAGGTCCATTTTCCCGATTCTTGGGAACAGCTCAAACGGGCTCAACAGCGGCTGGCATTCGACGAGCTGCTCTATCTTCAGCTCGGCGTACTGCGCCAGAAGCAAGGATGGGCCAAGTTGGAGGCCGAGCCGCTCCAGGTCGGGCCCGAATGGCTGCCACACTTCCTGTCCAACCTGCCATTTCAACTGACGGCTGCCCAGGATCAGGCTCTGCGACAGGTAATCCAGGACCTCTCCCAGCCGCATCCGATGAATCGTCTGCTGCAAGGCGACGTGGGTTCGGGGAAGACCGTGATCGCGGCCGCCGCCATCGGCATCGCCGGATTTCGATCGGCCCAATCTGCCCTGATGACTCCGACCAGCATCCTGGCCGAGCAGCACTACGCGACCCTTCGAGAACTGCTGCCGGCCGCGGCCGGCATTCCGGCCGACCGAATCCGATTGCTGCTCGGATCGACGCCAGAGCCCGACAAGGTGCGTATTCGTCAGGAGCTGCAGAGCGGAGAGGTGTTGGTGGTTGTCGGGACTCACGCCCTGCTGGAGGACCCGGTCGCTTTCGCCAAACTTGGGCTGGCGGTCATTGACGAGCAGCACCGGTTCGGAGTCAGCCAGCGGGCCGCACTGCGCGGCAAGGGGGCAGCTCCTCACCTGATGGTGATGACGGCTACCCCGATCCCACGCTCATTGGCTCTGACCCTCTACGGCGATTTGGATCTGACTCTGATCGACGAATTTCCCCCCAATCGGATCCCGATCGAGACCCGGGTGCTTCGCCCCATCGAGCGGGCTCGGGCGCACAGTTTCATTCGGGGGCAGCTGGAACAAGGCCGGCAGGCGTACATCATCTATCCGCTGGTTGAAGGATCCGAACACGTGCAGGCCAAGGCCGCGGTGGACGAACACCAAAAGCTTCAAGAATCGGTCTTCCCGGAATTTCGGCTGGGGTTGCTCCACGGACGGCTGAGGCCGGAGGAGAAAGAGCAAGTGATGGAGGCCTTTCGGTCGGGCGAGTTGGCGGCGCTGGTCTCCACCTCGGTCATCGAGGTAGGGATCGACATCCCCAACGCCACCGCCATCCTGATCGAGGGCGCCAACCGCTTCGGTCTGGCCCAGCTCCACCAATTCCGTGGCCGGGTCGGCCGCGGTGACCATCCTTCGTACTGTCTGCTGATTCCGGAGACTGAGTCCGACACTGAGAACGCCCGGTTGCTGGCAATGGAGCAGACCACCGACGGCTTCAAGCTGGCCGAGCTGGACCTCGAGCAGCGCGGGGCCGGTGACCTGTTTGGGACTCGGCAGTCCGGTTTTGAACTGCGGGCTGCCCGATTGACCGACATCCGACTCATCGAGAAGGCCCGCAACCAGGCCGCAAACCTCTTCGCCCGCGATCCACAGCTCGAGTCCCCGGAACATCAGGCGCTCGCCGTCGCGGTGGATCGGTTTTGGTCGAACGGAAAGGGAGAAATCAGCTGATGGTCCGAGCCGTCTTTCCTGGAACCTTCGATCCGATCCACCACGGGCATATCGATATCGCCTCCCGGGCGGCCCGAGTCTTTGACGAGCTGGTGGTGGCGGTCTATGACCGGCCGCTCAAGAGCCTCTTGTTTTCTCCGCAGGAGCGGATGGAGCTGGTCGAACAGAGCTTCGCCGGAGTGCGAGGGATTCGGGTCGCCCTCTTCGGCGGCCTGATTGTCAACTACTGCCAGGAAATCGGGGCTCAGGTCATTGTCCGCGGCCTGCGAGTATTGTCCGACTTCGAGCACGAATTCCGGATGGCGCTGGCCAACCATCGGCTCGCCCCGCAGGTCGAGGTCGTGCTCTTCATCACCCAGGAAGAGCATAGCTTCCTGACCGGCTCGACCGTGCGGGAAATTGCTTCGCTCGGCGGCAACGTCAGCAGCATGGTGCCTCCCCACGTGGTCGAGGCCCTCAAACGGCGGTTCATGGAGCTGGGGGACGACGCCCAGCCGCTGACCTCCTTGCGCGATTGACCCCGGTTGACCAGAATTCCAGTTCGGTGTACCCTTCGGCCCTTGTGACTACGGGCTAGCGGGAGGACCCGGAATGGATATCCTGCATCTGGTGGACCGTCTGGAAGAGCTCTTCAACGAGAGCCGACCCATTCCCTTGACCCGCAGCGTGCTAGTCGACGAGGATCGGGTGCTCGAGATTATCGACCAGATGCGCATCTCGATCCCGGACGAGGTTAAGAAGGCCCAGCAGATCCTGACCCAGCGCGATCGAGTGATGGCCCAGGCTCAGGAAGAGGCGAGCCGCACCCTGACCCTGGCCAAGCGCCAGGGCGAGGACTCTCTCGCCAAAGACGCCATTGTCAGGGCAGCCCATGAACGGGCCGAGCAGATCCTGGATCAGGCCCGGGCGGAGGTCGAGACCGTCCGCCGGGACGCCGATGAGTACGTCGTCGAGGCGTTGTCTACGCTGGAAGACGAGCTGATTCGCTTGCTCAATCAGGCCCGCAACGGGATTGCGAAGCTCGGCGCCGAACGTCAGCGCCAGCTTCCCCAAGAGGAACTCGCCGAGCAGGCCTAGCCTCCCGGACCCCCTGAGTTGGAATCGAATCGCGCCCTCTCGGGCGCGATTTTCTTTGGTCTGGCTGTCGCTCTATATGCTGAGGCGGGCCGCTACGATTCCACCCGTTGTTCGGAATGGGGGGCCCGTTCGGCGGCCGGCTGGCCCTTGACCCCGGCTCGTTCCGCGACGGCTTCGATGAATGCCCGAAAGAGCGGATGGGGTCGGGTTGGGCGCGAGAGGAACTCGGGATGAAACTGGCTGCCCAGCATGAAGGGATGGTTCGCCAGCTCGGCAATCTCCACCAGCTTCCCGTCGGGCGAAATCCCAGAGTAGACCATTCCATGTTCGGCCAGGATTTCACGGTAGGTGTTGTTGAACTCAAACCGGTGGCGATGGCGCTCCTCGATCGAAGGAACACCGTAGGCCCGCTGGGCGGCCGTCCCTGGCACCAACTCGCAAGGATACAGTCCTAACCGCATTGTGCCGCCTTTGTCCCCGATGCCGCGTTGTTCGGGGAGCAGGTCGATCACTGGGTGCGGAGTATGTGGATCGAATTCGGTTGAATTGGTGTCTTCCGATCCGAGCACATGCCGCCCGAACTCGATCACCATCGCTTGCATGCCTAAGCAGAGCCCCAAGTAAGGAATCTGACCCTGGCGGGCGTAGCGGGCCGTCGAGATCTTGCCCTCGATCCCGCGGTGATCGAAACCGCCGGGGACGATGATCCCATGAGCCCGATTGAGCTCCTCCCAACCTTTGCCTTTTTCGAGTTCCGCCGAATGCAGCCAGAGCAGTTCGGTCTCAACCCCGACGGCCAGCGAGGCATGCCGCACCGCCTCCCGAACGCTCATGTACGCATCCTGCAGCTCGACATACTTCCCAACGATCGCCACGCACACCCTGGGGCGGTCTCTGCGCTCTTGCGCCACCAACTGCTCCCACTCGGACCAGTCCGGCCGCTTGGTCTCGGTGAGCTCCAGGCGGTTCGTAATATAGTCTCCCAGCCCCTGGGCCTCGAGCCGCAGCGGCACTTCGTACAAGATATCGGTGGTAACCACCGGGATGACTGCTTTGGGCTCGACCCCGCAAAACTGGGCGATTTTCTCCCGCAGGCTCTCGGCGACGGGGTAATCCGACCGGGCGACGATCACATCCGGCGAGATGCCGATCGAGCGCAGTTCGCGGACCGAGTGCTGAGTCGGTTTGGTCTTCAGCTCACCGGTGGCCCCGATATATGGCAGCCAGGTGACATGCACGAACAGCGAGTTCGCCCGCCCGATCTCTGACCGGATCTGCCGCAGGGCCTCCAGGAAAGGAAGGGACTCAATGTCACCGACCGTCCCGCCGACTTCGACCAGCACCAGCTGCGCTCCGGACACCTGGCCGACTTCCCGGATGCGGGCCTTGATCTCGTTGGTGATGTGGGGGATCACCTGAATCGTTCCACCCAAGAAGTCCCCCCGCCGCTCCTGGGCAATCACGTTGGAGTAGATCTGCCCGGTCGTCAAGTTGCACACCCGGCTGAGACTGGCGTCAGTGAATCGCTCGTAATGGCCCAGATCCAGGTCGGTCTCCGAGCCGTCATCCAATACGTACACTTCCCCGTGTTGGTACGGGCTCATGGTCCCCGGATCGACGTTGATATACGGGTCGAGCTTCTGGATCGAGACCTCGAACCCGCGTTCCTTCATCAGCTTGCCGAGGGCCGCGGTGGTTACTCCCTTGCCGACCGAACTCACCACCCCACCGGTCAGAAAGATGTACTTGGTCAAGGCATCCTCCGCCATAAAGGGCGGTGGGGAGTGTCGCCCCCCGGCGAACTCCCCACCGTCATAAGCCAACCGGATTTCGGCTGCCCAACCTCATCCGACTAAGCGCTCCAGATCGCCGACCGCCCGCCGCATCTCCAGCAGGACCAAGCCGAGCTTTGCCTTCTGTCTTGCGAGGACGGTGAGCACCGCCTCCTGGCCGGACGACATCAATAAGACGTACCCGCCCTCGCCGTGAACATACACCTCGTCCAGCATCCCGCGGCCGAGTTCGGTCGCGATCCGTTCACCGAGGCTGAGCATCGCCGCCGACATTGCCGAGACTCGATCCTCTTCAACTCCGCTGGGCAGGGAAGACGCCATGATCAAGCCATCCACACTGACAATTGCGGAGGCTTCGATGTCCGGTGTCCTGCCTTGTAGATCCCTCAACCGGTCGACCATGTGGTCGGTCCGGGTCTTCTCCATCAACGTCCACCCGGCCGGATCGCGGGACAGTCTACCATGAGGGTATAGGCCGGGCAAGCAAACGGTGCGCGAACGCTCAATTTCGCTCCTCCAACCCCTGCGGGATCGCCACCCGGACCCGACCCTTCTCCAAATCGATTTCCAAGATCACCGAGGAGATGGCCGGCAGCAGCAACTCCGCCCCGCTGGCCGCTCGCACCACATACACATCGTTGCCCCCAGTCTCAAGGATTTCGCTCACTTCTCCTAGGACTCGGCCGTCCAGCTCGACGACCTGCAATCCAAGGATCTGCCGGTGGTAGTAGACCCCGGCAGGCAGCGGATCGGTCCGATCCAGCAGAATGCGGACCTCCAGGCCGCGATATTGTTCGGCCTGATTTCGATCAACGCACTCCGAAAGCTTCAGAAGGAAGCGGCCCTGATGGGGCCGAACCGAGATCACAGTGTGCCGCGTACCGGGACTCCCAAGAATGACCTCGCTCTCCGATTCCAACGCTTGGAGTTCATCCGAGTACGCGTCCACCAGCAGGTCTCCCCGTACTCCGTGCGGGCGCAAAACGCGCCCGACAGTAAATTGCTGAGGGGCGCTTAGATTGTCCGGAGCGATTTCTCGGGGATCAGACAATATCCAGCGAGCTTCGCACTCCCTTGCGGGATGCCACTACTCTCAACAGGGACCGCATCGAGTTGGCAATCCTTCCATTGCGGCCAATCACCCGTCCCTGGTCGCCTTCCGCGACCCGCAGTTCAATCCGGATTTCGCGATTACCCTCGGTCTCGGTCACCCGCACCTGGGTCGGATCATCAACGAGCGACTTGGCAATGAATTCCACAAGTTCTTTCACGGATCTCGGCCCTATTCGGCGCTGGCTTCCCCGGCGCTTTCCTTGTTTTCTTCGACGGCAGGGGCTGGGCTCTCAGCGACCGGCTCCGCAGCCGGGGCAGGCTTGGGTCGCCCGGTGCTCTCCTTCGGGCGCGGCCGCTTGCTGGAACGTTGTCCGGCAAGATCGTCCCGCCGGGTGCGCGGGTCGATGGTGGCCAGGCCCGCCTTGGCCTCCTGGACCAGGGTGTCCAGGTTTTCACCCTGCTTGAACCGCTCCAGGCGCTCCCAGGTGCCAATTGGCTTAAGTATCTTCAGCAGCGAGTCCGAGGGCTGAGCCCCATGAGTCATCCAATGGAAGAGCCGCGCTTCATCGACCAATACCGTAGAGGGTTTGGTGCGCGGATTGTAGGAGCCGAGGATCTCCAGAAACCTGCCGTCCCGCGGGCTTTCGCGATCAGCCGCGACGATCCGCCAGCTGACCTGGTTGCGCCCTCCTACTCGGCGTAATCTGATTCGGACCATGGCTCTCTTCCCATGAAGACCTCCGAGGAGCGAGCCTCCTCGGAGGTCCACTTACGTGCTCGATTCGATTGACCGCCGGAGGCTCGCCCCGATCTACCCAGGGAGCTTCCGGCAGCACCCAGTAATTTTAGCCTTCGCGGGAGGCGAGGTCAAGGTCGGCGGCCAGCTGCAGCAGACTGATTCCGAGCGCCCGAGCGGCGGGCGGGGTGCCCCCTTCCAGCAGGACGACAGTCAGTTCGTCTCCCGGCCCAAAGCCTACAAACCAGGCGAGCGACTCCGATCCGCTAAGGGCCTCCACTTCGTAGCCCTTCAGCCCGTCGGCATAATTCATGAGGTGATCAACTGCCCTCTGGGCCTCGTTCGGAGGCAGTACCGGCTCGGCAGCCTCAAGCGGCGGAAGGGGCTGCCAGTCTCCTGGTGTCGGCCCGACGGCGGCAACCAGGGTGGGCGCGGGTCGTACCCCTGCCCCGATCAGCACCGAGAACGCTCGGGCCAGCTGGAGCGGAGTCACGGTAAGCTCGGCCTGCCCGATCGCCGCCAGACCAGGTACGGCAATTTCGTCTACCGCCGGTCCGGCCGCGACCTCCAAGCGAATCTGGGGCGGGTCGCGCAGGCCGAAGGCTTGAAATGCTAGCCGCAATTCCTCAGGGCCCATTTGCATCCCAAGCGCGGCGAATGGACCGGGACAGGCTAAGCGGAGCGCCGTCCCCCAGGTCGGCTTGGGTTGCGGCTCCATCGAAAGTTCGCATTCGAGGGTCCGATCGAAGACCGTCACCGGGCTGCCGAACTCTGGCGCGGGGAGCTCCGCCCCGATCAACCCCTTCGTGGTGCCCCAGGCGAACAGGAGCGGGGCCAGAGTCATCCCAGGTTGATACCGCCCCTGCGTCACTCGATTGAGCAAGGGTCCATCCGTGCGAACCACCAAATCCGGCCAATCCTGATCCAGCGTGCTGGGGTTGAAGCTTGGCGAAGAGGCCATTGCCAGGATAGACCCGGATCGGGCGTCCAACACGACAACTGCGCCGCGCCTGCCGGCCAGTCCCACCGCCGCCGAGTGCTGCAGCTCTGAATTCAACGTAAGCCGGACATGGAATCCTTCCGGGGGCGTCCCGTAGACCAGCTCATTCCACCAGATCGAGAGCGGCTCAGGGCCGATCTCACCCCGCAGGAAGCCATCCAAGCTGGCTTCGACCCCGGCCTGGCCGTATTGGCTGGAATCGTATCCGGTGACCGGAGCGGTCGCGGGTTCGTAGTAGACCCGCTCGTAGGATCCGCTGCTCCCGGTCGAGGCGGCCAAAACCACCCCGTCCCAGTCGAGGATCGAGCCGCGCAGCGAGAAGCGGCTGGTGAGCGCCCGGCGCGGGTTATCGGTGCGGGCAGTCAGCATGTCCGCGCGCCCGATGGACCACCAGCTCACAGCCAGTGCGAGGGCGATCCAGCCGGCGGAAAGGAAAGCCTGGGCACGTAAGATAGGACGGCCGAAAGGTCCCAGTCCAGGGTGGCGCTCGCTCGAGAGCAGGACCAGAAACCCGGCCGCGATGGAGCTGGTCACTAACGAGGACCCTCCATAGGAGAGGAAGGGTAGAGTTACCCCCGTGATCGGGAGCACTCGCAGCGTTCCACCTAAGATGAGCAGAGACTGCAGCCCAAGCGCAAGCGAAATCCCTACCGCGAACAGCACTGCAAACGGGTCCCGGGCTCCGGCCGCGACTCGCAGCCCACGACCCACGAGCACCGCCATGAGCGCAATGACGGCCAGAGCTCCCACCAGGCCCCATTCTTCGGCAATCGCCGCAAAGACAAAGTCCGAATGCACGACTGGAACGGCGGCGGGGGTGCCCCGGCCAGGGCCGGAACCCAACAAGCCGCCGCTGGCGATCGCGATCAAGGATTGAACGATCTGGTATCCAGAACCGGTTGGATCGAGCCATGGGTTGATCCACGCCTCGAATCGGGTCCGAACCACATCCAGGGTCAGCGCCCCGATTCCCGCGCCCAACCCAAGCAATCCCAGCGCGCCGTACAAGACCGCCGCGTGTCCGTAGGCGACATAGATCTGGCCGGCGAGCAGCGCAAGCAGCAGCATGCCTGCACCGAGATCCCGCTGGGCCAGCAGCAGCAAGCCGGCCAACCCGCCGGCAGCCAGAAGCGGGAGGAAGTCGACCGCCCACACTGCCCGCGGGTTTGCCAACCTGCGGTCTGCAAGATAAGAGGCGGCAAAAGCGATCAATAGCAACCTCAGCGGTTCGGACGGCTGAAAGTAGAGCCCGCAGCAGCCTAACCAAAGGCGCTGCTCTCCACCAGCCGGGTTGGTGCCCAAGACCAGGGTGAGGGCAGTGACCGCGATCCCGGCGGTCAGCCAAAGGTAGCGGTAGCGCCGAAGCCAACCGAGACCGGGCGGGCTGCGCATCAGTTCGACCAGGGCCACACTCCCAACCAGCAGCCAACCCAGCTGGCGGACTCCCAGTTCGGGTGAGACCCTCCAGACTATCAGCACGCCCCAGCCGGCCAGCAGGAGCACGATCGACAGCAGCAGCGGATCTCGCTTTGGGCTGCTGCGGTCGGCGAACCTCCGAATTACCCAGGCGCAGCCGGCCCAGATCGGCAACAGCACGAAGTGGGCAACCTGAATCGGCTGCTGGCCTTCGATTCCCCGGGGAGGGAATGCCATCGCCAGGGCGGCGAGGGCCAGGAATGCGAAGCCAACCAACAGCAAGCGCAGCTCGCGCCGCTGGCCCTCGCTCGGTCCTTCAGCTGTAATAGCGTCGAACAAGCGGTCTCAGTTTCTCGAGGGTTTCAGCGGGGATCGAATCGGGAGCTGTGATCAGTGCGTCTTTGAGGGCGTCCTTGCAGATGCAATCGCGCTCGACCGGGAGGCGGGCGACCGCCTCCGCCAGCGTTTGTTCGGCCAGCCGGGTGTTTGCCTGCAGAGTCCGAATGACCATCTCGACCGTTACCGGCGCCTCGGAACGGTGCCAGACATCGTAGTCGGTGACATGGGCGAGGACCGCGTAACACATCTCGGCCTCCCGGGCCAGAAACGCTTCCGGCGAGCTGGTCATCCCGATGATCGCGACCCCCCAACCGCGGAAGGTGTTCGATTCCGCTCGAGTCGAAAATCGGGGCCCTTCAATCGTAAGGAAGGAACCCCGCGGATGCACAATCCCTCCCGCCGCGCTCGCGCCCTCCACCAGGGCCTGGGAAACGGCTGGGCAGAATGGATCCGCGACGCTCACGTGGGCAACGATCCCTCCTTCAAAGAAAGTCCGCGGCCGCAGTCGGGTGAAGTCCAGCAGCTGGTCGGGTACCACCAGGTGGCCCGGGGCATAGTCTTCCCGCAGCGATCCACAGGCACTCACTGAAATGACCCGCTCGACACCGAGCAGCTTGAACGCGAAAATGTTGGCCCGGTAGTTCACCTCGCTCGGTGCGATTTGATGGTGCGCTCCGTGTCTGGCAAGGAAAGCAACCGACTGGCCGTTGAGACGCCCGACCACAATTGGCGCGCTCGGCTCCCCGAAGGGGGTGCTGATCGTTCGGGTCTCCTCGGCTTCCAGACCGGCCATCCGGTACAGGCCGGAACCTCCAATCACGCCGATCCGGGCCTCGGCCATTGCAGCGATCAACCTCCTCCGTTCTTGTGAGGGGCCGGCCCACCCTTGAGTTCGGTCAAAACGTTGCCGAACCGAATCTGGTCTCCGAAAGTCACTACGATCGGGTCCTCGACATCCAGCTCGTTGACTCCGGTTCCGTTTTTCGAACCGAGATCCTCCAGCCACCACTGACCTCCCTGGTAGGACAGGCGGGCGTGGTGGGACGAAACTGTGCTGTCGTCGATCAGGATCGTGTTGTCGCTTGCCCGCCCGACCAGATTCAGATTGGAAAGCGGGAATACCCGGCTTGGAACGGAGTCGCTTCGGAGTTCCAGGTGGGCCGACGGGGCGATTTCTGAGGCTCGGGCGGAGGCCCGCAGATCACGCCAGAGGAATAGCAGTACCGCGCCTAGAAAGGTATACAGGACGAGGGCCAGCCCCAGGCGCAGGGCCAGCAGGGCGAATTCGGGGCTCATCCACCCTCTTCGCTATCCCATTCGCCGGTGACGGTCCTCTGATCCCCGGCCGGCCGGGGCGGAAACGGCGGAGTATAGGCGGTGGCCGTGTCTGGCGGACCTCCGGGATCCTCCCCGTACACCATTCGCAAACCGGCGATCGTGATCACATCGCCCGCCCGAAGGATGTGTTGCTTGACCTTGCGGCCGTTGACCTTGGTGCCGCTAGTGGAGCCCAGGTCGAACAAGACATAGCGGGCGTCGCGGATGCGCAATTGGGCGTGGGTGCGGGAGACATGCTCGTCTTCCAAGATGATCTGGTTGTCGATCCGCCGGCCGACGTTGATGACCGGCCGGTCGAGGGCGAAGTGGCTGCCATCGTCGAGAATCAAGAAGGCCCCCCTGGGGAGCTTGCTGCCTGGGGCCGCGGGCTCCCGAACCATGGCCTTGGTGAATTCAAGCGGGTTGGTGCTGTGCCAGGAGATAACCCGCAGCTCTCTCCGATTCAAGGTCGGATCCGAAGCCAGGGTGATATTCGGTTCCTGGGCCATGAGATAACCGCACTGTCTGGCCACCTCGGTAAGCCCGGTCGAGAGGGTCGCCTGGATATCGGGTGCCTGCTCGAGGACCTTCGCGACATCCTCCGGGTTGAGGGTGAGCGCGAATTCGTTGGGGGCGTAAGCGTTTCCGCCCTCGTCCCGCCGGACACCGTCCACCATCGTCCGGGCAAGCTGGCTGGCCAGGGTGGCGGTGGAAAGTTCTTCCCGCAACAATCTGGCCAGCGAGCCTTCGAAGAGCTTCTCGAGTTGACCTTCGAGCTTGGCTAGCGGCTCAAGCATCGGGCGAGATTATAACCACATTCGGCCGAGTCCCCTCCAACGGGTGGGCCAAAGCGTTGCAGCCGAAGTTTTCGGCGGCTGCAGCCTGACCGAATTGGCGGATCAAGCTTACTTGCGGGCCGTTAAGGGATTTGCGCCCAGCTCTTTGGTCGGAACCGGGTTGTCACCAAGCTCGATCGTGGTGAGGTCGAGCGGTGTGACTCGATCTCGATCGATTTCTGGTTTGAACGGCGGCGAGTATGGCGGAGTGACCTCCGGCGGACCCTTCGGATCCTCCCCATAAATCAGCTGCACGGTGCCCAAAGTGACAACATCCCCGGGCCGTAGCACCCATTCCTGGACCTGCTTGCCGTTCACCCGAGTTCCGGCAGTGGAATTGAGGTCGTAGAGCACATAGCGGTAGCCGCGAGCCCGCAGCTGCGCGTGCCGCCTGGAGATGTGCGGATCCTCTAGGACGAGCTGATTGTCCAGCCGGCGGCCGATGTTGATCAGCGGACGGTCGAGCGGGAAATAGCGGCTGCCTTCCACCATGAAGAACGCCCCCTTCGGTGGAGTGTCGTTGGCGGGTTCCTCCCCGACCGGGGGCGCCTCGGTGGGATCGCTGCTGTGCCAGGCGATCACTCGCAGCTGCCCGCGGTGCAGCATCGGGTCAGTGGCGAGCGTGATATGCGGCTCACGCGAGAGAAGGTACCGGGAGTGCTCCAACGCCAAGCGCAGCGCCTCCGAGAGCTTGCTTTGGGAAAGATGGTCGGCCTCGGTAAGCGCCTCGAAGTCTTTTGGGTGCATACTCAGGGTGTACTGGTCGGGGGCAAAGCGCATCCCGCTCACGTCCGACTTGGCGCTGGCGGCGATCTCGCGAGCCCAGTGACTCGCGGTCTCATCGAGCGGGAACTTTCCCTTGGGCAGTGCGGCCAGCAGCACTTCGACGAAGCCCTGCAGGCGCTCCACGAGCAGCTCTAAGGGTTCTTCCACTACCGGCATTATACGCTGACTAGTGCGGCCTACAACAGCGTCGTGTTCCTAAGGGCCGCGTCCGGGCCAGCCGAGCCGGCTGGGATATACTGACCCCATGCCCGCGGGCGGGTTTGAGGAGCTGGAGCACACCGCCGATTGGGCCCTCAGAGTGCGCGGGCGGGATCTGGCCGAGCTGCTGGTTAACGCAGCGCACGGGATGCTGGAGCTGGCCGGGGTGCAGACCTCCTCGGGGGCCGGGCCGGAAAGAACGCTCGAGCTAACGTCTCACGACCCCGAATCGCTCCTGGTCGACTGGCTGCACGAGTTGCTGCTCGCGCTTGAGCTGCGGAGCGTCGCCTTCAAACACATCCGGCTAGAAGTCACTGGCGATCGGGACTTGATCGCCACTTTCCAGGAAGTGCCGTTGATCAGCATCGCCAAGCCAATCAAGGCCGTCACCTACAACGAGCTGGACATTGTGGAAACCCCCCAGGGTCTCACCGCCACGGTCGTTTTCGATGTCTGAGCGGCGCCTGGTTCGCAAAGAAGATTTCAAGCAGCTTTCCCCATTCCTGTGGGAGATCCCGACCACTTACCGGTCCGGCATGCGAGTTCCGGTTCGCCTGTTCGCGGACGATCGGCTGCTCGAGGATGCTCTGGATGACAAGTCGCTCGAGCAAGCGGTCAACGCCTCCATGCTGCCGGGACTGGTAGGGCATGTCACCGTGATGCCTGACGTGCATCAGGGCTACGGATTCCCGATCGGCGGCGTGGCCGCCACCCGCCTGCCACACGGTGTGATCTCCCCGGGAGCCATAGGGTATGACATCAATTGCGGGGTACGGCTGCTGGCCAGCCGGATCACGCTGGAAGAGGCCGAGGCCTCCATGGCCGATCTGGCCTCCGCCCTCTACCGGAATTGTCCGAGCGGAGTCGGAGTGAAAGGCAGCATCAAGCTCAGCACGAAGGAGCTCGAGCGGGTATGCCGCGAAGGCGCCGAGTGGGCGCTCGACAATGGCTATGCCCAAGAGATCGATCTGGCGCGGACCGAGGAGGGCGGACGGATTTTGGGCGCCGACCCGGAAGCCGTCAGCGACCGCGCCAAGCAGCGCGGCCAGCCCCAGCTAGGCACCCTCGGCGCCGGCAACCACTTTGTGGAGGTCGATGTCGTCGATCAGGTCTTCGACTCCGGCGCGGCCTCCGCCATGGGACTCGCCCTCGGGACGCTCGCGCTGCAAATTCATTGCGGCTCACGCGGTTTCGGCCACCAGGTGTGCACCGATTACGTGAGGGAATTCCAGCCGGCCGCCGCGCGGTACAAGATTCAGCTCCCGGATCGGGAGCTGGTGTGCGCCCCACTCGACTCCCCCGAGGGCAAGCGCTACCTGGCCGCCATGGCTTGCGCCGCCAACTACGCCTTCGCCAATCGGCAGATCATGGCCCACCATGCGCGGCGCTCCTTCGAAGAGGCCCTGGGTGGCAGGGTGCCTGACTGGGAGCTCCATCAGGTCTACGACATCGCCCACAACATGGGCAAGATTGAAGAACACGCCGTTGGTGACGAGCGGGTGCGGGTCTGTGTCCACCGCAAGGGCGCCACCCGAGCCTTCGGCCCCGGATTCGAGGGATTGCCGGACGACTACCGACCGCTCGGCCAGCCGGTGCTGGTCCCCGGCAGCATGGGCACGGCCTCCTGGGTGCTGCTCGGGACGGAAGGCAGCATGCAGCAGTCTTTCGGCTCGAGTTGCCACGGGGCCGGTCGTACTATGAGCCGCAAGCAGGCGAAAAGGACGGTCCGCGGCGATCAGCTGCGCGCCGAGCTCGAACGGCGCGGAATCCAGATCCGGGCCGGTTCGATGCCCGGGCTCGCGGAAGAGGCCCCCCAAGCCTACAAAGACGTGGATGCGGTCGTCGAAGTCGTCGCCAGAGCTGGAATCGCCAAGAAGGTTGCCCGGCTGCGCCCGGTGGCAGTCATCAAGGGCTAAGCCCCGGGGCCCGAGCGGCCATGGTCTCAGCCAACTCTCGCGCCACGGTCGAGGGCTGCTCCCCCTGGAAGTACATCAGCATGAGGAAGGCTCCCAGCTCTCCTTTCCGAAAGATGACCATCTCTACCTGGAAGGCGAGCGGGTCAATGAACATCACCAGTCCAATCCCGTTGGATTTATCCCCGATCTGATCCATGCCCTCTAGCACCGCGACCTCTTCGTAGCCGGTCTCGCCCAACCCGGCGACAAACGCTTCGATGAGCACCTCCGGCCTTTCCAGGGCCACATCGAAGCCCACCTGATCAAGCCGGCGCTCAAGTGGCATCGTGAAACCGAAGATCACCTCGAAACTGGTCGGCTCGACGAAGGCGAAGGCGTTCCCAATAGTGAAGCCTTCGGCGAACTCTTGTCCCTCCTCCAGGCCGAAGTCCTCCGGCGGCACACTCTCAAATCCTGGAGGCAAATCCTCAACCCCAAGCAGCGCCAACGGCTCGGCCGTTTCGGTTGGAAGCGGCGTCGAGGATGGAAGGGGAGAAGGGGTGGAGGTGGGGGTCGAGGTCGGCGTCGGCGTCGAAGAGGCGGTCGGAGTAGGAGTTGGACCGAGGATGGCGGCCGGATTGCAAGCCAGCGAGGCGAGCGCCACCGCGATCCAGCACAGCAGGACCGGGTTGAGGGAGGGCTTCGGGAAGGGAACACACGATAGCTTCATTGGACTCATCCTATTCGGAGGCCAGCAACCTCAGGAAGCGACGCTTGCCCACTCTCAGAACGCCTCCGGCTGCCAGCTGAAGTTCGTAATTGGGATCGTTGAGCACTTCGTCGTTGAGCCGCACCCCGCCCTGCTGTACCAGTCGGCGGGCCTCGCCCCGGCTGCCTGCCAGGCCGGAAGCGAACAACACATCGACCAACCGAGTGGCGCCGCTCAAAGCGTATCCTGGGATCTCTTCTGGCTCTGCACCTTCCTGAAATACCTGGCGAAATTCGTTCTCAGCCGAGGCAGCCGCCTCCGGCCCGTAGTAGATCTCGACGATCTCCCGGGCGAGCATCATCTTGAAGTCCCGCGGGTGACCCGCCCCGGAGGCCAGCTCGGATTCCAACTGAGAGATCTTGCTTGGCCCCCAGCGGGTCGCCAGGCGGAAATAAGACCCCATCGCCTTGTCCGGAACGCTCATGACCTTTCCGTACATATCCTCCGCGGAGGTATTCAGCGGGATATGGTTGCCGAGCGACTTGCTCATCCGGATTTCACCGTCGGTGCCCGGCAGGATGCCCAGGATAACCCCGATATTGGGCCGTTCACCGAGCACCTCCATCAGCTTGCGGGCCGCGGTCATGATATTGAATAGCTGGTCGCTGCCTCCGATTTGAACGTCGCTTTTCATGTGGTATGCGTCGTAAGCTTGCATAAGGGCGTAGAAGAATTCGTGAAGGTAAATCGGGTCGTCCGAGTCGAACCGCTGGCGGAACGACTCACGGCCCAGGAATTGTTGAATCGTGAAATTGGAGGCCAATCGGATCAGATCGGCGAATGTGAGAGGGCTCAGCCACTCATCATTGTAGCGAATCAGGGTGAGATCTGGATCGAGAATCTTGAAGGCTTGCCGGGCGTAAGTCTCTGCATTGGCGGTGGCCTCTTCGAGGCTGATCTGGGCCCGCACTTTGTCTTCGTGAGAGGGGTCCCCCACCAGCGAAGTGAAACGTCCAATCAGGAAGGTCACCTCATGTCCAAGCTCCTGGAATTGGCGCAGCTTGCGAATGGGGACCATGTGACCGATGTGCAGATCGGCCGTCCGAGGATCGAATCCGCAGTAGACCCGTAGGGGCCGCCGCTCGCGCTCGGCCTGCTCCAGCCGCTCGCCCAGCTCCCTCCCCATGGCGACCTTGAGGCCCTCGTCCCCATACTCGGTGCCCTGCATCAGCAGGTTGACTTGCTCATCAGTCGATGGCCGGCTCACACCCAGGTCACTTTATCTGCTCAGCACACCCATCATACGCCAGCCTTGGTGATTCAGCGACCGGTAAGGCAGCTCGCGCAGAGCTCGTTCCAAATTGCCCGCGCCGCGGGCGGGATCAATGTGGGCTCCTGCACTGTTCCCTCCACGGCCGCGAGGCTCTCTCCGGCTTGGATCAGCTGATCCTGTCCTTCGCCCACAGTCATCCGGCAGGCACCAATGAGGCAAGCCATCAGAATCTGCCCGCCCCCGGCCTCGACTCCCATCGCGCCGCGTCCGGCACCGGTCAGGCTGACCAAGACGGCTTGGGCGTGGACCAGGTATTCGCGGGTCCCACTCGCCCGCAATACAAGCAGCTTGCCCTGCTGCAGTCTTAGTTCAGTCGGCCCGGCACCGTTGATCGAATTGGATTCTCCGGCCGCCGACCGAGGGTCGAGCAAGGCAAGCTCGAGCTGGGCATCCTGACCCAGGTAGAGGGTCCCTTCTCCCAGGTCGGAGCCGGCTTCGAAGGTGGATTGCAGACTCAGCCGGGCTTCGGTCAAGGCCGTTACGAAGCTCCCGGCCGGGATCGTTCCAAGATTGACAACCGACTGCACAGTCCCGTCTGCGAGCTCGGCCTGTACACCGCCCACGACCAGCACGGCGAACCCGTAGTCGTTGGCCGCCGCCGGGCGTGACCGGGCAACCCACGCGACGGCGGCGATCCCAAGGACCAGCAGGATCATTCCAGCGGCCAGCAGTGTTCGAAGTGCCGATCGCCGGCCTGAGCGGCTTGCCCCCGGGATCCCCAACACCGCCACCGACACGCAGTCATCCACGTCGCGCCCCAAGGCAAGGCTGACCAGATGGCGGGCGGCCTCCAAAGGAGAAAGTTCGCTCGTATGCTGCGCGATTTCAGCGGGGAGAACGAAAGGTTGGCGCGAAGCCGGATTGGTCCGAAAGATACCGTCAGAGGCCAGCACGACCCGATCGCCACGGTCGAGCGAAAAACCGTCGCGGGGTCCGCTGAGGATTCCCGGGTCGTCCTCAGCTCCAAGTCTCCCGTCGGACTGCTGAGTGAGCCGGCTGGCCCGCCCCTTGGAGACTCGGATGGCCACGCCGCTTCCAATGTGAGCGGTATAGGCGCGGTTCTTTGAGATCGCAATCGCGGTCGCCGCGACCCGAGACGGGCCGGAGCTACCTTCGCTCCGATTCAACAGACTCTGGTGGGCAATCTCGAGGCCCCGCCGCAGCGCCTGGCTCAGTTCACTGGTTCGAGACTGCTCGACGGCCTGGAACACCTGCGCCACGACCCGCGCCGCGGCCTGGCCCGCCGCAGGGCTCCCTTCGCTATCGGCAACGACCGCCAGCAGCACCGCTTCTCCGCCAGCGGTCCGTACCCCTCCGGCCCGCACGCGATCGGTCTGTTCGGCCGCGCCGCCGAGTTCCTGGGCGGTCGCGGAGAGGCTTTCCGTGCGTCTGCTAGCGTTCCTAAAGGTCACCGGGGAATGGTCGGAAATCGAGCGCGTCGGTTCATCTGTTTGTCCCCGCGAACCTAGTCCCCCGGTGTCTCCGGTGGCACGTCGGTTTCGGTGGGCTGTGGCCCCGGCGTATCCTTGGGAGGCTTCGGCGTGTCTGAGGGCGGCGGCGTGTCGGTCGGCGGCGGCTCCGTCGGCGGGGGCGGCGGAGGCGGCTGCGGCGGCGGCTGTGGAGTCCGGGTTGGCGGCGGCGGAGGCAGTGGGGTAGGCGTGACGAATAGTGGGCCTAGCGGGGTCCGGGTTGGAGTGGCGACTGCGCCCGCAGCTCCCCCCCTGACCGCGGTCGGGGTGGCCACCAGGCCTCCCGCGAACCCGGCGAACGCGTAGCGCTCATGGGCAATCGGAGAGGGTCCCAGGATTTCGCCCTCGAGGGTGAACAACAGGTGCTCCCCAGCCGCCAGCCTGAATCCGACCCCACCCGAAAGCAGGATCTCGCATTCCCCGCCAAAGCAATCGACTTCGAATTGGCCCGTAGACGGATTCCAGCTTGCTCCCATCAGCGAGCCGCTCATTCGGGCCATCGCTCCAGAGGGTGCCGAGACGCTGACCACCTGCCCCGTCGCCTCTTGCCCCGACACCAGGACCACCCCCGATTCCAGCACCAGGCCCGTCCCGGCCTGGCCTCCGATCTGCAGCAGTTCAAGTTGGCTGTCCGGGCCTAAGTACACGATGCTTTGGTCCGCCAGACCCAACCGCAGGTAGCTCGCGCTGCCGACGGCTTTCAGCTTTACGCCGGCGCCGGCCGAGACTAATTGTTCCTCCCGAAGCGGCTCAAACCCCTTGGCGGGCCCCGCCAGCTCGCCGCGGCCGCCGATCTCAGAGACATAAGCAACCCCTGAAGGCAGCGCCGGGATGGTCGGTTGGGGGGCGGGTCCGGAGAGCGAAGCGGCAAGCTGGGGTGCGGCCCACACCCCGACGACTGCCATCAGCCCTAGTGCGGCCGCGGTACCGGCCGCCGGGGCGAGGTAGCGCCTGAGGTAGATCCCACCCGGGATCTGCAGGATGGCGGCCGACACGTTGTCATCCACTTGGCGGCCGAGGGCGCGCTTGATCAGTGCGTCCACGGCGCCCTTCGCGGAACGGCCCCGCACCATCGGCGCGAACTCACTCGCCTCCACATAGTGAGCAATCGCCCGGTCGTGCCGCGATTTGACGAGCCCATCAGAGCAGACCAGGACCACGTCCCCAGGCTTGAGCGGCAAGCCCTGCGCGGCGCGCGCTTCCGCGGCAGTCTCCTGCCCACCTCGCAGCCATAGCCCCAGGTCCACCTCCAATTCAGGCTCATAGCCAACCGAGCGCACGATCTGGTCCTTGCGCGGATGCTTGGCAGCTTCCTGACGCGACAATCTGCCGGTTTGGACGACCTCGTTCTCCCAGGTGTGGTCGACGGTGAGCGGGAAAGCCTTTTGGCCCCGCAGCAGGTAGACCCGGCTGTCGCCCGCGTTCGCCACGTACAGCTGTCCTTCAGCGATGGCCGCGACCGCGGCGGTTGAGCCCATGTTGGTCTTGCGCCTGCTCTTTTTCGATTCCGTATGGACCCGTTGATTGGCCTCCTTCAGCGCGGCCTGCAGCAGGCGCGGAAGGTTGGTCTCTTCAGAATTCTGGCAGTGCTCGAAAATGGTCGTCAGGGTCAGCTCTGCCGCCCGCTCGCCGGCATTCTCTCCACCAATCCCGTCTGCGATCACCGCCAACGAGAGCAGCTGTCCGCCCGCGGTGCGGATCGTCTCGGCTCGAGAGCGATCCTCGAGCAGATTGCGTTTCGACGAAGCGCCAATGTGGGATGCGGCGGCGGATCGGACTTGCCGGCTTGAGGCTGACCGGCCGCGGCCCGTGGCCCTGGTGTTCACCTGCTCGATCCGCTCCTATCTACCTTCGCCAGAATAACCGCCGGATCTTCTTGGGGGCCCGTTTGACCCGCCAATCTCCGGAATAGCGGTCGATCACGGAGTTGAATTCGCGCATGTTGACTCGCAGCTTCGGCTCCTTCGCCAAGCAGCCTTCGATGACGAATTGATCCAGTTCTCGGGGGAGGTCTTGGCGGCGTTTGATCATGGATGGCGGAATCGCGCGCAGGATGGCCGAGGTCACACTCCGATCCGTGAGCCCCAGAAACGGCTCACGCCCAACCAGCAATCGGTAGAGCAAGATCCCCATGCTCCACACATCTGCCTTGGCAGGATCCCCGGCGGCCAGCCACTCCGGCGGACTGGGCTCCCGCGACTCTTGCAGCCGCTCCGGCGCCATATACACCACCGATCCGTCGAGCTGAGGACGAACCAGCTTGGCAGCCACCCCGAAGTCAATCAAGACCGGCTCCAGCCGCTCGCCAATCTTCAGCTCGCGCCGAAATAGGATGTTGTCGGGCTTTACATCATTGTGGGCGAAGCCTTCTCGGTGAATGTACTCCAGGGTCGTTCCGACCTGGTGGCAGACTGCCGCGGCTTCCCCCAGCGAAAGCGCACCCAGCCCGCGGAGGTACGACTCCAACGAGCCTCCCCGCAATACCTCCATCCCGAAGAACCACGGGCTGTCGCTGATTTCGACGGCCCGCTCCTTGAAAGGGTTCTTGCCCTCCGAAACCGGCCTGAGCCGGACTACCCCCCGATGGTCGAGTTTTTGAAGGATCTCGACTTCCTTCTGAATAGCTGCGAAAAAGTAGTCCTGATTTCCGCCGGTCCGGGAGATCTTGAGTGCGGCCTGCTGATCTTCACCTTTGAGCGGGCGGGCGCGCACCACCCGCGCCATGCCTCCCCGCCCTTCGGGATACACCTCCAGAATGCGGAAACCTCCCAGGAGACTCCCTGATTTGATGGCAGACAGTTGATACGGTTGCATCGGTTAGGCTAGACCCGGGTGCGAGGGCCGAGGTGATTTCAGTCCCTAGGCTCCTTGAGCAGATCCTCAAACCCTTGACTGGTGTCACGACCGGCGGCCTCAAAATCTGAGATTCGGCGCGGCCGGGTCTGGCGGTGCTCGTCATCCGCTTCCGGCCGGCCACCGGTGACGTCCGCCAATTGGAAAAGAAACCGGAGCCCGCCCCGCTCGATTGGCGCGACGTCCAGAGTATCCCCGTCATGCAGCCGGACCGATTCGAGCGGGGTGATCTTCGCTCCGTTCACCAGGGTGCCGTTCGTGCTGTCCTCGTCTCGGACCGCAAAGTGGTCGTCTTCATCCAGAATGGTGCAATGCAGCCGGCTGATTGCGCTGTCTTCGTCGTTGATGTGGAAGAGCAGGTCGGCGTGCTTGCGTGAACGCCCGATGGCGGTCGTCCCGTAAATCTCAAATGAGCGCTGCGGCGGCTCCTCGAATCCTTCCAGCGGGACCAGGTAGGCCTTGGCCACCAAGGCCGTCCGCCGACCGGTAACCCGTTCGACAAAATCCGACACGCTTTCCCCCGCCTGCTGCAGGGCCGGGAGCAAGCGGCCCCGGTTCAGGAACAGGAACACTGCGGCAGCTAACGATGCAAGCCCGACTGCAAGCGAGACGTAGAGCAGAATCCGGTCCAGCGTGCTGGATCCGCCCGGCTCGATGAAGTTGACCGAGACGGTTCGAGGGCTGGATTGCCCTTGCATCCCAAGTTCATCGTCAAGGACCACCTGGAGGGTGACCGGTGTTTGGCTGGAGTCTTGATAGTTTCGGATGTCCCAAGTGATCTCGGTCCGGCCTTCCACCACCTGGCCCTGACCGGAGGGAGCCCCATCGATGAGCAATTGGGCCTGGCCGAGCTCGCGCGGGTGGCCGTCAGGAAACTCGACTTCTGCGACAACGGTGACGAAGGTCGGTTCGGCCAACGACGCGTCGTCCGACCGGTCCACGGCCTGGCGGTTGATGACCGCTCCTGGGGCCGGCGACACGACCTCCACCTTGGGCGGACTGAGCTCCAGGCTGAACTGCCCTGTTGCCGAGAGCGGCCCGCTGCTGGTGTCAATTTCAACCAGCACCTGCCGCGTTCCGGCCGCGGCGGAATTCGAGCGGTAGGTGATGTGCAACTGCTGGCGGCGGAAGGTCAGTGTCTCGAACAGGGGCTCAAGCCCGCCGGTTCCGTAGTGGGTGGCGAACTCGCCCCCCGTCACCTGGGCCAGGGGCTGCAAGGCGACATCCCAGAACGTGGTCCCCGCCTCCCGAGCCATGACCACATGAATCGGGATGCCGGCCTCGATCGCCCGTTCGGCAATGTCCGAGGTGTCGGCCCGCATGCCAGGGGTGAACAACACTAATGCCTGGGGCTTGTCCTCACTGCCTGGAGCAAATTGCAGCTCGTCCAGGCCGCGGCGCAGTCCAGTCCGGGTGAACGCCCCGGCCTGGGGTGGAGCTCCGAAGCTCGAATCGCTGGGCGGCTGGTAGGTGGCGATCTGCTGGCTGACCAGACCGGGATCGGAACTCATGGGACTGATCAGCTCAGTCGCGTCACCCTCCTGGACCAGGACCGTCACTTCATCCACGCCGGCCATCATCCATGGCCGACCGATCAAGAACGTCTCCAGGTAGCCGCTGGCGATCTCGTAGACTTTCCGCAGTCCGACCCCGGTGTTGCGGATCCCGTCGCCAGGGTCGATGACAAAGGCGAGCCGCACCCCCACATCGACCGGGTCGACCGAGATCACTTCGAGCGGGACACCGTCTTCACTGACCCGCAGGTTTTGGTTCGGAATGAGTACGATGAGCGATCCGGCCGCCTCCCAGGCTGCCAGCTGCACTCGGACGAGCGGGAACTCGTCAGTGATGACCTTGGTTACCTTGATAGGTGGCTGCTCAGTCTGAGAGCTGGCGGGAGTATTGATGAGCGCCAGACCAACCAGGCAGGCGAACCCGGCCCGCGCGAGGTTCCGAAAGGCTCGCCGGCCGCGCTGGGAATTAGCGTGGGTCTCGGACGAGCTGTACCACGGTAACGATTTCGGTGGTTTCATCGAATCAATGCTGGCGATCCTTGAGTTTGCCGATTCGTTTCGCGAGCGCCTGGTCTGGGTCTTCGCCTTCCCTCCAGTATGCCGCCGTTTGCAGGAGGCGGACCTGTCCCCGGCGGATCAGAAATCCCCGACCCGGCGGCAGCCCTGCGCCTGGTTGCCCTTGCGGCCGGCGGGCATTGTTGAACTGCTCGATACCTTCTGTCCCGCAAAGCAGAACACCGTTACCCTGTTTCCGGACTGCCTGGATGAACGGGTCGTCGTAGTCACGCGGCAACTCACTGATATTGCCGGCAAGGATGAAGCCCACCCCCAGGTTCCCGCCGGAGGCCAGCAACTCGGCAAGCGTGCGGCGGGCTTCGTTTTCGCGATCGGAGAATCGATCATAGTCATCAATGACGACCAGGATCTGCGGCCAGCTGCTGAGCAAGGCATCCATGTCGAATGAATCAGGAGTTTTTTCATAGGCCTGCTCGACCTCGGCCTGCCTCCTCTTGATTTCCTTGGTCAGCTGGGCAAAAGTTGGTTCGAGTCCCGCCGCACTTCCGACATACGCATGCCGATGCGGGATCGCACGGAAGGGACTCATCGTGCGGGAATGGTGGTCCATGAGGACCAGCTGCAGTTGGTCTAGCCGAGATCGCTCTGCCAAACCTAAAACAAAGGCTCGGAGCAGAGTGGTCTTGCCAGACTGGGGACTTACCGCAGCGATGAGGTTGGAGGGACCGTCCTCAAGCAGATCGAGATAGACCGGGTTGAGGTTTTCATAATCCGTGCCTATGAAGCAAGAGGGAGATGGTCCGCTCGCGCCGGGTTGAAACTCGGCCGCGACCTCGGGCACCGTGATCAGCAATGGCAATACCTCGACCGGTCGAGGTCGGGGGCCTCTCCATGCAGCCTGCATGTCCGCAGCGAGTCTGGCAAGGTTGCCCAGCTGTTCCTCATCGGTCTCTCCCTCGACCGGGAGCGCGGCCTGAAAGTCGAGGGGTGGCGTGGCCCGCAGCAGCCCACGGCCAGGCGGAGGCGGGTGCTCGATGTCCTCTTTGATCTTGGCGTCGCTCGGCTTGCCGACGATGCGATAGTACTCGGACTGATCTGCCAGATGGAACGCCAGCCGAAGGGCGACGTTCGCAAAGAGGTCATTCGGGACTTCAGCCTGCAGGGTTGCCGAAACGACCAGGTGAAGCCCGACAGCCGCACCCCCGCCCAGGAACGATGCTACCGCCCGCGCCACTTCCACGTTGGTCAGTCGCTTGAACTCGCCATAGCCGTCGATGATCAGGTAGATCGAGGGCAACTGGGAGTCGGGGGCGGATTTGGAATTGAAATCGGTCAGGTTGTCAACACCCTGAGATCGAAGCAGCTCATTCCGCTTTGAAACTTCGAACTCGATTAAGGAAAGCAGTCGGAGCACGCGTTCGTCCTCGAAGCGAGTGACGACTGCGCCAACATGCGGGAATCCTTCCAAAACCTTCAAAGCAGACTGACCCCCAAAATCCAACGCGTAGACCTGAGCTTGGGCTGGCGATTGGGTGAGGGCGATTGAGCTGACCAGGGTCCTCAGCAGAGTGCTCTTCCCGGTCGCGGCCGATCCGAAGACCAGCAAGTGTTGACCGCCCCGCTCCGGATCCAGTTGGAAGATCATTTGTCGCTGCTCGGCGGGCCGCTCGGTCAGGCCAATCGCCACTTTGGAATTCGCCCCATTAGCTTGATCGGACCGCCACGGTCGACACGGCTGCCAGGCCCGGCCATCCCATCCCCCGCGTAGATGCTTTGAGATAAGGATCGGGAGGTAGAGCCGTTCCGGAAGTGGGTCCGGCCAGACCGGGGGCGGTTTTCTTAGCCGCAAGGACCGGGCGGCGCTGACGAGCCGATCCACCAGGGCCTGGGCTTCCGTGTACTGGTCGGCGCCAGGTTCGGGTCCTGCCTTGCCATCTGTCTGCCACAGCGGAAGCGGGATGCGGTCCTGCTGGCCGTCATTTTTCACCCGCACAACTTCTCGCAGGCCCGATCTTTCGGGAACTCCGACATACTCGCCGCCGGAGTACGCCGCCTGAAACAGATGACGGGTCTGCGCTTGGAAGTAAGCCCGTCCACGCGCCAGGCCGACCGCGTCGGGAATGCCGATCATCTGGACACTGTCCTGGGCCTGACTCACTCGCAGGCAAATCCTGAAGGTGGAGTTCTGCAGGATTTCAGGATCAATGGCTGCCTCAATGTTCTGGGTGGCGAGGATCAGATGGACTCCCAAGGAGCGACCTTGACGGGCGATGCTGATCAGCCGCTTGCTCTCCTCAGGATTGCGATGCTTGAACTCTGCGAATTCATCGAACACAATCACCAATCGCGACAGCGGTCGTTTGACCGCCAGCTGTCGGTACTCGTCGATGTGGGATCGCCCAAATCCGAACGCGGCCCGGGCCCTTTCCAGCACTCGCTTACGATGCTCGATCTCGCCTGCCAGGGCCTGGATCACGCGCTCAGCGTAGGAGGCATGGCCTTCGATGTCCGTAATTATCCCGACCGTGTGCGGCAGCTGGGCCAGCTCGTTGAATGCAGCGCCGCCTTTGAAATCGATCAGCGCAAAATTGAGGTCGTACGGGCTGTGGGTCGCAGCCAAGGCTAGCAGGATCGTCTTGAGGACCTCACTCTTGCCGGACCCGGTCATCCCGCCAATCAGACCGTGCGGGCCGTGGGAGCCGTCCTTGTCGTTCAAATCAAAAATCAACTCTGCGGTCGCAGTTTGTCTGCCAATCGGGGCACGCAAGTAACCGAAGGGTGGCGCGCCATCCCACCACTGCTCGATCGGGAGTTGCGAGACATCCGTGGAACCCAGCAGTTCCAGCAAGCGGATCAGTTCGGGGGGCCGCGAGACGTCGCCGCCTTCCGGCCAGCGGATCGCCGAGAGGGCAGTCGCGAACGCCACTGCCTCGTCCTGACCGAGCCGGTCAGCCTTGCAATCGAGCTTCTTGCCGTCCTTCCCTGCTTCGCGATAGTGGGCCCGACCGTCCCTGATCAATACGACCGCCCCGCATTCCCCTGGGACCAACTCGGGCCGCGGGACCATGAAGATGGCGTGCGCCCCAAGTTCCTTGCCCCGACTCAGCAAGAGGGTCATTCCGGGGTGCTTGAAGTCGGCCGGCAGGTCGGTCACCACGACCACCAGACGAGGGAGAGGAGCTTCCGCCTTTCTGCCAAACCCAGATTGGACTTCCATCAATTGCAGCCTCTGCTGGAGCTCCGTCTCCAGAGCCCTCATCCAGGTTACGAGACTGGCGTCGGTCTGAGCGACTGCCTGTCCACCGAGAAACCGCGCGGCGTGAGGCAGGCCGGCGATCCATTGCCAATTGCTCGCCTCCTCCCGATTCGCGACGGCCGCAATCTGCACTTCCGACGGCCAGTGGTGGGTGGCGATCTGACAAAGAAACGCCCTCCCGAGATCGGCCACCGCCTCTCTTCCGCCCACGAACCCCAGAGACCCGACCGCCGACAGATTGGTTGCAATCGGCGCCTGTGGCACATGATCGAACAGGGTCACCAGCTGACCCGCCTTCGCATACTCCTCATCGAATCCCGAAGGCGGCTTTTTCAGGTCGGAGTCGTTGAGAACGTAGGTTGGCGCGACGTCGCCGAGGCCGATCCGGCCGGCGAGGAAGTCGGAGTCGGCGGGCCGACGCTCTCCCAACCGGGCATCAGACCGACGGGCTCGATCGAGACACTCCACTGGACTGGGGTCGATTGCGAGCAGGGCCTTCTGACTGATCTCCTGGAGCTCGGACAGCTTGAGTTCGACCTGGTTGAGAGACTGCCGATATTGCTCCTTGGCCTCCACCTGGTCGCGCTTATAGTTGCGGTTGCCGATCATGTACGTCACCCCGGTGGCCAGGTAGGTAGCCAGCATGATCGGCAAGAAGCGCAGATAGGAGCTTGCTCCACCGCCTCCGGAACTCATGAGCATGACGGTAAGCAGCACCGCCCCAAGCGGCAGGGCGATCCCCAGGATATTCAGCCCCGACGGCTTCGAAGGCACGTCCGCCGGTGCCGGGATCTCGACGTTGTCTCTCGGGAGGCTGGGTTGAATTCGAGGGGGACGATTGAATCTCATGCGCCTGCTTCACTGGCCGAAGCAAGTGGAGAGCTGGCAATTATCCTGGCGACACACCCGAGGGAACCAATAACCAGCACACACATCCGCGGAACAAGACTACCAGAACTCGGGCCGGCGCCAGCCGGCCCGAGTGCCGAGGTCAAACCTGTTCGAGCGGGAACGTGGTTCCCGCGGCGTTCTTGCGAGGCCGTCTGGCCCCTAGCGACTATCGGCGGTGCTGAAGTCCTCCGCAGCGCTGCTGAGCAAGCCGCCAGCGGACTGGAGGGTATTGACCGCCGACGCAAGGCCGGGCACCATGTCGTGCCATTGTCCGTAGATCTTGGTCGCCCGAGCCCCGGTGAACTGACTCTCAAGACTGCTCATGATGCCCTTGGCTCGGGAAACGAGCCCCTCCACGTCTTCAGACATCTTCATGAAGTCATTTCCGGTCTTGGTCACATCACCTGGATTAATTCGAATGTCTGCCATTTGCTTCTAGCCTCCTATCGGCTGATTAGAGTCCGGCCATGCAGCCGGCGATTGCCAATTCGTAGACCTATTGCCTAGCAAACCTCGGCTGGTCCGGCCGGTGGACATCGACCGGCCTGCCGATCGCGGTTGGCTGCAACTCCCCGCTATTTATCCGCCTTTTCATATCTAGCGGCCAAGGAATGCAACTCGCTTGAGATGGCGGCCAGCAACGCTACCTGGCCTCGCATCAGCATCCGCCATTCTGCGTGGTGCTGGTAAAACGCTTGTTGGGCCGAACCGGACCATTTGGATTTCAGGTCCTGGGTGACCTTGTCCAGGCTTGCAACCAGTTCCTGGCTCTCCTTACTGGCGGATTCGAATTCATGAGCCGCGGTCAAAATGTGCTCGGTCGGCAGGTTCATGCTCGTCACGGGGTCATCGCTTAGTACCGACGCTCTCGGTCTGCCAGACCCGCTCGGTAACCGTCTCCCATTCCGTCACGGTAATGGACTCGACCTGGCCGGCCAGGCTATCCAAGAGTTCAGCGCACCCATCGACCTCGCCTGGCATCGAGCCGAACTCCTGAAGAAAGTGGTCTCTTGCGTTGCCCGCCCAGCCCGCTTCTAGCGCTGAGCCGAGCACCCGCAATGCTTCCGCCACCCCCCTGACTTCCGTCGCGATCCCCCTCCAGCTCGCAGCGATCCCGTGTGCTTCGGCCGGAACAAACGTTCTGCTCCGCCGAACTTCTACTTCGATGTAAGGCATCTCACCTAACGGTTTCAGTATACAATGCGAAGTGATCGAGTCAATGTGACTTCCGACAAGATCAGCGTTTTGTTTGGTTTGACCTCCTCCTTTACGCTTAACCCAAATCGGCGATCCAATGAGGGCCCACGGCTCAACGAGCCGTATTCTGATGACACCTGAACCTAAAGAGACAGCCCCGGGCGGGCCGGGCGATACGCCGAAATCGGGCAGCGTATTTCGGAGGCGGTTCATTACCCTGCGGGCGGAACACATCCTCGAGGAACTAGACCTCGAACTCCCGGCCGACCGAAAGGTCGCTGATCTCCTTCCTGAGATCGTACGTGCGCTGGGCTGGCCGGAAGCGAGCGGGGCGGAGCCGATGCGATACCAGTTGCTCAATGAGGCTGGCGAATTGCTTGATGAGGCCGTTACTCTGCTAGCCGCGGGGGTGGAGAACTCTGATGTCCTTTGGATTCGACTGGCTGGAGAAGCCTCACCCCGGGCTGAAGCAAAGCATCCCGGTGACGTGGCCGGAGGCGCAGCCAGGCGGCCGCTTGCCGGCCCTCAGCCGGTGGACCCTTCGGCCGAGTCTCAGGAGCGGCGGGAGTCTCTCCCCCCTCCAGTGGAACCAGGAATTGAGATCGCCAGACCTTCAATCGTCAGCCGGGAGGGATTTGTTTTCGAGCTCAAGAATTCGCGCACCCTGATCGGCCGGTCGGGCCGCGGCTTTCAGCCCGACGTCGATCTCACGGACCTTGACCCGGAGTTCGCTGCCTCCCGAAGGCACGCCCTGCTCGAGTCTCAGAACGCAGAGATTGTCATTACTGCTCTCGTAACCACGAATGGAACATTCGTGAACGGGGTCGAGCTCGCCCCCAGTTCGAAACACGTGCTGAGCAACGGCGATGAAATCCAATTCGGGGTCGACGGGGTAAGGCTGACATTCTTCAGCGCGGGGCAGCTCCTCCCGAGCTCCTTCTTCAAGTAGCTGCTGGCACGGCGCAGCAACCGGAATAGGTCGGCCTTCAGAGTACCGATTAGCGGTCCACGGAATCTGGGAAAGAGGTCCCAGATTGCCTGATGATTTGAGAACTTCCCTTACAGTTAATTGCGATAACCTGCCTTCGGAAAGCTCCCATGGCTCTCACTGAGCTGCGCCACGTAATGGAACTCCTGAGAGGTCGATCCTAGGTCATGGCTGTCTTGATTCGAGTCAGTCCAGTTCTGCTCCGCACACATGCCGGCGAAATCGAAGGGCTCGCGGCTAGTCTCCGGGGAGTTGAGCAGGGCGTTGCCTCGTCGGCCGACTCCGCACCAAGCTACGACGGCCAGTTCGGTCCCCAGGTCCAGGCGATGGGCCTTGAAGTTGCGGCTCAGGCTCGGTCGCTGGCTGACCGCCTTCAAACCCTCGCTGACCGGCTCCGCCTCAAAGCCGATGAGTTCGAGCAGGCGGACCTCGCCGGCGCGGATGGCCTGGCCGCGATCGGTAGCCCCACGAACCTCCCCGCTGATCTGGCTGAATTGATGGGCGAAATTCCCTGGTGGATCTGGCTGATCCTGGGTATTGTCCCCTTAGGCGACAGTCTCGGTCTGCTCGAAGAGCTGATGAATTTCCTGGGGGGCCGCGGCGTGAGCCAGCTCAACCTGTGGCTCTCGCTGGCCGGACTCGCCGCTGACGCCGGGTGGCTCGATCTGCTCATTCCTGACCCGGTGGACGGGATCAACATCGGACTTGCCGGCATTAAGGCAGCTGTCCGGACCCTCGGGCGACTGCCGCCTGCGGCTGAGAAAGCCATTTTGGAAGCGCTCCAGGCTGCGGCAAAGAATCCCGATGAGATAACGCGCATCGGGAAGGTCCTGGCGACCCTTGCCGGGAACAGCGATATCGCCGGTAAGGTGATTGCCGACGAAGCCGCCCTCCGTGCGCTGCTGCGAATGAAGAACGGACCCGAGCTCTTGGAGGCCATCGCCAAAGGTGGAGACGAGCTGCTTGCCCAAATCCCGGCCAACGCGGCCGTCCGGACAAGCGACCTTGCCCAAACTTACGGCTTCGACATCCACATCGCAGGCCGCTGGTCAGACACCGCGGCGGAAATTACGAAACGGGGGGATGCCTTCAACGAAGCTCAGTTACGCGCATATCAGCGGTCGGCGACCGAAGGGATCTCCTTCGACGAGGCCATGCGGCAAGAGGCCATCAAGGTTGCCGACGAATTCGGGATGAACCCACATCAGGTCAAGATATCAACCGGGGGTAATGAAGTAGACGCCTTTATCCCCTACGACCAGTGGCACAATTACCTGGTGGATGCCGCAGACGACGCCCTCCGGGAGTATGCCGAGAAGAATGGTCTGCAAGCCGTTACTGACATCCCGTTGGATGAGGCGCGCAAGATCATCACTGACTCTACCTCCGCGGCAAAGGAAACATTCTCGGATGATTTGTGGAAGACATTCTACGGAGACACCCCCGAGCTACGGGTTGACCTTTACCAGACCCTCGACCCGGTGCAGGGATGGCCCGATCCCAAGACGAACCTTCCAAAAGGAGCGGTCAGTTTCCTGAGCGACGGCAGCTTATCGCATGTCCCCCTGGGAAACCCCTGAGCTAATCCATTGGAGACGCCGGCAAAGATGAAGTCGATCCTCCACCCCGATTACTGGGCCGAAGTGTCGGCCGGTGAATTCACGGCGGGGCTTTCGACTCTTCAGCGGGAACAGCTCCAGTCAAAGTTTCGGGCGCACCTGGACGGCCTTCCTGCGGGAATCCGAGCAGCTTTGCTCAGCGCGCTGCATAAGCACTTTGGGTTCGCCTCGGTACCAGAACCGGAGCGTTCGGAATTGATTAGGATGCAGCAGGACTTCGAGGGCGCAGTGACCCGGCCGGACCAGCGGAAACGCATCGGCGCAGAGCAGCTGCGGGTCCTCCAAGCAGCCCATGGGAGGATCCATACGTCGGTGTACACAGAGCAGGAACTGCGCCTTTCGGCCATCTACCTCCGGGTCGTCGAACGGGTTCCGATGGAGAGGCTGCAACGAATGACGGAGCATGACCTTCGCCTGCGGCTTGGTCATCTCCCGGAGGCGAGCACAGTCAACTTGGGCCGCTACTACATCGCCCGCTATCCGATCACGGACGGTCAGTATCAACTGTTCCTGCTCTCGCAGGATAAGGTCGGTGAGGGTCTGTCTCGGCAGTTCCTGCGCGGCATGCGCGCCGAGGAGCTGCCAGGCGTGTTTGAGGAATTCGAGCAACTCACAATTAGGTCGGATTCTTCGACAAGGTTAGTCCCGGGCAGGCAGGCCGCCCAGGTCCAGATGCCCGAGGCACTCCAATTGTGTGAATCGCTCGGCTGCCGGCTCCCAACTGTCGACGAATGGGAAAAGGCGGCCCGCGGAACCGATGGAAGGCTCTACCCATGGGGAAACGAATGGGACCAGGAGGCAGGGTTCTTCTTTTATTCGCAACCGGACCCTGATGGAGCTCGGGGGGCTCGATTCAGCGTCACCGCCTTTGAACGTGGGCAGAGCCCATACCAGGTCTGGAGCATGGTAGGCGGTCTCCCGGAACTCGTTTCGACCCACAATTCACAACCCGGAACCCTCGGCTCCCACCTTATCGGCGGGCAGCCGGTTCAGGTGGATCTCAAGGGAGTCCACCCACGCGAGTCTTCGCCGGAGCTGGCATGGCTGGACCACTTGATCGTGATGCCTGGCCGGGGAGATTGGGTGAGTCTTAGGCCGGTGCTGGACAAGTGGCCGCAGAGCCAATGGCGCGGAGTCAGCGGTGGGCCCTAAGTCATCCTGTGCTGCACGTAGGGTCTGATTGACTGGGCCGACACACGCAAGTACCATCCTAACCAAGTTTCAGTCCAGCTGATTTCGCGACCAAGTCAGAGGTCGTTTCCTACCTGTGGCCGACATTCGTGTAGACCCTCCCTCCTTACGGGAAGCTGCCGCCAAACTCAGTGACGCTGCCGATCGAACCCGCAAACTTGCCGAGGACGCGGCAGAGTCGGCCGCTAGCGCGCCTCCCTATGATGGGCAATTCGGAAATCAGGTTCAATCTATGGGCTCACAGGCCTTTGCCCAGATGAATGCGGTCGCGACGAAGCTGACGGTACTCAGTGAAGCCTTGCTCCTGAAAGCTGATGAATTCGAGGCGGCGGACCTCGAAACCCAGGGGGGCCTGGCCGGACTGTTCGCCCAATTCCGCTCCTGGCTCGACTCGCTTGGCCTGCCGCTGGGTGCTCAATCGACCTCACCCTGGGCGTTCCTCTCCCCCGAGTTCGAGTGGCTCTTCAAGGATGGTGGACCCGAAGACGAAGGGGAACCCTGGTACACGCCGCTCGCAATCGAATTGAGCAAGGCCTGGAACTGGTATCACCAGAACGTCAACGTGCCCATGTACGAAAGCCTCGAGACCTGGAGCGGAATCGGCGAAAACGGGAACAAGATTGCTCTCTACTACCTGGGCCAGATCTGGTTTGCCTACGACAAAGTAGTGAACCAGCCGATCTATGATGGCGTCGAGACCTGGAGGGGCAATCTCGACAACGCCCGGACGATCGTCCAATACTCGCTTGCTCGGTTGTGGTTCGGGTACGACCGGGCCGTGAATCAGCGGATCTATGGGGTGGTGGAAGCACTTCCGGAGGATCTGGGGAATCTCTTTGTCGTTCAAACTCCGCTATCCGGCCCCGGCGGGCCGATCTCGGACTGGTTAGCTACCCTCACAGCAGCGGACTCCTCGGGCAATCCCATCTCACAGGTTGGAACTGAGCTGGCAAACCTGATGGGCAATCGAATAACCACGGTCACGTTCTTGGACCTGCCGGCGGGGGTAGTCCCGTGGAGGGGGTACGTCGTCCTGCCAGAATACATGGCAGGAATGCCGGGGAGCTCACTGGGGGCCGACAGTCTTGGCTTTCTCTCACACGAGTTTACACACGTTCTAGAAAGGGAATTGCCCGGTGAGGCCTATTGGCCGGATGGCGGGCTTTCCCTCGTGGGCGTCCGACCCATCGGCGACTCCACCAACTACATGGAGGTGGTCTCCGAGATCGTCGGATTGACTGTCGAGTACGATCTATTGGCGCAAAGCGACCCGACGGCACCTAGGCTGGGGGATATTCAGGATGAGCTGGCGACCTATACGAGCTCCGACGCAGGCAACGCGGTCCGCTACTTAGTCAGCACAAATCAGGGCGTCGACGTGTATCGTGCCAATTACGTGCACGAACAAGGGATCTCAGATCACCGAATCCCAATTGAAGGCTGGGATCATTGGCTTAAGGAGATGGACTTCTCGGACACGGCCGTCCAGCACATCAAGGACATTGCCTCTCAAGGCACAGCCCAGTATACAGACCCTGCGACCATTGATCCCCAGACTGCCCAACTCGTCACACCTTCATCGACGCCGACAACCACCCCAGCGACCACGCCAACGCCGACCGCCGCGCCGACGACGACTCCCACCCCCACCCCGACTTCAACTCCTACACCGACCCAATCACCCACCGGGACACCCACTTCAACGTCGTCCCCCTCGCCAACGCCCACCGCGACTCCCTCTTCGACCCCCCCCTCCCACCCAAGGCCCGCGGTGAAACCATGATGGGCTCACGATCGCGAAGCAAACACCCATTCACTTCGCGGCGATTACGGCTCGCTTCGGCTATTCTCGTCACGGTAGCCCTTGCGTGCGCGGTTCCCTCTCCAGCGGATCCCACGCCAATAGGGTTTGCGATTCAGGGGACACGATCCCTCACTGACGACTATGCTTACTATCGCTCCCCGACGTGGTCCCCAGACGGGCGGCTCATCGCCGCCCTGCGAAGTCAAACGTACCCTCAGCCACGCGGCCCAGCTTCAGAAGGTGACGTCGTCCTATTCGATCTCGATTCCGGTGGCCAGGAGAGGATCGTTGACCTCCCGAAGCTTGAGCCGGGAAAGGCATACCCGCCTGTCCTATGGCAACCAGGCGGAACCGGGATCTCCTTTTACTACTTCGACTTACTTGGCGGGCAGGAGGTTCCTTACCTAGTCGGCTACGAGCAGCAGACGGACAAGGTAACTACCATCGACTTCTGTCGATGCGGGCGGATCCAGTTCAACTCGGAAGGTACCGAATTGCTGGTTGTGGATTCGACTGATCAGGCATTCCAGCTTAGTTGGTTCAATCTGGCCACGGGCCAGATGCGCTCAGAGCTTTCTCTTTTACGAGACATTCCCCGGGCGCATCAGTACTTTGGCTTCTCCCTATCGCCGGACGGACGAATTCTCCTCCTGGACGACCTGAATGGAAGCATATTCCGCTATGAGATTCGCTCGGGAACTGCTCCTGCCATATTCCTCGCGGAAGCCGCCTCTCCTGCCTGGTCCCCCGACGGGAGTAGGGTCTCGTTCTCTCAGCTACGCAGGCGGGGCGCCTCCTCCCTCGATTACTACGACGGCGAGCTCATGATTGCGAACTCAGACGGTTCCTCTCCGGAGCGACTTATGTCCGAGACCCAGCCGGCCGGGATGCTTTCCCCAGCATGGTCCCCAGACGGGAAGCAAATCGCGTTCCTGTACGGAACCTCGAACTCCAACAGCCTACTGATCGCGGACGTCCCCGAGGGACTTCGCCCCTGAGGGAATTGGCTCCATTCCAATTCAAGTCGCACAATTCCGAAGCAATCTTCAGGTCCTTCTGAAATGACCCTCGGCAATTTGGTTCGCGTCCTTGGCTCGTATTTGGGGTGGTTCGGTCCGGTAGTTCTGCTATTCACCCTGCTGGTAGCGTCTGCGCGGTCGTGGGCCCTGCTCCGCAAGGGGAGGACCTGGTTCGCGTGGATCGGGGGCCTGACCGCGATCCTCGCCCTCTGGGTCCTTGTTGCATGTTGGCTCTTTGTCGCTTTCCTCGCCGAGGGCGATGTGGGGCCGGTGACCGCACCCTACATCCTATGGATCATTTTCTCCATACCCGCCCTCCTGATCGAGCTTGTGGTCTTCTCCGGGCTTTTTCTCGGTCTCCGCAGCCTCTGGCGACGTCGGGCGGCTGGCAGCGAGGGCCGCGTGAACCCGACCGCCTGAGCACCCGCCCGGCAGGTTTAACCAAACCGGCCACAACCCAATGGCTGCGGCCGCGATTATTACAGATCCGGCTCAGACCTAGCCGCTCAGCGAGACGAACTCCCCTAACACGCTAACCAGATCTTTCGAGGAAAACGGCTTGGTCAAGAAGCGGTTGGCGCCGGCCTCCAGCGCCGCCTGCTGGTCTTCCCTGCCGGTCTTGGCGCTCACCACGATTATTGGGATCTTCTGCCACTTGCGGTTGGAGCGCAGCCGGTCGATCAGCGAAAGGCCGTCCATTTGGGGCATCTTCAGGTCCATCAGGATCAGATCAGGCTTCTTCGCTCGGAGCCGGAATAAGGCGTCGCCGGCGTCGTAGGCGGTGTGGGCCTCGAGGCCGTACTTCTCGAGCAGCTCACCCAGCAAATCGACGTAGGGTCGCTCGTCGTCAACAATCAGGATTACCGGCTTGAGCATGGGTAGAACCCTTCCAAGCAGTTCTCGCTCTCCATTCTACGGGCGGAGCAGCGCAGATGACCTTACAGCGGCCTTTCAAACCGCCCTCAGTTGAGCCCGAAACCCGCTCGCGTATAATCCTTTCGTCCTACTAGACCCCTTGGAATGAACGATCCATCACCCAGCAAGCGGATGACCAGCGCCGAGATCCGGAGGTCGTTCCTGGATTTCTTCCGGGAGCGCGACCACGTCATCGTGCCCTCGATTCCACTCGTCCCAGGCGGCGATGAGACCCTGCTTTTCACCAACTCGGGGATGGTGCAGTTCAAGGATGTTTTTCTGGGTACCGGGCAGCGTCCTTACACCCGGGTGGCCGACTCACAGAAATGCCTGCGGGTAGCAGGCAAACACAACGACCTGGACGACGTCGGCCGGGACGACATCCATCACACGTTTTTCGAAATGCTTGGCAACTGGTCGTTTGGGGACTACTACAAGACGGAGGCCATCGCCTGGGCCTGGGAGCTGCTTACCGCGCAGTGGGAGCTGCCCAAAGACCAGCTTTGGGCTACCTGCTTCGAGGACGAGCTGGGCCAGATCCCACGTGACGATGACGCCGCCGAGGCCTGGGTGCGCCAGCCCGGCTTCGACTCCTCCCATATCGCTTTCTTTGGCCGCAAAGAGAACTTCTGGGAGATGGCGGAGACCGGTCCCAGTGGGCCTGACAGCGAGGTCCATCTGGATCAAGGGTTGGATTTCTGCACGAAGCAGAACGTCCAGGGCCACCGCTGCCAGCTCAATGGAGACTGCGGGCGATTCGTAGAGCTGTGGAACTTGGTTTTCATTCAATACAACCGCACCAGTCCGTCTCAGCTCGATCCGCTCCCCAAGCTGCACGTCGACACCGGAATGGGATTCGACCGGATCGTTTCGGTCTTGCAAGGCGCGCGCTCCAACTACCGGACCGACCACTTCGAGCCAATCCTCGAAACCACCCGCAGGCTAGCAGGTCACAGCCGCGAGGAGGTCGAGAGCCACTGGACGCCCTACCGGGTCATCGCCGACCACGCTCGAGCGGCCGCCTTCTTGATCGCCGACGGAGTTGTCCCCGGCAACATTGGGCGCAATTACGTGACCCGAATGATCATCCGCCGCGCCAGCCTGTTCGGAACCAAGATCGGCCTTACCGAACCCTTCCTGGCCGAGGTAGGCGACTCAGTCATCGCCCAGTTCGCTGAGGCCTATCCGGAGCTTGCGCAGCACCAGGAGGCGATCCGCCGGCTGGTCACCGAGGAGGAGCGACGGTTTGCCCGCACGGTCGAGAGTGGGATCTCACGGCTCACGCAACGGCTTCAGGGCCTGAAGCAGCAGGGACTGGGCGAACTGCCAGGCGATTGGGCATTCGAGCTGTACGCCACCTATGGCCTGCCGCTTGAGATCGCCCGCGATCTGGCCCGCGAAGACGGGGTCGAGACCGACGTTGCTGGGTTCTACGCCGCCATGGAGAAGCATCGCGAGATTTCGATTGGCGGCGCCGATCAAGGGCAAGCGAGCGGTGAGTTGGCTGATCTGGGAAGCCGCTACCAGGCCGTGTTGGACGAGCTGCTGCGCTCCGGAAGCTTGGATCAGCGCGGCGTTCGCTACGATCCGTACTCGAGTCTGGTCGGTCAGGGGAGCCTGCTCACCATATTGCGCGATGGGCAGACGGTCGAGGCCGCCGAGGGCGGTGATTCCGTCGGAGTGGTGCTCCCCGAGACGGCGTTCTATATCGAATCCGGCGGACAGGTCTCTGATTCCGGAACGATCCGGTCCGCCAACGGTCAGAACTGGGAGATCGCGGTCGAAGAAGTGCGCGAGCCCGTTGATGGGCTGATCATCCACTTCGGCAGAGTCGTGAGCGGCCGGCCAAAGCTCGGCGATCGGGCCACCTCCGAAGTCGATTCGGTTCGTCGGCGTGACATCATGCGCAACCACACCGCCACCCATTTGCTGCACGCCGCTCTGAGGACCGTGCTTGGCTCGCATGCCCGCCAGGCGGGGTCGCTCGTCGCTCCCGACCGGCTGCGCTTCGACTTCAACCACCCCGAACCGATGACCCCGGAGCAGATCGAGCGAGTCGAGCGACTGGTCAACGAGAACATCCTGGCCAATTACCCGCTGGTCATCAGCCAGGAGCCCCGTGAACAAGCCATCCGACAGGGTGCAATGGCTCTCTTTGGAGAGGCCTACGGAGAGACTGTCCGGACGATCCGAATCGGGGAACCGGAGCCGATCTCCTACGAGCTGTGCGGCGGGACCCACGTCCAGGAGACTGGCGTGATCGGCGCATTCCTGATCACCAACGAAAGCAGCGTTGCGGCCGGCATACGCCGGATTGAAGCGGTCAGCGGCCAGGGGGCTCTGGCCCTGATCCGCGACCGTTTCCAGACTCTCCAGGGCATCGCCGAGCAGCTGCAAACTTCGCCCTCCGATGCGCGCTCTCGCCTCGCCGCGCTCCTAACGGAGCGAGACCGGCTCCAGCGCGAGCTCGGGCGATTGCGAGAGACCCAGGCGGTCGAACATTTCCAGGGGCTGACCCCGCAGGCCGTGGACGGTGTCCCGGTCCTCTCAGGGCTCATTCCGAATGCCAGCGCCGCGTCGCTCCTCGCGCTCGTGGATCGCTTTCGCTCCGACCATCCCAGTGGAGTGGCTGTGCTCGCCTCGGCCGTCGACAATCGCCCGATCATCGTCGCAGCCGTGACCCAGGATCTGGTGGCCCGAGGGTTGCATGCCGGGGAACTGGTAAAAGTGGTCGCCCAACAGGTCGGGGGAGGAGGGGGTGGCAAGCCTACCCTGGCTCAGGCCGGCGGGAAGGACCCCAGCCAACTGCCTGCGGCGCTGGCGCTCGTCGCAGGGTGGGTCGAAGAACACCTCACGTAGGACAGGGCGCGAAGCCTCCTTGTGAAGATTCAAATCATTCAGCTGGAACCGGAAGACGACCATGCCTCAGCCCGCGATAAACTTTCGCAGGTCAAAGCCCCAAGCGCGCTGCTCGTCTGGCCCCGTAGAGGCCGGCCGCTGGCCCGGCGCCTCGATCTCGAGCTGATCGCCCGGCATGCCCGGCGCCGGGGGATCACCTTGGGGTTGGTTGCATTCGACCCGGAGATCTGTGCACTGGCCGCCCGGGTTGGAATCCCCGTCTTCGACTCGCTCGAGGGCTCACCCACGGCTGAGAACCCTCCTCGGTCAGCAGTCGCTAAGCCGCCAGACCGGTCGGACCGACCGCCCATCGCGGAACTGCGGGATGCCCGGGAGGCTGCTCGGAAGCCTCCGTACCAACTATCACCCAGGGCGCGCCAGATCGGGTTCGGGGTCTCGATTCTCTCGGTCTTGGTTCTGGTTGGAGTGCTGCTGCCTCGAGCTTCAGTGACCGTGCGGCCCGATCGACGCCCCTTTCATGGGACGGTGGGTCTGTGGATCGACCCTAACCTCCAAAGTGGATCAACCGCAGACCGGATCCCGGGCCACAAGCTCACCGTGTCGGTTTCCGGCGAATCGCGCATCGAGACCAGCGGGCGCGCCCGCCTGCCCTCGGTTGCCGCGGCGGGCGAGGTCAGCTTCCGAAACCTTACTGATGACCCGGTCGATATCCCGACTGGCACCGGGGTTCGCGCTGGCTCCATCCGCTTCGTAACCGCCTCCCAGGCGACCCTGGATGGCGACCGGGGCGCCGAGGTCAGCGTGCCGATCATGGCGGCCCTGCCCGGTCGCTCCGGCAACGTCGCGGCCGGCACGATCGACGCGGTGGAGGGGGAACTGGGTTTTGCGCTCAGCGTGAGCAACCCCGAGCCCACCCGCGGCGGGCAGGATGTGCTCGCTGGCGCGGTCTCCGCCGGAGACTTCACAACTCTGCGAAGCGGCCTGGAGTTCGAATTGCTCGAACAGGCGGCATCCGACCTCCGGGCCCAGCTGTCGCCCGAGGACGAATTCTTGCCGGGCAGTGAGCGAGTCATTAGAGTGGAAGTTGAGCGATACGACCGGATTGCGGGCGCGGCAGCCGAGACGCTCGGCCTGGAACTCACCCTCGAAGTGGAAGGGTTGAGCTTCGGCCGCGCCGAAGCTGAGGCCGCGGTCGAGCAGCAGCTTCCGCGATTGGTCCCGGAACTTTGGCAGCTCGTTCCGGGTTCGCTGAGTGTCCGAATAGTTCCGCAGGAAGTTCAGCAATCCGAGGGAGCCGCGATCTTTGGTTCGTTTCAGGTGAGAGCCGACACGGCCCGTCAGGTCCCCTTCGATCAGATCCGGCGCCTGGCTCGAGGAGCCCCCTCCGGCCGCGTCGCCGACGATCTCAGATTGGAATTCGAGCTAGCTCAGGCACCGGTGATTCGCAACTCACCCGCCTGGCTTCCCTGGCTCCCCTTTCTGGAACTGCAGATCGAGGTAGCCTGGCCCTGGGAGGCTCCCTGATGCCCCGCATCATGGCCATCGATCCGGGAGAGGCTCGGATCGGAGTGGCGGTCACCGATCCCACCGGCTCGATCGCCAAGCCGCTCACGATCCTCGCCCACTCCTCGCGCGCGGCTGACGCGGCAGCAATCTGGGAGCTTGCCGATCAGCATCAGGTGGCCATGATCCTGGTGGGCATGCCGCTCGACTCGGAGGGCCGGGTCGGACCCCAGGCCCGCCGCTCGTTGCGATTGGTGGAAGCTTTGCGCTCAGTCTCCAGCGTTCCGATCGAGACCTGGGACGAGAGCGGGACCACACGGCTTGCGCTGCAGTCCGGTAAACACCGAGAGCCGACGGATGCCCGCGCGGCCGCCTACTTGCTGCAAGACTTTGTCGACTCCAAGACCGGCTGGGACAGGGAAGCAGCAACGAAAACCGAGCGCCAGCCTTGACAGGTCCCTCACGAGGCGGACGAATCTGAAGAAATTTGTCCGAGCAGCCCTCTTAGTGGTGCTGGTGTGCGGGCTGACCGGCTGCGTGGCGGCCGCTCTACTGACCTCGGCCGAGTTGGTCGCGGAACTCGGGCCGGCCGCGGATGAGCTGCCGCCGGTCCAGCGGGCCCCGCTGGCAGCCTATCTGCTGCTCAGCGCTCAGGCGCTGGACTCGCCGGCGGGCAATCCGGAAACATCCCTCGAGCTGCACGTTCCTGAAGGATCCAGTGCGCAATCAGTGATCGACGAGCTGGTGGAGGCCGGAGTAGTGGACAACGGCCTCTTGCTTCGCAATTACATGCAGTACCGCGGGCTCGACCTCGGCGTACAGGCCGGTTCCTACCAGGTGTCCGGTTCGATGACCGTGCGTCAACTGGCGGCGACGTTGCAGCAAGCCCGACCCCCGGAGATCGTGCTCACCGTGGTCGAAGGCTGGAGACTTGAGCAGATCGCCGAGGAGGTGGGGGGGGCCGGCCTGCCCTACGGAGCGACCGAATTCCTGCAGGCGGCAAACTCCATCCCGCCCGACCACCCGTTGGCGCCCGAGCTGCCTGGCGGCGCGTCGCTAGAGGGGTTCTTGTTTCCCGACACTTACCGGCTGGAGACCACCGGCACCGCGCAAGACCTGATTGACTCGATGCTGGAGACTTTCCAGCTGCGGGTGCCGGGCGACCAGTTGCAGGCCTTCCACGCTCAAGGCCTGCTTTTGTATGAAGCCGTAACGATGGCCTCGATTGTTGAACGCGAAGCGATCCTGGCGGATGAGCGTCCGTTGATCGCGGCGGTCTTCTTGCGCCGGCTGCGGACCGGCCTGCCGCTCGAGTCGGATCCGACGGTTCAGTATGCGTTGGGCCAGCAGCCTAGCGGCGACTGGTGGAAGTCTCCGCTGACTCTGGTCGACCTGGAAATCGCCTCCCCGTACAACACCTATCACAATACAGGCCTGCCTCCCGGTCCGATCGCCAACCCCGGGCTGGCCTCTCTCCTGGCCGTCGCGGCCCCGGCCGAGACCACGTTCCTATACTTCCGGGCAACCTGCGACGGATCGGGGCGCCACTCGTTCGCCGAGACCTTCGAACAGCATCTAGCAAACGCCTGCCCCTAAAAGGAACAGGAATGTCAAAGCCCACGATCATCCCTTACGGAAGCTGGACCTCACCGATCAGCGCCGCGCAGGCCGCCGCCCAACGATCGGGCAGAAACCAGGCAATGGTATCCGGCGGTGTTGTCTATTGGACCGAGAACCGACCCGAAGAAGGCGGACGGGTGGCAGTAATGCGGAAATCAGGGGGTAACCCCCCCGAGGAAGCCACGCCGGCCGGGTTCAACTGCCGCACCCGGGTCCACGAATACGGCGGCGGGGCCTTCGTCGCTCACGGAAAGATTCTGTTCTGTGCGAATTTCGAAGATCAGCGCCTGTATCGGATCCACCCAGGAACAGATCCTGTTCCCATCACGCCTGAGCCGCCCGTTGCGGCAGGCTTGCGGTATGCCGACGGTCGATTGACTCCGGATGTCAAACAGATCGTAAGCGTGCGCGAGAGCCACCTCGCGGAAGGGGAGGTCCGAAATGAGATCGTGGCAATTCAATCGCACGGATCCGGCGAACCCCGCGTCCTCGCCACCGGCCGCGACTTCTACGCCGCCCCGCGTCCGAGTCCGGACGGAAAGTCGATGGCCTGGCTCGAGTGGGACCATCCGAGGATGCCCTGGGACGGGACCGAGCTCTGGCTGGCCGACTTCTCATCCAAGAGCTCGCTCGTAAACCCACGGAAGATTGCAGGCGGATCGACTGAATCCATCTGTCAGCCGGAGTGGAGCCCGAACGGAGTCCTTCACTTCGTCTCAGACCGGACCGGATGGTGGAACTTGTACCGCTGGGCTGGAGATCGTGCCGAGGCACTCCTTCTAATGGAGGCCGAGTTCGGCTCTCCGGCCTGGGGTTTCGGATACTCCCATTACGCGATTCTTCCTGACGGCCGGATCGCAGCTATGTACTCCAAGGACGGGCTGGATTACCTGGGGTGGATGCCGCCGGATGGTCGGGAGTGGAGGCGCATCGACACCGAACTGACCAGCTTCACCCCGCCCGGGTTGCACTTCGATGAGGCTTCCGGCCGCCTCATCGTCGTCGGGGGAGCAGCAGACCGGCCGCCGGCAGTCTACGCGTTGGACATTGACACAGGCGGGCTTGAAGCTCTTAGTACCATAGACTCGGACCTCCCCGACCCGAGCTACATCTCTCGTCCGCGCCCGATTACCTTCCCGACAACCGGCGGACAGATCGCCCATGCCTTGTTCTACCCACCCCAAAACGGCGATCACCAAGCCCCGGCAGGCACCCTCCCGCCTTTGATCGTGATCAGCCATGGGGGTCCAACCAGCCGCACCACTTCCGAGTTCACTCTGCCGCGGCAATACTGGACCAGCCGCGGTTTCGCGGTCGTGGACGTGAATTACCGCGGCAGCACGGGATACGGCCGCCCCTATCGAGAGCTGCTGAATGGAACCTGGGGGGTGTACGACGTCGAGGATTGCATTGCCGCCGCCCAATACCTGGTCGACCAGGGGCAGGCCGACCCAGAGCGTCTGATCATCCGAGGCGGGAGCGCCGGAGGCTACACGACCCTCTGCGCACTGACCTTTCACGATGTGTTCGCGGCCGGGGCAAGCTACTATGGTGTGGCGGATCTGGAGACGCTGGCCCACGACACTCACAAGTTCGAGTCGCGTTACCTGGACAGCCTGATCGGTCCCTATCCGGAAGCCATCGAGGTTTACAAGCGGCGCTCACCCATTCACTTTGCGGGACAACTCGCCTGTCCGATCATCCTGTTCCAGGGCCTGGAGGATCGGGTCGTGCCGCCGGCGCAGGCCGAAACCATGGTCGAGGCGCTGCGGTCCAAAGGGCTCCCGCATGCTTACCTCGCCTTCCAGGGCGAAGGCCACGGATTTCGCCAGGCCGACAATGTCCGGCGAGCCCTGGAGGCCGAACTCTACTTCTACTCCCGGATCTTCGGATTCGATCTCCCAGATCAACCTCAGCCGGTCGAGATCAAGAACCTGTCGGCTACTCGATAACACCGTAGAACAGCGGAAGCCGGTCCACCGGGTGGGTCGAGATCTGGTGGGCGTCGCGGACCCGCTCGGTCGCCGACCGCATGAGCGCCGGATCGTTCGCATGCACAGTGAACAGCGGGTCCTCCTGAGCCACACGGTCTCCCACCTTATGATGGACGACGATCCCCACCGAATGATCGATAGTGTCGCCCACCTTCGCCCGGCCGGCCCCGAGGTCGACTGCCGCGTGCCCGACCTCGGCCGCGTGAACCGAGAGCAGGAAGCCGGCCTTCGGTGAGCGGAACTCTTCGACCAGGCGGGCCGCCGGCAGCCGTTCGGGCTCGTCAACATAGCGCGGGTCTCCGCCCTGGGCCTCGATCAGCGACCGAAACTTCCGCAGCGCCGAACCGTCGGACAGCGCCGCCTGCGCCATCGATTTGGCCTCCGTCAGGTTTGCAGCTTTGCCCGATAACCGCAGCATGTGCCCCGCGACCTCGAGGCAGTGTTCCGTGAAGTCGGGCGGCCCTTGCTCCCTTAAGGTGGCCAAGGCTTCCTTGACTTCGAGCGCATTGCCGACCGCGTTGCCGAGCGGCTGATTCATATCCGACAGCAGCGCAACGACCTTCAGCCCCGCCCTTTCCCCGATCTCGACCATCAGCCTGGCGAGCTCCTCGGCTTGGTCCAGTGTTTGCATAAAGGCCCCCACCCCGACCTTGACATCCAAGACGACTGCCTGGCTGCCGGCGGCGATCTTCTTGCTCATCACTGAAGAGGCGATCAGCGGAATGGAAGGTACCGTGCCGGTCACATCGCGCAGGGCGTAGAGTTTGCCGTCGGCCGGCGCCAGATCTACGGACTGCCCGCTGAGAACCACCCCGACCCGAGCAAGCTGATCTCGGAACTCGTCGGTCGTCAGGTCGGCCCGGTAACCCGGTATCGATTCCAGCTTGTCCAAGGTACCGCCGGAAAATCCAAGCCCGCGGCCGGTCATCTTGCCGACCTGCACCCCACAGGCCGCCACAACCGGCTCGACCACCAGGGTTGTCTTGTCCCCTACCCCTCCGGTTGAGTGCTTATCCACCGCGAAGGGAACGACCCCCGATAGGTCCAACCGGTCGCCAGAGGCGACCATAGCCAGGGTCAGATCGCTGGTCTCACGGGCGTTCATCCCCCGCAGCAGTACGGCCATCGCCCAGGCGCTTGCCTGGTAATCGGGAATCTCGCCCCGCACGAATCCGGCGACGAAAAAATCGATCTCTTCTTTCGTGAGCTCGCCGCCGTCGCGCTTCTTGGAAATGACGTCAACCGCCCGCATGGCATGAGCATACTATAGGCGCACCCCGACTGCTATAATCCAGCCCCACCATGCCCAAGGCCGACCTGGTCTTGACCAATGCCCACGTTGTAACCATGGACGATCGCTTCCAGGTCTTCCCGGAGGGCGCGCTGGCGATCCTGGACGGCGAGCTAGTCGCGGTCGGACCGTCACAGGAGGTATTGTCCAGCTACCCGGAAGCTGAAGTTGTCGACTGCGGCGGCAAAGCCCTCATCCCCGGCCTGATCAACGCCCACACTCATGCCGCGATGTCCTTGCTGCGCGGAATGGCCGACGATCGCCGGCTGGACGTGTGGCTGCTCGGCTACATCATGCCGGTCGAGCGGGAGTTCGTCACTCCTGAATTCGTGCGTCTGGGAACCTCGCTCGCCTGCGCCGAGATGATCCGCAGCGGGGTGACCTGCTTCGCCGACATGTATTACTTCGAGGAGACCGTGGCCGAGGCGGTAGCCGAGGCGGGAATGCGAGCGCTCTGCTCGCAGACCGTGCTCAAGTTTCCAACCCCGGACGCCGAGTCCTACGAAGACGCGCTGCAGCGGGCCAGCGAGTTCATCCGCCGCTGGCGACATCATCCGCTGATCGTCCCCTCGGTTGCGCCCCACGCGGCCTATACCTCTACTCCCGAAATCCTTCGGGCCTGCACCGATCTGGCGGTTGAGTTCGACGTGCCATTGCACATCCACATCGCCGAGACCGCTCAGGAAGTGCAGGATTGGCGAAAGACCTACGACATGCCGGTCGTACCTTGGGTGAAGAAGCAGGGTCTGTTCGAAGCCAAAGTCTTGGCGGCGCACTGCGTCCACGTAGACATCGGCGAAATCCATACCCTGCAGCATGCCGGCGCGGGGGTCTCCCATAACCCTTCCAGCAACCTGAAGCTGGCCTCGGGATTTGCCCCCGTCACTCAGATGCTGGCCGAAGGGATCCATCTCGGGATCGGCACCGACGGCCCGGCCTCCAACAACGATCTGGATATGTTCGAAGAGCTGCGCCTCGCCAGCTTCGTGGCCAAAGTCAGGTCCGGCGACCCGACTGCCGCGCCCGCCCGGACGACCCTGGCGATGGCGACAATCCTGGGCGCCAAGGCGCTGCATCTCGGTCACCTCACCGGCTCGCTCGAGCCGGGCAAGCGGGCCGATCTGGCATTGGTCGACCTGGATACCCTGCATTCCAATCCGCACTTCGATCACGATCCCGAATCGGTCTACTCTCGACTCGTATACACGGCCAAAGCCAGCGACGTCACCGACGTTATGGTGGATGGGCGCTGGTTGATGCGCGAGCGGGAGCTGCTGACGGTTCACACCGACGAGCTGCTTCCGGCGGCGGCCGAATTCGCGAAGCGGATCGGGGCGTTCTTGATCGAACGCGAAGATTCGGTCCTCTCGAAACTGGTGGCCATTGGCGGCGCCGAGCGGGAGGAGAGTTACGAGATTCAAATGAAGATGCGCCTCCCACAGCCGGATTTGCTGCGGGAGACATTGGCCAAGGATCGCCTCGAGATTGTGCGCCACGTACACTATCGGGAGTACGACACCTACTTCACATTCGCCGACCCGCGCCAGGGGAGGCTGCGCTACCGAGAAGACGAATTCATAGACGACAAGGGAGAGGTCTACAACGTGCGGTCCCGGCTAACCCTAATCGGGCCCGCCGCCGAGCGGGAGTATCCACAGTCCGTGCTGTTATCCCGCTCGCGCTTTATCGCACCGGCCAATCACAGTGAGCGCTTCTTCCGGGAGTATTTCACTCCCAGCGGCGAAATCACGGTGCACAAAGACCGGCTGCGCTGGTTGGTTCGGTTTCACGGCCAGGAGTTCTTCATTAATATCGATCGGCTGCTCCAGCCGGCCGTCGAGGGGCATTTCCTGGAGATCAAAAGCCGGACCTGGTCCCGCGGCGATGCCGAGGTCAAGGCCGGACTGATCTTGGAACTGTTGAAGACCTTGGGCGTCGAGGGCGTATCCGAGATCCGAGATGAATATCCCGACCTGGTGACTATCGCCGGCTGAGGCGTCCCTGCCACTCGTAGAGCAAATTCAACGCTTCCAGCGGGCTGAGCGCCTCCAATTGCAACCGTTCCAACTCCACCAGCAAGTGGCTCTGGTCAGGAAATAACCTAAGCTGACTCGGTGGGGCCGTCTGCGTTCCGTTAGCGTCGGCCTGCAACTTCATCAGGATTTCTTGGGCTCTATGAATTACCGCCCGCGGCAGCCCGGCCAGTTCTGCGACATGGATGCCGTAGGATTTGTCGGCCCCTCCCGGGATGATCTTGTGCAGGAAGACCACCTTTCCCCCCTCCTCCGACACCGCGACGTTGTAGTTGCGTACCGCCGGCAGGCTGTCGGCCAGCCGGGTGAGCTCGTGATAGTGGGTGGCGACGAGAGCCCGCGAGCGCAGCCGAGGATGGCTGTGGATGAACTCGACGACGGCCCAGGCGATCGACAGCCCGTCGTAGGTGCTGGTCCCGCGCCCGATCTCGTCTAGCACCAGCAGGCTGCGGGGGCCGGCATTGTGGAGCAGGTTGGCGGTCTCGAGCATCTCCACCATGAAGGTCGATTGGCCGGCATGGATCTCATCCTGGGCACCGATCCGGGTAAAGATTCGGTCTACCACGCCGATCCTGGCGGCCCGGGCGGGCACAAAGCTGCCCATCTGAGCCATCAGCACGATGAGTGCGACTTGCCGCAGGTAAGTCGACTTGCCCGCCATGTTCGGCCCGGTGATCACTCGGATCCGCTCGCCCGGCTCGAGCACCGTGTCGTTGGGGACGAAACGCCGCCCGGCCGGCATGAATTGCTCGACCACCGGATGGCGGCCCTCCCAGATCTCCAACGCCTCCCCCTCGACCAATTCGGGGCGAACGAAGCCCTGCCGGATCGCAGCTTCGGCGAGCGAGGCGACCGCGTCGAGCTTACCCAGGGCGCGGGCAGTCCCGAGCAACCGGGCAGAGTTGAGCGCCATCGCTCGGCACAGGGCCTGAAACAACTCCCGCTCGAGCTCGACCCTCCGCTCCTCGGCGGTTAGCACCAGCGACTCGTACTCCTTCATTTGAGGCGTGATGTAGCGCTCGGCATTCACCAGGGTCTGTTTGCGAAGGTAATCCTCCGGAACATGCGCGCTGTTGGCTTTGGTCACCTCGATGAAGTAACCGAACACCTTGTTGTAGCCAACCTTCAAGGTCTTGATGCCCGTCCGTAGTCGTTCGGCCGTCTCCAGGCCTGAGATCCACTCCCTAGCCTGACGGGAAGAATTGACCAGCTCATCCAGCTCCACTGAGTAGCCCGGCCGGATCAGCCCCGGCTGGCCAAGGGTCGCCGGCGGATCGGTCACCAGTGCGGTCTCCAATTCCCGCAACGCCTCGGCGCATGGGTCGAGGTTCGCAATCAGATCTCCAACTGACCCCCCCTCCAAGGTCTCCAGGATTCCCGGCAGCTCGCGCAGGGCCGATCGCAAGCCAGCGAGATCCCGCGGATTGGCCACCCCGGTGGCGGCCCGATTGGTCACCCGCTCGATGTCCGGAAGGCCCCGCATCCGCTGCCGCAGCTCGGCGCGGCGAATCCCGTCATCGTGGAGGGCTTGCACCTGGTCGAGCCGGGCCTCGATCTGAGCTTTGTCCAGCCCAGGCTGGCTCAACCACTGGCGCAGCAGGCGCCGGCCCATCGGTGTGACCGTCTCGTCCAAGACCCCCAGCAGCGAGCCGTTCACGCCCCCGGTGCGGCGGGTTTCGGTCAGCTCAAGGTTCTGGCGGGTGGCTGCGTCGAGCACCATGAAGTCGCCGGTCGAATACGTCGAGAGGCTGGTAAGCGAACTCAGGGCGGAGGGCTGGTTCTGGGTCAGGTAGGCCAGAATCCCGCCGGCGGCCATGGTCGCCAGCGGTTTGCCTCCTAATCCGAATCCCTCCAAAGAAGCGACCCCGAAATGGGCCCGCAGTTTCTCCTCGGCGGTGGCTGGCTCGAATTGCCACTCGGGGCGCGGGGCGCGGTGGCCCGGCAGCTGCCCGTCCAGCTCGAGGTTGTCGGGGTGGATCAGTTCGGCCGGATTCAGCCGGTCAAGCTCCTGCCGCATGGCCTCCGCCTCCGCGACCTCGGTCGCGGCGAAATCACCGGTCGTCACGTCGGCATAGGCAATCCCGAATCCAGCGGGACCTCTCACGACCGCCGCCAGATAGTTGTTGGCGTCGCCCGGCAACAGTCCGGCCTCGAGCACGGTACCCGGGGTCACCACCCGCACGACCTGCCTGGGAAACAGGCCGCGCACCGGCCCGTCGCCAACCTGCTCGCAGATCGCGACGTGGTAGCCCTTGGCGATGAGGCGAGCCAGATAAGGTTCCGCCGAGTGGAACGGAATCCCGGCCATCGGCACCCGGATCCCTTTGGCGATGTTGCGAGAGGTCAACACGATCTCGAGTTCCTTGGCCGCGATCTCGGCATCCTGATCGAAAGTTTCGTAGAAGTCGCCCAGGCGAAAGAAAAGGATCGCGTCAGGGTACTGCCGCTTGATCTCGAGATACTGCTGGCGGACCGGAGTGAGGGTCATCCCTCAGCATTCTACTGCCTTCGTTCGAGTGGCCGTGATAGAATTCGAGCCGCTCCCCGGAGGTCTCTTCGCAGCTTACGCCCACCCGCTCAAGCCGAACACGTTAATGGTGCTTCCTCGATTGTTTCGGCGCAGCGTTTTGTTCATCCCAGTCCTGGTGGTGGCCTGCAGCAGCCGCGACCCGTCGCTCGGCACCCTGGGCTACGGACTGACCCTCGCTCCAACCGGAATCGATCCTCACCTCAACGCCTCAGTCGAACTGGGAATTCCCTTGAGTTCGGTCTATGACACGCTCGTCTATCGGGATTCGGAGACTAATGGGTTCGTGCCGGGGCTGGCGACCGAATGGGAGGTCTCGCCCGACGGGCTTAGCTACACCTTCTTCCTGCGAGAGGATGTCCGCTTCCACGACGGCGAGCAATTCGATGCCGAGGCGGTCAGGGCCAACCTCGAGTACACCCTCGATCCCGAGCATGCCTCTCAGAAGGCGGCTTCCATGCTGGGCCCCCTGCTGGAGATAGAGGTCTTGGATCCGTACACGGTCGCGCTTCACCTCGAGGTACCCTTCTCCCCGCTGCTCGACTCGCTCTCTCAGGTCTATCTGGGCATGGCTTCTCCCAAGTCGTTGACGACTTGGGGGCCGGGCGACTATCAGTTCCACCAGGTCGGGACCGGACCCTACCGGTTCGTGGAGTACCTCCAGGACGACCACCTGACCCTGCAGCGCAATCCTGACTATGCCTGGGGACCCGAGATCTATTCGTCAAGGACGGCCCAGATCGAAACGATCACGTTCCGATTCTTTGAGGATGTTGCAACCCGAGCCCCGGCGCTCGAGAGCGGCGCGGTCGATATCATCGGAGAACTGCCCGCCAATGAAGTCGAGCGGATCGCACAACTGCCCGATCTCGAAGTTCAGCAGATCCCGATTCCCGGGCAACCCCTTCAATTCATGTTCAACACCGAGCTCGCTCCCACCGATGATGTGCGAGTCCGCCAAGCGCTGGTGCTCGGGGTAGACCGGGCCGCGATTGTCAGCACGGTCTTCGGGGGCTACTCGCCGGTGGCCTCCGGCCCGTTGGCGGGCGATCTGTTCGCCATTTCCGAGGAGGCCGCGTTCCCCGAGTATGACCCGCTCGCGGCCCGCGAGCTGCTCGGGCAGGCCGGCTGGGGCGGCGGAACGGGGCTTGAACTGCGGCTGGTCGTCCCGAATTGGGGCTCGAATCCGGAGGTCGGCCAGCTGGTGGCCGCGGCTTGGGAGCAGCTTGGCGCCGCAGTGACCCTGGAGGTGGCCGCCGGCTTCGGGCCGCTCAGCCAGGCTCGGGGCGAGGGCAACTACCACGCGATTGGGATGAACAGCTTTGGGACCGATCCGGACTTGCTCCGGCCGTTCTTCGCCTCCGACGGATTCTTCAACTGGAGCGGCTACCACGACCCGAGATTCGACCAACTGCTCACGGAGGGGACGCTCGAATCGCAATCCGCCCAGCGGTCGAGCATCTATTCCGATCTCGCCGAGCGCGTGCGGGAGCAATGGCTGATCCTGCCGATCCGCGAGTACGTCAACTTGGTCGGTGTGAACCGCCGGGTCGAGGGTCTGCGCTTTTCACCCCAGGGATGGTTCCCCTATCTAATCGACCTTCACCTTCGCCCGTAGGCGGTCCAACTCGGCGGCTGTTCGACGCCCTGATTACCGCCTGGGCGGCAGTTAGCCTGACCTTCTTCGCGCTGCGCCTCTCGGCCAGGGATCCAGTGGCCGGCCTGCTCTCCCAAGGGCTAACCTCCAGCGAACAGGCCGAGCAGCTGCGGCGCCGGCTCGGTTACGATCTCCCCCTGTTCCAGCAGTATCTTCATTACCTTGGCCGGCTGCTGCGCGGTGACTTGGGCGTGTCGCTTTACTCTGGCCAACCGGTGAGCGAGTTAATTGGAGCTGCCCTTCCGAGCACGATCGCGCTGGCGGGGGCGAGCCTGTTGATCGCCATCCCGCTTGGAGCGCTGCTGGGTGGCGTGGCAGGCTGGGGGAGCCTGCCTACTTTTCGCCGCCTGGCCGGGACACTCGCGAGTCTATTCACCTCTCTGCCAGTGTCTGCCACCGGTGTGATCGGTCTGCTCATCCTGGGACGCCTGGCCGGAAGCGACCCTCCCTCGTCGCAGACCGGCCTCTGGTTGCCGGCAGCCGTGCTCGGCAGCGCCGCCTCAGGTCCCTTCGCGCGGGCGGTGCAGGCCGGTCTTCAGTCCACCCGCCGTTCTCCATTCATCCTGGCCGCCCGGGCCCGCGGGCTCCGCCAGAATGGCCGCCTGATCTGGCACGCCGCCCGACCCACCCTTCCAGCAATCGCCTCTCTGCTTGCCGTGGAGGCGGCCTTCCTTTTCGCAGGTACGGTCGTTACCGAGACGGTTTTCTCACGCCCCGGACTTGGGCGAACCCTGGTACGGTCGATTCTGCAGGGCGATTTTCCTATCGCACAGGCGATCGTCGGGCTCGCAGCGCTGATCTACGTCGCTACCCAGGTCATCGCCGACGGGTTGGCCCGCTCGGCCGATCCCAGACTTCGGGAGCGGACCTGAGGTGAACTGGGAGCGATTCCGGCTGATCGGCGGTGGCGAGCGGCAATGCGGTTAGCGCGGCTCTGGCTGGGGATTGTTGTAGCTTTAGCGCTTCTGGCTCCCTGGCTCGCTCAAAACGGCCCCCGCGATCCGGTCGCCTCGGCACTGGCGGCCCCGGCTCGGGGTTTGCCATTCGGCGCGGACGCGCTAGGGCGTGATTTCCTGGCCCGCATGCTCGTCGGCACCCGCCTCAGCCTCGGGCTGGCCGGCCTGGCCGCCGCGATCGCGATCGGGGCGGGTGGAGCAGCCGGGTTTGCCGGGGCGATGCTGGGGAGCACGGCCGATCGGCTGTGGCTCTGGACGACCAACGTCCTGCTCTCCATCCCGAGCCTGCTGCTCGCTATGCTCCTGGTCGCGGCCTGGGGCCCCGGGATACCGGCCGTCGTGGCCGCGGTGGGAATCGGAGGCGCACCGGTCTTTTCGCGCGTCACCCGGACCGTCGTTCTGCAATTGCTCGGGGCGGGTTATGTTGCCGCCGCCCGGGCAGCCGGCGGGGGCCGATTGTGGACCAGCCTGCGCCATGTGTTGCCAAACGCGCTGCCGCAGCTCGCGCCGCTTGCCGGAACTCAGTTCGGCTGGGCCTTTCTCGGAACAACGACCCTGACGTTCTTGGGATTGGCCGGCGACCCCGCCCTCCCGGAGTGGGGCGCAATGCTGAACGCCGGCCGGGTCACCCTGGTCAGCGCCCCCCGACTCGTGTTGATTCCGGCGTTGGCGATTTGTCTGACCATCCTTTCCGTTCATGCCCTGACCGCCCCGTCCGAGATTGAAAACACTGCGCGGTAGGCTTGGCGCCTGCCGTTCGCATTTGGTATGCTCGGCGGGTTCGAGGACTGGCTCACTGTCCGGCTGATGTTTGCGATTCTCTTAGTCCTTGCTTTGATCTTCGATTTCCTCAACGGTCTCCACGACAGCTCCAACATCGTGGCGACCGTAATCGCCTCGCGGGCCTTGCATCCGCGGGTTGCCCTGATTCTGGCCGCCCTGGCCGAGCTGGCCGGCCCGTTTCTGTTTGGGGTAGCCGTCGCCACGACCGTCGGGGACGAGCTATTGCACACTACCATCCTGACCACCAACGTTGTCATCGCCGCCCTCTTCGCGGCCGTGGTCTGGAATCTGGTGACCTGGTACTTCGGGATCCCTTCCTCCTCTTCCCACGCGCTGCTGGGCGGGCTGCTCGGAGCCGGATTGGTGACGGCCGGATTGGAGGTCGTGAAGATCCAGGGCCTGCTCAAGATCCTGCTGGCGCTGCTGGCCTCTCCATTGGTCGGATTGGTGGTCGGGTTTTTGATCATGCGGCTGACCGTCTGGCTGGTCCGCAATTCAACTCCCGGGGTGAACAATTCCTTCCGCCGGCTTCAGATCCTGACCCTGGTGGGGCTCGGCCTGAGCCATGGGGCCAACGATGCCCAGAAGACCATGGGTGTGATTACATTGGGTCTGGTAACCGCCGGGATCCAGGAACAGTTCCTGGTGCCGATCTGGGTGATCGCAGTCAGCGCCCTGGCTATTGCTCTCGGAACTTCGCTCGGGGGCTGGCGCTTGATCCGGACGCTGGGAGCCCGCATGTATCGGGTGCGACCGATCCACGGGCTGACCTCCCAGATTGCCGGGGCGAGCGTGATTCTGGGGGCGGCCCTTCTGGGAGGCCCGGTCAGCACGACTCAGGTCATGAGTTCAGCGATTATCGGGGTCGGCGCCGGCGAGCGGGCGAGCAAGGTGCGCTGGAACATCCTGGGGGAGATGCTGACCGCCTGGCTGTTGACCATTCCGGTTACGGCTGGCCTGGCAGCCCTGGCCTACCTGGCGGTCGAGTTGCTCTCCCGCTGATCCTCATCCATCCACTGCCGGATCCGATCCGTGAGGATGCGCTCTACTCCCGGATCTGCCGTGTACCACTCAATCCGTGAATCGCTGGGCTTGAACCAGTTCGCCTGGCGGCGGACGAACTGCCGGCTAAGCCGGCGCATCTCAGCAACCGCGGATGGCAGCGAACGTCTCCCGAGCAGATGCTCGCCGATCTGCCGGTATCCGATCGCCGACAGTGGCGGATGATCAATGGCAATACCGCGGTCGAGCAGGCTTTGGACTTCCGCCACCAAGCCAACTTCGATCATCCCATCGATCCGTCGGTCGATGCGGGCGTAAAGCTCTGGGCGCGGCAAGCTGAGTCCGAGCCTGAGAATGCGATAGGGCGGCGGGGAGGCCCGCCGCTGGGCGCTGGCTGGTGCGCCGGTCAGCTCAAAGATTTCCAGCGCCCGAGCGACCCGGCGCACGTTGCTCGGCTCGATCCGCCGCGCCGATTCGGGATCGACCGCCTGCAGCCGGCGATGAAGTTCACGCGGGCCTTCCAGCTCGGCCAGCGCCTCGAACGAATCCCGCAGGCCGCGCCCTGGCCCCTGTACGGGCGGCGTCCAGCCTTCTAGAACGGCCGTGACATATTGGCCCGTTCCCCCGACCAGCAGCGGAATCCGCCCCCTGGCCTGGATCTCACGAATGGCAGCCTCCGCGGCCTGCTTGAATCTGGCCAGACTCCAGTTCTCCTCGGGCTCCGCCACATCGATCAGATGATGGGGCACCCGCCGCCGCTCTTCGCGGCTTGGCTTGGCGGTCCCAATGTCCATCCCGCGATAGATCAGACGCGAATCAGCCGAGACAATCTCGGCCCGGAGTGCGGCGGCCAGCTCGATGGCCACCCGGCTCTTGCCTACCCCGGTGGGACCGACCAGCGCAACCAGCCGTTCCAGTCGCGCCATCCGTGCGCCTAGCCCTCTCCGACCGCATTCTCGAGGTGCTCGAGGCGAACCACCTCACCCTGAGCATTCAGATCCAGCGCGATCACGTCGATCCGCCAGCGGGTGTTCGGGCTGCCATGCCTCGCCAGGTAGGCATAGGCGGTTCGAATGAGCTTCCGCTGCTTGGCCCGGGTGACCGCCTCTTCCGGGGTCCCGAATGCGTGGCTGCGGCGGGCCTTGACCTCGACGAAGACGATCTCACCGTCCTTCTCCGCCACCAGATCGATCTCCCCCTGACGCCAGCGCCAATTGCGATCTAGAACTCGGTATCCTTTGGCAGCCAGGTGCTTGGCAGCCAGCTCTTCGCCGAGGGCGCCGATTTCTTTCATTCGGAGGGTGTGCTCATTCAGAGAGGACGCAGCGAAAACCCATCCCGTCATAGGAGTCATAAATCCCGAACCAGAGCCGATAAGCCGACCGGGCGTAGCCATAGTTCAGATTCCACGAGCTCCCTCGCAGTACTCGATAGGCGCTTCCTTCAGGACCCATCGGGTTCGAGGCAGGCGAAATGGCATAGTAGTTCTGGGTTTCGAAGAACCCATCCGCGACCCATTCCCAGACATTACCTGCCATGTCATGCACCCCGTACGGGCTGACGCCAGACGGAAAACTCCCGACCGGCGAGGAGCGCTCAAGCCCATCACAGTCGGGTCCGCCAGGCACCACGAACCTGTCCAGCTGGGTTTCATCGTCAAAATTGCCCTTGCTACAGTCAAAGTCATTGCCCCAGGGATAGATAAGTGATTCCTTCGCGACTCGATCCCAGGTGGCGGCTTTCTCCCATTCGGCCTCGGTGGGCAAGCGCCGATCGGCCCAAGTACAGTAGGCTGTGGCGTCGCTCCATGACACGAAAGCTACGGGATGATCCGCAAAGGTTGGGTCGGCAAAGTATTTCGGAGAAGAAGGCTGACTGCACGCACCATCCTGTACACATGGGGTATACATTGCATTGGTTACCTCAGTCCGGTCAATCCAATAAGCATCAAGAAATACGGTGTGCACAGGCTGTTCATCGGTCATTCCGATTTCGCTGCCCATTCTGAATTCTCCAGAAGGTACAAAAAGCATCGTCATACCGTCGGCTGGCGAGACGCGAGTGCTGCCGATATCCAGAGGGGGAAATGAGGTACTTAGCGGTGTACCAGGGGCTGAACCCGGAGGTCGTATGGTGGCCCGGCACGCACCAATCAACACGGTTGAGACTACAACAACGCCAAGCCAGCCCGGCCAAGTTCCTCGGGGCAGGTCTGAAGTCCAATCCTTCCACGCACGATCGTTCGACATGGCTCTGCCTTACCTCCTGGCAATCTGTAACAGCAGAGCGGGGGTTGGGATTGGCGGCGTTGTGGCCGCAGCCCGAGGTCGTATGAGACGCCTGGCGGCGTCGCGCAGCTTGATGCTCGGTACCACTAACGGGAGGGCCCAGAGATGGCCAACGATACCACCGTTCCTTTCGGCTAGACCTGGGGTGCAGGCCGTCGGCACACTGCGTCGCCGATCTGGAAAGCCAAGTTTTCGAACAAGGCCGCCGCACGACGCGTGCACAGGCGCGGAGAGGCAAGTGGGCGCAGAAGAGTTCGCGGCCTCTTCGTAAACGGTGGTATGCTAGGTCCCTCCAGGTCCAAATTCCGCCCCAATTAATGACACACACTGGTGTTCTGAGCCAAGCCGACATCTTCTATGAGTTCAGTCCTTCCCAGATCGAGGCCGTGGCAGCCATCTGCCAGGACAAAGCCTACGAGCTCGGGCAGACCGTGTTCGAGGAGAACTCCGCCAGCGACGAGCTCTACGTGATCGCCCACGGCGAGGTCGAGATTCTGATTGATCCGGCTATGGTCAGCCAACCGGGGCGAACCGCGGGTCGGCCGACCACGATTGCCAAGCTGCGGCGGGGCCAGTGTTTTGGCGAGGTCGCGCTGGTTGACCAGGGTTTGCGCTCGGCGACGGCCCGCAGCGCAACTGTCGGGACCCGGCTGCTGGTGATCCCCCACGACCGGCTGATGGCGCTGTGTGAGACCGATCCGAGTCTTGGCTACATCTTGATGCGCAACCTCGCTGCAGACCTGGCCCTGAAAATCCGCAACACCGACCTGGCCATCCGGGGGGAGCTGCTCTACGAGCGAGGAGAGCAAACGGCCACCGGTGGTGGTTGACATAGGGATTGACCCGCCATTAGAATGATGCATCCATCCCAAGCCGGCCGGGCACCATTCGGCCGGGTACTGCATCCGCCGCTAAGCCGACTTTGGGGGGCTTGCGAGTTAACAGAAGGAGGAGCCACGCCACAAAATCCGTCAGTTTCCTTTTAATCCGCAACTTGGCCAAATTCGAACCAGATCTCCTGAGGAGGAGGATCACATGAATCGTAAGTTTCTAATACTCGGCGGGCTAATCGGCGCGGCGCTTATCATGGGCGCCTGTGGGGCCCCGGCCTCCGAGTGCACTGACGAGATCGGCTGCGTGGACATTGCGCCGGGCGATCCGGTGCATATCGCGTACTGGGGTGTCCTTTCGGGCGCCGACGCCTCCCTTGGTGAGGACTCAAAGCGCGGCGTTGAAATCGCCATCGACGACAGGGGTGGCCAGCTGCTCGGCCATGACGTCCTGTTGACTACCGAGGATGGGCTGTGTACGCCCGAGGGTGGGGCAACTGCTGCCACTAAACTGGCGTCCGACACGACGCTAGTGGCGCTAATTGGCTCGGCCTGCTCGGACGAGACAGTCGGCGGGATCGCAGCGATCACGGCCGCTGGCTTGACCACAGTCTCGCCCTCAAACACCCGACCGGTCCTAACCGCACAGGACCGTAGCCCGGATTACGCCGGATACCTTCGAACCGCCCACAGCGACGCCTTCCAAGGCAAGACCGTTGCGGAGTTCGCTTACAACGAGCTAGGAGCCCGAACCGCGGCAACGATCCACGATGGAAGTTCGTACGCGCAGGCGCTCCAACAGGTGTTCGCGGACGAGTTTACGGCTCTAGGGGGTACGATCACCTCTCAGGAAGCCGTCAGCAAGGGCGACACCGACATGCGGCCGGTGCTCACCAAGATCGCATCTGACTCGCCGGACGTGCTGTACTATCCTATCTTCATCGCAGAAGGCGGCTTCATCACCGCCCAAGCTGCGGAGGTTTCTGGCCTCGAGGCCACGACTCGGATTGGATCCGACGGTATGTTCTCCGCTGACTACGTGACAGGCGCGGGGCCAGCAGTGGAGGGGACGTATCTGTCGAGCCCGGACTTCAGCCTCTTCCCCGACCTGTACGAAGACTTCAAGGCAAAACATGAGGCCAAGTATGGCGGATCACTGCTCAGCATCTTCCATGCCCATGCCTATGATGCGGCGAACTTAGTCATGACCGCCATCGAAAGAGTTGCCGTACAGGATGAGGATGGCACGTTGCACATCGGACGCAAGGCGCTCCGCGACGCGATCTACTCCACTCAGAATTTCCCAGGGGCGACTGGAAATCTGACGTGCAGCCCATTTGGTGACTGCGCGGCACCAGTGATCGCGGTCTATCAGGTAGTTAGTTCGGATCCAGCGAGTTGGGATCCTGGAGTGAACCCACTAAAAGTCTTCCCATAGGAGCGGTTGTCGCCTAGCAGAATGCTGTCGAGGGGATGGGCCGGGCCGTGAAGATCTGGCCCATCCCCGTTTACATTGGGGCGCGCAGACATGTATAAGGCTATGACCGAACGACTTGCGGATTGGGGGATCGTCGCCTTTCTGTGGGCATTCCGAATAGTCGTAATCTTGATCGTGATCGTCGGATCCGTCCTTACTCTGGTCAAAGGTTCCTACACTTCAGACCAGTGGATTGATCTTGCGGTATTTGGGTTGTCCCAGGGAGGTATTTACGCCCTTATCGCTCTGGGTTACACGATGGTCTATGGTGTTCTTCGGATGATCAATTTCGCTCATGGAGAGATCTTCATGAGTGGTGCCTTCGCGGGATACTTCTTGGCCAGCGCCCTCAATCGCCTTGGCATTCTCAACGCGAATCCAATCTTGGCATTGGCGCTGATAACGGTTTTTGCTATGGCCGTCTCCGCAGGCGTGGCCTTGCTTGTCGAGCGCGTCGCCTATCGTCCGTTGAGGGCGGCCCCGAGGTTAGTTCCACTCATCAGCGCGATCGGGGCCTCTTTCTTCCTGCAATACACTGTGCGAGGCCTCTTCGGCCCCGGAGTGTACGCCTACCCAGACATTCAAGCTCTTCAAGGTGAGTGGATCATCTTTGGGGTGGGGATTCTCAAGCGGCAAGTAGTCATCATCATTGCTGCTGTCATCATGATGTTCATTCTTTACACACTTGTGATGCGCACCAAGATCGGCAAGGCTGTGCGCGCCGTATCTGAGGATCGCGAAGTTGCCGAACTGATGGGGATCAGTGTGGACCGCGCCATCGTGGTGACCTTTGCCCTCGGAGCTGCAATGGCAGGCGCGGCAGGAGTGCTCTACGCGCAGATCTTCCGGCAGGTCAACTTCTTCATGGGTTTCGTGCCAGGAATCAAGGCCTTCACTGCGGCAGTCCTGGGCGGTATTGGCAATGTCCCCGGCGCAATGCTCGGCGGTCTGTTCCTTGGTTTGGTCGAATCGGTCGGTCCGTCGCTCTTTCTGGATGGATTGGGAATCGTGGCGCCATATCAGCTCAAGGACGCGATCGCCTTCACTATGCTTGTTCTGGTACTGATCTTCCGCCCCTCAGGGATCCTAGGCGAACGTCTCCTCACCAAGAGGGCATAGACACCATGAGCGTGAATACACCACAAGATCTCCGAGAAGATGATCGCCGGCAGGCGCCAATGGCGACGCAGGGGCTCCGAGCTGACATCGGCCGAGCCATCCGGATCGGACTGCTGGGCGGGATCGTCCTTGTGTATTTGACGCTTGTCGGGCTGGTCGGTTCGTTCAGCGAACGTCCCTTGATCTCGGGCTTCATTTCGCTCGGTCAAACCCTGCTTCTGCTTTCCATGCTCGGAGTAGGCTACGTCACGACACGCCTGCTCTGGAATCCCTCTACGAAGTCTGCTGCGTCGCAAGGTAGAGCGATTCTCACGTCATCGCTGGCAGGATTCCTCTCCGGCGGTGTCCTAGCTATGCTGGTGATCATCGGTCACAGGATCGACGTTCGAGAGGTTTTCGTCAACGCAACGACCGAACTCTATCAAATACTCACCTTTGGGCGCGGCCTACCGGGCGTCTGGTTGCTTCCCATCGTGGCAGGGGTCGCGGCCGCGGTTGCCTCCGCCGCGTATCGATTGCCTGCCAAGATTCGATCACCGGTAGTGTGGGGGCTGGCCTCCGCTGGCTTCTTTGGGCTCTTTTCGAGCCTCTTCCGTACGATCCTGACCGGGATATCGCGGGGACTCGGTCCGCTGAGCCGGCTGTTTTTCGCGTCGAGCGAAGGCCTTACACTTGGCGGCGCAATATTTTTCATCATCCTCGCAGCTGGGATAGCCGCCGGCCGCCAGTTCGGCAGTGAGACTAGAGTCGCAAAGGCCTTGCGAACAAAGGCAGCTGCGAACCCTCGCCTGCGCTGGCTCGGCTATGGCCTGATCATTCTCGTAGCACTGCTTCTACCCCAGGTCTCCGGTCCTTTCCTCTCCCAAGTTCTTGCACTGGTTGGGCTCTATACGCTCATGGGCCTTGGGCTGAATATCACCCTAGGGTTTGCCGGGTTGTTCGACCTGGGATTCGTGGCGTTCTTTGCAATCGGCGCCTACACGATGGGTCTGTTAACCGCATACGGGGCGCAGGGTCTCGTACACATTTCATTCTGGGTCGCCGCGCCTATTGCCATGCTGGTGGCGATGCTGGGGGGGTTGTTCCTGGGCATGCCGGTTCTCGGGATTCGAGGCGACTATCTGGCGATTGCGACATTGGGTTTCGGCGAAATTGCTCGCATTGTGGTTGGTTCTGATTTCTTGGCTCCCTGGCTGGGCGGATCCCAGGGGATCATCGGTATTCAGAAACCGTGTGTTGGGCGACTTGGCCCGTTTGTTGCAGAAGGGGTCCCCCGAGACTGCTTCGGTCTGGAACTCGTCGGGCCTCAGGCCATGTACTATGTCGTTGTCGCGGGTGTAGTGATTGCTGCGCTGGTTGCCTGGCGGCTACGCGAGGGGCGCTTGGGACGCGCCTGGATGAGTATCCGGGAGGATGAAGACGTGGCCGAGGCGCTGGGCGTCAACTTGGTTGGCACAAAGCTCCTGGCATACAGTCTCGGCGCCGGCTTTGCCGGCCTCAGTGGTGGAGTCTTCGCCGTGCTTGTGGGCTCGATCTTCGATAGCAGCATGCAGTTGTTCGTCTCGATCAACGTCGTGGCGCTATTAATTGTTGGAGGAATGGGAAGCCTCCCGGGCGTGTTCGTGGGCGCCCTCTTCTTGATAGGACTGCCTGAGCTGCTCCGCGAATTCTCCGAATACCGCCTCTTGTTCTACGGCCTCGCCTTGATCGTAATGATGCAGGCCAAGCCTGAAGGTCTCTGGCCTTCGGCCACGATCCGGAGGGAACTCCGCGCCGGCGATGACCCGACGGCACTACGCGAGGCAGGCGCGAATCCTGCCTGACCTCAGGCACCCGATCCGACTATGCCCTTACTAGCTTCTAGCAACGTAACCAAACGATTCGGGGGCCTCGTTGCACTCGACTCGCTGGACTTCGAAATTGAAAAGAACGCCATCGCAAGCATTATTGGTCCGAACGGAGCAGGGAAGACGACGTTCTTCAACTGTATTGCAGGTTTCTACCCAGTTGATGAGGGGGAGATCGTATTCGATGGCCATCCGATCCACCACTTGCGCCCAGACCGGATCTCCCATCTTGGCATCGCCCGCACCTACCAGAACATTCGGCTGTTTGCAAACATGACCGCCCTGGAAAACATCCTCGTAGGTCTGCACGGAAAGCTTCGCTCCACCTGGATCGGTTCGGTCCTTAGGACCCCCGGAACACGACGCGAGGAGGAGAGTTCTCACGAAGAAGCCAGACGGATCCTACGCTTCGCCGGGCTCCAGGGCAAGGGAGATTCGCTTGCCAAGAATCTCTCCTATGGTGACCAGCGACGCGTCGAGATCGCCCGAGCGCTGGCGACAAAACCAACGCTCCTGCTTCTCGACGAGCCAACTGCCGGCATGAACCCTTTCGAGACAGAGGGCATGATCGCCTATATCCGTCGGCTGCGGGACGAGCTCGGGATTACAATCTTACTGATAGAGCATCAGATGCGGGTTGTCATGGAGATTTCGGAACGGATCTCAGTCTTGGATTATGGTGAGAAAATCGCCGAGGGTAGCGCGGACCAAATCCAGCGGGACGTTAGGGTGATCGAAGCCTACCTGGGTCGAGGGAGCGCCGAACAGGTCCTGGAGGAATCTGTCGACACTCAGCCAAGGAGTGCTTCAACGGCGACGTTCGACGGGTGAGCTGCGATGGCACTGCTTGAAGTAGATAAGGTTCACGCCTACTATGGCAACGTGCATGCTCTTAAAGGGATTTCGATCACGGTCGAAGATGGGGAGATCGTTACCCTGATCGGGGCTAACGGAGCCGGCAAGTCCACAACGCTCAAGACAATCAGCGGATTGCTCAGTCCGAGGCAAGGAGAGATCCGACTCGAAGGAATTAGTCTCAAGCAATATCGCGCTCACGAAATAGCAGGGCGAGGGGTGGTACAGGTCCCAGAAGGGCGGCGGGTATTCGGCCAGTTGACCGTGATGGAGAACCTCGAGATGGGGGCCTACACTCGATCTAATCATGAGGCCATTCAGAACGACCTGGATCGAATGTTTACATTGTTCCCTCGTCTGAAGGAGCGAAAGGGCCAGGTCGCAGGCACACTGAGCGGTGGGGAACAGCAAATGCTTTCCACCGCAAGAGCACTGATGGCGGAGCCGCGAATTCTGCTTATGGATGAGCCGTCCATGGGGCTTGCGCCTGTGCTCGTGGACAGCATCTTCGAGACTATCCAAGAACTAAACCATGCCGGCACTACGATCCTGCTGGTCGAACAAAATGCAAGGATGGCGCTCCAAGTGGCCAGCCGCGGATATGTGATGCAGACCGGCGAGATCGTCCTGAGCGGCGCGGCCTCCGAACTTCGCGCCAACGAAACGGTGCGCAAAGCCTACCTCGGGATACGGTAAGCACCACCCTGCTGATCACTGGGTCAAGCAAGCCGTCTTAGAATCAACCCAAGCCAGACGGTATGAAACTACGCTGCCTCGGAGCTGAGGATCTGCGCCGGGCACTGCCCATGGGCGACGCGGTTGCAGCCATGAAGGTCGCCTTCGGCCAACTCTCCGCCGGCCGGGCCAGGCTTCCGCTGCGCAGCCGGATCGAACTCCCTGAAGCGGCAGGGGTCACTCTCATCATGCCCGCCCTGCTGCCCGAGTCGGGCGATTTCGCTCTCAAAGTGGTCTCAGTCTTCGGAGAGAACCGGCTGCGTGGGCTCCCCACCCTCCACGCCTTGGTCATCGCCCTCGACCCGTTGACCGGCGTCCCGCTGGGTCTGCTTGAGGGCGCGACTCTAACCGCCTTGCGTACCGGGGCCGGATCCGGCGCCGCAACCGACCTCTTGGCCCGGCCCGAGGCGCGAACGTTGGCGATCTTCGGCAGCGGGGTCCAGGCCCGCGCCCAATTCGAGGCCGTGTGCGCGGTTCGTCAAGTGGAAGCGGCCTGGGTCTTCAGCCGGTCCCGCGATCACGCCCAGGCATTTGCCACAGAACTCGGGCGGGAAACCTGGGCGCCGGCTTCGATTTCCGTCGCCGACACCCCTGCCGCGGCAGTTCGGGAGGCCGATATTATCTGCACGGCCACCAGCTCGAGCACCCCCGTGTTTGACGGTCACGACCTGCGGCCTGGAACCCACATCAATGCGATCGGCGGATTTAGCCCGGCGATGCAGGAAGTGGACGGCACGACCGTCGCCAGGGCGCTGGTGGTGGTTGATTCGAGAGAAGCGGCTCTGGCAGAGGCCGGCGACTTGATCATTCCCATTCGGCAGGGGCTTATCGCTGCGGATCCTATTCACGCCGAGTTGGGCGAGCTGGTGAACGGCACAATTGCCGGTCGCACCGATCCGGACCAGATCACTCTGTTCAAGTCGGTTGGCGTGGCCGTCCAAGATGCGATCGCGGCCGGCCGGGCGCTTGCCCACGCCGAGCAGCTCGGACTCGGGCAAATCATCGAGCTTTGAGTTGAGGCCGGGTCCCTCGCTATAATCAGCTCGTCATTGGCGAGAATCCACTGTGGCTGCTGAACTTCCCCCCACCGCCCAGATCGTCATCATCGGCGGCGGCGTGATGGGCGCCAGCACCGCCTACCATCTGGCCAACGCCGGTGCCTCGGATGTACTCCTGCTCGAACGCAGCGCCCATCTCGAAGGCGCCGCCACCAGCCGCTGCGCCGGCGGGGTGCGCTACCAGTTCGCCACCCCGGTCAATATTGAGCTCTCCAAAATCAGCCTCCCGATGCTGGAGCGCTTCAAGGACGAGCTGGGGATCGATCCACAATATCGCCAGATCGGTTATCTATTTGTGCTGACCCGCCCGCAGGACGTCGAGTCGTTCAAAACCACGGTCGAACTTCAGCACCGGATGGGCGTGAACACCGAGTGGTTGGACGGGGACGAAGTCCGCCGCCGAGTCCCGCTTATGAGCTTCGAAGATGCGCTGGCCGGCACGATCCACTCGAAGGACGGCCTTGCCGACCCAGCCAGCGTCAATCTCGGCTATCTGAATCGAGCCCGCGAGCTAGGAGTTCGGGTGGCGATGGAGACCAAAGTGATCGGGATCCAAGTGGAGCACGATCGGGTGGCCGCCGTGAAAACGAACCGCGGGCCGGTCCGCTGCGAGCAGGTGGTAGACGCCGCCGGACCGTGGGCGGCGGAAGTTGGGAAGCTGGCCGGCTTGGACATCCCAATCCGGCCGGTCCGGCGCCAGATGGTGACCACAACTCCGATCCCTGAATTGCCACCCGACTTCCCGTTCGTGATCGACTTCGCCCGCTCGCTCTACTTCCATCCGGAAGGCGAGGGACTGCTCACCGGAATGTCCAACCCGGACCAACCCCCCGGCTATGACCAAACGATCGACGACGATTGGGAAATCGCCGCTTTGGAAGCGGCCGTGCAGCGGATGCCCCTTCTCGAACGGGCCGGCCGCTTGGCCGGCTGGGCCGGGTTGTATGAAGTCACACCCGACGCCCATCCAATCTTCGGGGCTACCGAGATCGAGGGATTCTGGATCGTCGCTGGATTCTCCGGGCACGGCTTCATGCACGGGCCGGTCTCCGGGAAACTGATGTCGGAGTTCGTGCTGGAGGGCCGGGCCTACACGGTCGACGTGTCGATGCTCGACCTGGCCCGCTTCAAGGCTGGCCGGCCGGTCCGGGAGTACAACGTCATATGACTGGCGCTCAATTCCTGGCGCGATCCGGCCTTGATGGCTATGCGCAGCCTAGGCGCCACGAAAACTCGTGACCCAGGCCGAGATCCTCACCATCGGGACCGAGCTGCTGCTCGGCGAGATTATCGACACCAACACCCAGACCATCGCCCGAGAACTGCGGGCCATCGGCCTCGATCTCTATCGCACCGGCGCCGTGGGCGACAACGTCGAACGGATTGCCGAAGCGGTGCGGGAGGCTTCCCAGCGTGCCGAGGTCGTAATCACAGCCGGCGGCCTGGGACCGACTGTGGATGACTATACCCGGGAGGCGATCGCACGGGCCTTCGGGCTCGACCTCGAGTTCCACCCCGACCTGTGGGAACAAATCCAAGAGCGGTTCGCCCGCTTTGGGCTGCAGCCTCCAGAGAACAATCGCCGACAGGCCATGCTGCCCACCGGCGCGGTGGCCATCGAGAACCCGGTCGGAACCGCCCCGGCTTTCCGGGTCGTGCGCAGGGACCGGGTGGTGATCGCCCTACCCGGCGTGCCCGCCGAACTGAAACACCTGCTTGAGGTCTCCGTGATTCCCTTTCTGCGCAAGACGCGCGGATTGACTGGGGTCATCAAATCACGTCTGATCCGTACCGCAGGAGTCGGCGAATCATGGCTCGACGAGCGGATCGGCGATCTCGAACGCCTGACCAACCCGACAGTTGGGCTGGCCGCCCATCCCGGCCGGGTCGATATCCGCATCACCGCCAAGGCAGCCAGTGAGCCAATCGCCGACGAGCAGCTGGCCGTTATCGAAGCTACTTTGCGGGGTCGGCTGACCGACCGGATCTACGGGATCGATTCGGAGACTTTGGAGACCGCCGCGCTGCAGGTCGTCGCCCGGGCCGGCTGGAGACTGGCCGTGGTCGAAGCCGGCACTGGAGGCGCGCTTTCCGCAGCGCTTGCCCAGCACTCGGACGAATCTGTGGCCGGCAAAGAGGTCTTGAGTTCGGTGCCTTCGGCCGAAGCGGGGCGCCAGGCGCTGGAAAGAGTGCAGGCGAGTTCTGGAGCTCAAGTCGGCCTGCTTCTGATTCTCAAGCGGAACGGAGAGCATCAAACCATCGAATTGACCCTGCGTTGGCCGGGCGGCTCACAAGACTGGCAGCGGACATATGGCGGTGCTCCCCTCAACGCTCCGGATTGGGCCACGAGTCTCGCGCTGGACTACCTGCGGCGACACATGACGGCAGAGAGCTCATGAACAAGCGACGCCTCGGGCTTATGGGGTTGGCGGGTGTGACCCTGGGCGGCTCGGTGGTGATCAGCCGGGTCGGCCTGGGCGAGATGCCGGCTTTCACCCTGATCGCACTACGCCTGACTCTAGCTGCCGGAGCTTTTGCGGTCATCCTTGCCGTTCTTCGGCCGCCCCTCCCGACCGGCACTCGGATGTGGACCGACATCGCGCTCATCGGAGTGATCAATACCGCACTCCCGCTCACTGCCTTTACCCTGGCGTTGCAGTATATGTCCAGTGGCGTGATCGCCCTCTTCCTCGCCCTCATCCCGCTGACCACCGGACTCATGGCGCATGTTGGCTTGACTCAGGAGAAGCTGACTCTCCAGAAGCTAGCTGGTTTGGCGCTCGCCTTCTGTGGGGTCGTCGTGTTGCTGCTTACCGGAACGAGTGGGTTGCCCACGGTCCTGGATCTTCGGGGGCCCGTTCTGGCCCTGTCCGCAGTGCTGCTCAGCTCCTTTGCCACCGTGTACGCCCGTAGACAACTTGGTCAGGCAAATGTGATCTCCTTGACCGCGTTCCAGACCTTTGTGGCAGCCCTGGTCCTGGTTCCGCTCGGGCTGTTCCTCGCTCGCACCGACTTGACCACGGTCAGCCCGACCGGCTGGCTCGCTGTGGCCTACACCGGGCTGGTTGGGTCGGTCTTGGCGTTCCTGGCATTCTTTCAACTCATCCGTGAGTTTGGCGCAACCTCCGCGGCCGAGACGACCTACCTGACCCCACCCGTGTCGGGACTCTTGGGCGTGCTGCTGCTGGACGAGGTGATCTCGGGAACCCTGGTGTTCGGCGCAACCCTCATCCTGCTGGGAGTCTACGTGGCCGAGCGCCAATACTCGGCCGCGGCTTGACATGTGGTTCCGGCGCTTCTTATAATTCCCCAGGCGGGCGTTGCCCGGAAGTTCGGGAGTCTCCCTCCGGTCACCGGGTGTGGACGCCTTGCATGTGCGGGTGTAGTTCAGCGGTAGAACGCTTGCTTCCCAAGCAAGATGTCGTGGGTTCGATTCCCATCACCCGCTCCTGAAGAACCAAATACACCCGGCTGTTCTCCAGGGATCTCACGAAAACCTGGGTATAATTTCGCATCTCCCATCCCGCAGCACACGAATCTCCCGCCACGTTAGCCCGTGGCGCTGGCCTCACCAGCCAAGGGGCCGCCCCCCTAGGGGGAGGATTCTGTCTGCCGGGCTACAGAGGTGACAAATGAGGCTTCCCTCAATCCCGCTCGCTCGCCGGTTTCTGCTCTCGATCTCGATCTCGTTGGTTGGTTTGGCACTCACGGCCACAGTCGGCGAGCTGTCAACCCTGACTCCAATCGTCGTAAACACAACTCTCGATAGCAAGAGCAACGACGGTTTCTGCTCGCTGCGGGAGGCAGTCATCGCCGCCAACAGCGACTCGCGATCCGGCTCTAAGCCTGGCGAGTGCCCTGCCGGCAGCGGAGCGGACCGGATCGAGCTTCCTCAGGGCATCTACCTGCTCACCCGCTCCGACTCCGGGAAGGAAGACTCTAGCTCGACCGGGGATCTCGACATCAAAGGCAGCCTGCAGATCTTCGCCCAGCCAGGCGGACAGGTAACCGTTGGCGCCAACGCCTTCGCCGATCGCATCTTCCACGTGATCAGCGGCACCGTCAGCCTAGAGGGCCTCTCGGTCCAGGGAGGCAAGCCCACCGCCGACGGCGGCGCGATCCTCAACCTGGCGACCCTCACGGTCCTCAACAGCACGCTGTCGGGTAACACTTCCGGCGCCAACGGGGGCGCGATCTCCAACCGCGGCACCTTCACCCTGGCCAACGTGACTCTAAGCGGCAACCAAGCTAAGAACCACGGAGGCGGACTGTCCAACGCGGCCGGCACCGCAACATTGAACAACGTCACCATCACGGCCAACACCGCTGATTCGGACAGTGCCTCCGGCGGGGACGGCGGGGGAATCTCCCACACCGGCGGCACGCTCAAGATTGGGAATACGATCGTCGGCGGAAACTTCGACAACAGCAGCGCGACCAAGCGTCCCGATTGCAGCGGCACGATCAGCTCGACTGGCTACAACCTCATCCAGTCTGCCGCGGGTTGCGCGATCAGCGGCGCGACGCTGGGTAATTTGCTCGGCTTCGATCCCCAGCTGGGCATCTTAGGCGATAACGGCGGAACAACCTTCACTCATGCCCCGCTCACCGGCAGCCCAGTCATCAACGCCGCCAGCCCTACAGACCCTGGCAGCGGGGAAGGGGCGTGCGAGCCCACGGACCAGCGCGGTACGCCTCGCCCGAGCGGAGTGCGGTGTGATATGGGCGCGGTCGAGATCGTCCTCCCCGAACCGCCCGATCCGCCGGTCTTGATTCGCGCCTCGGGGACGATAGTCGATGGATTACTAGTCGGCGCGGCAGGGTCTGAATTCACAATTGACGTATTCAGCAGCGAGGCCTGTGAGCCGCCGCTCCCCGGCGCAAGTCCGGTTGGCTCGCAAACGGTCGTCACCGATGCGCTCGGCGAAGTCTATTTCCAGTTGATATTGGATTCCGCAATAGACGACGGTCTATTCGCCGTCGCGACCGCCACCGATTCCATAGGCCAGATCTCTGCGGGGTCGACTTGCATCGTGGCCGGTCCGGGGAATGACTCCTGGCCTTTTGCCCTGGAATTGACCTTTGCCGGAAGCCCGCTTTCGGTCCAGTACGAACAGCATCTGGACACCTTCGGCCAGTCGCTCTGGTACCGGTTCAGCGTCCAGCCCGACAGCCAGCTCATCGTCACCCTGACCACCCTGCCCGCCAACTACGATCTGACGGTCTACAAGGACATCGCCGCCGCTTACCAGCAACTCACGAGCACCGCGGATCTAGAGCGATTGGGGGCTGAGTTCGCCCCGTCGGCCTTCAGTCCCTCGGCCTTCAGCCCCTCCGCTTTCAGCCCCTCCGCTTTCAGTCCGTCCGCCTTCAGTCCGTCCGCCTTCAGTCCGTCCGCCTTCAGTCCGTCCGCCTTCAGCCCGTCCGCCTTCAGCCCGTCAGCGTTCAGCCCGTCGGCATTCAGCCCCTCGGCCTTCAGTCCGTCCGCCTTCAGTCCATCGGCGTTCAGCCCCGACGCCTGGAGCCCGTCGGCCTTCAGTCCGTCGGCTTTCAGCCCCTCGGCCTTCAGCCCGTCGGCGTTCAGCCCGTCCGCCTTCAGTCCCTCCGCCTTCAGTCCATCCGCCTTCTCATCCGCCCAGATGCAGAGCCTGATCGGCGTGTCGGCCTTCGAGGGCATCTCCGGCGAGGGGCTGGTGCTCAACACCTGGAACAACTCCGGCGACTTCTACGTCCGGGTGCGGGGGCGGGAAGGGGCGTTCAGCCTAGAGGCGCCATTCACGCTCGGGATCGTCCTCCAGCCCGGCTCGTGCAGCAACGTGAGCGCGGACACCCTGAGGCCCACCAGTCATGTGCCGGCCTCCGGCAGCTTCACTACCCTGTTGCTGACCCACCTGGACCGGATGGAGGGGACCCCGGCGGAAAAGGCCACCCTACTGGAGCGCCTCGCGAACCTTGCAGCAAGAGCGGAAGTCGCTGGCGTGATCGTGGACGTCGGATCGGACAATCGGGTTGCCGACGCCAACGCCCAGGCCGATCTGCACCCGGAGTGCCCGTTCGCTAAAAACCTGGTGGCAGATTCCATCCGCCGGATCGTGGACCTCTACCGCCCGGCCGGATTGGAGTACGTGGTCCTGATCGGAAACGACAATGTGATCCCGTTCTTCCGCCATCCGGACGAAGCCTTGCTGGGTCCCGAGCAGCAATACGTACCGCCGGTCCTCGACACGACCGCCTCGCAGGCCAGCCTTCGGCTCAACTACCTGTTGAGCCAGGAAGACTATGGGGCCAGCGTCGAGATCTCCTTCGGGAGCGATACGATTCCGGTGCCGGATCTGGCGGTCGGGCGGCTGGTCGAGACCGCCGCTGAAGCCACCGGCATGATCGAGGCCTATCTCGGCACCGGATCCGGGGTGGTCCCCACGCCGACCACATCGCTGGTCACCGGCTATGACTTCTTGGAAGACGCGGCCAACGCCGTCCACGGCGAGCTTGTGGCTGGTCTGGGCCCCGACGGCCAGTCGGACTCGCTGATCGCAGCAAAGGACATCTCTCCCCAGGATCCCGCGGCCTGGACCGCGGCCGATCTAGGGGCTGTCCTCTTGGGCAAACGGCACGACCTGGTTTTCCTCGCCGGCCACTTCAGCGCCGGCAGCGCTCTCGCCGCCGACTATTCCACCAGCTTGATCAGCACCGACCTGACCCTCTCCTCGGTGGATTTGACCAATGCGATCGTGTTCAGCGCCGGCTGCCACTCAGGCTACAACATCGTGAACGCGCATGGAGTGCCCGGCATCACGTTCGAGCCGGATTGGGCCCAAGCCTTCGCCCAAAAGCGTGCCACGTTCATTGGCGGGACCGGCTATCAGTACGGCGACACTGAGTTTCTTGAGTACAGCGAGAGGCTGTACCTGGAATTTGCCCGTCAACTGCGGGCCGGGTCGGGGCCGGTCTCGGTCGGACGGGCCCTGGTGGCCGCCAAGCAGTCCTACCTCGCCGGCACGCCTCAGATGCGGGGTATCCATGCCAAGGCGTTCCTGGAAGCGACGCTCTTCGGCCTGCCGATGCTGCAGGTGGATATGCCGGGTGCCCGGTTCAATCCCCCCGGCGACAGCCCGGTCATCCCGGGCACTGTCGCCGTCGGCGCCGATCCTGGCCTGACCCTGGGCCTGAGCGTCGCCGACCTGACGGTCTCGCCCACCTTCGGCGAGCACACGCTCCTCCTGACCAACTACGACGACGCCGGTGCGATCCTGGAGGCGTTCTATCTCAGCGGATCGGACGGCGTGCTGACCAACCCGGTCGAGCCGGCGCTGCCGCTCGAGCTTCGCAATGTAGCTGTGACCGGGACAGCCCTGAGGGGGGTGGGTTTCCGCGGTGGGATCTACACCAATCGCCAGAACATCCTCCCACTGACCGGCGCCCCCACCACCGAGATCCGCGGGGTCCACACACCCTTCCAAACCGCCGTCTTCTATCCGGTGCGGCCGTGGTCCGTGAACTACTTCGATGCACTTTCCAACGGTTCCGATGGCCTCACGAGCCTGGCGACCACTCCCGCTCAGTTTCGCTCAGATCCCAGTGACCCCAATCGCGGCACGCTGCGGCAATTCAACAGCCTGGACTTCCGGCTGTACTACAGCAATCGCACTGACCCGGCCCCGGATGGAACTGAACCGGCCTTGGCCGCGCCCCCGACGATCGTCTCGGTCTCGTCCGCGGTGAGTGGCACAGTGATCTCGTTCGGAGTTCGCGTGGTCGACAATCCCGCCGCCGGGATCCAGGAAGTGTGGGTGACCTACACCAACGTGAGCAATCCAGCTGGTGGCAGCTGGCAATCGCTGGATCTGGTGCAGAACGCTTCCGATTCCACGCTTTGGGAGGGCAGCCTGACTGTCGCAACTCCGGCCGCCACTCGCTTCATCGTCCAAGCGGCCAACGGGCTTGGATTGGTTTCCATGACCACCAACCTTGGAAACTACTATGTGCCCGGTATGGCGCCCGGTCAGGGCACCCCCACCGGGCTGGCCTTCGACGGGACCCCGCCGAGCAGCGGCAAGTACGGAACACAAGCCACCGTCGCGGCAGTCCTAACCAGCGGAGGTTCCCCCGTCGCTGGCGAGGTCGTGACCTTCTTCCTCGGATCGATCGGCCGGGTCGCGGCCACCGATGGAGCGGGGCGGGCCGAGGTCACGCTCCCGATATTGGCATTGCCCGGCACAAACGAGCTCAGCGCTTTCTACCCGGGCACGCCCGGCTTGGCGCCTTCGAGCGCCTCCTCCCCGTTTCAGGTTTTCAAGCGCGACACCCAGCTCGTGCTTGCACCGAACCCGGCAACCGGATTCGCCAGCGAGGCTGCGCTCCTACGAGCCACCCTCAGCGAGGCAAATCCCAACGGCCGTACCCTCCCCGAGGAGACTGTGATCTTCGTCGTTGCCGGGCCAGGCGGCACATTCGCCAATGCCGTCATCACGGACTACCTAGGGGTCGCCTCGCTGGGGAAGATACCGTTGCCACCTGGCAACTACACTGTCGATGCCTACTTCAGCGGCAGCATCCCCTCGCTCGGGATCAGCCACTCGGACGCCCGCTACAACTCGGCGGCTGCTTCGGTTCTCCTTACCCTGGCCAACACCAAGCCGGACGGGCAGCCCGATGCCTACCCCAGCAACGAAGATGAACAGCTCAACGTGTCGGCTGGGCAGGGCGTCCTTTCCAATGACACGGACTTCGACGGCCACCCGTTGACCGCTCGGCTCATGACCGCCCCGAGCAACGGCGTGCTTGTCTTGAGCAGCGATGGCTCGTTCACCTACAGTCCCGGAGCCAACTTCAATGGCGTCGATACATTCTCTTATGTGGCCAACGACGGGATGGACGACAGTCTGGCAGTGGTCGTAAGCATCTCGGTGGCGGCAGTCAATGACGCTCCCATAGCAGTGGATGACGCCTTTACGACCGACGAGGACACCGAGCTCTCCGTCGCCTTGCCTGGAGTATTGGAGAATGACCTTGATGTGGACCTGGACGCTCTTACCGCAAGCCTCGTTACCCCGACTTCAAACGGATCGATCTCGCTGGAGCTCGATGGCTCGTTCACCTACAAACCGAATCTAGAATTCAGCGGGAGCGACAGCTTCACCTATCGGATCTCGGACGGGGTCCTCGTCTCCAACGTTGCGATGGTAACCCTCACAGTCAACGCCGTGAACGATGCGCCGACTTGCGGCACGGCGTTCCCTTCATCAGTCACGCTCTGGCCGCCGGACAACAACTTCCATTCGGTCAGCATCCTGGGAATTGCCGATCCTGAAGGCAACCCATTCACCATCGTGATCAGCGCGGTATGGCAGGACGAGCCGGTCGGGACAAGTCCCGATGCGATCATCCAGGATCCTCCGAGTAGCGTCCTGCTGCGAGCCGAGCGTGATGGCACCGGCGACGGCCGGGTCTACCACATCTTTTTCACGGCAACCGACGTGGACGGCGCTTCATGCCAGATCGCTCGAGTGACTCCTGACGACAATGGCATCGAAGTGGCCACCGCCCCCCACGATCAAGGTGGGGACATCGAGGGATTCGACGGAGGCGCGCTCTTCGAATCCACCAATCCTGACTGACCGAACCGGCAGTTCGCCGGTCTAGGGTACGTTGAATGTGACGAGTGCCGGTTGGGTTGTGAGTGAGCCTGACCGGCACATGCCTTTCAGTACAATTCAAGGTCAGGCGCCTCTCCAATGGAATCCCTGATCGCCTATCTCCCCACCGACCGGCGCCACGCGCTGGCCCGGGGCGAGCCGCTCCCAGACCGGACCCGCGGCACCGCGCTGTTCGTCGACATCTCCGGCTTCACACCGATGGCCGGCGCCCTCGTCCGCGACCTCGGACCCCAACGCGGCGCAGAGCAGCTCACCCGGCATCTCAATCAGGTCTACGACGTGCTCGTCGCCGACCTCGATCGCTTCGGTGGCAGCCTCATTGGGTTCAGCGGAGACGCGATTACGTGTTGGTTCGAGGCTGACGCCGGCCTGACCGCCGCTGGCTGCGCCTTGGCTATGCAGGAGAGCATGCGTGAGTTCGCCGCGGTGGCGCTCCCCTCCGGCGGGCAAGTCTCACTGGCGGCGAAGGCCGGCATGGCTACTGGAGAAGTCCGGCGATTTGTGGTAGGTGACCCAGAGCAGCAGCTTTTCGACGTGCTGGCGGGCCAGCTCTTGGATGAGATGGCTAAGGCTGAGCATCAGGCCGCGCCCGGGGAAGTAGTCCTGGGACCGAGCACTGCACAAAGTGTCGGCGATTCGGTCACGATCCGGCAGTTGGACAACGCCGGCGTGAACGGACCGTTCGGCTTGGCCAGGGCGCTGCGAGCCAGACCCAGGTCCCATCCCTGGTCCCCGCTTCCGGCAGCTGCCTTGTCCGATGAGCAGCTCCGGCCATGGTTGCTCGGCCCGGTGTACCGGCGGCTGCAGGCCGGGCACGGCGAGTTCCTGGCCGAGCTGCGTCCCGCGGTCGCCCTCTTCCTGCGCTTCGAAGGGATCGACTACGACACCGGTGAGGAGGCAGGGAATCAGCTCGATCAATTCGTCCGTCACGCCCAGCGAGTGATCGCCGAGTACGATGGGACGCTCGTCGACATCACCACCGGAGACAAGGGCAGCCACCTCTACATTGCCTTTGGCGCGCCGACCGCTCATGAAGACGACCTAGAACGCGCCGCCTCGGCTGCCCTCGATCTCCGGTCGGTTGCGGGGAAGCTGCCTTTTATCATCGGCATCCGATCTGGGATCAGCCACGGCCTGATGCGAGCCGGGGCTTACGGCGGCCAAACCCGCCGGACCTACGGCGTGCTGGGCGATGCAACCAATCAGGCGGCTCGCCTGATGCAGGCCGCCCTGCCGGGAGAGATCCTGGTTTCCGACCCCAGCCGCGAAAGGATCGGCCGGGGATTCCGCTGGCAGCAGCCGAGGCTGATCCGCGTGAAAGGGAAGCCGGATCCAATTCGAGTAGTGAACTTGGTTGGGCGGCAAGCGGAGGTTGGCCTCCCTCCGAGCACCGGCCGGGAGACCTTGCCTATGGTGGGGCGGGGGGCCGAACTGGCACTGCTCCATCAGAAACTGAACCTGGTGTTGGCCGGTAACGGTCAGATCGTGGGCATCTCGGGAGAGGCCGGGATGGGGAAGTCCCGCCTGCTGACCGAGGCCGTGCGCCTCGCCCAACAGGAGGATTTCTCCATCTTCAGCGGAGAGTGCAAGTCGTACGGGACCCACTCTTCATACCTGATCTGGGGAAGCATCTGGCGCGGCTTGCTGGCGGTCGACCCGGCCAATTCGGCCCAGGACCAGATCGCGGCCCTGGCCCCAGCGGTCGGGCGGCTCAACCCGGCGCTGCTGCCTCGCCTGCCCTTGCTCGGCCCGCTGCTCAAGCTCCCGATCCCCGACAATGATCTCACCCGACCCTTCGACGCAAAGCTTCGCAAGACCTCCCTCGAATCGCTTCTGGTAGACCTGCTCAGAGCGCGAGCCAGTCAGGGGCCGTTGCTGCTCGTCCTGGAAGACACTCATTGGATTGATCCCCTCTCGAAGGACCTTTTGGAAGTGCTCGGCCGGGGATTGGCCCGGCAACCGGCCCTGGCCCTGCTCGCCTATCGATCCTCCGTCAATGGGGCGGCCGACCCGGGTCGCCTCAAGCAGCTACCCCACTTCACTGAGATCCTGGTCTCGAACCTGGCGTCCGACCAGGCCGAGCAGTGGGCGATGATCAAGCTCAGGCGGCTGTTCGGTCCGGAGGTTCGCCCGCTGCGGGCCTTCGTCGACCGCTTGATCGGACGGGCTGAAGGGAATCCGTTCTACATCGAAGAAGTGCTCAACTACCTCAAGGACCACTCGATCTCACCCCAAGATGCCGAAGCGCTTGGCCAAGTCGAATTGCCCGCCAGCCTGCACAGCCTCGTGCTGACCCGCATCGATCAATTGCAGGAGCGTCCACGAATGACGTTGCGGGTGGCCAGCGTCCTGGGGAGGACGTTCAAGCCATCCGAAATTGAGGGTGCTTACCCGCAGCTGGGCGAGGAGCAGAGCATCCTGGCTAACCTGGACGAGCTTTCCCGCAAGGGGTTCACCGAACTCGAGCCGGGTCCCGCACCCTCTTACCTCTTCAAACACAGCGTCATCCAGGAGGTCGCCTACGAGAGCCTCCCCTTTGACACACGTGGCACGCTGCATGAGGCGATCGGGCTCTTCTTCGAGCGCATCTACGCCGACCAATTGAACCTTCGGCTCGATCTGCTGGCGTACCACTACGATCGAAGTCTCAATGAAGGGAAGCGCCGCGAGTACCTCTTGCGAGCCGGGGAGGCCGCTCAGGCCAACTATGCCAACGCCGCGGCAATCGAGTATTTCGGGAAGGTCATGCCGCTGCTCGGGGACAGCCAGCAAATCGACACGCTGTTGCGGTTGGGCCAGGTTTACGAGCTGCTCGGGGAGTGGAAGGAGGCCGACCTGGCCTATCGCCGATCGCTCGGCCTGGCCCAGTCCGAAGGAGATTTGGAAGCCCAGGGCCGCGGCCAAACCGCGGTCGGCGAGCTCTTCCGCAAACAGGGGACCTACCCAGATGCCTCGGCCTGGCTAGCACAGGCGCAGACGAGCTTCCAGCAGCTGGGCGACCAGGCGGGTGTGGCTAGAGTCCTCCACTTCTCGGGGACTCTGGCCGCCCAGCAGGGCGACTATTCGACCGCTGGGGACTTGTACCAGCAGAGCCTGGCCATCCGCCAACGGCTCGACGACAGGTTGGGCATTGCCAGCTTGCTGAGCAATCTGGGCATCGTGGCTCGATTCCGAGGGGATTACACCTACGCTCAGGAGCTCAACGAGCAGAGCCTGGCGATCCGGAGGTCGGTCGGAGATCGCTGGGCGATTGCCAACTCGCTCAACAATCAGGGCACCGTGTACCTGGATCAAGGGAAGCATCACGAGGCTCGCCTCAAGCTCGAGGAGGCCGTAGAGTTGTTACGGGAAGTTGGGGACCGTTGGCATTATGCCAACGCGGTCAACAACCTGGCCAATGTCTTCCGCGGGTTGGGCGAGTACTCGGCGGCCCGGTCGTTGTACAACGAGAGCCTGGCGATCAATCGCGAACTCGGCGACGGATGGGCGCTGGCCTACCTGCTGGAAGACATTGGGTATCTCAATGCGGCCAAAGGCCATCCCGAACAGGCCCTGCAGCTGGTAGGAGCTGCAGAGTCTCTGCGGGCCTCAATTGGAGCGCCATTGCCACCCGCCGAACAAGAGGGGCTCGAGAAACTGCTCCAGCCAGCTCGCCAGTCTCTCTCCCGCGAGGCGCAACTGGCCGCCTTGAGTTCCGGTCGTGCGATGAGCCTCGACCAGGCCCTAGACTTCGCCTTGGTCGAGCCCTAGCCAGCGCCAGGACCGTGTTCAACCCGAGCAACTGTAATCCCTAGGAGGAACCCCATGCCCGCTCATTCCACGCTCCCATTGCGCCAGCCAGGATGGTCAACCCGATCCGTCCATGCCGGTGACAAACGTCCTTTCCCACATCATGCCCTGACTTTTCCCGTCTTTCATACGGCCACGTACACGTTCGACGACACAGCTGACCTGAGCCAATTCATGCAGGCCCGCCTCTGGGGGCCGGTCGACGGGCGAACCGAGTATGGGCGGTATGGCAACCCCACCCTCTCGCGGGTGGAGGATAAACTGGCCGAACTGGAAGGCGCCGGTGAGGCGATTCTATTCTCCTCCGGCATGGCGGCCATCACCACCACGCTGCTCTCGCTGCTTTCGGCCGGCGATCACCTGATCATCACGGATGACTCCTACCGCCGAACCCGTCAGTTCTGTTTGACCACCTTGAAGCGGTTAGGAATCGAATGCAGCCTGGTGCCCGCCGCGCAGTTGGACCGGCTGGAGCCTGCCATTCGCCCTGAAACGAAGTTGATCGTCTCGGAGTCTCCAACCAACCCATACTTGCGGGTGTTGGATCTCGAGCACCTTGTGCAGATCGCCACCCGGGCTGGAGTGAAAACCCTCATCGACAGTACGTTCGCCACTCCTATCAACCAGCGGCCGCTTGAATTCGGCATCGACCTGGTGGTTCACTCGGCGACCAAATACCTCGCCGGCCATAATGACCTTCTGGCTGGGGTAGTTGCCGGGTCCGAGTATCTGGTGGCGCTGATTCGCGAAAACTTGTGGGTGATGGGGGCGACTTGCGATCCGCACGCGGCCTATCTGACCTACCGAGGGCTCAAGACCCTGGCCCTCCGGCTGAGTCGGCAGAACGAGACCGCCCAACGGGTTGCCGAATTCCTAGAACCCCATTCGAAGATTCGACGGGTCTGGTACCCAGGGCTTGCCTCCCATCCGGATTACGAGGTGGCACGCCGGCAGATGAGTGGCTTTGGGGGAGTCGTAAGTTTCGAGGTCGAAGGGGGACTGGCAGAGGCAAGCCGGCTTGTTGATTCGGTCCGGGTGCCCCTGATTGCTTCGAGCCTGGGTGGGGTTGAAACCCTCATCGAACAACCCGCCCTCATGTCTTACTTCGAATTGTCCGGTGAAGAACGCATGCAAGTGGGGATCAAAGACAACCTAGTCCGGCTCTCAGTCGGGATCGAGGACTCGGAGGACCTCATCGCCGACCTCGCCCAAGCGCTGGAGGCGATTGAATGACCAGCCGCTGTCCTTCGCAGCGAACTGTGGGTCCCCAGCTCAACTCAGCCGCACAGCCTGCCGGAACCCCGCGCTACGAACCATTCCCTTGTTCAGGGCCCGAGACGGCTTGCCAGCGACTTCAAGCGAAGGAATTGACCGGCGCCAAGACGTGCTGTATACTGATATTGCATCCATTCTTGCATCCAATCCAAACTTAAGATCAGACCTCGGCCCTGCGCTATAGCCAATCGTTAATCCGTTTGGCAAAGTGATTAGCGGATTCTCCGACGACAGAGCTATGAAGACCATCTCTCAGGACGGGCGCCAGCCTGCCCAGGTCACCCCTCCGCAATCTGTCGTTGATCGACTCCGATCGTTGATCCTCAGCCGAGCCGTCCGGCCGGGCGAGCGACTCGTCCAGAGCGAGCTGGCTGAGCAACTCGGGGTCAGTCGAACCCCCATTCGCGAAGCACTCCACAGGTTGGAATCTGACGGACTGGTCACCCTCTCCCCGCATCGGGGAGCCTCGGTAGCCGATCTTTCACATTCGGAATTGGAAGACCTCTACAGCGTCCGAATCGCAATCGAAGGCTACGGCGCATTCCTGGCGGCTCGGAACATCACCAATGAGGATCTTGAGCGGCTAGAAGCGTTGCTGCGCCAGATGAGAGAGGTATTTGAACAAGGCGACCGCTGGCGGCTGCTCGAGATCAACCGGCAGTTCTATGAAGTGCTCTATGCGATCGCCGAGCGACCGCGCCTCTATGAACTGATCATGAAGCACTTAGATCTCGCAAGTCTATACCGACAGATGGCGTTTGCAATTGACCACTATTATCGGCACACGATTGCCGACCATGAAGCGCTCATCGCCGCCTTTCGGCAACACGATCCGGAGGCCGCCGAGCGACTGACGCGAGCTCAGCTGGAGCAGACGCTCGTCAGCCTCGTGGCGTTCTTAAAGGCGACCGCCTAGATCTGGGCATAAGAAAAGGGGTATTAGGGTGGGACAAGCAGTCTCTGCAGATCATAAGCCACTGCTGGCTGGCAAGGTGGCGGTCGTGGTTGGTGGGGGACGGGGGATCGGCCGGGCGACTGCCAAGCGGCTGGCTTCGGCTGGCGCCAGAGTAATCGTGGTTTCCCGGACGCCCGCCGAGCTCGATGAGGTCGTGGCAGAGATCGAGGCAGACGGAGGGCGAGCGAGTGCGAGGGTGGGAGATATCACCCGATTCGAAGACGTGCAATCCCTGGCGGACTTCATCCGCGAAGCGTACGGCCGGGTAGATGTGCTCGTCAACAGCGCAGGTGCCAGCCTCATTGCCACTTTGGACGACACAACCCCGACCGAGTGGGACCGCATCATAGATACCAACTTGAAAGGACCTTACCTGTGTATCTGGGCGATGCTGGACTTGCTGCGCGCCTCGAATAGCGGGCAGGTCGTCAATATCGCCTCCAAAGTGGGTTTGACCGGGTACAAATTAGTGTCCGCCTATACGGCCGCCAAAGCCGGGCTGATTGGCCTTAGCCGCTCGCTCTCCCATGAATTGCGAAGGGACAACGTGCGGGTAGTTGTGATCTGCCCAGGTCCGGTTGACACACCGATGCGCTGGGCCGCCACCCCCCACATGGATCCCAAAATGGCAATCTCTGCCAGTACCGTGGCTGATACGATCCTGTTCCTGGTTACGCTCGACAGTGCAGCCACCGCGCGCGAAATTGTGGTGGAAGCCATCGAATATGATGAACAGGCAGTCCCGATAGAAGCGTCGCAGCCACCAGTTTCCAGCAGTTCGCCGGTTTTTGGCTAGCGCAAGTGAGGAGGTGATGATATCGACTGGTGAGTTTGAGTTGTGGTTCACCGCAAGACCAACCGCGCATCGAGACTCAAGGAGCGGTGGTTCGATCAGCGTCAATTGGAGGAGAAAATGAAGAAGTCTCTACCTATCCTGCTCATCTTTGCTCTGCTCGGGGTCGCATGCGCTCGGACCCCGGTCGAGGAAGTTCCGCCGGCAGGGGAAGTCGCACCCCCTGTCGAAGAGGCCGCGCCCCCTGAGGTCGCAGCGCCGCCTGAAGCTGTGGAAAGAAATCTGAGGGTGTCCTTTGCGTGGCCGCTGTACATTGACCCCGCGGTCGGCAGCGACTACGTCGGTTCCACGGCATTGGCCAATCTCTACGACGCGCTGGTCTTCCCGAACGCGGCGGCCGGTACAGATCCCTGGTTGGCGACATCCTGGGACGTGTCCCCGGATGGCCTGACCTACACCTTCACCCTCCGCGAAGGGGCGAAGTTCCACGATGGCAGCGAAGTGCTCGCCAGTGATGTAGTCTACAGCTACGAGCGCTTGCAGACCGTCGGCGAGGGGTATGCCTACCTCGTATCCGGTGTCAGCGAAATAACTGCACCGGACGACTCCACAGTCGTCTTCACCCTGGAGCGGCCGAGCGGCTTGTTCGTGCCTAGCCTGATCCGGCTCTACATCCTCAACGAGGACCTGGTCCGCCAGAACACACTCGCTGAGGGCCCCTATGGAGCGGAGGGCGACTACGGCAAGAATTGGCTGCTGACTCATGACGCAGGCTCGGGGCCCTACACGATCGTCGACTTCCCGTTGGAAGAGTTCGCCTTGATGGAGAAGTTCGACGACTGGTGGAATGCCGAGATGTTCGCCGAGAATGCACCCACGTCGGTGAAGTTCATCGGTACAACTGAGGCGGCCACGGTTCGGACGCTTATGGAGACCGGCGAACTGGAGATCACCGACCAGTGGCAGTCGGTCGAGGCGTTCCAAGCCCTCGACCAGATCGAAGGAGTGGACATCACGAGCTTCCCGACAATGTCGTCCTTCTACTACATGATGAATAACCGCACGCCACCGCTGGACGACGTGCACTGCCGCCGGGCGATGTCGTATGCCTTCGATTACCAGGCGGCCGTGGGCCTGGAATGGCCAGGCACCCAGGTGATGGACGGGCCGGTGCCTGCGGTACTGGGTGGACACGACCCGAACGTCTTCACCTTCACCCGTGACCTGGACAAGGCAGCCGATGAATTGGCGCAGTGCGCTTATGCCGCCAACATCGCCGACTACCCGGTGACGGTCGCCTGGGTGACGGAAGTGCCGGGCGAGGAGAAGTTCGCGTTGCTGTTCCAGGCCAATATGGCCGAGATCGGCATCCCGGTCGAGGTCCAGCCGACGCCCTGGCTGAGCATGGTGGAAAACACTTCCTCCCAGGAGACTGCTCCGCACATCGCCACAATCTATGTGTCGGCTGCGCTTCCGGAGGCGGGGCTCATGCTCAAGGACCGCTACCACTCAAGCACGTCCGGAACCTGGCAGCAGAATGAGTGGCTGCTCGACGCTGAGCTCGACGCCGCCATCGACGATGCACTGGCGACGGTCGATCCGGCAGAGCGATTTGCGAAGTACGGAGAGCTCGAGGCGCTGATCATGGAACTGGCGCCTTCCCTCTTCCTCTACGACCAGCGCGAACAGCACGCGGTGGTGGATTACATCGACTGGAGTCCGGAGGCGAATAGCGCTGTGATGGGCTATCAGTTCTTCCTGCCGCTCGTCGGTGTGAACACCAACTAAGATCCTGGCTCATAAGCCAGGAGGAACGAATGAGGAGCCCCAGGGGGGAGAACTGGATCAACCTGGGGCTCCCTCCAAAATAAGCCATCCGTCTCAATGAGTTTTAACGGGGTGTCCGGTGCGTCTGCTTAGTTTCTTGGCCCGCCGAATCTTCCAGGCGGTCTTCGTCTTGTTGGGCCTCTCGATGCTTATCTTCGTCATAGCTCGGGTGATGCCCGGCGACCCCGCCCGGACGGCGCTCGGCGCCCGCGCCCCGCAGTGGGTCGTCGATCGGCTGCGGGAGGACATGCACCTCAACGACCCCTTGCCGGTTCAGTATTACTTTTGGCTGCGGGACGCGCTGCAGGGGGATTTCGGAATATCGCTGTTCACCCGCCGGGAAGTGGCCGATGATGTCAAAGAGTTCCTTCCGGCTTCGGTCGAGTTAGTCCTGGTAGCCGGGCTGATCACGGCCGTGGGTGGAATCGGCCTCGGGACTCTTTCAGCCCGTTACAAAGACACCTGGATCGACAACCTGGTGCGGGTGATCTCCTATGCTGGCGTCGTCACGCCGGCCTTTGTGTTCGCCATCCTCTTCTTACTGCTCTTTGGTCTCGAACTTGGCTGGCTGCCGGCCATCGGCCGGTTGTCGGAAGGAATCATCGCGCCGCCTCGCCTGACCGGCTTGATGACTGTCGATTCATTGTTGGCCGGGCGGCCGGATGCCTTCTGGGATGCCTTGAAACACTTGATCTTGCCCGCCGCGGCGCTGGCCATGGGATCCCTTTCACAAGAGGCCCGGATTACCCGCTCGACCATGGCGGACAACCTGACCAAGGACTATATCGCTGCCGAGCGGGCCCTGGGCATCCCGGATCGGATTGTGATGGGGCGCTTCCTGCTCAAGCCTTCCCTCATTCCGACGGTCTCAATTTTCGGACTCGACTTCGCCGCCAGTTTCAGCAATGCCTTCCTGGTTGAGCTCATTTTCAACTGGGCGGGCCTTTCACGCTACGGTATGAACGCCATGCTGCGCAAGGATCTGAATGCCATCTCCGCCGTCATCCTCATTCTGGGCGTGCTCTTTATCACCGTCAACATTTTGGTGGATCTGATTGTCGGGGCGTTGGACCCCCGTATCCGCCTGCGAGCCGCGACGAGCGAGTAGCGATTGACCCATCAAGCTGAAGCCCGCGAGTTCGCCCCGACCCTCACCCGTTCCCGGGTGCGCGAGTTAGAGCGTAAAAACCGGCTGGATAACCTGGGCCGCGCCTGGTACAAGTTTTCGCGGAATCCGCTGTCCATTGTTGGGGCCGCGACCGTGTTGATCGTGACCCTGCTGGCAATTTTCGCCCCGTTCGTTGCGCCCTATCCGGAACACGTCAAGCCGTTCACCGATTTCGCCAATGCCAGCCTCCCTCCCAGTTTGACCCACGCGTTTGGGACAGACGAGATCGGCCGCGACATTTTGAGCCGAGTCATTTTCGGGTTCCGGGATGCCCTGCTGATGGGTGTCACCGTGCTGGCCTTGGTGGTGCCCGTGGGCGTCTTGCTGGGACTGGTGGCCGGGTACTTCCACGGTACGCGGATCGACACCGTCATCATGCGACTGACCGACATCTTTCTGGCTGTGCCGCCGCTCGTTCTCGCGTTGGCGATCGCCTCGGTGCTCAAGCCAAACCTGTTCAACGCCATGATGGCCGTCTCGCTGATGTGGTGGCCCTGGTACACCCGGCTGGTATATGGGCTGACCAGCGCCCTGCGCAACGAATTCTTCGTAGCCTCGGCGGAAACTCTCGGCGCCAGCACCTCCCATATTCTCTTCCGGGAACTGCTGCCGAACATGGTGTCTCCCATCTTTACCAAGATGAGCCTGGACATGGGCTGGGTGATCATCATCGGGTCCATGCTGAGTTACGTCGGCCTCGGCGTCCAGCCACCGAAGCCGGGACTGGGAACCATGGTCGCCAGCGGGGCCAAATTTCTGCCGGACCT
>Ga0209640_10000012_pt1 | contig 94794 bp, 76 predicted proteins | sample RifCSP10_1_FD_184018 | JGI IMG/M metagenome (GOLD analysis project Ga0209640, IMG submission 184018) | Soil microbial communities from Rifle, Colorado - Rifle CSP2_sed 10_1 (SPAdes) (version 2) | ecosystem: Environmental > Terrestrial > Deep subsurface > Rock core/Sediment | place: Rifle...
ACGTTGTTCATGCTGCGTGATTCGACTCGAGTGGTATTGGCGCTGACCTCGGACCATGGCGTAACACCCCTTCCCGAAGCGAAATCGAGATACCCCAACAAAGGTGTCGGCAAGGTCAACCTGGCTCCCGCGATCGTGCCTCTCTTCGCGAGTCTGCGCGCCGCTGGTGTTGACACCAGTGCATTCTCGTTCGACGAGGGCATCCTGTATCTCGATGAAGCGGCGATCACGCGCGCCGGTCTTCGCGCCGAGGCGGTGACGCGGACATTCGCGACCGAAGTCATGAAGGTGCGAGGGGTTTTGCGGGTAGATCGCGTGGCCGCACTGGCGACCAAGGACACATCAACCGACTACATAGCCAGACGCTGGTTACATCTACTGCCTCCAGAAGAGCCGGCTGCGGCCGTCGTGACACTTCGGCCCTACTGGTACTGGCAGGGCACGAACTTCGCCACGCACGGCTCACCGCACGACTCGGATGCTCAGGTGCCAATCATCTTCTACGGCGCCGGCATCAAACCTGGGCACAACTCCCGGAAGGCGCTGGTCGTAGATATCGCCCCTACCCTCGCGGCCATTGCGGGCGTGCGCCCAATGGAACGGCTGGACGGCCATGTGCTGCGCGAAGCAATTCGACCCTAGGCGGGTGCGCGTATGCGGTCCAGTCAGCCGAGGTCCCTCGAGCGCGTTCGCTTCGGTCGCCTTCGCACGCTGAACGTTCGCGCCAGCATGCTCACTGGCGCCCAATCCGCGGCGCGGGTGGATGCGTGGCTCAGGTCGAAACAGGTCGAGCTGAGTGGTGAGGTCCTGGTAATAACGGGGCGGGGTGCTGGGAGCCTGGGTGGAGTCCCGGTGGTAAAGGAGGCAACCCGACGCGTGCTGAATCGCCTCCGGCGCCTGAGAGTCATCGAGTCCTTTGGCGAAGACACGCCCGGCTCCTTCATAGTTGTCCTCGCTCCATTGCGTTCACTGCTCGAAGCGCCGGCGCGGCGACGCACACCCGCTCCGACGTTGACGCGGCAAAGCTCAGGCATCCAGGGCCTGAGGCGGGAAACGCGCGAGCAGCTCAGGTACCTGGCAACCCGCGCCATCGACGCACTTGGCGTCAAGGACGCCAGTGACGGTCTGGTGGCGGAGGAGATGGTGCGCCAGTTCACCATGATCGCCCGTACCGCCCCCCAGGGTGTCGATGCGGACCGATGGATGAACGGCGCGATAGCGAGAGCCCTGCTCGAGTACTCAGAGTCAGACCGCTAACCGGATTGTCTACAGGTCATCGGTTAGTCAGTGCCGTTCAGGCCTTTGATCGCCCCTTCCGGACGGCGAGCGCGCTCGCGGGCGTAACGGCCATCGGTGGCCGTTCAAGCACAGTCGCTTCCTCGTAAGTGCTGTCGGTAAACGGCTTAGGAGACTCAGCGACGGACAGCACCAGCCCTTGTACGACTTCGTCGGTGATTATTGGTGTCGTAGAGCGAGGCGGCTCGAGGGAGGTAACCGCGACTCTGACCGAAACGCCCGTCGAGGAATGCGTTACGCCGCTGCAGGAGCAGCCGATGGCGGGTGCGGCATCCACCAGAATCGACCGCGGCGACAGCAGATGCTGGGCGATCTCAATCGAAAATTCCGGGCCTTCAGCCTCGACCAGTGTCCGTTCGTTGCATCTCTGCCACAGCGCCTCGGGTGTCGGACACCCGCCAGGAAGGCTGACGAAACGCCGACGGTCAGGCGGGATACGATCGAAGAACGTGTCGGGTTGATTCTGGACCTGAATCCCCTGGGCTCGAAGCGTGGCGAACAGCTCCGGAGGATCGAAGGAAGCATCGTACTCCGGGGGTTTCGCGCTCGGACAGCGGCCAACGAAGCTGAGAGAGGCGATGCGGCCGCCCAGCGTTGCACGGAGGTGCCGAGCCACGGCGACGGGAGCGGACTCCAGGGACACCAGCGATCGAGCCAGATCGCTCCCGGCGTGCAGCAGACGCTGCCTGACCAGAGGGCACGAACAGAGAATCGCTGGCTCGCGGCCCCAGGATTCAAGGGAACGGAGGGCGGCTTCGGCGACGAGCTCATCGCCCCAGGACAGCGGAACGGCCAGGTCAAAGCCCAATGCGCCGCAAGCGTGGGCCAATTGAATTGGCCTCGCCGGCAGCGCTTCGATCAGCGTGTCTGTCCCGACAACGAGAACCGCCAGCTTTTCTGGCGACTTGCTTGATTCCGACTCCATCCCTACCCGGCCGCCGAGCCCGCCATGCGATGGTAAGCAAACGGCGCGCCACCGGAGTGTCCAGCGCGAAGGATCCGTATATTGCGATCGTGCCGACACATGGGCCGTCAGGAACACTTGCCTTCGACGTTGGATCGTCATCGACCCTTCGCCCCGATGAGCTCGTCCGTTACGGCCGGCATCTGGCTCTTCCGGGTGTCGGGCAGAGTGGTCAGGAGCGGCTGAAGACTGCACGAGTCGCGATCGTCGGACTTGGGGGGCTCGGATCTCCGGCCGCGATGTACCTCGCTGCCGCTGGGGTGGGGACCCTTGGCTTGATCGACGGCGACCGGGTCGATCTCTCCAACCTGCAGCGACAAGTGCTCTACGGCGACGATGATGTGGGTCGGTTGAAGGTCGACGTTGCCGCGGAAAGACTTTCACGCATGAATCCGGACGTTGCGATTCAACCGTATCCGCGACGGCTCGATTCGAGCAACGCACTTTCTGTCCTGGGGAGCTTCGACATCGTCCTCGATGGTTCCGACAACTTTCCGACGCGATATCTCGTCAACGACGCCACTGTCCTCCTTGGCATCCCCAGCGTGCACGGAAGCGTTCTCCGATTCGAGGGGCGGGTCTCGGTCTTCGGAACTGCGGAGGGCCCCTGCTATCGATGCCTGTATCCGGAGCCTCCACCGCCAGGCGTAGTCCAGGATTGCCAGGACGGCGGCGTACTCGGCGTGCTCCCCGGCCTGGTGGGTGTCATGCAGGCGACCGAAGTGATCAAGACGATTTGCCGGCTTGGTGATTCTCTCGCTGGGAGACTGCTGATCATCGACGGGCTCGGGCTTCGGTTCCAGACGTTTCGCGTTTCGCGCAACGTGAACTGCCCGATGTGCTCGACTCGAGAAATACGGGAGCTGGTCGATTACGAGGCCTTTTGCGCCGGGCCTCCACGTGGCGTCGATATCGAATCGCTCTCACCTTCTGACGTTGCGTCGAGACTCCCTCGAGGGACGCAGATCCTCGATGTCCGGGAGCGGTGGGAGTGGGAGATATGCCGACTGCCAGGCGCGCGGCTCGTGCCGCTCTCTGAACTGGCGTCCCACATCGCTACGCTCGATCCTCAGCGCGAGACGATCGTGTATTGCCATCATGGAATGCGCAGCGTCGACGCCGCGCACCGGTTGCGCGCGGCAGGCTTCACGCGAGTGGCGCACCTCGATGGTGGCATCGATCGCTGGAGCGTGGAGGTGGATACCAGCGTGGCCCGGTACTAGCCAGTCAATTGGCGATCGTCGCACTCGGTGGTGCCCTGATCGCCGCTGTGGCCGCCGGAGCCGCCTGGGTTTCGCGTCGCAGGATCAGGGCTCGCTTCGAGACGGTCGCCGATCGAACATCGCGTGGCGCCGACATCATCGAGGGTGCTGAGCCCGTATCGCTGAATCATGGCGATCGCGGCGTGCTCATCCTGCACGGTTTTGGCGATACACCGCAGTCAGTCCGGGCTCTCGCCACGGCACTCCATGCGAACGGGTGGACAGTGCGGGCGCCGCTGCTGCATGGACATGGCTCGTCGCTCCGGGCGTTCACGGAAGCCAGCGCGCAATCCTGGCTGGCCGATGCGGGGCACGCCCTCGACGAGCTGCGCACGCACGTCACGCGGGTGGTCCTGGTCGGTCAGTCCATGGGAGGAGCGCTGGCGACAATACTCGCGTCGGAGGGGCACGTCGACGCATTGGTCCTGCTCGTGCCTTTCGGTCGCCTCTCGCCGCGGGCGGCGCGCTTCGCGGCCTTTCACCGTGTCGTCTCGCTGTTCGTGCCTTATCTGCGGTCACGCTCGGACTCTTCCATCCTCGACCCCGAGGCGCGAAGCCGCGGCCTGGGCAGGGGCGTCACCACTCCACGCCTGCTGCACGAGTTGTCGCTCATTGTGCGGCACGCGAGGGATTCCGCTCCGTCGATTCGTGTCCCGGCGCTCGTGATTCACTCACGACAGGACCCACGCGTGACGATCGGTGACGCGGAAGCGGCCTTCGCGCGACTGGGCAGCACAGAGAAGACGCTCGAATGGGCGACGCGAAGCGGACACGTGCTGACGGTGGATTTCGACCGTGATTGGGTGACCAGTCAGGTGCTCGGTTGGCTCGAGGCGCAGGTGCCCCGCGCGTGAGGCGCGAGCGTTCGTGGCAATGCCGGCGGGCGTCTGATTACATTGCGACAGCGCGGCCCGGACGGGACGGACCTGTCCGGGCCGCAGCGTTTTGAGGCTCGCCGACTCGCTTTATTACGGGGTCGACGATCGACACTCTCGAGCGAACACCATGCCTGACCTGACCTGTGTCCGCTGCGGACAGACCCGTGCCGGTTTTGAGCGGCCACCTTTCCCGGGCGCCATCGGCGCGCGGGTCGTCGCCGAAGTCTGTCAGTCCTGCTGGGGTGACTGGTTGAAGCAGCAGACGATGCTCATCAATCACTACGGGCTGAACGTCATGGACCCGCAGGCGCGCGCGTTCCTGACGAGAAACCTCCAGGCCTTCCTCTTCAAGAGTGGAGCCGGTGAGGACGTGGACACCTCAAAGCAGGGGACTATCAACTGGTGAACGAAGCGCGAATCCAGCCTGCGCTAGCGGGCCGCATGGCGGTCAGTCGTCGGTCGATCGGCGCCATCGCCCTCGTGCTCTCGGTGGTCGGCTGTGCGACCGGTGCTGCGTCGGGCACGACGCCGTCGCCACGACCCGTTGAGCGCGCGGGGCGGGCGTGGGTCGATTCCGTGATCGCGTCGCTGTCCGTACGTGATCGTGTCGCGCAGCTCGTCTGGCCATGGGTCCTTGGCGACTACGTGCCCGAAGGGAGCGCCGAGTGGGGCCGGATCACGCGGCTGGTGACTGAACAGCACGTCGGCGGCTTCATCATCTCCGTGGGTTCGCCGATCGATATCGCCGCGAAGGCCAACGCGCTGCAGGGGCTGAGTCCGCTGCCGCTGTTGTTCAGCGCGGATCTGGAAACGGGTGCGGGTTTTCGCGCGCGCGGCGGCTATTTCCTGCCTAACGCCATCGATCTCGGCGGCGCGACGTCGTTCCCCTGGCAGATGGCGCTTGGCGCCGTGCGGGATACCGTCCTGGCCTACGAAATGGCGACGGCAACAGCGCGTGAAGCCAGGGCGCTGGGTATCCATGTTGCCTTCGGGCCGGTTCTCGATGTGAACAACAATCCGGCGAACCCGGTTATTGGCGCGCGGAGTTATTCAGAGGATCCGGCGCTCACCGCCCGCCTCGGCGCTGCATTCGTGCGCGGACTTCAGGATCACGGTGTCCTGGCGACGGGCAAGCATTTTCCCGGGCATGGCGACACCGAGACGAACTCGCACCTGGCGCTGGCGATGGTGAACGCATCGCGGAGCCGCCTGGATTCGGTCGAGCTCGTCCCCTTCCGCGAGGCCGTGCGCGCCGGCGTGGGCGCGATCATGACGTTCCACGGTTTTCTGCCCGCCCTCGATTCGAGCGGCGTGCCGGCGACGTTGTCGCCTCTCGTGATGTCGGATCTGCTTCGGCGCGACATGAAGTTCGATGGACTGTTGTTCACTGACGCCATGGACATGGCTGGCGTGATCGACCGCTTTGGTCCGGTGGAAGCCGCCAAACGCGCGATCGCGGCCGGCAACGACATTCTGCTGATGCCGGCCGACATTGGCGGCGCGATTGACGCCGTCGTTGCCGGAGTCGCGGAAGGGCGGTACACCGAGGCGCGTCTGAATGCGTCGGTCCGGCGCGTGCTCCTGCTGAAGGATCGTCTCGGTCTTCGCAGGGAACGCCTGGTTCCACTGGAGCACGTGCGCGCGGTGGTTGGTGATTCGGCGCACGTGGCGCTGGCGCAGACGATTGCCGATCGGTCAGTGGTGCTCGCAAGGGACCTCGCCGGTCTGGTGCCGTTGCCAGGCGGCTCCCGGGTGCGATCCGTCACCTATGCCCGTCGCGCTGACCTGGGAGCGGGAACGGCATTCAACGGCGAGCTGCGTCGAATCGGCGTCAACGTCACGAGCACGTACGTCAATGCCGACGACAGCCTGCCAAACCTCGCTGCGTTCCTGTCATCCATCGACAGCGCCGATGTCGTGGTGGTCGGCTCGTACGTGAACATCAGCTCGACCACGGCGACAGCGGGTGCTCCGCCGGCCTTCGAGGCGCTCATGAATGGCGTTCGCGCGCGCACCGCTCGCGTGATTCTCGTAGCGTTCGGATCGCCCTACGCATTGCTTCAGGCGCCCGATTCCCCAACGTATGTCGTGTCATGGGGCGGCCTGCCGGCGACGCAGCGCGCCGCAGCGCGCGCGCTGACCGGGGAGATCGGCATCACGGCCACGTTGCCGATCTCGATCCCGCCACTACTCCCGTTCGGCGCCGGCGAGCAGCGCTCGCCCCGGCGACCGTAATCGGGCTCGTCGAGCTACAAGCACCTGGCGCGGCTCTTGACATTAGTCTCAACCTGAGACTTATTCGCGCGTCATGGGTGCCCGGACCGCTTCGTCTTCGCGCACGGCCCCGTCTGCCGGAACCGTTTCAATTGACGTTGTGCTGGTCTCGTGCCACGAGCGGCGGCTGTCCGTCCTGGCGGAAGCGACGGGCGCGGCGAAACGACGCGGTTTTTCCCTGCCGTGGGGAACGCCGGCCAAGGGCGAGCATCTCGATGCGGCCGCCGCCCGGATTGCCCGACGGGCCTTCGGACTCGCGCCGGCATGGATCGAGCAGGCCGGCGCGTTCGCCGATGGCACCGAACATCCGGGCGGCGCGACTCTGTCGGTGTGTTACGTCGCGGTACTGCCGAGGGGCGAACCCATGGCGCCCTGGTGGTGGATGGGTACGCATGCGCTGACGCGGCTTCCTGAACGCCATCGTCGCATGGTGACGGCTGCGCTGAGCGTTGTGCGTGTTCGCCTGGAGCAGGCGCCGATCGCCTTCAACCTGCTGCCAAGGGAGTTTACGCTGTCCGAACTGCAGCAAGCCTATGAGACGGTGCTCGGTCGACGCCTGCACAAGGCGAGCTTTCGCCGGGCGTTGCAGGCTGCCTTTCTCGTCGAGCCTACCGGTGAGTGGCGTGGCGCGGGACGTGGCCGGCCTGCACAGCTGTACCGCTATGCGCCTCGCCGGCGCAAAGGCGCACGGCGTGGTGTGCGACTCGACTTGCTGTGAGCTGGAACAATGAAGAAGGCACGAGCGTAAAAGGGTGAACGATCGAGACGGCGGTGTGACGAGGACGTGACGCGCCGTCCCGAATCTGGGCATGCTGGCGCAGAGTGTGAGCCGTCACAGATGATCCTGCTGCGCGGTGATTATATCAGTTGCAAAGTGTGAATTAGACACAAACCCCGGGGGCGTCATGCTCGCCTTCCTTGATTCACTCTGTGTTGCCCTGATCGCGCGGGATGTCGTTCGCATCCGCCAGCTGCTCGCGCATCCTCTGTCACGCGCGCTGCCCCGAGCGGTTCGCGAAGAGGCCAGCGCCATCGCCGGCGGATCCTCGCGGGCGACCGCGGCGCCGCTCCAGGCAATGCGCCTCTATCATCAGACCGCGCATCTGCTCGGGGTCCGGTCCGATCCGGCGGTGCGCCGTTCGACGACCCGTGAACCGGGCCGCCGTCAGATCGACCTCCCGCTCGAGGCCTTTGCGTCGAGATAGCTGTGCGGCCGGAATGAGAAACGCCCCGGGAAGTACTCCACGGGGCGTTTTGCTTTTGAGGTGCGGCAGATTCAGAATCGCGCCCTGCCATCTGATTTCCAGCGGAGCAGGGCGCGCGCCACCGCAACGTTATCAGCGGCGATGGCCAGCAGTTGGGCGAACACGCTCTGACGGGTGCCACCCTCGGCCGATGCCACTACCGGCGGCACGTGCCCATCGCGGCGAGCCGGATCTGACCTGCGCTCAACGGCCACGTAAGCTCGATGGATCCCGGATTCGGACGGCGGATCCACGTCGACGTTCACAAACCCGCCCCCGGGCAGCGTTCGGCGGTACAGTGTCTTGTCGGTGGTGGCCATTCTTGTCTGCCGCGCGGGCTTGAACCGGGTTCTTACGTGCTCCTATGTGACGATTAAGGCCGCGGGTGGTGACAGCGGGGCAACAGAATAACCTTCTCATGCGGTCCAGTCCGGTTAAGTCCCAAGACCTGCCCACCGCGGCTGTTTGGAAAAAAAGGGGCGTCCCACGGATCCGTGGGACGCCCCTTACCCATGCTGCCGGGAAATGCGGCCGTCAGACCTTCGTGACTTCGGCCGCCTGTGGTCCCTTCTGTCCCTGGACGATCTCGAATTCCACGCGGTCGCCCTCGGCGAGTGACTTGAAGCCGCTCGATTGAATGGCGCTGAAGTGAACGAACACATCGGGTCCGCCCTCATGCGAAATGAACCCGAATCCCTTGGCGTCGTTGAACCACTTCACGGTTCCCGTAATACGTGCCATTGCACCTACTCCTTTCGTTCCCGGTCGGGCTGATGTGAAAGACTCGTACTCGACGCCCCGCCGGCTTGCCTTGCCTGTCCGGGTTGTTCGGGTACCTGGATTCCGGGATATCGACGTCCCGGCGCGCACTTATGCAAACCGCCCCCGGAATGAGACACGGGAGCGATGTGTTCCATTGACAAGAACGATTTGGTGGAGCTGAACCGTCTCAGGCCGCGCCCGCGATGTAGCGGGCAAAACGTCCACACGACGTGCACCGCAGCGTTACGTGCGAATGCGGGGCGGGCGGGATGAGTGACGGCGAACGCTCGATGTTACCGGAGCATGATGGACAGCTAAGCGGAGAACCCGTGCGGTCGCTTGCGATCAAATGCAGCGCCTGCGCGGGATTGTACGTCGCCGGACGAGGCTTGCGCATGACTCCTCCAAAACTGTAAACCCGACCCACTTGCCCAGGACGGCCGGTGTTTGAAACTAACCACCTTGGGGCCCATATCCAAGTTGCCAGCATCTAACGAGATACGCCGCTGCCAATCTCAGGCTCACGCGCGGCGGACGTCGTTCCAGAACAAGACTGATTCACGCCGGCTCAGCGAGGTACGCGTCTACCAGATGGAGCGTTGGGAAGCCGATACGACGGACCGTGGTGGGCACCGGTCTTCAGCCGTAAACGATGTCGCCCTCGGCGTCGAGCGCGAGTTCGCTGGCGAGTCCGCAAACTCCGCAGGACCGCGTTACGATCCACATGGCACCCAGTTCGGAGCGATGCACTGGTGCCGCGGGCTTCACGACGAACTTCTTGAAGCTGTACTCGAGGCATCGCTCGCATGGATGACTGCGGCCGATCCGCTCTGCGCGCGCCTGATCGATGGGAGCCGGCAACGGCTACTCGCGCTTGGAGTTCTTCGAATCAATCGGACCCGCTCCCAGAGCACGCTGCGTGTCCGGACCGCTTCCTGAGCTGCCGGCCTTCAGCATCTCTCGAAGTCCCCCGAGAGCTCCCATGACACCGGCAGCCTCAACAGGAAGAAATACCGTGGTTCCCTTCCCCTGCGCCAGCGCGGGCAGGGACTCGAGGTACTTCTGCCCCAGCAGGTACATCGCCGCCTGTCCTTCAGGCAGCGACGCAGCGATTCGCTGCAAAGCCTCAGCCTCGGCTTGAGCCGTCGTGAGGCGCGCCTCCGCTTGACCCTGAGCGCGCAGAATCGACGCCTCGCGCTCACCCTCGGCACGCCTTATCTGCGACTCCCTTACACCCTCGGCCTCGAGAATAGCCGCGAGCTTTCCTCCTTCGGCCGTGGTGACGGCGGCGCGCCGCTCGCGCTCGGCGCGCATCTGCAACTCCATGGCTTGCTGGATGTCGTGGGGCGGTTCGATCGCCTGCAGCTCGACCCGCGTAACGTCCACACCCCACCCGATCGACGCCTCCTCGATAACCTCGCGCATCCGCTTGTTGATCATTTCGCGGCTGGACAGCGTGGCGTCGAGTTCCATTTCTCCGACGATCTGCCGCAACGTGGTCTTTGTCAGCGTCTCCAGGGCATACGGAAGGTTCTGCACCGAGTAGGTCGCCTTCTGTGGGTCGGCAATGCGATAGTACAGCACCGCATCGATATCGATGGTCACGTTGTCCTTCGTGATCACCGGCTGGCTTGGGAAGTTCAGAACCTGCTCACGCAGGTCGATTCGAGAGGTGGAGCTGGAGGTAATCCGCCGGAGTCCGGAGGGGTCCGTCTCCGAGTACCTGACATCCAGGTGGCGCGGGCGCTCTATGAAAGGCAGAAGCACGTTCAGCCCGGAACGCGCGACACGATGGAAGCGGCCCAGCCGCTCGACCACGATCACCTCCGCCTGACCGATGATCTTCACCGACCGGGCAAGTACCAGAACCACGATGCCGCCGATAATCGCCAGCGTTAGCATGCGAACGTCCTATCAGAGGGACTCGTGGATTGTACGGGTCGAACGGCCAATCGCGGAAGTGGAACGACGCCTGTCTGAGCGGCCGCTGTCAGTTCTTCCAATCGGCGATAAACAGGTTCGTCTCGCCCGGCTTTGAGTTACCACGATTGGATGCCCAGACAATCTTGCGACCATCCGGACTGAACATCGGAAACCCGTCGAACTCCTCATGACTCGTGATCTGCTCCAGTCCGGAGCCATCCAGATTCACGAGGTAGAGCTCGAAGTTGCGGCTTCTCGGATTCTTGTAGTTCGAAGAGAAGACAATCCGGCGACCATCCGGAGTCCACGAGGGCCCGAAGTTCGCACCACCAAGATTGGTGATCTGTCGTTGATCGCTTCCGTCAGCGTTCATCACCCACAATTCCATCCGGCTTGGACGGACCATGCGCTGCGCGAGCAGTCCGCGGTAATCCGCGAGCCCGGCTGAGTCGGGTGGATGCCAGGCACGGTAGACGATCTTCGTGCCGTCAGGCGACCACCATGGTCCCCCGTCGTAGCCGGGTGTCGTGGTCAGTCGCCGGATGTCGGAGCCATCGATGTTCATCGTGTAGATGTCGAGATCTCCATCCTTCAACGACGTGAAGACGATGCGGCGACCGTCGGGCGAAAGCACACCCTCGGCGGTGTAAACGTCGTAATTCGTCAGGCGGCGCAATCCCGATCCGTCGCGGTTGGCCGTGTAGATGTCAAACCGGTCGAGTCCCCACACGTAGCCCTTTGAAGGATCAGGGCGCGGCGGGCACGTGGAGTCATGTGCGTGCGAAGAGGCGAAGAACAGGCGCTGACCGTCGGGAAGAAACCACCCGCACGTAGTCTTTCCGCGACCGTTCGAAACGCGCTTGAGGCCGGTGCCATCGATCCGCATCACATACTGCTGGTCGCAGGCGTTTCCCTCGCGCGTAGACTGGAACGTGAGCCACTTACCGTCGCGGCTGAAATACGCTTCGGCGTTCTCGCCGCCGAATGTCACCTGCCGGATGGCGGCGAAGTGGCTCTCACCGGTCTGCGGGGCGACCGTCTGGGGCCCTTGTGCCGACCCAGATTGAAACGCCGCCACGAAGATCGTGGCGGCGCCGAGTATCGATCTCTTCATGCGCTGGAATCTATCGCTTGGCGGTGACGAGGGTGAAAAGCTCCTGCTGCGTATTTCCCCGACGGAGAAGCTCGAGCGCCTGCCGAAGTTGCGGATCGTCATCGAGTGAGCGGCGTCGCGCTGTCGAGTCGCCAAAGGCGAGACGCGAAATCCGGGCGTCAAGTTCCCGATCGATGAACCGCGAGGCGCCGGCGTAGAGATTACGGTCTACCTCGATGCCTTTGCTCTGGAACCGGCGGTAGAGTTCGTCGCGCCATGCGGGCTGGACGGTGAAGTTCGGAGCGACCTTTCCCTTCAACTCGTACGCGTAGTCGTACAGGAGGACGTAAATCTCCTGCCACTTGGCCGCGGTTGCCTTACGGAATTCCTGCTCCGCGGTCGTAAAGGTGTCAGGTTTGACCATCAGGTCCGGTGTGACCGCGCCGCCGCCGTACACGGTGCGGCCCGCATCAGACTTGAAGGTGGGACGCTGCGAGCCGGGCTGACCGGCCTCGAGTGAATCATGATCTACCTCGACCCACGCTCCGTCTTCGGTGAGGACACGCTCCTTCTGAATTGAGCGACCGGATGGCGTGTACCACTTGCCCGTCGTCATCTTCAGCGCGTAGCCGCCGTCCAGGTTGAACACGGTCTGGACGAGGCCCTTGCCGAACGAGGTCGTTCCCACAATGACCGCGCGATCGTGGTCCTGAAGCGCGCCAGCGACGATCTCGGAAGCCGACGCCGAGTACTGGTCGGTCAGGATGACGAGCGGGAGCGTCGGCGCGATGGGTTTTTCACGGGCGTAATACGTCTGCGGCTCAACGTTTCGACCGCGTACGCTGGCGATTTCCTGTCCTTCCTTGAGGAACAGGTTGCTGATTGAGAGCGACTGGTCGAGGAAGCCACCAGGGTTCCAGCGCAAGTCGAGCACCATGCCCTTCGCGCCCTGCGCCTGAAGGTTCACGATTGCCTTGGCGAGTTCGCTCGTCGACGTCTCGTTGAAACCCTGCAGCGGCACGTAGCCGATCTTGCCGTCGAACATGATCGCGTACGGGACGGCGGGAACGCGGATCAAGGCGCGAGTAAACGTGGCCTTGATCGGCTCGGGAACGCTGGGGCGCGCAAACGTGACGTTCACCTTTGTTCCCGGAGTACCCGTCAGCGAATCAGCGACGCGACGCGAATTCCATCCGCGCACGGAGAGCGTGTCGACGCCGACGATGATGTCGCCCTCACGAATGCCGGCTCTTTCTGCCGGCGTGTTCGGGAACACCTGTACGATCGTGACGCCTTTCCCGGGCTGCTCCTCGATCCGCATGCCGATACCGCCGTACCGGCCAGCGGTGCTGGTATTGAACTGGGTGAGCTGCCGCGGAGACATCAGCTCCGAATACGGATCCTGGAGCTGCGTGACGAGGCCGCGTGCCGCCTTCTCATACAGGTCGGCTGTGTTCACAGAGTCGACAAACCGCGCATTGACCAGGTCGAGCACCTGCGCAAACAGGCGGCCGCCCTCTCGCGAGGCGCGATCCTGCACGACGAACGCGCCCGCAATGGCGGGCACGAGGATGACACCGATCAGGGTGATTCTGCGTGATGGACGCATTGAGACACCTTAGTTAAAGAGCTGACCGTGGTCAGTACGTTGACGGGGTCAGCGAGTTCCCGCGGGCCTATAGATCCGGACTGCGCAACCAGGTGGTCGGTCACGCCATGAGCCACAACGGGTTGCGCCAACTGGCTCAAGGAATGCTAACACCGGGCAACAGGACCCCCGCAAGGACTCTGCCGCTCGAATTCCTCACACACTGACCCGTGGCCGTCGGCATGCCCCGACGGCAGCGCCTCTCGCGCTATTTCGTGCGGCCTGCCAGGACATAGTCCACCATCCAGGCACGACGCTGCTGTCGAATTTCTGCGCTTCGGAGGATCCCAGCCGACAGGAGCATTTCGTGCGCCGGCTGGAGAACTCTCACGAGATGTGATGGATATCGCTGTGCCAACGGAACGCGCTCGGCCAGTCGCTCGAGGCTGACCCGCCAGGCCAGGCTTCCTTCTGACCTGCTCACTTCAATCATCCGGTAAAGACGCCGGGCCACTGGTGAGGACAGAGCGAAGTACTGCGACGAGAGGATCATCGAGGAGTGTCCCGCTGCAATGTTGGCGCGGAGCGGAGGAGACAAGGTGACGCGCGCGTCGCCCGGTTCGGACGACGACAGAGTGGCAAAGAGAGATAGCTGGTCCTTGTCAGCCTGCCGGCGTCGGTCAATGCTGACGCTCGAGAAGAGCGTGAAGCGGAGCGAAACCGGCGTTCCCGAGGTGGCGCTCCAATACGCGTCGATCGATTCGAGCGTCGTTCGCTCCAGGCGGACGAGCGCCCTGCGGAGCTGTTCGTACGTACGGCCATCGGCTCGACGCCCGATCGAGCGCAGGAGAGCGTGGAGCGTGAACGTGACCGCGCCATCAGACGGCGCGCCACTCTCGTGGAATCGCCGGCACACCTCGACATACACGTCCTGGTCAAACGTGCCAGGAAGGCGATCCCCAGGTGTGGGGAGAACCCGCCACCGTCCTCCTGATTCCGGAGCGTGGACAACGGGACCCGAGTCGGAGGAATCGCTCAAGCGGAACAGCGGCAGGGACTCCAGGCTTCGATCCAGCAGCACGATGCGCGATGGTGCTCGCCGGGCACTGGCGTCATCGACGGGAGGCGTCGTCGAGTCAGGTCCAAGCATGGCGTTACCCGAGTCGGATGACCTGACCAGTGACCGGTCCAGCGGCACGCGAACAGAGCCACAGGACCCAAGCCGCAACGGTTTCCCGTTCGACGTACTCGTGCTCCTTGCCCATGGAGGCGAGGTTCTCGCCAGTTCGAATTGCCTGCGGGGCAAGTGCGTTTGACCGCACTCCGTTCGCGCGCTCCTCGGCTGCGACCGCACGCATGAGCGTAATGACGCCACCCTTCGCGGCTGAATACGCCGACATGTTCTTCACCGCGGCGCCAGGGAGCGAAGCCGCCGAGGCAAAATAGACCATGGACCCCCTGGCGCGGCGTACGAGTGGCAGGAACGCGCGTGTGCTGACGAACGCGGTGGTGAGATTGATCGCGAACAGCTTGTGCCAGATGGCGGGTTCTGTCTCTGACACCGGCGTGCCGTCCACGTATCCGCCGGCCATGTGGACGACCGCGGCGACGCCGGACGGAGCCAGCTTGCCCACGTCTTCCGAAAGCGCGCCAACCGCTTTGGGATCGGTGAGATCGCAGCCGAACGAGTGAGCAGTCGCGCCCTGTCGTCCGATATCTCCCGCGCGTTCACCGGCAGCGTCCGGGTCACGATCAACGAGGATGACGGTTGCGCCTCTGGCCGCGAAGGCGGATGCGACCACCTCGCCGACCTGGCCGGGTCGACCCACGCCAGTGAGTACCACTGAGGCCCCCCGCAGCTCATCGGCCGCGGGCGCGGAGAGGGAGGCGCTGCCGGCCGTCATGTCTCGGAGCGGCCGAGCGTTGAACGTATTGCCTCGCGAAGGGCCACCACGGTGTCTTCTTTTGCCGCAGGCGAGTCGGCGCGCACATGCAGTTCGATACCGTCCGCCACCGGAACGCGGCGCCACGATACTGGTTCCTCGTCGTCGAGTTCCGCTGCGCCCGGGCGACCAGTCAGGAGTACCGGAGCGAGCGATTGCGCGACGCGGCGTTCGAGAGCGTCACCGGTCGTGTCATGCATCTCGTGCTTGATGCCTTCGAGTGTCGATCCCTCGCGTTGGCGAAGTTTGATCGACAGCAGCTGGAGAAAGTGGCGGTAGTTATACGTCGCCGAGGTGCCGACGCCGTCAGGCCGGTCCATCAGGTTGTTGGCGACGTAGAACCGTACTGCTCTCGCCGACGGCGCCGCGCGCGCCGACGCATTCGTGGGACGAACGCCAGCGGAGTCAACGAGCGCGGTTACGTGGGCGGCCAGGCCGCGAGCGTTCCAAGGTGCGTGTCGGGCGTGTGCCCTGAGTAGCGCGAGTGGCGAGTCCGCCATGAGGCAACATTACGCGTCGACGATGAGCCTTCGCTAGGCAAAACGGCCGCGGATGTGGATGCTGTCCACACCCGCGACCGATAACTCCGTGCTGCGAACCAGTTCAGGCCCGCGGCGATCTACTTCTTGCCGCGCGCCGCCTTCTTTGCCGTCTTCCTGGCTGCTTTCTTCACGGCCTTCTTTGTCTTTCCCGCTTTCTTCGCGGGCTTCCTGGCCATCTTTGCCGCCTTCCTGGCGGCCTTCTTCGGTGCGGGCCTGGCCTTCTTTGCGGCCTTCCTGGGTGCGGCCGCCTTTGCCTTGGCCGGGGCCGTCAGCTTTGCGGCGGGCTTCGGAGTCGCGGCAACAGCCTTTGCCTTGGGTGCCATTGGTGCAGCGGGAGCGGCCGCAGGGGCCGCAGGGGCCGCGGCGGCGGCCTTAGCAGCCCGCGCTCTGGGCGCCGGCGGTGGCGCACCGAACACGACTTCTTCTTCGTCGTCGGTGCCGCCGCCGGCCTCCTCGGTCAGATCGGCGAGTTCTTCATCTTCGTCAAGCGACGCCTCTTCCGGCTCATCCCACAGGTCGCTGCTCTGTTTGCCGGCTCCCCAGCCTCCTTCTTCGTCGTCATCATCATCGTCGAAAGAAGATCCACCGTACCCAGTGTCCTCCGCTTCCTCATCATCGGAGAATCGCAGGGGCTTGTTGACTTCCTCGTCACGCGGCATGCGTGCCTCCTTAGCGGTGAATACGCCGGGAACTTTCCGGCGACTGTGTCGCCCGGGTTAGCTGGTCCATAACCCGGCGTCGTGGTTGGCTTCGAGAATTCAGCGGCGATGCAGGTACTGCCGCGAACACCCTAGTACAATGGCGGGGCTCCGGCGTCAAGCGGCGAACGTAGCGGACGCCACGGCATTGGCGCGCGGCATCACTCGCGACCGTTAGGCCACGGTTTTTTTTAGGCGATTTTCGGTGCGCCCTGCGCCCACGCCAGTGGTAAGCCCGACCGCCGCCGACACCGGATCAACATCCTGTTGCTGGAATCAGTCGGCAAACTCAACGGTCACGGGCCCGGTGATGATTCCAGCCCTGACGCCGTGGTCGAGCAGGGTCCGGACCGCCGTACGGCCGCGCTCGCCGTAATCCCGCGTCCAATCGTTGACGTACATGCCGACGAACGTGTCGGCCATCGCCCGATCAAGCCCTCGTGCGAAGCGCATCGCGTGATCCAAAGCACCAGCACGATGCTCTAATGCATAGTCGATACTGGCGCGTAAATGGCGCGAAATCTCGCTGATAAGTGCCGCTCCAAGGTCCTTTCTGACGACGTTGCCGCCGAGCGGAAGCGGAAGGCCGGTCTTGCTGAACCACCACTCTCCCATGTCGGCAATGAGGGAGAGTCCGGTTTCTCCGTACGTCAGCTGGCCCTCGTGAATAAGAAGTCCGAAATCGACCCGCCCCTCGGTGACGGCGTCCTCGATCTCATCAAAGGGAATTACCACGGCCTCGAACTGCGGCAGCGCGAGTTTCAGTGCCAGGTAAGCTGTGGTGAGCAAGCCGGGCACGGCGATGCGTTTTCCGGTTGCATCGCTGAGCGTACCAGAACGTCGCGCCACCAAACGCGGGCCATACCGGTCGCCCATTGAGGACCCACTTGGGAGCAGCGCGTAGCGATCAGCGAGATACGCATAGGCATGGATCGAAACCGCGGTGACGTCGAGCTCGCCCTTCAGGGCGCGTCGGTTGAGGGTCTCGATGTCCTGGAGTTCGTGCGTGTACCGGAGGTCACCGGTGTCAATCAGTCCCTCGGCCAACGCATAGAACATGAACGCGTCGTCCGAGTCGGGGCTGTGGCCGACGCGAATCGTGCGGGGCATGGCGTGATCGGGTGAGGCGTTATCGTCGGCTGCGCGCGGCCGCCAGCGCGGCGTCTATATCCGCCTTGTGACGTACATACTCCTCGAGCCCGCGCGCCAACTGGCTCGTTTCGGCATCGAGGAGTCTGCGCTGCAGGGCGGAACGCTCCGAGCTGTTCCCGCGGGCGTCCGCCACGGCGAGGGCGAGGATGAGGCCGAGCAGGTGGTTCGGTGATTGTCGGAGAATCGTATCCGACTGGGCCTGCGCCAGGTCGAGTTGTCCACTGACCTGCGCGATGCGGCCAAGGTCGTATCGTGAGTCGAGATCCAGCGGACCTAACGATTCGTACACCGGAATCGCCATCGAGGAGAAGAGGGCGACGCTGTCCTGCTTCCCGTCCTCCGACAGTCGCATGATCCGGTCGAACAGGCGGCTGGCCCGCTCCTGGGGCGACATGGAGGAAATGTCGATCGCGGCGGAACCGCCGCCGGGCGATGGCGCTGCGCCGGCCATCGGTGGGGGCGCGGTCTGGCCAACTCGTTGGGCGGCGAAGATCACAACCAGCGTGACAAACGCGAGCCCGGCGAGAATCCACGGGAGGGTGCCACGCGGCGCTGCCTCGGGACCGGGCGCACGTGATGCGCGCGCTCGCGGGGCGGCTTGCACGGCGACCGGAGCGGCCTGCGCGCCGACCGGAGCTCCGCAGTCGTGGCAGAACTTTGCCCCTGGAGTGAGTGACACGCCGCAGTTGCCGCACTGCACGTCTCGCACGACGGCGCCGCATTCCGTGCAGAAACGGCCCGAGGCTGGAGCGCCGCAGGACGGGCAGGGGACGGGTTTTCCCGAGCTGACCTCTTGAGTGCTTCCTGGTCGAGGCATTCGCGGTGGCTATGAAGAACTCACAGTATAGCGACGGCTCCGCCTCGGGGAGTCGGCGAGGAGGCTGACGAGAGTCCACGCCCGATTCCTCACTCCCGCTCCGCGCCGTTCACAGCACTTCCCTGAGTCGGTCGGCGCTTACGTTCGCTCCGCAGAGAACGATCACGACACGGTCGCGCGGAGCGGGGCGCGCCATCTGAACGGCGGCCACGGCAACAGCAGCCGCGCCTTCAATGAGCAAGTGCTCCACTTCTATCGCGTGACGCATGGATCGCGCGATTTCATCTTCCGGCACTTCAACCCATTCGTCCACGAGCTCCCGGCAAAGCGGGAACGTTACGGTTTCTGCTTCGACGCCACCGGCCGTACCGTCGGAAAGCGTGGGAAGTGACGGAAGGTCCACCACGTGACCGGCCTTCATCGATTCAAGCATGACGCGCGAATTGGCGGGCTGTGCCCCGACGACCCGCACCGACGGATCATGGTGCTTGAGATCCGCGGCGATCCCGCTGATCAGGCCGCCGCCACCCACGGCGACGACCACCAGGTCGATGCGGTCCAACTGGCGGCGCAGTTCGACGCCGACCGTCCCCTGTCCAGCCACGACGGCCAGGTCGTTGTATGGCGATACGTAGAAGCGCCCCTCCGATTCCGCGACGCGGCGCGCTTCCAGCTCGGTGTCGAGGCCGTCCGTGCCGAAGCTGATGATGGTCGCCCCCAGTCGCTGCATGGCGGCCATCTTCACCGGCGATACATGTTCCGGCACGTAGACCACGACCGGAATGCCTAACGCTCGGCCCGCATGGGCGACGGCGATGCCGTGATTCCCCGAGGAAGCCGCCACCACGCCGCGATCCCGGGCGCCCACGGGGAGTGTCAGGAGCCGATTCGTCGCGCCGCGAACCTTGAACGACCCGGTGACCTGGAGATTCTCGCACTTCAACCAGACGTCGGCACTCGTGACTTCGCTCAACGCCGGAGACGGTACCAGCAGCGTCTCACGGACGTGGCGCCGGATGCGTGCTTCCGCGGCCGCGATCTTCTCGACGAGCGTGTCGGTCATTCGTTCGCGCGCCCCTGCCGCATCAGTACTTGAGCAGATAGTTCTCCAGCTCCCACTGCGTGACCTGAGTGATGTACTCACGCCATTCAGCACGTTTTGCGTTCAGGAAATGGCGCGACACGTGTTCACCCAGCGCGGCGATGATGACTTCGTCCTTTTCGAGTTCATCGCACGCTTCGTTGAGGTCATGCGGCAGGTCATCGATACGCAGGCGGCGCTTCTCGCGATGCGACAGCTCGAAGATGTTCGTGTCCACCGGCTCACGATAATCCGCCTTCGTCGCGATTCCATCCAGTCCGGCCGCCAGCATCACCGCCAACGCCAGGTACGGATTGGCCGATGGATCGGGCATGCGCACCTCGACGCGAGTCCCCGCGCCCCGGCGCTCCGGAACGCGGATCAACGGCGACCGGTTTCGCATGGACCAGGCCACGTTCACCGGCGCCTCATAGCCTGGCACGAGCCGCTTGTAGGAATTCACCAGGGGATTGGTGATCGCGCAGAATCCCCGGGCGTGACGCAACAGCCCACCGATGTAGTGGAGCGCGACGTCGTCCAGTTCCCACTGCGCACCGGCCTGCCAGAAGGCGTTCTTTCCTTCGCGAAAGAGCGACTGGTGCGCGTGCATGCCGCTTCCGTTCTGTCCGAAAATCGGCTTCGGCATGAACGACGCGAGCAATCCGAATTGCTGGGCTACGTATTTCACGACGAAGCGAAACGTCGTGATGTTGTCGGCGGTGGTGAGCGCGTCGGCGTACCGGAAATCGATTTCGTGCTGCCCGTGCGCCACTTCGTGGTGGGCCGCTTCCACTTCGAATCCCATTTGCTCCAGCGCGTCGACGATGGCCCGCCTCGCATCCTCCCCCAGGTCCGCCGGCGCGAGGTCGAAGTAGCTCCCCACGTCGTGGGTGACGGTGGTCGGCTCGCCGCGGTCACCGGGCTTGAACATGAAGAACTCCGCTTCCATACCGGCGTTCATCGTAAATCCCTGCTCGGCCGCGCGCGCGATCTGCCGTTTCAGGACGCCGCGGGGATCTCCATCGAACGGACTCCCGTCCGGCCGGTTGATGTCGCAGATCAGGCGCGCGACGCGACTGCCGGACTCGCCCCAGGGGAAGATCCGGAACGTGGACAGGTCGGGCGCCAGCAGCATGTCCGATTCCTCGATCCGGACGAACCCCTCGATCGAGGATCCATCGAACATGATGTCGCCCGCCAGCGCCTTCTCGAACTGCGAACGCGGGATCTCGACGTTCTTGTTCACTCCCAGGATGTCGGTGAACTGCAGCCGCAGGAAGCGGACATTCTGCGCGGCCATCAACGCCAGGAGTTCCTGGCGAGATACACCCGTGAATGGTGAGATCGACACCGGTCTTTCGAGGGTGAATGCTGAAGGGTGGGCAGGTAGCACAGGGCCCGACGTCACCAGTCGGGCCCTCAGGATTGAACAGGACCTAGTTCGTCTCGATCAGACGGGGAAGAGCATCTCCCGGTACTTCGGCAGCGGCCACGCATCGTCGGCAACGAGCAGCTCGAGCGCGTCGCACGACGCACGGACCTCAGCCATCGATTCCGCGCCCTCACGCGTGAGCAGCATGGCTGCCTTGGTGAGTGAATCGTGCATATCCTCGGCCCGATCGCGCACCTTGATCATGGCCTCACGCTGAGCCTTCAACTGCTTCGCCAGCCGGCCGACCTCGTTGGCGCGTTCGACCTGCGGAATCTCGGTAATGCCCGCCGACTTCGCGTGCGATGCGCTCGAGGCCAGCGCGCCGGCGTACGAGTACGCGGCGGGAAGGACCAGCGTGTCGACCATCTCGCCGAGCGTGTGCATCTCGATGAGCATGTCCTTGATGTACCGCTCGATCCGCACGTGGTAGCGCGATTCGAGTTCGGCAGTCGTCAGCACGCCGAGCCCCACCAGCACGCTGTGGGCCTTCTTCGTGGTGAGCTCGGCGAGACCTTCCGGTGCCCGGCGAAGGTTCGGCAATCCGCGCTTTGCGGCTTCCTTGACCCACGAATCGGAGTAGTTGTTGCCCTCGAAGCGGACGGGCGTGGTTTCGCGGAAGACCTTGCGGATGACCTTCATGACCGCGTCGTCGATGTTGCGCGTCGTCTTCTTCTCGGCGCGAATCTCGGCGATGATGGTCTCGATGGCGCGCGCCACCGCCGCATGCAGCAGGGTGATGGGCCAGGCAATCGACTGTCCGCCTCCCACCGCCCGGAACTCGAACTTGTTCCCGGTGAAGGCGAATGGCGACGTGCGATTGCGATCGGTGTTGTCCTTCTCGATCTCCGGCAGCTTGGCCACGCCTAACCGGATGAGCTGCTCCTCGGCACCCGCGCTTGCGGCCTTACCCTTGATGATGTCCTCGATGAGCTGCGTGAGCATGGCGCCCATGAACACGGAGATGATCGCCGGGGGCGCCTCATTGGCGCCGAGTCGATGCTCGTTTCCGGACGTGGCGATTCCCGCGCGCAGCAGCCCCGCGTTGTCGTGCACGCCCTTGAGCACGGCGGCCAGGAAGACGAGGAAGCGGACATTCTGATGAGGCGTGCGTCCCGGCTTGAGCAGATTGAGGCCGTCCAGGGGAGTGTCGGACGCGATCGCCATGGACCAGTTGCAGTGCTTCCCCGAGCCGTTGATGCCGGCGAAGGGCTTCTCGTGCACGATCGCCTGCAGGCCATGGCGAAGCGCCACGCGGCGCAGCACAGCCATCACCAGCTGGTTGTGGTCGACACCGAGGTCGGTTTCCTCGAACAGCGGCGCCATTTCGAACTGGGACGGCGCCACCTCGTTATGCCTCGTGACGATCGGCACGCCGAGTTTGTAGAGTTCGTGCTCAACCTCGGCGATGCACGCCTGTGTGCGTTCGGGGATTCCACCGAAGTAGTGGTCTTCGAGCTGCTGTCCACGCGGTGGCGGAGCCCCAATGAGTGTGCGATTCGCCATGACCAGGTCGGGACGCATGGCGAAGTGCTGCCGGTCGATCAGGAAATACTCCTGCTCGGGGCCGAGGGTCGTGTAGACGCGATAGACACCCTTGTCGCCGAGCAGCTCGAGAAGCTCCATCGCCTTCGCGGAGAGGACGTCGGAGCTGCGGAGCAGCGGCGTCATCTCGTCCAGCGCTTCGCCGTTGTAGCCGATGAAAACGGACGGGATGCATAACGTCCTGGAGCCGCCGGACTCGAAGACAAAGACGGGGCTCGCCGGATTCCAGGCCGTGTAGCCGCGCGCTTCCCACGTTGCGCGAAGTCCACCCGACGGAAAGCTCGATGCGTCCGGCTCGCTCTGAATCAGCTGCGCACCGGAAAACTGCTCGATCGGCTGACCGTTTTCGTCGAAGGTCAGAAACGCGTCATGCTTCTCCGCCGTGAGGCCGGTCTGCGGGAGAAACCAGTGCGTGAAATGCGTCGCGCCGCGCGAGGTCGCCCACTCCTTGATGGCCTGTGCCACGGTGGGCGCGATGTCGAGATCGAGCTTTTTTCCGTGACGGATAGCGCTGACGAGTTTTTCGTAGGCGTGCCTCGGCAGTTTGGCGCGCATCTGGCGCACACCGAACGTGTTGATGCCGAAGTAGTCGGACACGGCGTGATGTGGTGCCGTGCCGTTGGTCGAGGATCCGTGCGGTTTGGCCGTGCTGTCGGCGATGGTCCGGACGACGGATTTCCGGGACGTCTGACTGAGGGTGACGGAACTCATGCGTTTGGCGACCGTGGAGTGGGAGGTGGCGGGCAACGATGGTGGCGAATAGTGGTCCAAGAAGCTGCGAAATAAATGCCATCAGTGCAGAATGCGCAACAAATCGTGCACAATTCGCACAGTTCAGCCATGAATTATCGCTCTAGGCTTGGTTGGCCGGTGCTAATGGCCTGATGAGCGCGCTGTTCAGCCCGCCAGACGACGTATGAGTAGACCAGGACCACCGCCGCCAGGGCGACCGCACCGCCGATGGCTATCCAGAGCCACAACGGGGAGCCCAGGAAGCCCGCGAGCATCAGCAGGAGGCCAGTCAGCACCATCAGATAGCCGCCGACACGTTGGGTTCGCGCCCATGCGGTATCGCTGCTGAGGGTCCAGGGCGTCCGAATGCCGAAGAAGAAGTTCGAACGGAACCGCGGGAGCAGGGTTCCCAGGAATGTGAAAAGCGCGCCAATGGCGACAGGCGCGAGTCGGGAAACCGGAACGGGCCATCCCAGCGCAGACCCAACGACGGCGACGTGCAGAACGCACATGACGGCGATGACGGCGACGACGAACACATCGTACGTGTCGCGAAACTTCTCGATGTTTTCGCTTCGCGGATGGAGCCTTGGTAGCGCGATCAGCAGGCCCCACATCCCGAGCACCACCACAGGGAGGAGGAAGGCGCCCAGCGTTCGAGAGCCGTATCCATTGGGCTCGCCGGAGATGCCCCAATGGACCCCATGGGTTCCGGAAGACCGCTGTAGACGGCTATCGAGAAGAGAAGTGTTCCGAGGATGAGCACGCCGGGCAGCCATTTACGCATTGATCCTCCGTGTTCGCGCACGAACTTCAAGGCCAGGGAACCACCACCGCAAAGCACCACCAGAGGTCCGCCATGCGAAATACCGGGATCACACGCTCAGCCGCCGCGCGATCGTTACTTGCGATCGTGCTGGCGCTGGCGCCGTTCCAGCTTGCTGCGCAATCCATGATGAGGCCGGACGTCATTGGGCGCGAGGCGGCGGTGACTTCCGATCACGCCCTGGCCTCGATGGCGGGGGCATCGGTACTTCGTCGAGGTGGCAACGCCGTCGACGCCGCGATCACGATGGCGGCCGTGCTGGCAGTGGTCCGACCGCACATGAACGGCGTGGGTGGAGACAACTTCCTCCTGATCCGTGAGGCGAAGACGGGGCGTGTATATGCGCTGAACGGCAGCGGGAGGGCCGGGTCGAAGGCCGTTCCGGCGTTCTTCACCACGCGCAACATGACGCGGGTGCCCGCCTCGGGGATAATGTCGGTCTCCGTGCCCGGCGCGGTTCGGTCGTGGGAAGATGCCCTGAAGCGATTCGGAACCATCAGTCTGTCCGATGCGTTGCAGCCTGCGATCGACTACGCGGAACGGGGCTTCCCGGTGTCGACGCGTCTTTCCCGGGACATCACGGAGGAATCGCGCAAAGTCGCAGCCGACTCATCGCTCAAGCGGCTCTTCCTGTTCGACGGAAAGGCGCCCGCGCCGGGCACGATCCTGATTCAAGCCGACCTGGCGCGCACACTCCGCGCTATCGCGGCCGGTGGCTCGGATGCTCTGTACCGCGGGCCGCTGGCGCAGCAGATCGCGCAGTTCATCGAGCATGAGGGCGGTCTGGTGTCTGCCACCGACCTGGCTTCGCATCGTTCCCGCTGGCAGGAGCCAATCTCCACGACGTACGCGGGAAAGACCGTGCTGGCGTTCCCGCCCAACACGCAGGGCATGACCTTCCTCGAGCTGCTGAACATCGCCGAGTCGGTCATGCCCGCGAATGAGGCACCGAACTCGGCGGCGATGATCCACGTCCTTGCCGAGGCGAGCAAGCTGGCCTACCAGGATCGGGATCGGTTCCTCGCCGACCCGGAACTCAGCGCCGTTCCGGTCGAGCGACTGATCTCGAAGGCCTATGCTGCCGATCGCGCGAAAGTCATCCGACGCGACACGGTGGTGACCCCGGATCGCGACGGCAGTGCTCGTGACGGCAACGGCGACACGATCTACCTCGCGGTGGTCGACAAGGAAGGGAACGCTGTTTCGATGATCCAGAGCCTGTTCGCCGCGTTTGGCAGTGGTCGGATGGTTCCCGGTACCGGAATCACGCTGCACAACCGTGGATCCCTCTTTGAACTCGACAGCAGTCATCCAAATGTGATCGCGCCGGGGAAACGCCCTTTCCATACCCTGAGTCCGGCGATGGCGCTGAACCCCGATGGCTCGCTGGCCATGGCATTCGGCACGCCTGGTGGAGATGGGCAGCCGCAGACACTGGTTCAGATTCTCAACAACGTGCTGCGGTTCGGCATGACTCCGCAGCAGGCGGTTGAAGCCGCACGCTGGCGGGTGTACGCCGGCGGGCGACTCGGCGTCGAGCCGGGCATCGATTCGGCAACGCGCGCCCTGCTCCAGCGTCGCGGGCACGAAGTCCGGCTCCAGGAGCCCAGCGCCGAGTTCGGCGGCGCCCAGATGATCATGATCCACTCGTCAGGCGCGCGCATGACCGGGGCCGATCCGAGACGGGAAGCCTACGCGGTGGTGTGGTAGGGCTGGCATCACTCGGCCAACAGCTCGCGTTTCGGCATGGGTGAACCCTCGCGCGCCCGGATCGTCGGCGGGCGCCTGATCGCGGGTGTCCTGATTCTCCTCGCCATCGTCATGATGGTCTGGCTGCTGGTCGTGCTGCGCCGGGTGCTGCCGGACGATGCATCGGGTTCCGGCGGCTCACTGACGGCGCCGACGTTTGCCGAGGAAACCCCCGCCGCGGACACAGGGTCGACGCCACTCCAGATCCCCGATACGCTCTTCGGCCGAAGCCGCGCGGTGCGTTTCGTCGCTCTCACAGCCACGGAGGCCGATGCGTTTCCCGGCCTGCAGGACACGTTCGGCGATACGATCGTGCTGACATCGGGCACGTATGCCGTGATGGCGGCCGGCGAGCCGTTCCACTTCTTCATGATGCGCCCCTTCGCCCACAAGCGGGGCGAGATGGTGGGACCCTACCGGTTGGGGTGGTGGCCCGCCGAACGGTGGATGATGGCCGCCAACTACCTCAATCCCGATGGCTTTGTGGAGGTGCTACCGGGCAACGTCGACACACGACTGTCTGAGCACTTCCGCCTCGCCGACTTCCTCACGCACGACCAGCAGGCAGTCTGGCCGAAGTACGTCGTGCTCGAAGAGCGTCTCATCGACAAACTGGAACTGGTGCTGCGCGAACTTCGTGACCGCGGCATGGACAACAGCCGCGTCGCGGTGCTGTCGGGATTCCGCGCACCGTACTACAACGATCTTCGCATCGACGAAGGCGCGGCACGTGCGAGCCGGCATCAGTTCGGAGATGCCGCGGACCTCATCATCGACGCGGATGGAGACGGACGGATGGACGACCTGAACGGGGACCGACGCAGCGACTTGCGCGATCTCGGCACGATTGGCGCGGCGGTGGCATCCGTTGAGCGGCGCTATCCCGAGTTGATCGGTGGGCTGGGGACCTACGCCGCGATGGGGCCGAGCGGACCGTTCGCGCATATCGACGTTCGTGGAACCAGCGCTCGTTGGGAGCGCGCGCGCCGGACGAGCCCGGACACGGCGAGACGACGCCGCTAGTGCCGTTCCAACTTGTTTCACCGAACGCTCGAAGGTATGGGTATGCATTGAACCACTTGGCGAGAATAGTTGGAACGGCACTAGAACAGCGAGCGCAGCAGATCCGGGTCGGCGTTGCCGCCACTGACCACCACGACCACGTGTTCTCCGGGTTGGGTCATCAGCAGGCCGCCCAGCAATGCGGCGGTCGACGCCGCGCCCGCCGGCTCGGGAAGGATGCGCGCACGCCGCATGAGCACGCGCATCGCGTCGAGTATGCCGGAGTCCTCCACGATGACGATGTCGTCGACGAAGGCCTGGACGTGCGCAAGCGTATGGACGCCGGCAAACGGCGCCGCGAGCCCGTCAGCGATCGTATTGGTCTTCGCGAGTCGAACGGGTTCTCCTTTCGCGAGACTCTGCCGCATGGCATCCGCGCCGGCCGGCTCAACACCCACGACACGCGCGCGCGGAGCCACGGCGCGAATCGCCGCGGCCACGCCCGAGAGCAGTCCGCCACCGCCGCACCCCACGATGACCACTCCCACGTCGGGAGCATCTTCCGCGATCTCGAGGCCGAGGGTGCCCGCGCCGGCGATGACCACGGGGTCGTCGAACGGATGCACGAAGGTGAGTGAACGATCCTTCTGCACCTGCCGCGCCGTCGCGAGAAGGTCCTCATCGGTCTGAATGACTTCGCCGCCGAGCGCACGGGTCGCCTCCACCTTGGCTCGAACCGCCGTTGCCGGCATGACGATCGTGGCCGAGATGCCGATGGCGGAAGCCGCCCACGCGAGCGCCTGGGCGTGATTGCCGGCTGAAATGGAAATCACACCGCGCGCGCGCTCGTCAGACGTGAGCGCCTCGACCGCGTTGAGGACGCCACGCGGCTTGAACGAACCCGTGCGCTGGAAGAGCTCGAGCTTCAGCGATACGCGCGCGCCGGTCTGCGCCGACAGCGACGCCGAGGGCACCAACGGCGTTCGCACAAGCCGATTGCCGATGACGTGACGCGCGGCGCGCACATCCTGGAGGGAAACAAGTGTCACGCAGCCGCCCGATGGGGAGGGTGAGATGGATTCCAGATCAGCGCGAGGGTACCGGAACGGCTTGAGGAGGGGCCGTTCCGACCATAGCTTGCGATCCCGTGGCGCGGTAGCCAAGTGGTAAGGCAGGAGTCTGCAAAACTCCCATTCGCCGGTTCGATTCCGGCCCGCGCCTCTCCGTAGGCGCCCGTGATGACGCGCCAGCCTAACGGCGTTCGTGCAACAGGGCCTGCAGCCGCTGCCTCATGGAGGCCAGGAGAGCGCTGGCCGAGTCGCTGACCGCGAGGTCGCGTTCCTGGAGTGTATCGGCGCGGTAATCGTAGAACTCGAGGCGGTCATCTCCGTTCCGGATGAGCTGCCAGCGATCATCGAAGAGCGTCTGCATGTCGCCGCGCGACGTCGGATAGTGGCTCTCGATGTTCTTCGCCCGGGTGACCTCGGCCAGTACGGGGCTGGGCAGCCCTGCGCCTGTCCAAATCGTCGCGAGCGACGATCCGGGGAGCGGTGGGGCGTCGGGAGCGGCGAGATCCATGATTGTTGCCGCGAGATCGCGGAGAGACGCCGGCTGTGTCACGCGAACACCCTCGGGGACACGACCAGGGAGGCGAATGAAAAGCGGCACGCGGATCGTGTTGACGTAGAGGTTGTGCGCATGCCCGTTCATTCCCTTGAAGGCAAACAGTTCGCCATGGTCTGAAGCAACGATGACGAGCGTCTGGTCGAGGACTCCCCGCTCGCGCAAGGCGACGAGCACCCGATCGATCTCGGCGTCGAGGAAGGCGATCGCCGCGCGATACGACGAGAGCCCGCCTGTTCCGGAGAAATGCCTGAATTCCGGTGGCGCGTAATACGGCTGGTGGGCGTCAAAGTAATTCAGGAAGGCAAAGAAGGGCCGGGTCCTGTTCGCCGCTTGCCACTCGAGGAATGCATCGGTGACTGCCTTCCCACGCTTCGGCTCGAATCGATGCTTCGGATCGATGGAGAGGTTCGGATTGAGGAAGGCCCTCGCGATTCCGCCGAGACTTCTTGCGTCTCGGAGTTCGGCATAAAGGGCGGTCTGCGTATACGACGAACTCCGGACCAGTTGGCCCCAGTTCACGACGTAGTCCTCGTAGTGCCCGAAACCCCGCGGAAGGCCCGAGTCCCACGCCGTGTAATGCATGTTCGCCACGAATCCGGCGGTGAGGAATCCGCGATCACGGAAGCGCTCGGCCAGGGTAGGAAGCGTCCGGTCGAGGGGGCGTTCCCAGTCTCCTGACTGACCTCCAGCCCACGCGCCGGTGAACATCGAACCGTGGGATGGTAGCGTCCACGGCGCCGGCGAAAATGCCCAGTCGAAGACGGTCCCACTTCGGCTCCATTCATCGAGTCGGGGGGTCGTGGAATCGGCGGAGCTGTAGAGACCCATCGACGCCGCGCGAACCGTGTCGAGAATGATCACCAGCACGTTCGTGGCCGACGTGGCCGACGAGGCCGTGACCGGGAGCCTGGACAGCGCGCGGGATTCGCGGACGGCAGCGAGAATGCGCTGGCCCGGCGCAATAACGACGATGGCCGCCAGGCAGACGAGGGAGACGACGCGCGATCGTCGGAGCCAGAGTCTCGGCTGGGCATGCACGCTTCGGGCGAGGACGACCGCCACACCGAGCGCGAGGATCAATGAGGACAAACGCGAGATCTGGCTGTACGGCAACAGCAGTCCGAACACGCCGATCGTCGCAAACGCGGCGGCCGAGAACGCGAGCGCCCACGTTCGCTGCAGGGTAACCGACAGCGCGGCCAGCACAACGGCGGCGGGTGCCATGACCAATGCGTAGGCGATTGGTGACATCCACGCGAACTCGCGGCTGAACCAGACGAGTCGCCCGAAACCGTAGCGAGCGACCAGGAGTTCGATGCCGTGCAGGAAGCCGGTGATGGCCGCGGCGGCGATCCAGAAGCCGAAGATGGCGCCCAGCCACGTGCTGCGGGACGTGCTCAGCTGATCAGATCCGGTTCGACGAGTGCCAGCTTTTGTCACGGGGAGTAGTAAAGCGGATCAACCGGCGACTCGTAAGGCGCTTGCCCGAAAATGGCCGCTGGCAGCATTCGAAAGGCCTGCCGTGCAGGGCGCGTCGCGCTAGTTTCGCCGGACAGATGGTTGGCCGTTCAATCAACACTCCTGATGGAACAGGCGCGCATGCACCGTGACCTCGCGCATTACGATCGCCGCTACTTCGACAAGTGGTATCGACACCCGCGGCACCGTGTGAAGACGCGACAAGACATGACGCGGCAACTCGGCTTTATTGTCGCGGTCACCGAATACCTGCTCGACGGTCCGGTTCGCCGCGTGCTCGATGTCGGCTGCGGCGAGGGCAATTGGTCAACGGTGCTCCGGTCCCTGTGCCCGCGGGCGACCTATGTCGGCGTGGACGGCAGCGAGTACGCGGTGCGCCGGTTTGGCAAGCGGCGCAACCTCCGGCTCGGCACGCTGGGGAACATCGGATCGATCGGCCTCGAGGGTCCATTCGACCTGATCCTGTGCCTCGGCGTCCTGAATTACATCGCGCCCGACGAACTGCGCCGCGGACTTCGCCAGCTCCACGGCCTGGCCGGCGGCGTGGCGTACCTCGAGATCTTCACGCGATCCGACGAGGCCACCGGCGACTTCCGGCGCTCGTCGGCGCGGTGGCCTGCCTGGTATCGTGGCGTGATACGCAGGGCCGGATTCGTCCCGCTGGGCCTTCACTGCTACCTGCCGCGCGAGATGGCGTCGCAGGCAGCAGCGCTCGAACGCGCCGACGTGGGGACGCGGACCTAACGAACCTTCCGCTTCCGTTCCCGGCCCCACGCCGAGCGGCGATACGCTCCGATGTGGTCCTCGGCGTAGTCCATGACCTGCGCGATGTCGGCCGCGGTGATCGCATGAAACGGCGCGAACTGAAATGGATGCTTCCGCGCGATCTCGCGGAAATCGGCGATGTGTGGCCACTCCACGGCGAGGTGTGGCACGAGCCTGAGGACCGATCCGAGGAGGTCGGAGGGCGAGACCGATTCGCCGAACGAATAGGCGAGATACCGGCGTTCCACGAGGTTCCAGAACTTCTCGGTGTCGGGCCGTATGGCGATGGCGTCGTACTCCAGGGCGGTGCAGAGCAGACCCCAGAGCACGTGATCCTGGCGCCCCGCCTTGTTGCGCGTTGGGGACTCGGGCGCGCCGTGCCAGTGGCGAAGATATCCGGCGTCCATGGCATACGCGGTCGGGAATCCGTTCCGCAGCAAGCGGAGGTTGAGTTCAGTCCACTCTCCCCAGAACGCCCGGCGGACGTTGAAGCCGCCAACGTCCTGGATCAGGCGACGGTACCCGGCGACCAGCATGCCCTGCACGCTCATGAAGCGCAGCCCATGCGCGTCGACGTGAGGTGTCGAGCGCCTGGGCTTGAAGAGCCGGTTGGTGTCCTCCACCAGTGACGGCACCCCGATGAGGCCCAGCGGATGGTCGCGCAGGCGTTCTTCGAGTACGTCAAAAATGTCACCGTGCAACGTCACGTCGTCGTCGATGAAGCAGATGAGCGGTGACTTGCATAACGCGAGCTGCTGGATGCGCCCGCCGACGATGGTGGGGTTGCGGACGTTGAAGTGAACGCTCAGCGGCAGACCCTTGCCGAGCTTTCGCAGCCGCCGTTCGACGTCATAAGGCTCCTCGCCCGTGTCCCAGTTGTAGACCAGGGAAAGTTCCCAGCGCGAACGCCGCAGCCGGAGCGACCGAAGCGATTCGAACAACCGCCGAAGGTAGGGTTCGCGCTGAGGAATGGTGAGGACGCACACCGTCCATGTGGGGGACCGCCTCGTGAGAATCATGGCTTTCCTCCCGCCAGGATCATCGGGAGCGCCTCGCGCCAGGCACGCTTCCCGGATGACGCAAGGGGCTTCACGTCAGGCAGATCCAGCAACGCTGAATGGTGCCCGCTGCGTGGATTCCGGATGGCAAAACGCCCCTCACTTGCAGCAAAGAGCGGCACGTCGTTGGCCGCGTTACCGATCGCGGCGTTCCAGGCAAAGGGGGCGCCGCGACGCTGAGCGCGCGCCAGAACCGCGCGGGCGCCGGTTCCCTTGTCGGCGCCCTGGGTGATGGTGATCCAGTTGCCGGCCCTCGTGGCCCGGAGATTCTCGCGACGCAAGGCGGTGAGGAATCGCTCCGCTCCCGGGCCTGGAAAGTCACGAACGCACACGCTGTATCCTCGCCGGAGTGAACGAGCGCGATCAGGCAGCACGTCGCGCTGATCCACGATAGTGACCGCTGCTTCCCTGGCGCACTTCCTGATGCGCGGCCTCAGGCGTGCAACGGGCTGACCGAGCACCACGATCTCGCGACGCGCGGCCCGTCCTCCTCGCCAACGCAACGGAAAGGACACAACGGCGCCATTCTCCGCAATGAGGGGAGCCACGACGCCGAGGCGGCGCTGGAGGACGCCGAGCTCGACCAGGGTGCGACTGGACGCGAGAATCAGCTCGACGTGCGCGGCTATCCGGGCCACGTCTCCAGCCGTAATCGCCAACCGATTGCTGGCATCGAGAAGCGTTCCATCCACGTCGCTGAACAAGGCGATGCGCGGCAGCGGTCCGGCGCGCAAAGAACCAGGGCGCATGGTCCGTAACATGCGCGGCCATGCGCCCCGAGGTCACCCCTTGCTTTCCGCGCGCCCTCGGCGCGCCGCATGGCTCACACCGCGTCGGAAAGGCTGGTGAAGTTGAAGTCCCGCACCTTGAGCGGCGGTACGACGACAGCCCCTCCTGCTTCGGTACCGGCCAGCCGCACGGGCCTGCCAGCCATCTCGAGGTTGTTGAGCATGAAGAGCGGCGAGTCGTTGAACCGGAAGTTCTTCACGGCCTTGCTCACCTTGCCGTTCTCAATGAGGAACGTGCCGTCGCGCGTCAGGCCGGTGTAGAGGATCGTCCGCGGATCGACTTCGCGCAGGTACCACAGCCGCGTCACCAGGATGCCGCGCTCGGTCGACCGGATCATCTCATCGATGCTGGCCGTGCCGCCGTTCATGAGGAACGAGGTCGGCCCGCCCGTGGGTTGGACGCCTTTCTTCTGCGCCCAGAAGCGCGAGTAGTAGAGCGTCTTGAGGACGCCGTTTTCGATGAAGACCTGTCGGCCCAGCGGAAGTCCGTCACCGTCGAACGGCTGCGCGAGAATCTGCGGATCAAACGGGTCAGCGTAGATCGACAGCCGCTCGTCCATGATCTTCTCGCCGATCTTTGTTCCGCCGCCCTGCTTCACGAAGGGGCTGCGCCCTTCGTCAGTGGCTCGCGCGTCGGCATAGAAGCCGATGAGCTGACAGATGTCTCCCACGGCCTGCGGCTCGAAGATGACCGTGTAGCGGCCGGGCTCGACAGCGACAGGGTTTCGCGACAAGCGGGCCTTCTCGATGGCGCGACGGCTGACATCGGCGAAGTCCACCTTGCTCGCGTCGTTATGCTCGGCGCCCGCCCAACCGGAGCCGGTACCGTCGGTCGTGCGGACCGTGAGGGTAAAGTTCGTGTTCGTGCTGCGATGATAGGCGAACAGGCCCTTGTTGTTGCCGAGGGCGGTGGCGTTGGCTCCATTGATCAGGAAGCCCGCGGCACGCAGGTCGGCGGCTCCACGCGCCGGCTCGAGCGCGGTGAGCGCAATGCGGGCGCGGTCGTCAGCGGTCATTCCCGCGACGGACGGGAAGAAGGCATCGACGGAGCGATGCTGCTGCTGGCCGAGCATGGGCATCGCTTCCGGGTCGTCAGGCACAAGCTTGGCGAGTCGTTCGGACTTGTCGATCGCCGAACGCAGCGCGGCGTCCGAGATCTCGTTCGTCTGAACGACCGCGTGCTTCTTGCCGAACCAGCTCTGCACGGCCACGCTGAAGTCGGTGACAGCCCCCGCGGTCGACATCTGGTTGTCGGCGAAGCGCACGTTCGTGGTGTACCCGCCGCCCACCTGCACGTCGATGCCGTCGGCCTTGGACATGGCGACGACGCGCTGCACGAGCGCCTGCGCCTCTTCGCGCGAGATGATCGCGCTGGATGCCGCCGGCTTGCCCTGCTCGTCCAGCAGGCGGTTGGGTCCGGAGAGCCAAGGCTCGGAGAGCCAAGGCTCGGAGAGGACCTCGGTAATGTCTGATCGTCTCATCGATATGACCTCTTACGCCTTTCGGCCGGTGTTGATGACGTTGACGTTGCGGAAGCGCGCCGGGACTGAGCCGTGGCTGACGGCGTTCACCTGGCCCGGCTGTCCCTTGCCGTCGAAGAAGGAGCCCCACACTTCGTAGCCGCGGCGCCCGCCGATCATGTCCATGGAGTTCCAGAAATCCGGCGTGCGCATCTGGTAGGCCACATCCTTGAGCATGCCGACCACCTTGCCGCCCTTGATCTCGTAGAAGAGCTGGCCGCCGAACTGCGCGTTGTAGCGCTGCTGGTCGATGGAGAAGGACCCGTCGCCGATGATGGCGATGCCACTGTCGGTCGCGGCGATCATGTCGTCCCAGGTGCGGTCGTTGTCGCCCGGCAGGAGGGACACGTTAGGCATTCGCTGGAACTGGACGCTGCTCCAGCTGTCGGCATACGAGCAACCGTGCGACCGCATGGGCCGCGACTGCTGCTTGTACCACCAGTCGAGCCACATCGCCTGTTCGCGCGTGGTCTGGTAATCGTTGACGAGGCCATTCCTGATGATCAGGAACTCATCGGGCGCCACGCCTTCGTCGTCGTATCCAACGGTGCCGAGCGCGCCAGGTTGCGAGCGGTCACCCTGGATGTTCATGAACTCGGGGCCGTACCGGAACTTGCCCAGATATTGGTCGGGCGGCGCGACGAAGGACGTGCCGGCGTAGTTGGCTTCATAACCCATGGCGCGGTCGAGTTCTGTTGGGTGGGCTATCGACTCGTGAATCGTCAGCCAGAGGTGCGAGGGATGGAGCACCAGGTTGTAACGGCCGACCTCGACCGGCCTGGCCTTGAGCTTTTCGCTCGCCTCCTCACCCCACTGGCGTGACTTGTTGACGATGTCCTGTTGCAGCACCCATTCCCAACCGCGGGCGACGGGCGGCAGGGTGTTGCCGCGATTCTGGAAGTCGGAAAAGTCAGGCGAGACGGCCGTAAACTGCTGCTGCACCGCGCTCTGCACGATGGTCTGCGCTATGACGGAGCCGTCGGTGTTGGCGTAGTTGCGCTCCATCTTGCGGAGAAAGAGGCCGCTGAACACGTACTTCACGTTCGCGGCCTTCATGCCCTCGGCATTCGCTTTGAGGAGCAGGTCAGCCTTTTCCTCGACCGGAATGGTCCAGGGGTCGACTTCGAAGGCGCTCTTCCAGCTCACTTCACCGACCGACGGTGCCGGCGCAAGCTGCACCGATCGATCCTTGGCGACCGCGTTTGCCTTCGCGATGGCCACGGCTTCGCGCGCGGCCGCGGCGACGCCGTTCTTTGTGAGGTCCCGGGACGCCGCAAACCCCCAGGTCCCGTTCACGAGCGCGCGGACGCCGATCCCGATCGAGTCGGTGTCGACGACATTGATGATCTGCTGCTCGCGCGTGAACACGAAATTCTGGAGGTACCGGCCGATGCGTGCGTCGGCCCAGCCGGCACCGGCCATCGTCGCCGCGTTGAGCGACTCCATCAACAGATCCCTGATGGCCGCGTCCATTGCGCCGGTACGCTGCGCGACCTCCGGGACGCTCGCGCCAGCCGCCCGAAGTGGACCGCTGAGCGCAATGGCGCCAGCGACCGCGCCGCCTTGCCTGAGGAATTCGCGACGAGAGCTCATGAGTCTACCGGTGAAAGACCGCCGTCCCCGGAGCCGGGTGACGGTCAGGATGAGGAGTGCCGGCAACAGTGCCGGCCTGGAACCGTGACATACGGTAACCCGGTTCGAATGGTGTCGGGACTCCCATGAGACGGAACGTGCCGAGCCGATGGTGAATGGGGAGAAAGCCGACCCGAAGCGGTGACGAACCGTCGGAACGAAATCGCCTTACGCGCTACGGCAGCCCGAGTTGTGGTGCATGGACGATAACGTGGACGGACGACACCTTCCCCGAGCCATGTCTTCCGAGAATCCGACAGACACAAACCTCGCTGCCGTGGTCGCGCCCGAGAATGCAGCGGAGTCATCCTTGCGAGGGAACCGTGCTGTCCTGCTGGTCTCGGTCTTTGCGGTCGCGATCTTCCTGAACGCGGCGCTCCTGTTTTCGGTCCAGCCGCTTTTCACGAAGATGGTATTGCCGCTGCTCGGTGGCAGCCCGGCGGTCTGGAACACGTGCCTGCTCTTCTTCCAGGCTATGCTGCTCGGCGGCTATCTCTACGCGCACGTCACGTCCCGGTGGCTGAGCGCGAGGACGCAGGCGATCGTCCACGTCGCGCTCCTGGTGATGGCGGTCTTTCTGTTGCCGATCCACATCCCGGCATCCTGGTCCCATCCACCGGGCACGGCGCTGCCCATTGGCTGGCTGTTGGGGCTCCTGACCGTTTCGCTGGGGCTCCCGTTTTTTCTGCTCTCTGCTGGCGCACCGATGATGCAGCGCTGGTTTGCGGGGACGCGACACTCGTTGGCGCACAACCCGTACTTCCTGTATGCCGCGAGCAACCTGGGAAGCTTCGCCGCGCTGCTGGCGTATCCGTTCGTCATCGAGCCGCGGATGCGGATCTCGGAGCAGTCGGTGACGTGGCTGGCGCTGTATTACGCGCTCCTGGCGCTCATTGCGACGTGCGCCGTGGTCGCGCTGGCCAACCGCCGAATCGCGGGTGGAGCGGAAGGCACGACCGCTGCGGCGGCCGCACCAGAAACGGCAATGCCGCCATCGGCACCTGACGACACGGCGCTCGTGCAGGACGCTGAAGGAGTGCACCTGCGGCGACGCGGAGCGCTTCGCGGGTCGATGCGATTCCTCATTGAAGAGAATCCGTCGGTCATTCGTCGTTTCCTCCAGGGTCGCGACGCGCCGATCACGGATCCGACGATCGTGCCTGACCAGCACTGGCGGCTGCGATGGGTGCTGCTGTCGTTTGCGCCGTCGAGTCTCCTGATCGGCACGACGACGTACCTGAGCACGGACATTGCGTCCGTGCCGTTCCTGTGGGTCATCCCGCTGGCGCTGTACCTGCTGACCTTCGTCCTGGTCTTTGCGCGGCGGCCGCTCTTTCCGCGCTGGTTCATGCTGCACGCGCAGCTCGTGCTTGGCCTGACACTGATGGTGGCGCTGTGCCTTGGAGCGGGCCGGGGGATCCTTGGCCCCGCGGTGCTGCACCTGCTGGCCTTCTTCGTGACGGCCATGATGTGCCACCGCGAGCTGGCCGACAGCCGGCCGCGGGTAGAGTACCTGACGGAGTTCTACCTCTGGATGTCACTGGGCGGTGTACTGGGCGGCGTCTTCAACGTCCTGGTCGCGCCCGCGCTGTACGACTCGCTCGTGGAATACCCGTTCGCGCTGATGGTGGCGTTCGCATTGCGGCCCGGTCTGGCGCGGCCATTCAGCGGCCGGCGCGATTTCTTCCGCGATCTCCTGCTGCCCGCGGCGGTGGGGACCACGGTCTGGTTCGCGTTCCGCTCGCCCAGACCACCTGATGAGTGGTTCCCGGCGGGTGCGCAGGTATTCATGTCGGCGGCCGCGATCGCCGTGCTCTTCTTCTGGAAGCGGCCGTTCCGGCTCGCCCTGGGCGCGGGCGCGATGTACGCCGCCACGCAACTGGCCGGGAATGCGCGAAGCAACATACTGATGCAGGACCGGAGCTTCTTCGGGATGTACCGGGTGCGTCGCATCGCGGACTATCACGTGCTGCAGAACGGCACCACCACACACGGCGGCCAGAGTCGCGAACTCACTCGCCGGATGGACCCGCTGACGTACTACTACAAGGGCGGTCCGCTGGGCGACATCTTCGCGACAGTCGCGCAGAAGCCGGTGCGGCGAGTGGCGATGGTCGGCCTGGGGACGGGCACCATTGCGTGCTACGGACGGCCGGACGAGCACTGGACGTTCTACGAAATCGACCCGATGGTGGCGCAGATCGCGCGCGCGCCGCGCTACTTCAGTTACCTGCGGGATTGCGCGCCGCGCACCAACATCGTGATCGGAGATGCGCGCGTATCACTCGGCGCCGCCGCGGATGGCGAGTTCGATCTCATCGTGCTGGACGCATTCACGTCCGATGCCATCCCCGCGCACCTGGTGACCCGTGAGGCGGTCGCGCTCTACCTGCGGAAGCTTTCCGACGACGGTGTCATCGCCTTTCACATCAGCAACCGGTATCTCGACCTGCGGCCGGTCATCATCGCGCTGGCGAACGATGCGAAAGTCGCGGGAGCGCTGGGGGAACGCGCGCCGGACACGGAAGGTCGCGGGAAGCTGTATTATGGCAGTCGCTGGATGGTGCTGGCGAAAAAGCCTGGAACTCTGTCGGCGCTGGTGAAGGTCGACGGATGGCATGCGCTTGGCACGTGGCCGGAGTCGCGGCTCTGGACGGACGACTACACGGATGTCCTCGGCGCAATCAAATGGTAGGTGGGAGATCTGAGATGAACATCTCGAAGCGACAACCAGCCGAGTACGATGTGTGCATCGTGGGCTCGGGCGCCGGTGGCGGTATGGCGGCGCACCGGCTGGCCCAGGGCGGCGCCAGCGTCGTGCTGCTCGAAGCGGGCGGCTGGTGGGACAACTCCTCCAACAGCGCGATGCTGCGATGGCCGTTTCAATCGGACCAGCGCGGCGCGTCGACAACGGCGCGTCCCTTCGGCGAGTTCGATGCCTGCATCGGCGGGTGGGATCTTCCAGGTGAACCGTTCACCCGCGCCGAGGGCACGAACTTCTCCTGGTGGCGGGCACGGATGCTCGGCGGCCGCACCAACCACTGGGGGCGCATCTCGCTTCGCTTCGGGCCCGACGACTTCAGGCGGAAGAGCCTGGACGGTCTCGGCGACGATTGGCCGATCGGCTACGATGACCTGGCGCCGTATTATGACCGCGTGGACGAGCTGGTCGGCATCTTCGGGAGCCAGGAGAACCTGCCTAACCATCCGGACGGCAGGTTCCAGCCGGCGCCGCGCCCACGCTGTTACGAGCTGCTGGTGAAGCAGGCGTGCGACAAGATGGGCATCTGGTGCATTCCGGCCCGGTTGTCGGTGATCACGCAGGCGCTCGGCGACCGCGCGCCGTGCCACTACTGCGGCCAATGCAATCGCGGCTGCATGACGAACTCGAACTTCTCGTCGCCGAACGTGCTGCTGTTCCCGGCGCAGCAGACCAACCGCCTGCGCATCATCACCAGCGCCATGGCGCGCGAGGTCACGGTGAATGCGCAAGGCCTGGCGACCGGCGTGTCATACATCAATACCGCGACCGGCACTGACGAGCATGTCCGGGCCCGCGTGGTGATGCTGGCCGCGAGCGCCTGCGAGTCGTCGCGGATCCTGCTCAACTCGAAGTCATCGCAGTTCCCGCAGGGGTTGGGCAACTCGAGCGGCGTGGTGGGCAGGTATCTCACCGACACCACGGGCACGGACGTCAGCGGATTCATCCCGAAGATGGTGGATCACGTTCCCCACAACTGCGATGGCGTCGGCGGCGGCCACATCTACATGCCGTGGTGGCTGGACAACAAGCAGCTCGATTTCCCGCGTGGATACCACATCGAGGTGTGGGGCGGGCTTGGCGTTCCATCGTACGGATTCATGGGCGGGATTGAGCGCTACGAGCCCGGCGGCGGTTACGGCGCCCAGTTGAAGAACGACTATCGCCGGTACTACGGGTCGACGATCGGGTTCTCGGGGCGTGGCGAACAGATCCCCAATGCCGACTGCTACTGCGAGCTCGATCCGGACGTGAAGGACAAGTACGGGATCCCCGTGCTGCGCTTTCACTGGAAATGGGCCGATCACGAGATCAATCAGGTGAAGCACATGCAGGAGACGTTCCGCGCGCTGGTGAGTGAAATGGGCGGGCAAGTGTTTTCGACGATGCCGACGCGCGAGCGGGGTTATGGCATCGCTACTGGCGGCTCGATCATCCACGAGCTGGGCACCGTGCGGATGGGGAGAGACCCGAAGGCGTCGGCACTCAACGAGTGGTGCCAGGCCTGGGATTGCCGGAACCTGTTCGTTGCCGATGGTGGGCCGTTCGTGTCGCAGGCCGACAAGAATCCGACATGGACGATCATGGCACTGGCCATGCGCACGGCTGACCGAATACTCGAACTTCGGCGTACGGGAGCGATCTAGCGTCGAGCGCCAAGCGCAAAGGGAACACCCAAGAGGGCTTATGAGCGAACGAAGAGATTTCATCAAGTTTCTGGTTGCGGCGCCGTTGGCACATTTCTCGGTGACCGCGCTGGACCTTGAAGAGGCGGCGATTCGCACGAGGGAGACACTCGAGCGCCTGGCCGAGCGTGGCCAGCAGTATCAGCCAAAAGTCTTCACGGCTGTGGAGTGGCGAACGGTACGAGTGCTCGTGGACATCGTCATCCCGCGTGATACGCGATCGGGGAGTGCGACGGACGCGATGGTACCGGAGTTCATGGATGTGTTCATGGAGAACCGGGAGAACATGCGTACGTGGATGCGTACGGGTCTGACGTGGCTGGACGACGAATGCCGCCAGCGGTTCAGCAAGACCTTCATCGACTGCACCGAAGCACAACGCATGGCCGTGCTCGATGACATCGCCTGGCCGCGACGTGCCCGACCTGAGATGCAGGCCGGCGTTCGCTTCTTCAACAACTTCCGGAACTTCACCGCGTCGGGCTTCTGGTCGAGCAAGATGGGCGTCGACGATCTCCAGTACATGGGGAACATGCCGATCTCGCAATGGAACGGATGCCCAGCGCCGGCGTTGGACAAGCTTGGAGTGCGATACAACTGACCAAGTACGGCTGAGTTCTAAGTGCTGGGTGCTGAGTGAGGTGTGCTGGAGCGCCACGAACGGCCGGTGCCGCTGGATATCAACCAATGAGTGAACCGACGTACAGCCCGGAATTCGCGTCACTGCAGCGCGTGGTCGCAGGCCGGTACTCGCTGGTTCGCGAGTTGGGCCGCGGGGGCATGGGCATCGTGTTCCTCGCGCGGGACGTTGCCCTCGACCGGCTGGTCGCGATCAAGCTCCTTCCTCCCGACCTCGCGCGTGAGTCGACATTCCGCGCGCGTTTCCTTCAGGAGGCGCGCATGGCCGCGTCACTCGCGCATCCGCATATCGTGGCAATTCACGCGGTCGAGGCCCACGACGACATCGTCTTCTTCGTCATGGCCTACGTCGATGGGGAGTCGCTCGGAGAGCGGGTCCGCCGGCGTGGGCCGCACAGCGAGAGTGAAGCGGTGCGTATCCTCCAGGAGGTTGCCTGGGCGCTCGCTCACGCCCACGCGCGCGGCATTGTCCATCGCGACATCAAACCCGACAACATCCTGGTCGATCGGGAGAGCGGGCGCGCGATGGTCACCGATTTCGGAATCGCCCGCGTCCTGTCATCGGAGTCGAGCACAGGTACGCCGGCCGGTACGCCGCATTACCTCAGTCCCGAGCAGACTCACGGAGAGCCAGGCGACGCACGGTCGGACCTGTACGCGCTTGGTGTGACCGCCTGGTACGCACTCATCGGCGCGCATCCCTTCGACGCGCCGAACGTGGCCGCCCTACTCGTCAGGCAGTCGACGGAACGCGCGCCTTCTCTCTCCACGGTAGCGCCCCACGCGTCGGCGCGCCTCGTGAGCGCGGTCGATCGATGCCTGGCTCGGGTACCGGCCGAACGATGGCCTTCCGCCGAGGAGCTGGCGGTGGAGCTCAACGCCATCCGGGCGCGGAGTGGTGGGCTTGCCGGATCGGTGCGCGCCTGGATCCGCGAGGTCCTCCCAGCGGGAAATGACATCGGAATGGGACTCGGCGGCGTGGCGGCCTCACTTGGCGTGTGGCTGCTGCTCGCCGCGCTGGATCCGAGCAGCGGGCTGGCGGGCGCGCTCGACAACATCTTCGTCTCCTTCGCGATGGCCGTTGCGGCATCGCTGTTCGGCGGGCTGGCGCTCGTCAGGCTCGGCACGGTCGCCGCGACAACGAGAGACCTGGTCGAATCAGGATACGATCATGATGCGGCGAGGCTTGCCCTTATCGAGGCGGAGGCCGAAAGCGCTTCGGAGCGACACGCCCGTCCGCGAGCGGAGCGCCGACGCCAGGCCTTGGTGGCCGGCTCGATCGGCACGGCCGTGTCGGGGGTCGCTCTCTGGCTGGCGATGCTCGATCGTCCGGCGTGGCTGTACCTGCCCGCCACCGTGGCCTCGGTCCTGACTCCGATGATAACCACGCGCGTGCTATGGGGTCTGTTGCACGACGGACCGAGTCTGTGGTCCCGCCTGATGCGGGGCAGGTTCGGGCGGTTGCTCTTCAAGGGTGCCGCGCTGTTCACGCGCCGTCGTGATCGCGCGCATGGCGCCGGCCAACCAACCATTGCGGCACTCGGCCTGGAGGCCGAATCGCTATTCAGGGCGCTGCCTCCGGAAGTCAGGAATCAGCTTCACGACCTGCCAGCGGTCCTCGCGTCGCTTCGCGCACAGGCGGAACGGTTGCGAGTGGCCGATCGCGACGGATCCGAGGCGCGGGTCTCCGGCGTCGTGGCGGCAATGGAGGCGGTACGACTGGAGTTGATGGGCATGGGCGCCGGTGTCAGGTCGGTGCCGGACGTGACACGCAACCTGGAGGCGGCGCGCCGCATCGCTGAACGCATGGACGCCGCGCTTCGCCCACGCGATCCGGATTCGCGGAAACGATCGCCTGACGAACTCACCGAGTTGGACACGCCCGCATGAGGTGGCTCGCCGCGGCCATCGTCCTCCTCGTGGGGCATCAGGCCCAGGCCCAGCGCGTCCTTCCGGGCGGGCCACCGTTTCCGTTCTCCGATTCGGCGGTCGTCATTCCGCTCGGCACCGGCACGCCCGTGCCGAATCCCGAACGATCGGGTCCGGCGACGGTGGTCGTCGTGGGCCGCCGGGTCTTCATGTTCGACGCGGGGGCCGGGGTCATGCGCCGGATAGCCGCTGCCGGGCTGCCCATCGATGGTGTGACCGCCGCATTCATCACGCACCTGCACAGTGATCACACGTTAGGCCTGCCGGACCTGATCCTCACCTCGTGGGTGATGGGCCGGAGCACGCCGATGCGACTCTACGGTCCACCCGGCCTTCGTCGCATGACCGATCACTTCCTGGCCGCCTGGGCCGAGGATACCGTGGTGCGCGTGAAGGGCCTGGAGCGCGGGCGGCCAGGTGGTTATCGCGTCGACGCACGTGAGATCACCGGCGGAGTGGTCCATGACAGCGACGGTGTGAAGATCACCGCCATCCGGGTCCCGCACGGCGAGTGGGAGTACGCCTTTGCCTACCGAGTTGATGCCGCGGGTCGGAGCATCGTCATATCGGGCGACACGCGTCCGAGCGAGGCCCTCACACAAGCGGCTGTCGATGTCGACATTCTCGTGCACGAAGTCTATCCCGAGTCGCGCATCGCCACGGAGAATCGACCCGGCGGCGAATTGTGGCCGCGCTACCTCCGCGACGTGCACACCTCGGATCTGGAGCTTGGGAAACTGGCAGCGGTGGCGAAACCACGACTCCTGCTGTTGACGCACGTGCTGTTCATGGGAGCAACCGAGGATGAAGTGCTGAACGGAATCCGGCGGGGCGGGTTCAGTGGACGAGTAGTCGTGGCCCGGGATCTGGCCCGATACTGACCCGTTTGCGCCAGGCGGGGTTTCTGCTTCTGTTGCCTGCAGCTCACACTACCTAACGCGGATACAGCCATGCGCTACTGCGGACCGTTCCAGGCGGCGATGCTCACGTGCGCGGTGCCGGCCGCGCTGTTCGCTCAGGCGCCCGTTGTGCACCGCCTGCCGGCGACGCCGCAAACGGTGGCCTACGGGTTCTACTGGGCGGAGGCCAAGCCAGCGCTTCGCATCGCGTCCGGCGACATCATCGATGTCGAGACGTTGCTGACCAACACGCCCAATCGCCTCGAGGCAGCGGGTGTGCCGGCCGGCGAAATCCAGCAATCGCTGCGTGACATCGTCAGCCAGGTCACGGACCGAGGGCCAGGTGGCCATATCCTGACCGGCCCGGTGTTTGTCGAAGGCGCTGATTCCGGAGACGTGCTCGAAGTGAAGGTCCTGTCGATCGACCTGGCGATCCCGTACGGCTACAACGGATGCAGCGGGTTCGCGCGAGACCTGTGCGATCGAAGCCAGCCGACGACTCGCATCATACGAATGGATTCGGAGCGAATGGTCGGCCACTTCGCCGAAGGCATCGAGGTCCCGCTCAAGCCATTCTTCGGCAGCATGGGTGTCGCACCGCCGCCGTCACGCGGCCGCGTGAGCAGCAATCCACCGGACATCCATGCCGGCAACCTGGACAACAAGGAACTGGTCGCCGGTACCACGCTGTACATCCCCATCCACGTGAAGGGCGCGCTGTTCGAAGTCGGCGACGGTCATGCCGCCCAGGGCGACGGCGAAGTGGATCAGACGGCGATCGAAACCAGCCTGAGGGGACGGCTTCAGCTCACGGTGCGAAAGGACATGAAGCTCGAGTGGCCGCGTGGCGAAACACCAAGCCACTGGATCACCATGGGAATGGACACGTCGCTGACCAGGTCCACGCGCATCGCGATCGAGCAGATGGTCAAGCTGCTGATGGAGAAGAAAGGGCTGTCACAGACGGCGGCGTATCAGCTGGCGAGCATTGCCGCCGACCTGCGCATCACTCAGCTGGTCGACGGCAATGTCGGCGTGCACATGATGGTCGCGAAGAGCCTCCTCGGACGCTGACTCCCGGTCCCAGGGAACTACTGCTTCTTCAGCAGCGCCTCGGCGGCCGGCTGGTGCGCAGACTTACCGGCATGACCAGACAGGCGACCACGAGCGTTCTGTGCAGCGTTCGCATGATTTTTCCTCGGAAAGGGCCAGAGATTCGGAGAGCGGAAGCAGAAGGAGGTCAGGCCGCCGTGCCTGGACCTGGTCCGGCGTGGCGTCTGCACCGTTGATACGCCGACCGCTCGATTACGGATCTCTCTCTGGTTGATGCCCCTTCCGGGCTCGTCGTTTCTGATGGAGTATCCCTGTGTGCGCTACATGGTCATCGAGAACTTTCGCCCGGGCCAGGTCGGTGCGATCTACCGCCGGCTGCGGGATTCGGGACGGCACATGCCGGCGGGCCTCACGTATGTCGGCAGCTGGATTACCGACGACCTGACGCAGTGCTATCAGGTCATGGAGTGCGACGATCAATCGTTGCTGGACGAGTGGATCTCGCACTGGGCGGATCTCATAGACTTTGAAGTGCTACCGGTTATCAGCTCGGAAGAGGCGAAGGGGAGAGCGCTTCAGAACGGCTGAGTTGTTATGGCTGGGTGCTGAGTTCCAGGTGCTGAGTGCTAGCCGATGCGCTCAACGTCGCTAGAATGGACCTCACCCCGGATCCCGAGCAGGCCATGCGACGCTACACCCGCGGTGAGTTCCTCTCCCTGAGCGCGATGCTGGCCGGTGCTGCCAGCCTTGCCAAGCTCCCCTTCAACCGGCTTAACGCTCAACCGCCAGCTCCCCCGCCCCTACCTCAGCGCGGCGCGGGGATCGAAGCGGATCTCGTCGTCGTCAACGGGCGCGTGCTGACGATGGAAGCCTCGCAGCCGAGAGCCGAGGCATTCGCGGTGAAGGATGGCCGCTTCCTGGCGATCGGGTCGACGGCCGACGTGCGGAACCTCGCCGGTTCGCGCACGCGGGTGATCGATGCCGCCGGCATGTGCGTCCTGCCAGGGTTCATCGATGCGCACTGCCACCCCAGCGGCGTCAACGAGCTATTCGGCGTGGTCGTGACCTCACTGAAGACGAAAGCGGAGTTGATCGAGGCGCTGCGCAGGAAAGCGGCGTCGACGCCGCCGGGATTCTGGGTCGAAGGGCAACTCTTCGACGACACGAAACTGACCGACGCGACGCCACTCGACCGGCATGATCTCGATCGAGCATCGATGACACACCCGATCGTCGTCAACCATCGTGGTGGCCACACGTCATGGTACAACAGCAAGGCGCTCGAACTCGCCGGGATCACGAGGAGCACGCCTGATCCTGAACACGGCCGCTTCTTCCGTGACGCCTCAGGTGACCTGACGGGTCGGGCCGCTGAGGCCGCACGCGGCGCGCTCGGCCGGGCCGGGCAGCGCGAGCGGTTCACGCCGGAGCAGCAGCGTGAGCGGTCACGACAGGGCATGAAGCACATCTCAATGCTCCTGACGGCTACGGGCCTGACGAGTGTTCACGATGCCGGCGCCGGTCCTGATCGCATTCGAGCGTATGAAGATGCCCGGGCCAATGGGGAGCTTCGTCACCGCGCCTACTTGATGATCCGCGGCGCGTACGAGCAACTGCGCAACGCCGGCGTGTTCACCGGATTCGGCGACGAGTGGATACGCGTCGGCGGGGTGAAGTACGCCGCCGACGGCTCGGCGTCGGAGCGCACGATGCGAATGAGCACGCCGTACGTCGGCACCGACGACCATGGCATCCTCACGATGACACAGCAGGAGATCCACGATCGCGTCGAGGATGCGCACCGGAACAACTGGCAGGTCGGCATCCATGCCAACGGCGACGTGACTATCGACATGGTGCTTCAGGCGTATGAGCGCGTGCTGAAGCAATGGCCTCATCCTGACCGCCGTCACCGGATCGAGCACTGCTCGCTGGTGAACCCGGGCCTTCTTCAGCGGATCAAGTCGGCCGGAGTCTTTCCCACGCCGTTCTGGACGTACATCTACTATCACGGCGAGAAATGGTCGCAGTACGGCGACGAGAAGATGCGGTGGATGTTCGCCCACCGTTCGTTCCTCGACTACGGCATCACGGTGCCGGGCGCATCCGACTATGGACCAGGGCCGTTCGAGCCGCTGATGGCGATCCAGAGCATGGTGACCCGTCGCGATTATCGTGGCCGCGAGTGGGGGCCGAACCAGAAGGTCACGCTCGACGAAGCGTTACGCATCGCAACGATCAATGGCGCGTATGCGTCGTTCGAAGAGAAGAGCAAAGGGTCGATCATCGCCGGGAAATACGCGGACTTCGTGATGCTGGAGAAGGATCCGCACGACGTGGATCCAAACGCCATCAAGGACATCCGGGTCGTTCGCACGGCGGTCGGCGGAACAATGGCTCACTCCGTCGCGTAACAGCGAGCTGCGGAGGACGCCGATATGCCCGTGACCCCGTCCAGTTGCGCGCTGCTTGTGACAGTTCTCATTGTCACGGCCTGCAGCGCGCGGCAGGATTCCGGCGACGGCATTCCTGTCGACGAGACAGGACGGTTCTGGCCCCTGAAGTCCCGCTGCCAGGGATCGACGGCATGCGAATCAGCGAGATCGATCCCGTGAACCGGTCGCGTTGGTACGCGAGGATGCGCGTCCAGGACACGGTGGTGCGGTGCACTCGCTATCTGGCCAACGGCGACTGCACGGAAATTCTCAGGGCCCGCGGCATGAAGTGGGTGGATCGCAACGGCACGATCAACGTTGTTCGAGGCCTGCCGGCGGCAGCCGACACCAGCCGCGTACCTGATGCCACCGGTATCAGGCGATTGCGTGCACGTTGCGACACGAGTTCGATGACGGGAGCGCGCAACAGGCATCCGAGCGAGGAGAGGAAGTAAATGCGCCCGACCGCGATGTTGGCTTCATTGGCGCTCGTTGCCTGCGCGAGTGCGGGCGGTACGCGCGAAACCGCGGTCGCTGCTACAGCGCCCGTGGAAGGTACGTATGACTACATGGCGAATCTGCCCGGCCAGCAGGTCCGAGGCAAAATGCGGTTCGTCGGCGATACAGTCTTTGTCGAGCCGGTAGCCGATTACTGCCGCCCCACAGTGGGTTCTCCTGATCCGCTGCGAATTCGCTACACGTGCAACGGGCCCGGATCGTTCGAGCAGATCCAGTTGTCCATCGATCGCCGCAGTCCAGTGCAATTGTCGAAATGGTCCGCGACCTTCCGCGTGCAACGTCAGCGCGAAGTCTGCGTCCAGTACGCGGTTCGTGACGGACGTCAAGTGTGCGTGCAGACGCAGATCGAGCGCTACGAAACGACCGAGTCACGATCGGGCACGCTGCAAGTACGCCGCGTTCCCTGAGTGCGGTGAAGCCGCGCGGCAGGTGAGCGCGCGTTCCTGAGCATTGGCGCCTTCACGGCGCGCCGGCGGAGCGCCATACTCCGGGCGATCCCTTCCTCACTCGTTTCCGTCGCCCCTCATGCCCTCAAAACGCCTCGGCGTCGCCTTCATCGGCAGTGGATTCAATACGCGGTTTCACCTCCAGGGCTGGCGCGGCGTCCGTGACGCCGACGTCGTCGGGGTCTGGAGTCCGAATTCCTCCAACGCGGCCTCGGCGGCCGCCTTGGCGCGCAAGCTGGACGTCGGTCCGGCGAAGCCGTACCGGTCGATTGCCGAAATGGTCAGCGACAAGAACGTCGATGCCATCTGGTTGTGCGGACCCAATCACGCCCGGATCGAAAACGTCGAGGAAATAGTCGACACCGTGCATCGCGGGCGCGGCGAGCTGATGGGTATCGCCTGCGAGAAGCCGCTGGCCCGAAACGTGGCCGAAGCCGAACGGGTCGACGTCATGGTCGGCAGTATCGGAGTCGCGACCGGCTATCTGGAGAACCAGCTCTTTGCCCCCCACATCGAGGCGGGGAAGGCGTTGCTGTGGGCACGGGGCGCGGCAACCACGGGCCGGCCGTATCTCGCCCGCGCCGCTGAGGAACATTCCGGGCCCCACATGCCGTGGTTCTGGCAGGGCTCGCTGCAGGGCGGCGGCGTCCTGAACGACATGATGTGCCACTCGGCGCTCGTCGTCAGGCACCTGTTGACCAAACCGGGCGAACCATTGAGCAGCGTAAGACCCGTGCGCGTGACCGGTCACATCGCGTCGCTCAAATGGACGCGGCCAAAGTATGTCAGGCAGCTCAAACAGCAGATGAGTCGCGCGGTGGATTACGATCGCGCTCCCGCCGAGGACTTTGCCAGCGTCACCATCGAGTTCAAGACCAGCGATGGCCACAAGGTCATCGGTGAGGCAACGACTTCGTGGAGTTTCGTCGGCGCCGGATTGCGACTCTCAGCTGAGCTGCTCGGCCCTGAATACTCCCTCAAGTGGAACTCGCTCGACAGCGGCCTGCAGCTCTTCTTCAGTCGCGCCGTGCAGGGCAGAGCGGGAGAGGACCTGGTGGAGAAGCAGAACGCCGAGGTTGGCGTCATGCCGGTTGTGCCCGAGGAGTGGCTGGCGTACGGCTACACGAACGAGGACCGACATTACGTCAGGGCATTCCTCGGCAAGGAGACTCCACGGCTGACATTCGCGGACGGCGTCGACGTCGTCAGGCTGCTGATGACGGCATACAAGAGCGCTGAGCAGGGGAAGACGCTCCGTTACCAGCCCTCGACGCTGACCCGATTTGTGCCGAAGGTGGCGAAGGGGACGTGGAAGCCATGATGGAAGATGGGAGATGGGAGATGGGAGATGGGAGACTTGAGATAAACTGCCATCCGATTAGCGGATTCGACGCACGAGACGGCCTCGGAGGATATACGAGATGCGATTGACCTTTCGGTGTGCGGCCTTGTCGTCGATGGCGTGGGCGTCGTCGCTGGGGGCGCAGCAACTGGGCACGATCAACTTCCCCACCTCAGCCGCGGCGCCCGCGCAAAGCTCGTTCGTGCGGGGCGTGTTGTTCCTGCACAGCTTTGAGTACGAGTCGGCGGCAACCGCGTTCAGGGAATCGCAGCGCGTCGCGCCGGACTTTGCACTCGCCTATTGGGGCGAGGCGATGACGTACACGCATCCGGTCTGGAACGAACAGGACGTGGGCAAAGCGAGAGGCGCGCTGGCTCGTCTCGGCCCGACCGCAGCGGCGCGGAGCGCGAAGGCCCCAACGGTTCGCGAGCAGATGTACCTCGATGCGATCGAGGCCCTGTACGGAGAGGGATCGAAGCCGCGACGCGATACGCTGTACGCCAACGTGATGGAGCGCTTGGTGGCAGCATTCCCCGACGACGACGAGGCGCAGTCCTTCTACGCGCTCGCGCTGCTGGGGCTGAATCAGGGCGTGCGAGACGTGCCGACGTATATGAGAGCCGGTGCGATCGCCCAGGCAGTGCTCGGGCGCAACGCAGATCATCCGGGCGGAGCGCACTACACCATCCATGCCTTCGATGACCCGATTCACGCGCCGTTAGGCCTGTATGCCGCGCGGCTTTACTCGAAGATCGCGCCAGGCGCTCCGCACGCGCAGCACATGACGACGCACATCTTCGTCGCAATGGGCATGTGGGACGACGTCGTTTCACAGAACATCGTTGCCGCGGGCCATAACCATGATCAGTGGCAGGCCGGCCATTACACGGCCTGGCTCGGATATGGATACGCCCAGCAAGGCAGAATGGACGAGGCGCGGCGCCACCTGGAAACGATCCGTGCGAACTATCATCGCGCGGCTCGTCGCGGCGAAGAGCCGTCCCTGCTGAGCATGCGAGCCCAGTACCTGATCAACAGCGAGCGATGGGGCGACCCGATCGCGGGTTGGCAGCTCGAGGCCCCGGGCGCGGGCGTCGTTGCGCTGGCGATGGACGCATTCGCCAGCGCCTACGCGGCAATCAAGTCGGGGAACCGGGCTCGCGCCAATCAACTCCACGCCGAGCTGGTGAGGCGAGGGAAGGGAGCGTCGGTTGATGACGCATACTCTAGCAATCGATCGGTCCCGGGAATCCTGGAGCGGCAGATTCGTGCGCTGCTGATGCTCGAGGACGGGAAACGAAACGAGGCGCTGGGCTTGCTTCGCGAAGCCGCTGCGCTCGAGGACGCCATTCCACTCGAGTTTGGACCGCCAGATGTCGTCAAGCCGACACACGAATTGCTTGGAGAGGTCCTGCTCGGTTTCGGTCAGGCAGCAGAAGCACAGCGCGAATTCGTGCAGGCACTCACACTGGCTCCGGGGCGAGCCCGCTCATTGCTCGGGCTGGGACGCGCGGCGCTGGCGGCTGGCGATCATGTTGTCGCGAGGAAGGCGTTGGCCGACCTCAAGCGCGCGTGGCACTCGGCGGATGCCGGACTGGCCGAGGTCGCGGAGCTGGATCGCCTGCTGGGACAGGTGAAATAGCGCAAAGCGCAAGGCGCAAAGCCGCTGCATCACCTTATCACTGGGGAGCTGAATGTCATGCATCGTTCTTCTCACAAGGCGGTCGTCATTTCCGTGGTCACGCTATTGGCCGCGTGCGCGGGCGAATCAGGATTGGTGTGTGAGGCCGACAACACCGGATTGGCACTGCCACCGGGGTTCTGCGCGCAGGTTGTGGCCGATAGCGTGGGTGCGGCCCGCCACATCGCGGTAGCGCCTAACGGAGACCTCTTCGTTGCGCTGCGGGACAGCAACGGAGGTGTGATGGCGTTGCGGGACGGCGATGGCGACGGAATCGCGGAGCAGCGGCAGCAGTTCGGGGCAAGCGGCGGCACAGGGATCGCGTTCTTCGACAATCACCTCTTTTTCGCCACCGATACGTCGGTGATCCGGTGGCCGTGGACCGACGGGCCCCTGGTTCCTGAAGGTTCACCCGAGACCATTGTCACCGGGTTGGCTGTGCAGCGCGCTCACGCGGCAAAGCCGTTCACCATTTCATCCGATGGCTCGCTGTTCGTGAACATCGGCGCGCCATCAAACGCCTGCCAGGAGAAGGATCGCGATGAGGGTTCGAGGGGTCAGGATCCCTGTCCGCTGCTCGAGCACGCGGGCGGCATCTGGCGCTTCGACGCCAGGAAGCCGATGCAGCGTCTGGCCGATGGAGCGCGGCGCGCGACCGGACTGCGCAACGTCGTCGCCCTGACGGTGGGGCCTGACGGTTCCACTCTCTGGGGCGTCCAGCACGGCCGCGACCTGCTGGCCAGCAACTGGGGGAAACAGCATCCGGTATTCACGGACCAGAAGAGCGCAGAGAATCCCGCCGAGGAACTGTTCCGCCTCGATGACGGCGCCGACTTTGGCTGGCCGTACTGCTACTACGATCTGGACCTGAAGAAGAAAGTGATGTCGCCGGAGTATGGCGGCGACGGACAAACGGAAGGGCGATGCGCGTCGGTGCAGCGGCCGCTGGTGACGTTTCCCGGGCACTGGGCGCCCGAGAGCATCGTGTTCTATACGGGTACTGCGTTCCCGGCGGAGTACCAGGGCGGCGCATTTGTCGCGTTCCACGGCTCCTGGAATCGCGCGCCGCTGCCGCAGGCCGGTTTCAACGTGTCGTTCGTGCCGTTCGCGAACGGTCAGCCAACCGGCGCGCACCGGATCTTCGCCGACGGTTTCCGCGGTGATTCAACGGAACAGCTACACCGTCCGATGGGCATGGCGGTCACGGCGGACGGTGCGTTGATCGTCGGTGACGATCGGGGCGGGCGGATCTATCGGATCTGGCATCCGAAGTGAGCGTCGAGGCTCGAGGCTCGAGAGAAGTACTGAGGGGTGCAGCGAGAGGGCGAAGTGGACCAAACGAGCATCACTTCGTCCTTGCCGCTTCGACCTTCCCTCGAGCCTCAAGCCTCGACGCTCGACCCCGTCGGTTTTCCCGGCCTGAATAACAGCAGAAACAACACGAAGACCGCGAGCGCACCTAACGCGGGCACGCGCCAGACACTGGCCCAGTCGTGGCGGATGCACTCACCGGCGGCAGCCGCGGCGTCGGTGCAGGCGGTGTTCAGGTACCGCCCGACGACGCGTCCCGAGACCCAGGCGCCGATGAAATAGCCCACACCGTTCGTGACGAAGTTGATGAATCCCTGCGCGGCGGCGCGGATCCGGGGACCCGCGGTTTCATCGGTGTAGATCTGCCCCGCCACGAAGAAGAAGTCGTAACAGACTCCGTGCAGCAGGATGCCGGCGTAGATCAACCACATGCCCGACTGGGCGTCGCCGGCGCCGAACGCGAAATAACGCAGCGCCCACGCCAGCATGCCGACCAGCATGATCACCTTGATCCCGAAGCGCTTAAGCGCGAACGGCAGCAGCAACATGAACCCTATCTCCGACCACTGCCCGAACGTCTGAACGAACGCGGGGTCCGGAACGCGGATCTCGCTCAGGAAAGGGTTGGCAAAGGCGTAGTAGAACTGCAGCGGGATGCAGAGCAGGAACGACCCGACGACGAACGTGGCGAAGTCGGCGCGACGCATGAGCTGCAGGGCATCGAGCCCGAGCGCGTCGCGCACACTGAAGGGAGCGCCAGCCGCGCGCGGCGGCGTGTGAGGAAGAGCAAACGCGTACAGTCCGAGAACAACTGACGCGCCGGCCGCCACACGCATCGGTGTGGCCAGCGCTTCGGCGTGCAGTAACTTGCCAATGACCGTGCCGGCCACGATCCATCCGATGGTCCCCAGCACACGGATGAGCGGGAAATCGCGCGCCGGATCCTCGACGTGGTGAAAGGAGATGGAGTTCGTCAGACTCAGCGTGGGCATATAGCAGAGTGCATAAAGGATCAGCATGGGGTAGAAGGTCCCGAACGTGACCTGGGTCGACACCAGCCACATGATGACAGCGCCGGCGAGGTGCAGGATCGCCAGCAACCGTTCGGTCGCGAAGAAGCGGTCGGCGACGATACCGATGAAGAAGGGGGAGACGAGCGCGGCAATGGCCGTCGCCCCATAAGCGAGCCCAACCTGCCCATCCGTGAACCGAAGCGTCTGGCCGAGGTACGTGCCCATGGTCACGAACCATGCGCCCCAGATGAAGTACTGGAGGAACATCATGACGGAGAGGCGCGACTTTACAGACATGAGATGGGAGATGGGAGATGGGAGATAAACTGCCGCGAACGTAGATCACGCCGTAATGATTGGGAAGATTCCGAACTGAACGACGACTCAAACCGCCATGACTGCAATTGCCAGATGGTCCAGAACCATCGCCCGCGAGTTTCTTCCGGCAGCGATGACCTTCGTCCTCGTCACGTGCGCGACCAACCCTGTCACCGGAAGGCGAGAGTTGTCCCTCGTCTCAGAATCGCAGGAAATCGCGATGGGCCAGGAGGCGGCCCAGCAAGTCGTGGGCTCGATCGGCGCGGTGCCCGACAGCGCGCTGCAACGCTATGTCTCGGGCCTTGGGATGACCCTGGCCCGCGCCTCCGAGCGACCGAACCTGCCGTGGAGCTTTACCGTCATCGACGACCCGACAGTGAATGCCTTCGCGCTGCCGGGCGGACCGGTCTTCATCACTCGCGGCATCCTGTCGCACATGAACTCCGAGGCACAACTCGTCTCGGTGCTCGGCCACGAGCTGGGGCACATCACCGCGAAACATTCCGTGCAGCAGATGTCGCAGGCGCAACTGGCGCAGATCGGACTGATCGCGGCGGTCGTGGTGAAGCCGGGACTCGCGCAATTCGGCGACCTGGCCAGCCAGGGACTTGGGCTCCTGTTCCTCAAGTTCGGCCGCGGCGACGAATCGCAGGCGGACGAGCTGGGTTTCCGCTACATGCTCAACGCGGGTTACGCACCGCAGGAGATGGCGGAGATGTTCCGAACGCTGCAGCGGCTGGGAGGAGGCGGTGAGGGCCGCGTGCCCGAGTGGCTGTCGACCCACCCTGACCCCGGTAACCGAGTGCAGAAGACGCTGGATCGCATGGCCGCTCAGCCCTCCTTGCCGCCAAACCTGAAGGTCGAGCACGATGCGTTTCTGCAACGGACCGAGGGTCTCATCTTCGGGGAGAATCCCCGTCAGGGCTTCTTCAGGCAATCGCAGTTCCTGCATCCGGATTTGCAGTTCCAGCTCGATTTTCCGTCGGGCTGGAAGGCACAGAACCAGGCGACTGCCGTAGTCGCGATTGGTCCGCAGCAGGATGCCATCGTGGTGCTGGCGCTCGCGGGCAATTCGGCTCCGAACCAGGCCTTGTCGGAATTCCTCAACCAGCGGGGAGTCCAGAACCAGGGCACATCGTCGACCGGCATCAACGGACTGACGGCGGCCAGCGCTGTCTTTACTGCCCAGACGGACGAAGGGGTGTTGGCGGGCAACGTTGCCTTCGTTTCGCATGGTGGGCGCACCTTCCGACTACTGGCTTACACGCCGCAGCAGCGCTACGGATCATATCGCGGGGTGTTTAGCCAGTCACTCGGGTCCTTCCGCCGGCTGACGGATCAGGCGGCGCTCTCGGTGCAGCCGGTGCGCGTGCAACTCGTGCGCCTGCCTCGGGCCATGACCATAACGCAGTTCCACCAGGCCTACCCGTCGACCATCCCGGTTGAACAGGTCGCGCTCATCAACGGCGCCGATGCCTCGACAACCCTCCCGGCGGGGACGCTTGTCAAACGCGTTCAGTAGGATCTCGCGGCGGCGGAGGGGGCGGCGCCGTCAACTCACGGGCGGGCCCAGGGCCCTGCGAACTGAGGTGACGGTTTTCGCGACCTTCCTGCGCATTGGCTATCGACGCGACGATCCTCTGGCGGACCCGAGACCGGGTTTGCTAAAGTCATCCGGTCCGGTAACCCCGAAATCGCCGAGGGGCCGGCCAGCGCGATCTGTTCCCACCCTGACGGCGAGAAGGAGCGTTCGATGCGGAGTCTCGGGAATGCAGTCCGGCTCATGGTACTGGCATCAATCGTCGGGACGTCGGCCGCGCAGGCCCAGGGTGGCATCGCGCTCGGCTACACCGATCTCGGTGCGGTGATAGGACTCGGCGGCCTTGGTGGTGCGAACATCGCTCTCGGTGGCCGCTTCGAGAGGATCTTCAAGGCGCTTCCTGATATGGGTGATGGTCTGTTGGGCCTGCAGGTCGGGGTTGACTGGTGGAGCTGGGACTACGGCTACTTTGGCGGCAACAACACCGGCGTGTCGTACATCCCGATCGGCGTGACGGCGAACTACCACTTCAAGATGGAGAACAAGAAGTTCGATCCTTTCCTGGGCGCCGGGCTTGGATACCAGATCGTGAACGTGAACGCGAGCTGCGTCATCCAGGGCGTTGACTACTGCCGATCTTATTCGAGCGAGATCTACGTCATCGTCAAGGGGGGCATCCGGTACTTCATGAACTCGTCCACAGCACTCTATGCGGACGTGGGAGCGGGTGCCGCGACGTTGAATGTGGGCGCGGTTTTCAGGTTGAAGGGCGGTTCCTGATCCGCGTCGTCAGCAGAGAAGCCGGGCATTCCATGGTGGATGCCCGGCCTCTCTGTTTTTCAGGGCAACCGAGTCTGGCGCCAGCGCCGGGATCGCACCGCGGTCGTCCCGCTCGTCACTCGCGGCGACAGCGCACAGATTCAACCTATGTCACCCGATCAATCCAGGGGCATTCGCAGCGCCCAGGCCGGCCTCCTGGTCAACGCATGCCTCGCGATCATCAAGATCCTGGCGGGTGTGATCGGGAACTCCTACGCGTTGATTGCAGACGGAGTCGAGTCGACGGCTGACGTCCTCTCCTCGACCATCGTGTGGGGAGGGCTGAGAATCGCCGCGCGGAACCCCGACGCCGAATACCCGTTCGGCTACGGCAAGGCGGAGACGCTGGCCACAGCAACGGTTTCGCTCATGCTGCTTGGCGCCGCCATCGCGATAGCGATCGAAGCGATCCGGGAAATCGTGACCCCGCACCATGCGCCCGCGCCCTTCACGCTCGTTGTCCTGGTCGTCGTCGTGCTCGTAAAGGAGGTGCTCTTCCGCAAGGTGTACGCGGTGGGCGCCGAAGTCGGGAGCGAGGCCGTGCGCGCCGACGCGTGGCACCATCGGAGTGACGCCATCACCTCGGTCGCGGCGTTCATCGGCATCTCCGTAGCGCTTGGCGGCGGCGAAGGCTGGGAGTCGGCCGACGACTGGGCGGCGCTGGTGGCGGCCGCGGTCATCGCGTGGAACGGGAACCGTCTGCTGCGTCCGGCGATTGCCGGGCTCATGGACCGAAGTCCCGAGCCCGAAATCCGCCAACGGATTCACGAGATCGCGTCAGCGGTGGCGGACGTGCGCGCGGTGGAGAAGGTGATCGTGCGGCGCGCTGGAACTGACTACTTCGCGGACCTCCACGTGCAGGCCGACCCGGCCATGTCCCTGCACGCGGCGCACATCGTCAGCGGCAAGGTAAAGAGCGCGATCCGGAGCCAGCTGCCTAACGTGCGCGGCGTGCTGGTGCACATGGAGCCATTTGAAGCGAGCTGAACTCGCTTCTACTTCTTCCTTACCGGCTGGCTGGTCTTGTACTTCGACCAGATCACGATGACCGCGCAGTTCCCCGAATTGGCGCTCGTGAACTGGATCGGCACCGATGAGCCGTTATAGACCTCGATGGCCGCGATTTCGTACGGCGGGATCATCCGGTCAACGTCGCCCGGGAAGACCGCCTCGTATTGCCCACCGTCTATCCAGTACTTCACGCACCTTCCACCGAGCATGTTGCCCCGAGAGCTCTCCACCGCGTAGTCGTAGGGGCTCACCGGCACGACCTTGAGCGACGGCACCGTGCGGAACACGTCCGTGAGCATGTTCGGGCCGCGCGCCATGATCTCCTTGGCGTCGAGGAAATATCCCGACATCGCCTTCTTTCGCGTGGTGAAGCCAACGTTGTCCAGTCCCATGTCGCTCTCCGCGGTGACCACCACCGGGTCGAGCATCTGGACAGGCTGGCTCATCGTGATTGTCGTGGACGCCGCTTCGCGCGTCGAGAGTTGCACGGCCTGGCTCACGGGGGCGAACCCCAGCTGCCGCGCGACGACCGACTGCGTGCCCGACGGTAGCTCGGTCAACGTGAAGGTGCCCTCCGCGTTCGTGAGCGTGCGACTCATGGTGCCTTCGACTTCGACGCGGGCGTTGGCCATCGGTGCGCCGTTCGCGTTGACCACCTTGCCGCGCAACACCGCCTGGCCCTTCTGGTAGTTCATCGCCGAGAAGCGCTGCTCACCGACGCTGCGCCCGGGCGTCACGCCCTGCGCGCTGTCCACCGTCGCCCTCGCCACGGTGTTCGCGTTGCCGATGCGCAGCCCCTGAATCACCAGCGGTTGCCCAATGAACGTCACCTTGATCTCGGCGGTCGTGATGCCGGTCTTCTCCGCCTGCAGCGTCCCTTCCACCTCGCCCGGAACTCCGCAGATCCTGTAGACTCCATCGGCATTGGCGGTGGCGCCGAGGACCTTCGGGACGCGCTTCAGTCCCGCGGCCAGCGACAACTCCGACCAGGCGAAAGACACGCGCGCGCCAGGCACGGGCTGGTCAGTGTCCGCGTCCAGGAGGCGTCCGATGATTGCCGAGGGACCCAGTCGCCGCGTGGCTGCGGAGCAGGACAGCCCCACCAGCGTTTCGCTCGACGGGACCGCCATCTCCAGCACCTTTCGCTCGCCAGTGGTGACCTCGAACGAATCCGTCACCATCGTGATGCCAAGAGAGTCGAGCAGTTCGTGCGAAACGTGAACGCGATGCATACCGGCGGGAACGCTGTCGACGTTGAACAGCCCGCGTTCATTAGTGGACCCGATGCGCGACGTGCCGAGCACGAAGACCGTGGCTCCCACGAGGGGCGCGTTGTGCACGCTGTCGAACACGGTGCCCAGCAACGAGCCCAAGGCGGGCCTGGTCGTGTCCTGTTGCGCGGCGGGCGGGGTGGCTGGCGGCGCGACCTGCGCCAGTGCGCGCGGCACCGCGCCCGCCAGCAACAGGCCGGCGAGCCCCAGCGTGATTTTCGCGGACAAACGACTGATTCCCATGCGCATAGGTAGGTGCCTCGAACTGCTCCGGCAGGGAGCCGTTTTCTTCGTCGCGATGTGGCGCAACGGCGATGGCCGGCGCCCCGGCTTCCCCGCGAAAAATGGCCGGTCGGTAGCTCTTGGGGAAAGTGACCGTTCGGCCACCGCTGGGATACACCGACGGGGGCCGAGTGTGGCCTTGCGGTTGGATCTGGTGGAGCGACGCGTGTCGATCAGGGCATTGGCGCCGAGAGGCCGGCGCTCGGACCGCGCTCCACGCGGATCTTTTGCTTCATCGTCCGTCCGCCGACGGTCAGCAGGACGTTGTAATCGCCAGGGAGAACGGTCGAACCAGGGCCGCCGCCTCCACCGAATCCTGTGTTGAAACCAAGGGTGGACAGGAAGTTGAGCGCGGCAAAGCCGCCGGGTTGGTTGCGCCCGGGGATTCGGAAGGCCTCGATCATGGTCATGAAGGTGCTCTGGTCAATTGCCCCACCAGCACCCGGCGCCGGCGCTGGGGCCCCGGCTCGGCCGGCTGCGCCAGGCGCGCCGGCACCCGGTGCTCCGCCTCTTCCGGGAGCTCCGCCGCGACCAGCCGGCGCCGTCATCTGCTCGCCGGGCCGCGGATTGAACGGCGGCGCTGCGCCAAACCCTGCCACCGCCGGGCCACCACCCCCGAACATCGCAATGAGGGGTCCGAGGTCGCCGGTCGTCGCGAGCTGGCGGACCATACCCAGCGCCGCCGGGTTCGCACCGGCGGTCTGCATGGAGTCGAGGACGAACGTGATCCGTTGCATCTGAATCGACGAGTCGCGTCGCTGCGCGGCGCTCAGCGCCGGCCGTGGGGCCGGGCGACCGGCAAACGGCCAGGCCACGCGATTGATGCCCGGGTTTCCCGGCGCGTTGATGGTCTGGATGGTGTCACCGGAGACGTCGACGATCGCCAACCGCAGTCCTGCCTGACGAGTGGCGAGGCGGTACGTGATCGTCGCGCCGTACGGTGGTGATCCCGCGGCGAACGTCTGCTGGCCGGTGGAGTGCCCTTCGACCGGGAGGTCGGCAAACTGCCAGGCGGTCGGCGGCGCAAAGAGATGCGCATCGGCCGCGACGACGGTTGGAGTCATCTGTTCGAGCGCCGCGATGTCGACGATCCAGAAGCCGCGACCGTGCGTGGCGGCAACCAGCTCACGGTCACGCGGATGGATCCTGAGATCGTGCACCGGGACAGTGGGCAGGCCGGTCATGAAGCGCCGCCATGACTGGCCACGATTGACCGAGACGTACGCGCCGACGTCGGTGCCGAGGAAGAGCAGGTCCGGGTTGAATGGATCCTCGCGAATGACGTGCACGAAATCCGGACCGCCGGTGGGGAGGTTGGCGGCGATGGAACGGAAGGTCTTCCCGGCGTCAGTCGTCGCGTACACGTACGGCGTGAAGTCGCCGTTACGGTGATTGTCGAACGTCACGAAGAACGTCGATGAGTCCTTCCACGACGGCTCGATGCGGCTGACATAGGTGCCGGCGGGAACGCCGGTGAAGCGGCTGGTGAGTTCCTCCCAGGCGCCGCCGTCGTTGCGCGTCATCCAGACGCGCCCGTCGTCGGTGCCGGCATAGAGGATTCCCGCGCGCAGCGGCGACTCGTTGAGCGACACGATCGTCCCGTACGTCTCGGCGCCCGTGGCATCAGTCGTTATGCCGCCCGTGGTCATGGTCGAGACGCGGATCTTCATCGTGTCGGCGTACGACAGTTCGGGCGAAATGAAGAACATGTTGTCGCCGCGCCTGGTGGACTTGAGCACGCGGTTGGCGCCGAAATACAGCGTGCCGGAGTTGTGCCAGGAAATGAAGAACGGCGTGTTCCAGTTCCAGCGGAGCGCGAGGCCGACAGAGTCGGTGCGCTGGCGGACGCGGAGATCGGCGATCCGGCGACGCTGCTGCGGCGTCTCGGGTCTGGTGGTGTCGGCGCGTTCGATGAGGATCGAGTCCTCGATCTGGTCATAACGCGGACGCCATGTCGGCTTGACGAGCCCGACACGTTCGCCGGTGGCGAGGTTGATGCGCACGATGTTGCCGCCCTGCGATTCACCGTAGACGATGTTCGGGTCCGTCGGGTCCTGCATGGTGACAAAGCCGTCGCCGCCATTGAGCGTTGCCCACATGGCGTTGGTGATTGGTCCCTGCCGGCGCCGGGAGGGGCCGCACCAGGTGCCGTTATCCTGCAGCCCGCCGCAGACGCGGTACGGCACGGCGAAGTCAAAGCTCACGTTATACGGCTGCCCGATGGCGAACGTGTTCAGGAACGTGTAGTTGCCGCCCTGGTCGAACGAGATGCCGATGCCGCCGTCGTTGCCGACGACCATCCGGTCGGGGTCGACGGGATCGATCCACATGGCGTGATGATCCACGTGGAGTCCGACCGTCGCGTTCATTGGCGTCCGGCCTCCGTCGTTGGAAACGAGAACTGGCGTTGACGACCAGTAAACGCGATCGGGGTTCTTCGGATGGACGCGCACCTGCGAGTAATAGAAAGGACGCGTGTTGGAGTTGTTGGTGCGGGTCCAGGTCGCACCGCCGTCTTCGGAGCGATAGAGTCCGCTGGGCCGCTCGCGCTGGCCCTTTGCGGTATCAGCCTCCACCAGGGTGTACATCACGCGGGGATTCGATGCTGCTATGGCGATCGAAATGCGCCCCTTCGTTGTCTCCGGGAATCCCCCGCCCTTCACCTCGGTCCAGTTCTTCCCGGCGTCGGTCGATTTCCAGAGCGCGGAACCGGGACCGCCGGAGCGGAGGAAGTACGGGCCGCGCACGCGTTCGTAGCTGCTGGCCCAGACGACATCGGGGTTGGACGGGTCCAGCGCGACGTCGACAAACCCCGCCCTTTCGGAGATGAACTTCACCAGCTGCCAGGTCTGGCCGCCGTCCTCGGTCTTGTACAATCCACGCTCGGGATTGGAGCGCCAGATCGCGCCTAACGCGGCTACGTAGACGACGTTGGGATTGGCGGGATGAACCGCGATGCGCCCGATGGCTTCCGTCTTCTCCAGTCCCATCAACCGCCAGGTGAGGCCGCCGTCCGCGGACTTGTAGACTCCGCCACCGGGCGAAATGGAATTGCGCGAATTCGGCTCGCCGGTCCCCGCCCAGACCTGCATGGAGTCACTGGGCGCGATGGCCAGGACACCCATGGAGATCACGCGCTGGTTGTCGAAGACCGGTCGCCAGGTGATGCCGTTGTTGATCGACTTCCAGATCCCGCCAGCGGCGGCCGCCACGAACAGCGTCTTCGAGGGCGAAGGGATCCCGGTGACGTCGGACACGCGCCCCTGCATGTTCGCCGGTCCGATGCCCCTCCAACGGAAGCCGGCGATCGTTGCGGAATCGAGTTCGAACGGCGGAGTGCCCTGTGGCGAAATCTGCGGAACGGCGGCGAGCAGGGCGAGTCCGGCGGCGATGGATAGACCGGCGAAAGGGAAGCGCATGAGATGGGTGGCGGGTGACGGCTGGCGGGTCTGGTGAACCTAAACTCCGCAGCCCATTCCGCGACTGGTCTCCCGCAACCCGCAACCCGCTTCACGATTCACGATTCACGACCGTGATCGTCCGCTCCACCCGCACGATGTTTCCCGCGCCCGCGGCCAGCTCGAGCTCGAGGAGGTAGCGTCCTGGCGTCAGGGTCGACAGGTCAACCTCAACGGCGCGAGCGGTCACCGGACTTCCCCGCGCGGAGACATCGCGCAGGCCCACCGACACGGGCTGAGCCTCGCGAACCCGGCGCAGTGCGCGCAACCCGCGCGTCAGCCATCCGCCGGAACTGTTCTCGGGCGCGACGGTGATGTTCACCTCGATGCCTTCGCCGGTGGGATCGGTGTTGTAGGCCTCCCAGAAAATCCCCACCCGCGATCCGGCCGTTATCCGCTCCGAAGTCCGCATGTGGGGAAGAACGTCCTCGGCGCTCACCGGCATTCCGTCGTAGGGTTCGAAGAGGACGATATCGGACACCTGGATCCGCGACTGCGGCGTGTCGCTGCGACGCACCCCGTAACGCGCTCGTGCCAGCGTTTTTCGATTGGCCGCCGCCACTTCGACGCTCAGTAGCATGGAACCCCAGGCCGACCGTGCCATGAGGTGTCCCGTTCGCTGCGCCTTCTCGCTGCGCACGAAGACGGCGTCTTTCTCCTCTCCACCCGTCAGCACCATCGCGGCGGTCAGCTCGCCTGAGTCCACGGCATCGGCGAGCTGCTCGTCCTTTGCCACCGACCACGCCACGAGCACCAGCGCCGAGTCGGCGCGGCGGAAGAGCGCCGATTGATGCTCCAGCGGCAGAAGGCGCCTGGCGTATACCGGAGCGTATCGCGCTCGCACCGGGGGAATTCCCTTGCTACGCCACCCGGCTGAGTCGCTCGACGCCGGATTGTCGAGGACTCCGCGCGCGGGAAGGAACGGATGCGCGGGCGTGCGCTCATGTCCCACCAGGTTGGGTTCGCCGCCCATCGAGAGCGAGGCACCCGGGCTCCGGGTCCACGCGATCGGCCACCCATATCGTAGCGTCAGCTCCCGTTCGTCGAAATCGAATCCCATCGAGTATGCCGATGGCGCGTCCTCGACAAAGTGGGCCATCATCAGTCGCGAGTAGTACTCCGTCCTTGCGTCGTTCCCGCGTCCTGAGAGCATCGGCCGGGACAGCCACCATATCCGCTGCTCGAGGGGGAGGCGGCGCGCGCAATCCTGCTCGCGATATCGGCGCAACTGGTTGTCGTCGAGCAGGAGCTTGAGGTCTCTCCAGGCGCACCGCTCGGTGTCGCTCATGAATCGCAGCGCCGCCTCGTACGCGCTGTCGGCCTCTTCGAACCGGCCGGCGACGTGGAACGCGAATCCCTGAAGTGCACTGCACCACCCATCGCGCGCAGTGCAGGCCTGCGCGGCACGAACGGCGTCGGAGAGACGTCCGGCCTCCGTCATGTAGCGCACGCGCTGTCCCGAGACCCAACGATCGTTGGGATACAGACGTCCTATCGAGTCGATCTGCTCGATGAGACGATCGCGGTGTTCCTTGATCCGGTCAGACTCGTTCGGCGGGTCCGGCGAATCCTCTTCGTACCAGTAACAGAATCGTCCGACGCGTTCATCGCACCGATCGGGTCCGCTGCGCACCGTGAAGACCGGCGCATTGCGTCGCCGGAACGTCTCGAACCCTTCCTGTGCCGCGCGCAGAACCTCGATAGAGGTTGTGACGGCCGGAGGCGTGGCCGGCCGTACCTCCAGAACCTGGGCGCCCGCCATTGGCCCGACGATGAGCGTCAGGCAGACAAAGGCTCGTGCGGAAACGGGGAGGCGCGGGTTCATGGGAGGTGCGAGTACCCTCTTATCGATGGAAATGTGGCACGGTGCTCATGAAACGGTCACGCCTTGAGGATGGGACGTGCCGCTGTGTAGCCTGAGTCAGGGGCAGGGATCAGCGATCAGCGAACAGCGGGGCAACACCATGCACGGTTACGCACGCATGAGCCAGGTCCGGATCGGCAGGCAACAGGTGCCTGATCGCTTGTCGCTTATCGCTGCTCGCTTACGGCGAAGCTGCTCATGAGGCTCGTCTCGCTCTGCCCATCGCTGACCGAGCTGGTTTTCGACCTCGGCGCCGGCGACTCGCTGGTCGGTCGCACAAAGTTCTGCGTGCATCCCGCCGATCGCGTCGATGCGATCGAGAAGGTCGGAGGCACGAAGAACCCGAAGATCGACCGGATCATCGAGCTCGCGCCGGACCTCGTGCTGATGAACGAGGAGGAAAACCGGAAGGAAGACGCGGCGGCTCTCAAAGCGGCGGGCATCCGTGTCCACACGTCCATGCCGCGGACAGCGGACGAGACGGCGGCGATGGTTCGAGCTATTGGAATCGCGGTCGCAAGCTCCCGCGAGGCTGAGCGGATCGCCGCGGACATCGAGCGCCGGGCCGATCGGGTGCGGCGCGACTCAGTGCGGTATCCGCCGGTGCGTTATGCATGTCTCATCTGGTGGGAACCGATCATGACTGTCAACGACGACACGTTCATCGCCGGCCTGCTCGCCCTGCCTGGTGGACAGAACGTCTTTGGTGCGCGCGAGGATCGATATCCGACGATTTCACCGGCGGAACTGCATGACGCGGACCCGTTGCGGGTCCTGCTGCCCAACGAGCCATTCCCGTTTCAGAGCGAGCACGTCGTTGAACTCGCCGCGTTGAGCCGGCTGCCGCGAGAGCGATTCCGTCTCGTGGACGGTGAGCTCCTGTCGTGGCACGGGTCGCGCACGCCGCGGGGCATCGACTACGCCGAGTCGGTCCTTCGGTCACCGGAATGGTCCTGAACCTGGCAATGTAGGGGTCGCTCGAGGCCTCAATGTCTACGTAGCAGGGCGCGTACAGGAGGCTGCGTGTGATGTCTCTACGAACCGTGATCGAGAAGACTGTACTGAGCGTCGGCGTACTGATCGCCGCCGCCTGCAACAGCTCGGATATCGTCGGACCGCACGACTTCGCACGTCTTTCCCAGGCCCGGGCGCGCTGGGATGCACGGCCGTTCGCTGACTACAGCTATGAGACCCGGAAGCTCTGTTTCTGTCCCGTCGAGATCACCCGCTGGACGCGCGTGTCGGTGAGGAATAGGGTGGTGGTCGCCGCCGAACCGGTGGAAGCCGATCCGGGCGTTCCCATCATGACGCTGTCCTGGTGGACGACTATCGATTCTCTCTTTGACGATCTGTTTCGCAACATGACCGAAACGAGCTCGTACCTCGAGTCGATCGAGGCGGAATACGATCCCAAACTCGGGTTCCCGACGTCCATTGAGTACAGGGCCAAGTCGAATATTGCCGATGGTGGCTCGTCCATCAGTGTGCGCAACGTGCGGCCACTCGACTGAGGCATTGTCAGAGCCGGATTCGCTAACCGGACTCCTTGTTCCAGCGGAAGAAGATGACCGAGATGGCGATGAACGCGATGAACGCGCCGCCCACGCTCATCAATGTGCCCGCCAGCTGGTGATCGGCGTGCGCACTCACGCCCGGGAGCGGCGGCGCCAGCTCGAAGACGCCGTACAGCGGCGTGGTTGAGTACACGAGGAACCCAACCAATCCGAACATGATGGGACTGAACATCATGCCGAGGATGATGTAGCCCATCTTCACCGGGTAGCCGAATCGTGGCTGGCGGGGCACATCGCGAATCACCGGCCACCAGAAGGCAATTCCCGCGCCGATCCAGAGCAGGTCGATGCCCATCGATCCTGCCTGCGTGGCCATGAGGGTGTCGACGATCGGCGGCAGGTGAGTCGCCAGGACGATCACCGAGAACAGCATCAGCGCCGGGAAGGGAGAAACCAGCCGTCTGACGAGAGCCCGCAGCATTCCCGGGCGTTCCAGCAGCGCCAGCGCGTCCGGCGACGGTCCCATGAGGAGCATGGGCGGCGCGACCAGCGCCATCAGCAGGAACTGGAGCATATGCACGCTGGCCAGGTAGCCAGCGCCTAACGCGCCGATGGGCCAGTCGAGGGCGAGCCAGAGGACCACGAGTCCACCGACGAACAGCGGATGCGCGGGTCGCTGGGGATGCCCCGCCGCCCGCGCCCCCGCGCGATTCCAGGCCCACATCCCGAATGCGAGCAGGATGATGAAGAGCCAGACGCCGGGGTACGCGCGCCACTGCCATGTCCACGCGGCGCCGGTGGCGCTGCACCAGAAACTCATGGGCGGAGGGCGGAGGGCGGATGGCGGATGTCGGACAACCGCCTCACTTCCCGCCTCGACCGCTCAGGCCCAGAGCCTTTTCGAGATCCGCGTACGGTACGACTGGCGCGCGTACTTCGACTGCGCCGGCACGAGCCAATGACAGGAACAGCGTCACCGTGTCGCCGGCGACGAGCTTCTTCCGCAGTTGCAGCAGCATGACGTGCGTGCCACCGGGCGCGAGTTTCGTTTCGGTCCGGGCGGGGATCACCAGCGTCGGCGTCGACATCATGTGCCGCATCTCGCCTTCGCCCATGGTCTCGTGGATTTCGCCGCGGACGGCCAGGTCGGCGGCAATGGCAACGATGGTGTCTTCCTGCGGTGTGTCGTTCTTGAGCGTCAGGTACGCCGCCGCTTCGTCCTGAGTGGCCGGTTCGGCCACCACGGCCTGTGTCACGATCAAGCCGCCCATGGTGACGGCCGCGGCCTGCTCCGGCGCCATGTTGAGTTGCCTTGCCTTGGCCTGCGCCGCGAGGTCGCGCCGGATGTCAGCGCCGGTAGCGTCGCGGATGAGCCGCGGCAGGTCGTTCGCCCAGTCCTCCTGCCGGATGCCGAAGGGATAAATGGTGTAGGCGAAGCCATCGCGCGCGAACGCGAACACCTGCGCAGCGTGCCCGACGAAGTAATTGACCGAGTCGGCGTTCAGGTATTCGCGTGTCGCCTCGGCGAGACCCAGCGACTGTTGCGCTTTGACCAGTTCCTCCTTCGTCCCAGTCAGCCCGATGAACGTAGCGTCGAAGTTGGCCAGCCACTCGCGCAGCCGGGTTGGAGTGTCGCGCTCGGGATCGGTCGTGACGAACACGGTCACCACCCGCGCCTTGTCCTCAGCCGGCATCTGCCGCAGCACCGCGGCGATGTTCGCCATGTGCAGCGGACAGACGTCAGGGCAATGCGTGTAGCCGAAGAACAGGAGGGCGACCTTGTCGCGTGTCTCGGCCGCGAAATCGTACGGCCGACCGTTGAAATCCGTGAGCGTGAACGACGGCTTGGCGATGGGCGTCGTGACCGCTACTCCGTGGAACGCGGGAGCGGAGGCGCCGCGATCGCCGCATGCCATCAACACCGGGGCGAGATTCGCCAGCGCGAGAACGCGAAGTCGTGACATTGGCTGCAACGGGCTCTGATGAGTGAGGGAAAGGTAACGGCATTCCCCTGCCGGGCTTGCCTGGCCGACTCCGGTATGCTCTTGACAGGCTCGCGCCGTTGCCGCAATTCCGGCACTCGAAGCACTCCAGTGAGGCGTCCGATGCGGAACCCGGTTCTCAGCACCGTCCTGCTTGCCATAACGACCGTTGGACTCCAGGCCCAGACTACGCCAACGGAACGTGAAGCGGCGGCAAACGTCCTGCGGCAGATCGATTCTCTCCAGTCGAGGATCAATCCCACCGCGCAGGCCAGGCGGCTCATTGCCGCCAACGGTACTGAGCGGGACAGGATCCTGTCCCGGGTCGAGCAGCTCTGGACAACCCAGTTCAGGTCACTCAGCGACCACATCGGCAGGAATCCCGAGGTCGGCTTCAAGGAGTACAAGTCGGTCGACACGTTGACGCGCGTGCTGCGCGCGGCCGGATTCACCGTCACGACCGGACAGGCCGGGCTCGAGACGGCGTTTGTCGGGACCTGGGACTCGCCAGCCGGCACCTCCGGTCCGACGTTAGGCATCATCGTCGAGTACGACGCGTTGCGCGGAACGAAGGACGCCTTCCACGGCTGCCAGCACAACGCGCAGAGCCCCGTGGGATTCGCGGCGGCCATCGCGGTCATGGAGCACATGCGCGACCGGCGATTGCCGGGGCGCATTCGCGTCTTCGGCACGCCGGCCGAAGAGGTCGGGCCGCCGAGCAAGGTGACGATGTGGAAGGCAGGCATCTTCCAGGGAACCGATATCCTGGTCCGAAGCCACGGCAGCGGGGAAACCGGGCGGGCACGGGCGGGTTTCGGGGTCTGCTGCCTGAACATCAACGAAGTGAAGTACGTTTTCGAGGGGACGCCGGCCCACCAACGGCAATCGTGGAACGGCCGCAATGCCCTGTCGGCCGCGGTGCAGTTCTATACCGCCGTCGACCATCTCCGGCCGACGTTCCGGCCCGAGGCCTCGATCCAGGGCGTCATCCCCGAAGGCGGCGTAGCGCCTAACGTGGTGCCCGACCGGGCGGTGGTGGATTACTACCTGCGCTACCCGGACGAGGTGTACCTCGCCCACATCGATTCGATGGTGGCGAACGCCGCGCGCGGGGCGGCGCTGGCGACCGGGACCAAGGTCACCATCGACCGATATGGCGAGTATCGAGACGGGATCACGGTCGGGAGCCTGGAGGAGCTGGTGTACGCGTACGCCGAAAAGCTCGGTGCGCCGCGGATGATCGCGGAGCCGAACCGCCCCGACGGCTATGAAGAGACGGGCTTCCTGACGCGCGACATTCCCGGCGTCAGCGTCGGCATCTTCAGTTCACCGGCCCCTGGTCACTCCTACGGCCGGTGGGAAGACTCGATGAAGGAGGTCGGCCACACCGGTTTCCTGCTCGATGCCCGGATCATGGCCGCCGTCCTCTATCACTTCCTCTCCGATGCCTCCTTCCGCGAGACAGTGAAGGCGGAGCACAAGGCGCTGAGCGGGTGGTTCGACGAATACCTGGCGGGATTGAAGAAAGTGTACGTGGGGGAAATACGCTGACGTCAGCAAACAGCGAACAGCGAACAGCGAACAGGGAACAGGAACAGCGAACCAACTGAGCGCTCCTCCCGCCTAACGCGGCAGGAATCGCTTCGGGAACTTGGCGACCACCGTGTAGGCCGGATCGACAATGTTGGCCACGGTGTTCTCCGCCAGCTGGCCGAGCAGGGCGTACGCGTCCCATTTCCCGAACCCGTACTCCTGCAGCCATTCCACGAGCTCGACATGCGCCAGGCGGAAGGCGTCGATCAATGGCCGTCCGCTGCCGGCCACCATGATGTACTGCGCATCCTCGAGCCGGGGCCAGTCGATCCGCTTTCCCTTGACCAGATCGATCTGGAGCACCACCGACATCGATGTCTCGAGGCCGGTGCCCGCGACTTCTCCTTCGCCCTGGCGCGCATGTCCGTCGCCAAAGTAGAAGTAGGCGCCGTCGTGGAAGATCGGCAGAAATACAGTCGTGCCCTCGCGGATCTCCGGGGCGTCCATGTTGCCACCGAAATCCCCGGGCCAGAGGCCGGCGAATGCTTCGTCGCCGCGCGGCGCCACGGCGACGCGACCGAGCATCGGCTTGAGATCGATCTCGATCGACTGCATGCGTGACTCGGGGAGCGCGGTCCGTCCCACCATGCGCGTCGTATCCAGTTCCCATAAATAGCGCCGGTCGGGGATGGGCTCGTTGAGCAACCTGACGCGTGAATCGGTGGAGAGCCCGCCGAACGATCCACGGACATTCGCCGCGGCGAGCCCCGTGTTCGGCATCACACGCAGGATCTTCACCACGAGCATGTCGTTCGTCGTGGCGCCTTCAACGAAGAACGGACCCACCTCACCCGGAAAGGCGCCGCCCTCTCGCGTGTAGTAGGCGCCGTGCATCGTGTTGGAGATCAGCACCGTGTTGGGCTTGATCCGCAGCACGGGCGTGCGCACGGCGAAGGTCGGATAGCCCACCGTGGGAGTGAAGCGGACGGTGTCCTGGGAGCGGGCCGGCGCTATTGCAGCAACGCTGGCCAGTGAAGCGATCAGAAGGGTGAGACGCATGGTGAGTAGCGATGAGCGATGAGCGATGAGCGATGAAACCAAGCAGAGCGAGTACGATGAAAGCGTACGGCCGGCATACCTGCGCCGGAAGCCCTCCCCTTTCGGTCTCCCCGTCGCTCTTCGCTATCTCAACCGTATCGACACCATCACTCGATGCTGTCCCGACGAGCCGCCGTCGAACGCGAGTGGCCCGTTTGGTGGCGCAAGCACGGACGGATCGGCGGCTGGCGGCGGCGCACCGACCGAAACGTCGTCGCCTCCGCCAAGGAACGAGAACGAGAAGCACCGGGTCCCGCACGTCCGGCTGATCGAGTACATCACCGTCATGCTTTTCGACTTCAGGCTGATGGCGAAGGCAGGTGTCCACTCCGTCCATCCTTCATCCTGGCTGCGCGAGGTCAGCGTAACGTGGTTCAGCTGGTCCAGCGTGTAATTGATGGCACGCATGGACACCCCGAACTGGAAGCCAAGCGTCGTCGCCGAGTCGGTGGCGCCGGGAATGTCGTGACCAATCCCGACGTTGATCCTGGAGTTGGAGAACCTGAAGCGATTGTCCACGGTGTGCGCGCCGCGGCGGATCACGCCGCCATCGGCGTTCATGGTGTCACGCGCCGCGTCGGCCCAGGTGTGACTCCACATCGGCTCCCTGACGACGTCGAGCCCGAAGGTGGAGTTCCCGAACGCTCGCACCGCACCAAAGCCGACATTGAACGCGTTGGTACTCCCCGGATCGCGTGGAATGCTCTGCACCGTGGGGAGCTGGTAATCGGGCAGCTTGGGGTGTGAGAGACGGTTGGCCGTGACCAGATAGCCCATCCTCCAACCGCCGGCGGTCTTTGGCGTGAGGAACACCGCGTGGACGCCGGAGATGTTGCTCCTGTCTTCGTGGTGCTCGTCGCGCTCGGGAACACTCACGGGTGTACAGTCGCAGGGACCGCCTGGTAAACAAGCGCAGGGCGGCCATCGGAACTGCTGAGGAAAGTGCACGTCGTGGGTCATGTGATACCGATTGTGCACTCCAACGAACTCCAGCGTGGCGCCACTGGTGAAGTCCCTGGTGAGCCCCAGTCGCATGTCGACCTGGCCACCCGACTGCCTGACGCGGTCGCTGCCGTCGTAGAGCGCCGACACGCCGTCGACGCCCCGCAATTCCGCGGTGGAGACACCGCCGCCAATCGAGAGTCCGCCGCCTAACCGGCGCGCGATCAGTCCCGAGAAGTACTGGTTCGAGGCCCGCCGGTCGCTGATCGCGGTGTTCCAGGGCGCGTTCCGGCGCTCGACCTCCTGCATGGAGAACAGGGCTCCACCGGCGATGCTGCCCCCGGTCTGCAGAATGCTCACGGGCAGCGTGCGGCCGCCTCCGGCCGTGGCGTGGTGTGTGAACGGCATGACCTGCAGCGACCCGCTCGTGAGCCGTGTCGCCTTGGCCGGATTGGCCCAGGGATCACCGAGCGTGTCGACCAGCGCGATGAACACACCGCCCATCGATGGCCACTGGGACGGATAGATCGCGAATTGCTCCCCTTGATGAATCGGAACAGTCTTCGGGGTAATCAGCTGCGCCTGAAGAGAATCTGCGCTAAAGGCGAGCGTCGAGAGGGCGAATACAACCCGCGGCAGAAAGGCGGACGAGGGCATGGGGGGCTCCATGGGATCGGGTCACGCAGTACAAGAGAGACGCAGAGCCCGGTCTCAGCCCTGACAGGCGTCGCCCAGCCCCAACACGTTCCAGTCACTCTCCATTAACCGACCCTCCCAGTATCTCCAGGCGTCACGTCCTGGCGGCAATCCGTCGGTTGACACCGGGATTCCAGGCGACAGGCTTCAGTCTCCCAGAAGTGCCGAGTCACGAATCACGATTCACAAATCACCTCCAATGAACCGCATCGCAACCATCGCCACGCTCCTCGTCCTGGGGAACGCGTCGGCGCAGGCGCAACAGACCAAGTGGGACTCAGTTGCTCGCAGCCTCTTCAAGGAGCTGGTCGAGATCAACACGACCGAGAGTTCCGGCAGCACGCTCGCCGCTGCTAGCGCGATGGCGGTGCGGCTCAAGGCCGTGGGCTTCCCCGACTCCGACGTTGTCGTGCTCGAGAACGCGCCAAAGAAGGGAAACCTCATCGCGCGCCTGCGCGGCCGGAACACTGGAAAGAAGCCGATTCTTCTCCTTTCGCACATCGACGTGGTCGAGGCGAAGGCGGAGGACTGGACGCTCCCACCGTTCCAGTTCATCGAACGCGAGGGCACGTTCTTCGGCCGCGGCGTTGCCGACGACAAGGATGAAGGAGCGATTCACCTCGCCGTCATCATGCGCATGCGCGAGGAACGGTTCGTGCCCGATCGCGACATCATTGTCGCGCTCACCGCGGACGAGGAGGGAGGCGGCGCCAACGGGGTGAGCTGGCTGCTGCAGAATCACCGGCCGCTGATCGACGCCGAGTACGCCTTCAATGAAGGTGGCGGCGGCAGGGTGCGCGGGAGCGAAGTGCGCGACACGATCAGGATCTCGCATGATGTCCAGGCCAGCGAGAAGAAGTTCCTCAACTTCCGGTTCGAGGTGACCAATCCGGGCGGACACAGCTCTGTGCCGCGTACCGACAATGCAATCACCCAGCTCGCTGTCGCGTTGACGAAGATCAACCCGACCATCATGCCCGTTCACCTCAATGAAGTGACGCGGGCGTACTTCACCCGGCTGGCCGGCGTGGTCGAATCGGAATCACCGCAACTGGCGGCTGCCATGCGGGCCATCGTGGCGAACCCCGCCGCCGCCGCCGCAGCCGCGACGCTGTCCGCCGATCCGCGCTTCAACTCCCAGCTCCGGACGTCGTGCGTGTCGACAATGCTCGAAGGCGGACATGCCACGAACGCGCTGCCGCAGCGCGCCCGCGCCAACGTCAATTGCCGCATCCTGCCTGACGAGACGCCGGAGCAGGTCAGGGCCGTGCTCGAGCGCGTCGTCGGAGACACCGGCGTGAAGATCACGTTCCAGGGGTCGGCGACCAACTCGCCGCCGTCGCCGCTCACGCCGGCATTGATGAGTGAGATCGAGCGCGTAACGAAGGAGATGTGGCCGGGAGTGCCCGTCATCCCCACCATGAGTACCGGCGCCACGGACGGCCTCCGCCTCCGAAACGTGGGCATCCCGGTGTATGGCGTATCGGGGCTGTTCTATTCCGAGACCTTTGCCCACGGCATGAACGAGCGGATACCCGTCCGTGCCTTCTATCAGGGCCTCGAGTTCATGTACCGGCTGGTGAAGGGAGTCGCCGGAGGGCCGCGGCCGATCAGCTAGCGCCGTTCCAACTATTCCCGCCAAGTTGGTTCCAGGCCGGCTCGTGTCTCTGAGCCTTTGGCGAAACAAGTTGGAACGGCACTAGCGCGTGGGGCCTGGGGCGTGGCTGAACGTGTCATATGAAAGCGCTTCCCCTGGCACTCATCGGCATTCCTGAACCCACTGCCGCGCCGATAATGGCGCCAGCCGATCTCCGGGCGGCGCTCGAACGGCACCACGCAGAGTGTCTAGGCTGGGCCATGGCGTGCTGTGGGTTCGACCGAAGCGAGGCCAGCGACGTGCTGCAGGACACGTATCTCAAGGTGCTCGATGGGCGCGCCGTCTTTCGCGGTGACTCGGCGTTCCGCACATGGTTGTTTGGCGTTGTGCGGCGCACCGCGGGCGAGTACCGACGGAACGTGTTTCGTCGAGTCGTGTTGGCGTGGCGGGCCGATCGTCATGACGTAGCGTCGGACGCACCTGATCCTGGCACGGTCATCGATGCCCGCACCGTCGCCGATCGCCTTCGGCGTGCCATGCGCGCGTTACCCGTTCGCCAGCGTCAGGTGCTGCATCTCGTCTTCCACGAAGACCTGACTGTCGAAGCCGCTGCCGGTGTCATGGGAGTCTCCGTGGGCAGCGCGCGGACGCACTATGCGCGGGGCAAGACCAGGCTCAGGGACCTGCTAGGCGACAGCGCGGAGCTCAAATGAGCGAGTCCCAAGACGTCAACCTGCGCGAGGCATTCGACACGCTTCGGCGGGAAACTCAGGCCGCCGCTCCTACTTTCGCGAGCCTGACGTCGGCCACGGCAATGAACACGTGGCGGCGCCGGCATCGGCGCCGCCGCGGAGCGCTGCTCGTTGCCGCGATCATCATCCCGGGATTCCTCTCGCTCCGCGCCCGTGCCCCGCGCGAACCAGACTTCGAGCGATTCACCGCGCTCACGGGTCTCGATCCTGGCGAAGTCACGTGGCGAGCACCCAGCGATTTCCTGCTCGACGTGCCCGGCCGGGATCTGCTTCGGAAGGTTCCACTCATCGAAATCCATGCGCCGGCGCTCGCGCCAGACAGCGCGCGTCCGGCGGACTCGAACGCCACCAAACGGAGATCCAACTCATGACATCGAAGCGGCAGAAGTTTCTCGCCTTGGCAGCGCTCGCACTCCTGCCGGCTGGTCTCGCGGCACAGGATACGGTACGGACCTCCAGGCGTGATTCGTCCCAGCGCTGGGTGCAACTCGGGATCGAACCGAAGCGTCGTGGGCCTGCCGAGCAGGATCCGGCGCACGCCTTCGAACAGTACCTCTTCCCGCCCGAACTGGTCATGCAACATCAGGCCCGACTCAAGATCACCGAGGCGCAGCGCAACTTCATTGTTGGGGAAATCACGAAGCTGCAGGCGACGGCAGTCCAGGTTCAGTGGCGCGTCGGGGACGAATCGGAAAAGCTGGCCGAGTTGCTGCAGCGCGAGACGGTGGCTGAGGCCGACGTCCTGGCCCAGGCGGACCGGATGATCATGTATGAAACGGCGGTGAAGCGCGCGCAGCTGTCGATGCTGATCCGGATCCGGAATATGCTCACACCAGAACAACGGCAAATGCTGCAGGAACTCCGCAAGTTCTCCAGGGAGTAGCCGCGAGGTCCGGCCGTAAACGAGACGACCCGCGGCCAATCGGCCACGGGTCGCTCTATATGCGCGCCGCGCTCGTCAGGGTACGCGCGTTCCGCGCAGGCGGCCGCGGACAACAGAGTCGCCGGCAGCCAAGGCGTACTGCGATTCAAAAGTACCGACCAGCATCCCGCCTTCGAGACGGCTCACGCCATGCGTCGTCACGTCGACGTTGGCTGGCGCGGTGCCCTTGTACGGTCCGGCATCGATCAGCAGGCTGTCACCTTCGACGGCCGCCCGCACCGGAATCGGCTCGCGTCCGGTCGGCGTCAGCGTCCAGCTCCCGCCGTCCGCGGTCGCATTCAACTCGTATGTCGCCAGTACACTGTCACTCATGTCGCCCAGCAGCTGGATGGACCAGCGCCCGGCAAAGTCCGTAAACGAAAGCGGCACCGGCATGGCGGCCGCCGCCGGACTATCCGCCACCACCTCATCTTCACCGCGCGCGCATCCCACCACTACCAGCGCGGCCAGCATCATGAAAGTCTTGCGCATCATTCGCCTCCAGACTCGAGAGAATCGTGACACCGACGTTTAGGCAAACGTAGGATGCCGGCGCGCGTCGTGCTAATGAGATCGCTTTCCGCGCAGTCGGCGTTAGGCGTCCTCACCCACGGGCAGGCCCTGCTGTATGGCCGCGGGCCACTGACGTGTGACGTGCGTCACACCGGCGGCCCTCGCGCTGGACTCAGTCAGCCGCACGAGTCGCGGGATCGCGCGCGAGCGCGATTCCCTGCAGGCCGCACCAGAGCGTCAGCGGGTAGACCCGCTCCATGCCGCGCGGGCCGATACCGAGTGCGATGTCATTGAGGAAGAGCAGCGTGCCGGCAATGCCGGCAACACCGAGGATGACTGAGGCAATCGCCTGAACGCGTCGTTCACGCCAGGCAGCCAGACCGGCCAGGCCACGGCGCCGGGCAGCGCGCGAAGGACCGTGGTCACAGCAGCGCCGCCAGCACGCACCCGCCGGTGATCAACGAAGAGCCGATGAAGCGCGGGAACGTCAGCGTCTCGTGCAGCAAGCGCCAGCCGAGCAGCGGAAGGAAGAGGAACACGCCGCCGCCACCACGATCGCCGGTACAAACCGCCCGACGGGAACCCCGCCTGACGAGATGAGTACAGCGGCGGCTAATGGAAGTAACAACACGGCCTCCGCCACGATGCTCAACGCCGCGACGGTGTTGCTGCCCCCGGCCCGGCGAAGCAGCAAGTTCCAGATGGCGTGCAGTGGCCGCCGAGAGGATGACCGCGGGCATCGCGCGCAGCCGTCAGGCGCGGTGGTACGGCGACTCCTCGCGGTACGGCGACTCATCGTCATCCGGGCCGTAGATCGTGCGCGGCGGTTTCGCGATTGCTTGTTCGGGCAGCGGCGGCAGGTCACCCACCATGTGCCTCAAGATGTCCTTGATCCCATCGCTGAGGTGATCGCCGTAACGGAGCAAGCGCTCGGCGCGCGATCGCTGGGCGAGCAGGAAGACGAGGAACGGCTTGTCGGCCTTGGCGGTGTTGCAGCGCTTGCAGGCGAGGACCAGGTTGTCGCGACGGTCGTACGCGGACTGGCCCTTGCGTGGCGTGACGTGGTCCAGGGTGAGCGAGCGCGGAGTGTACTTCACGCCGCAGTACGCGCAGATCGGCCCGTGGTTCTTCAGGAGCCACTCGCGCGTCTCGGTGTAGGCGACGCGGCTGGTGGGTTGTGACGAATGTTGCGGGGGGCGCTTGGGGGCGGCTCGTCGCTTCCGGCCGCCGCGCCTTCGAGCTGGGGACATTGCTCAAAACTAACAGGCATCGGGCATCAGGCATCAGGCATCAGCCCCGAACAATCAAGGGAGGAACAAGACGCCGATGCGTTTCGTTCCTCCCCTGATGCCTGATGCCTGATGCCTATTTGTTTGGCGGCTTCGGTCTGGCTCTGTATTGCTCGTACAGCTTCGTGTGCCGGTCGTCGAACTGCATGCGCCGGCCCTTCACGAAGACTTCCTTGATCTGCGAGCGGATGTCGATCGGGTCCCCGGTGGTGACGATCACGTTCGCCACCTTGCCCACCTCGATGGAACCGAAATCGCGGTCGACCCCGAACATGCGCGCCGCGTTGATCGTCATCGCCTTCAATCCTTCCTCGGCGTCCATGCCGTACGCGATCGAGAGGCCGACCTCGTAAGGCAGGTCGCGCGCGCTGCTGGCGCCGCCCGTGGCGAAAGCCAGCTGCACGCCGGCCTTCTGCAACACGCCCGGGTTGGCGTAGATGAGGTCATACGGATCGTCGTTCCCGGGCACGCCGGTCACGCCGTCGAGGATGACCGGGATCCGCCGCGCCGCGAGCGTGTCGACAAACTGCCAGCCTTCACTCGCGCCGTGGATGATCACCTTCACCTTCAGGCTGTCCATGAACCTGATCACGTCGCGCATCTGGGTGACGGTGTTCGCGTCGACCATGATCGGCATTTCGCCGCGCACCGCTGGAACCATCGCGTCGTAGCGAAGGTTCTGGTGCCAGCCCACGGGCGGCTTGGCGCCGTTGGCGGTAAGACGATCCTTCACGTCGCCATACGCCTTCGCTTCCGCGAACCAGCGGTAGATCTGGCGGACGTTGTTCTGGTACGCGACCATCGGGTCGACGCCTGGCGCCCCGCCAATGGCGAATCCGCGTCCGCCGCCACGTCCCCGGCCGCCGCCGCCACCGGCGCTAGGCCACGAGAGCAGCAGCGCCACCTTTTCTTTCGCGATCATCTCCTCGTTGGTGTAGCCGGCGAGATTGATGAATCCCGCGAGGCCCGACAGGACGGATCCGCCCTGCACGGTGATCACGGAGGTGATCCCGTTCGCGCGGGTGACGCCGATGTGCTCGGAACCGACGTTGACCGCGGAGGTAGCGATGTTCTGCGGATTGAAGTCGCCAATCTCGCGTGTATCGACGGGTCCAGGGACACCACCCATTTCCGTGAGGCCCATGCTGGTGCCGGCGTTGATGAGGCCCGGGTAGACGAACATGCCCGTGGCGTTGATCTCCGTCGCGCCCGCGGGTGCCTGCACGCTGGCCCCGACGGCGGTGATGCGGCCGTTTTGCAGGACCACGGTGCCGTTCGGGATGCGCGGGCCGGTGACGGGAACCACCGTGCCACCCCTGATCACGAACGTCCCTTGTGCCTCACTGACGATCGGTGCGAGGATGAGCGTCAGTGCGGCCAGGGTGAATCGTGAATGGTGAATCGTGAATCGTGGTCGCACGTTCTGGCCTCTGAGCTCTGGCCTCTGGCCTCGATTTGTCATCGCGCGCCTCCATCTTCGGAGGTGATTCTCGGACGGTTGCGCATGAGCTGCATCAGCCACTCCAGCGTCGGGGCCGTGTTGCGGTCGAAGAAGACCCGGCCGTCGATGAGCGTCAGGTCGACGCGGGACGCCGGCGCGAACGGGTGACCGCTGAAGATCGCGATGTCGGCGTCTTTCCCGACATCGATCGATCCGGTCATCTTGTCGATGCCCATCTGAATCGCCGCATTGAGCGTGATCATGCGCAGCGCGGTCTCCTCGGAAGCGCCGCCGAAGCGCATCGCCTTGGCGGCTTCCTGGTACAGCCGACGGGCCCGTTCGTCGGAGTCGGAGTTGATCGTCACGTTGACGCCCCGCTCGGCCATCAGCGCCGCGTTATGCGGAATGGCGTCCCATGCCTCCAGCTTGTAGCCCCACATATCGGCAAAGGTCGACGCGGTAGCGCCGGCTGCGGCCAGTTCGTCGGCCAGCTTGTACCCTTCGAGGATGTGCGTGAAGTTCGGCTTGAAGCCGAACTCCTTCGAGACTCTCAGGGCCATGAGGATCTCATCGGCCCGGTACGAGTGCCAGTACACCAGGCGCTTTCCCTGCATGATCTCGACCAGGGCGTCCTTCTCGAGGTCCTTGCGGGGTGGAATCGGCGCGGCGCCACGGCTGCGAGCCGGCGCCTTGTCCCACGCCGCCCTGGCGGTGTTGAACGCATCCCATTCGCGCTGGTACTCCTGCGCCCCGATGAACGACTCGCGGAGCAGGTCCTCGACGCCCTGACGGGAGCGGGGATACCGCGTGGACTGCGCGTTGGATGTCCGGCGGACGTTCTCGCCTAACGCGAATTTGATGCCCGGCGGCGCGCCGGCGAATTTGATGCTGTCCGCCGGCAGGCCGAAACGCAACTTGATGATGGCGTTCTGGCCGCCGATCGTGTTGGCCGAGCCGTGCAGGATGTTGACGGTCGTCGTGCCGCCGGCGAGCTGTCGATACAGCGAGATGCCGTCCTGGCGCAGGACGTCTTCCATGCGCACTTCGGCGGTGACGGACTGCGATCCTTCATTGATGCCTTCGTTGGCCGAGTGCGAGTGGGCGTCGATGATGCCCGGCGTCACCCACTTGCCGCGACCATCGATCACCTGCGCGCCGGCGGGCACCGTCACGTTGGTCCCGATCTCGGCGATCTTGCCGTTCCGGATCAGGATCGTGCCGCTCATGATGTTGCCGTGACTCGCGGTCATGATGTTGGCGTTGGTGATCGCCACCAGCGAGCCGGCGGCCGGCGCCGGAAGCGCGAGCGGATCGAGCGCGCCTGACGCCTGTGCGGCCGGCGTTGCCTGCTGAGCGTTCAGCGACACCGCCGTCACTGCCAGGACAAACGCGTGCCGCATGAAGTTCATGTGCATGATCTACTCCTCCCGCATCTGCGGTGGGTTGTTCGCGCGTCCACCGCGACCGCGACCGGCAGCCGGGGGAACCACATCGTACTGGAGTCCGTCAACGTACACGCTCTCGAGCCGCGCCGTCGCCGCCAGCGGCTCGCCCAGCACCACCAGCAGGTTGGCGATCTTGCCCGCTTCGATGCTGCCGAGCTGCGCGTCCACTCCCGCGGCCTCGGCGGCGCGGATGGTCAATGCCTCGAGCGCGACCTGGCGCGGCAGTCCCGCGGCGATGGCCTTCCGCACGTTTTCCATGAACGTGCCGGCGGCCAGCCCGCCTGACGCAAGCGCGAACTTGATGCCCGCATTGTTCAGCGCGGCCGCATTTCCTTCGATCGTCCGCGTCGCCGCTGCCGTCCGGGCGGCGCTGTCGGCCGGATCACGGCGCGTGGCGAACTGGTACTGCCAGCCGGTGGTCTGGGCCGGTGTGGGGAAATCGACCGTGACGACCGGCGGCCTGGCTGACTTGAGTGCGTTGATCGCGCGGAAGCCTTCGACCGCGCCAACGACCGTGACCTTGATGTTGAACTCCTTCGCCAGGGCCAGCGCGCGCAGGATCTCGTTCTCGGCGTTCGCGGCGATGAAGGCCGGCATCTCACCCTTCACGACCGGGACCAGGGCTTCGAGTTCGGCGTTATGCGCCGTGCGCGGCACGCCGCGGGGATTCGCCTTGTACCGGTCCATCACCATCGCGTGGCGCTGCGCATCGTAGAACGCCTGGCGCTGGTACGCGATGACGCCGAGGAGATTGCCCGGGTACTGGCCGGGCACCGTCTGATAGCCCACGTGCAACGCGACCGGTGTCTTCACGATCCAGCGGGACGCGGTGTCGTCGCGCATCGGCACCAGGGCTGAAAGCCCGCGGAACAGTCCGCGGGCTGGCGCAACGAGTACCGCGCCGATCCCCTGGTCGCGTGACGTCCGCGCGTCAGTCGCGCTGAGATTCAATTCCTCGGCGATGACGCGGTCCGGCTCGAGTCCGACGATTCGCTCCTCGGTTGTCGTTTCCGGCGGTTGGCCGAAGACGGCTGGCACAGCGGGCACCCCGCCTCGGCCGCCGCCGCCGCGACCCGCTGTCGGCTGAGGCAACCCCAGTGACGACGTGAGGTCAATGAAGGCGGGAACCAGCGTCTTTCCGGAGAGATCCACCACCCGCGCGTCGGCGGGAGGAGTGACCGAGGCGCCCACGGCCTCGATGACGCCGTCACGAATGACGACCGTACCTCGTTCGATCGTGCCCTTGGTGACGGTCTCGATGCGCGCATTGGTCAGCGCCCATACGCCGGTCAGGTTGTCGCGCGAGTTGCTCTGGGCGCCGACCGCGGTCTGGGTGAGGGCCAACGCTGCGACCGGGAGCACGAGGCGGTGAAGCGGTGTTCGTCGCATGCAGTGACTCCAACTGGAATGAGGGTCCAACGGGTGGTGCAGCAGGCGAGCATACCAGTAGCGCAATGACGTAGCAAGAAGTTCAGATAAGGGCCGACGCGATTATGTACGAGCGTGTCCTGCTGAACGCTCGCGCGCCGGGATGATTCGGCACCCCCTTCATCGCCACGCGGCAATGGTCCAGCACGCCAAAGGACGTACTCAAGCGCAGGATCAGCCAGGGGGAAGCCGGAAACTCGAGGTTTCCACGTTCAGAAGTGAAGAAAGATCGGTAACTTGCCAACACTGTAAACCATTGTTTCGTAATCGCTTAATTCACTACTGTTGGTTCGTGGAAAACCTGCCAACATGCCTTCGACAATCAAGTCCAATCTGAACCGGCTCCGACCTACGCCGCTGTCGCGCGTGACTGCATCGTTTCACGACTTTGCCGAACGCGGCGTTCTGGCGGGGTTGTTGTTGATCGCCGGGACGGCAGTTGCCCTGGTATGGGCCAATTCACTCTGGGCCGACTCCTACTTCCACTTCTGGGAAATGGAGCTCGCGGCAGGGCTGGCCGAACGTGCGATCAGTCACACGCTGCGCGACTGGATCAATGACGGCCTGATGGCCGTCTTCTTCCTGCTGGTCGGCCTCGAGATCAAGCGTGAGCTGCTGGTCGGAGAACTCTCCTCGCCGCGACACGCGGCGTTGCCGCTCGCTGCAGCGCTGGGCGGGATGTTGCTGCCGGCACTGCTCTATGCTGCTGTGAACCTCGGCGGTGCGGGCGCGCGCGGATGGGGAATCCCCATGGCGACCGACATTGCGTTCGCTCTCGGCGTGCTGACGCTTCTCGGTCCACTCGTCCCGATCGGGCTGAAGGTCTTCCTCACCGCGCTGGCGATCGTGGATGACATGGGCGCGGTGGCGGTTATTGCGATCTTTTACACGTCCACCATCGCGTGGGGCGCTCTCGCCATGGCGGCGCTGGCCGTGTTGGCGCTCCTTGCCATGAATCGCCTTGGTGTCAGAAGCCTCCTCCCGTACCTGCTTACCGGAATGGTGCTCTGGGGCGCAATGTTCTCGTCAGGCGTGCATGCCGCCATAGCCGGCGTGCTCCTGGCACTGGCCATCCCGTCACGGACGCGGATCAACGCCCTCCAGTTTTCAGCTGAGGCACGAGCGCTGCTCGACGAATTCGATCGATCAGAAACCGGTGATCTGCTGGTTCTGACCAGCAAGGGCCAGCAGGAAGCGATCTATGCGCTCGATGTGGCAAGTTCTGCCGCCCAGGCGCCGCTGCTGCGACTTGAACTGGTCCTCCACGGACCGGTGAGCTTTGTCATCATGCCGCTGTTCGCGCTGGCCAATGCCGGTGTGGCGCTCGAAGGCTTGTCCAGCGTTCTGGCGGAGCGCGTCACGATAGGGGTGATCATCGGTCTCCTGGTGGGGAAGCCGGGCGGCATCATGCTGTTCAGCTGGCTCGCTGTCCGCTTCCATGTAGCGCGGCTGCCCGCCGGCGTTGGCTGGCGCGAACTGCACGGGGCGGCTTGGCTGGCGGGCATCGGCTTCACCATGTCGCTCTTTGTGGGCAGTCTGGCGTTTGGCGATGGACCTCAGCTCACGGCGGCCAAGGTCGGCGTTCTGGTTGGATCTGTTGTGGCTGGCGCGATCGGCTGGTTTCTGGCACGCCGGCCGGCGGCGCCTGCGGCCTGAGGTTCCCCGCAGGCCCCCGGGCGACGTTCACCCCCCGGAAGCCCCCAACGCCCGTGATGCGGATGGCGTTCCAGTAGTGCATGTTCTGCGCTTGGTCCATGCCACAGCGGGCCAGCACGGTCCGTTCCCGCGCGCCGTGTCGTCACTCAACCCGACCTGTCGTCATGCGTCAGTTTCCCAACCTCCGGGCGCGTCTCCTCGCCGCCCTGGCCGGCACGTTCCTTCCGGTCGTCCTGCCGGGGCAGACACCGTCACCGTTCGACCGGCTGCCCTTCAGGTCGATCGGACCCGCCGTGCATGGCGGGCGCCTGCACGACGTGGAGGCGTTGCCTAACGATGCGGCCACGGTCTACGTGGTGGGCGCCAGCAGTGGCGTGTGGAAGTCCACGAACCGCGGCATTACCTGGGAGTCGATTTTCGATGACCAGCCCGTGAGTACCGGCGGGGACATCGCCATCTTCCCCGGCAACAGCAACATCCTCTGGCTGGGGACGGGCGAACAGAACAACCGCCAGAGTTCGTCGTGGGGCAACGGCGTGTATCGGTCCATGGACGCCGGCAAGACGTGGACGCACCTCGGACTCGACGGCACCGCGGCCATCGCGAAGGTACGGCTCCACCCCGGCGACCCTGACGTGGCATACGTCGCCGCCGCCGGGAATCTCTGGAAGGCTGGTCCCGATCGCGGCGTGTACAAGACCACCGACGCGGGACGCACGTGGATCAAGTCGCTCTACGTCGACACGCTCACGGGCGCGACCGACCTGGTGATGGACCCCAGCGATCCGAATACCCTGTACGCGGCGATGTATCAGCACCTGCGCCAGCCCTGGGGCTACAACGGTGGCGGACCGGGAAGCGCGATCTTCAAGACCACCGACGGCGGGGCGACCTGGCGGAAGCTCACCACCGGCATCCCTGAGGGCGACAAGGGTCGCATCGGACTCGCCATCGCGCAGACGTACCCGCGCATGCTGCTCGCCACGATCGAACACCCGACCGGTAGCGGCACCTACCGCACTGATGACGGCGGTGAAACGTGGACTCGCGCGAACACGACGAACCCGCGGCCGATGTACTACAGCAAGATCTACATCGACCCGACCAACGAACGGCGCGCCTACATCCTTGGCGTCGAGGTCTATCGCAGTGACGATGGTGGTCGATCGTTCCGCGTCCTGCCCAACTCGCCTGCGTACGACGTCGGACTCAAGACCGACCACCACGCGTTGTGGATCGATCCGAAAGATCCCAAGTGGCTGTACCTCGCCGGAGACGGCGGGCTCCACGTGTCGGCGGACATGGGCGAGAACTGGCAGCGCGTGAACAACTTCGCGATCGGACAGTTCTACGGGATTGGTGCCGATAACCGCGATCCGTACTGGATCTACGGAGGCCTGCAGGACAATCACTCGTACGGAGGGCCCAGCGCCACACGGCACTGGTTAGGCATCGTGAACACCGATTGGCGACAGGTCGGCTTCAGCGACGGCGCCTACCAGCAACCCGACCCGTTCGTGCCTCGCTGGCTCTACTCGTCGAGCACGGGCATGAACCTGCAGCGAGTGGACATCGAGACGGGTGACCGGCTGAACATCAGGCCGGCGCTGGCACCCGGCGACACGGGGGCGGTCCGCTTCGACTGGATCTCTCCGATGGTGGCGTCGAAGCACACCAAGGGCACGTTGTACGTGGGAGGCAACAGGCTCTTCATCTCGAAGGATCACGGCGAGTCGTGGACGTATACGAAGGACCTGACACGGCGCGTGAACCGCGACACCCTGCGCATCATGGGTGTGGTGGGATCCGAGATTCGCATTTCGCGGAACGACGGCGAATCGAACTACAGCGAGCTGACCACGATCGGCGAATCGCCGGTCAATCCGCAGGTGATCTGGGTCGGCGCCGATGATGGTTCCGTTCAGGTCACGCGTGATGGCGGCGCCACCTGGACCGACGTCTCGGCGAATATCGGCGGCGTGCCGGCGTTCACCTTCGTCAGTCGCGTGGCGCCCTCGTCGGCGTCGGCAGGCGCCGCCTACGTCACGTTCGACGGACACCGGTCCGGTCACTTCGAGCCGTACGCGTTCCGCACCACCGACTATGGGCGCACCTGGACGAAGGTGACGAACGGGCTGCCCTCGGGCGACGTCGTCCGGACTATTCACGAATACCCCGGTCAGCCAGCGGTCGCGTTCATCGGAACCGAGCGCGCGCTCTACCTCACGACCGACACGGCGCGCACCTGGACGCGCTTCAAGTCGAACCTGCCCACGGTGCCCACCTTCGACATCCTTGTCCATCCGCGCACCAAGGACCTGATCCTCGGCACCCACGGACGCAGCATCTGGATCCTCGACGACGCGTCGCCGCTTGCATCATGGTCTTCAACCGTTGCATCGAGGCCGGCACACATCTTTACGCCGCGCCCGATCACGCAGCATTTGTTCTGGGAAGATTTCTCCAACTGGGCACAAGGCGAGTACGCCGGAGAGAACCCCAAGGACGGCGCATTGCTCTCGTATTCCCTGTCACGCAGCGTCCCGTCGGTGACGCTCACCATAACGTCGCCAACAGGCCGCCAGGTTCGCACGCTGCAGGGACCTGGTGAAGCCGGCGTCATTCACCGCGTGAACTGGGACCTGCGACATGAAGTCCTGTCCGCCGCCAACATGACCATGCCAGCCGTCGCCATGGAGGGAGTTGGCGGTCGCGGTGGACGCGGCGGCCGCGGGGGAGGTGGTGGCGGGGGCGGAATGGCCGGCGCCGGGCGTGGAGATCCGTACCCCCACGCTGTGCCGCGCAGCCTTGGCGCCCGTGGCGCGTTCGTCTCGCCGGGCACGTACACCATAACGCTGCGGGCTGGTGACGCTCGCGCGACCGAGTCTGTGCGGGTTCTCGCGGATCCGCTGCTGCTGCTTACCGTGGCTCAACACAAGGAACGTGAGGCCTTCCAGATCGAGCTGGCAGACATGCTCGGCGAAATCGTCACGTTTTCGCAGCAGATGGCGACTCTGCGTCGTGACATCGCTGCCCGCCGTGACGCAGCCGCATCAGGCTCGCCAGCCCGCCTGGCCGCCGAGTCCAGCCTCGAGCGCCTAACGGGTGTGGAACGGTCCTTCGTGGCCAGCCTCGCGCCTGCGCAGGGGCGGATCAACCAGCTGCAAGGCACGTTCAATGGAGGCGGCGCACAGCAGGGCTCGCTTTACCCGCCAACCCCGCCCATGAAGGCCCAGGCGCGGGAGATCCGCGGGGCCATTGACCGGCTAAAGCGTGAACTGGCCGTCGTTTCACGATGACAACGGGACGGTTGGTCACTGTTCAGGACGACTTGGCGTCGGGCGTCGGGCGACCGGCGCTCTCCGGTGTCAGTGTGAATGTGATTTCGGGTGTCGCAGCCATGTCGGGCTGTCACTCCGATTGCCCCACCCCAACCCACTGGAGGACTGAAGATGACCCTGAATGGTCGTTCATTCACCCCCGCATCCGTCCCACGTCCAGCGCAGGCCACTGCGCCGGCACGGGTTGCGGATGCACGCGCGACACTGGTCCTCGCCGGTCGTGATGACCGTCCGGTCTCGGGGCATCAAGTCGCGTCACCGGCGAGAGTCAGCTCGCCGACGCAGTCGTTGCCGTTCCTGGATCGCATCGTGGTCCGTTCGCGGAGTCGCATCCTGTTCCTGGATGTGGCCGAGGTGACCTGGCTGGAGGCGTTCGGGAACTACGTCCGCTTTCACACGCCGGCCGAGGTGTACACGGTTCGTGGAACGCTCACGTCATTCGAGAAGGAACTCGATCCGGCACGCTTCGTACGGATCCATCGTTCGATGATCGTGAATCGCGACGTGATTCGCGAACTGCATTCGCGGCGCACCGGCGACTTCACACTGGTCACGCAGGGCGGCGAGCAGCTGACGTTATCGCGGAACTTCCGCTCCAAAGTCCCGGAGCTCCGGCGCAGACTGTCGGCGTAGTCGTAGTCGTTGGATTCAGCTCGGAAAGCCCCCGGTGACTCGGTTGCCGGGGGTTCTGATTTTTCAGGATTTCAAAGGAGACTGCCACGGTCAGGCGGAACGCGGATGACGCCGAAACGCGCCGATAACAGCCGATTGAACCCCCAGGAAGTTTTCTTGATCAGATCTGATCCGCGCCTTCCGCCTGATCCGTGTTCGCTTGATCAGATCTGATCGAAGTTACGGGTTCGCTTGATCGGACCTGATCGTGGTTCTTGTGACGGAAGGTGCGCGAGGAGACTTTCCGCTCATGGAACAGATTCCGATCCTGAGGGATCTCGTTGTCCTGATTGCCGTAGCGATACCGGCGGTCCTGCTCGCCCATCGCCTGCGCATACCGACGTTAGTCGGGTTTCTGTTCACCGGCATCGTGATCGGGCCACACGCCCTCGGCTTCGTCCGCGACGTGCACAGCGTAACCCAGCTCGCCGAGATCGGGTCGGTGCTGCTGCTCTTTGCGGTCGGTCTGGAGCTGTCGCTGTCGCGGATCGTGCGCATGGGGCGGTACGTGATCCAGGGTGGCGCGATCCAGATGGTCGGCACGATCGGCATCGTCGCCTCGGTCGCTGTCATCGCCGGGTTGGCCGTCAACCATGCCATTCTCTGGGGGGCGCTGGTCGCACTCTCGTCGACGGCCATCATCCTCAAGATCTACGCCGACCGCGGCGAGCTCGATTCCTCGCATGGCCGCGTGGTGGTGGCGATTCTGCTGTTCCAGGACCTGTGTGTCGTTCCACTGATGGTCCTGATGCCGCTGCTGGCCGGCACCGAGCGGGGGCCAATGGCATTGCTGCGTGCCGTCGCGGTAACCATTGCGGTCACGGGCGGCATGATCCTCGCCGGCCGCTTCATTGTACCGCGTTTCCTGGCGCGCGTCACAACGCTGCGGAACCAGGAGATTTTCACGCTCTGCGTGTTGGCCATCGGGCTGGGGGCGGCATTCCTCACTTCGCGATTCGGTCTTTCCCTGGCGCTGGGCGCGTTCCTGGCGGGTCTGATCGTCTCCGAGTCCGAATACGGGCTGCAGGCGCTTTCGGACATCCTGCCGTTCCGCGACACGTTCAGCGGCATCTTCTTCACGTCGATCGGGATGCTCCTGAACATCCAGTTCTTCTTCCAGAATGCGCTGCTGGTTCTGGGGGTGGCCGCCGGTGTGATCGTGCTCAAGACCGTCGCCGGGTACTTCGTGGTGCGATTCGTGAGGCGGTCAGCGCGCGCGGGAATCATCGTCGGCCTCGGTTTGGCGCAGGTCGGCGAGTTCTCGTTCGTGCTGGCCAGCGTGGCGGCGACCCTCGGGCTCCTGGTGGGGAACGAGTACCAGGTATTTCTGGGAGCGGCGATCATGACGATGCTGGCGGCGCCGTTTCTGGTTGGCGCGGCGGACAATATCGCCGACTGGCTGCTCAGGCACCGAACCTCGCCCACGATGGAGTTCGCCACGCGCGAGGTGCGCGCCGCCAAGCCGCTCACCGATCACGTGATCATCGTCGGGTACGGGCTGAACGGGAAAAACCTGGCGCGGGCACTGAGGAGCGCGGGGATTCCCTACGCCATCATGGACTCGAACGGGCAGAAGGTCCGTGACGCGCGGCTGGACCGGGAGCCGATCTTCTTCGGCGACGGCACGCGGGGCGAGGTGCTGGAGCGGATCGGGATTCGGCGGGCGCGCATGCTGGTGTTCGCCATCGCGTCGCATCAGGAGGAGAAGCGGGGGATTTCCGTGGCTCGCCACCTGAACCAGAAGTTGCACATTGTCGCCCGCACGAGGTACGTGTCGGACATGGAGGAGTTGTACGCGTTAGGCGCCAACGAGGTCGTGCCGGAAGAGTTCGAGACGTCACTGGAGATCTTCGCGCGAGTGCTGCGGCGGTACGGCATCACCGATGGCCGGATCCGGGAGCAGGCGGAGGAGGCGCGGCGGGATCATTACGAGCTTCTGCGCCAGCGCGGAACGAGCATGACCCGCGTCGACGGGTTCCTGTCGCCCGTGGCGGCGCGGGTGGAGATGGAAACGGTGACCGTGCGGCGTGGGTCCGAGGCGGCAGGGCGGTCGCTCACCGAGCTCAATGCGTTGTGTGCCGGGGCGCGTGTGGCTGCGGTCATCCGGAAGGGTGAAGTCCGGTATGATCTCGATGCGTCCTCGGTGCTGGCGGTGGGTGACACCGTGGTGCTGATCGGCAGCGCGGACGCGCTGGCCTCCGCGATCAATATCTTCCGCGAGGACTCCGTGAAGGCTGGCGAGGTGGCGCCGATCGGCGATTGACCGCGACGCGAACGCAGACGATCCGCATTAGCGCCGGCGTGCGGCACATGGCGGTGGGGGCATTCTGGTTCAGCGTGATGAGCGTGCTGGTGAAGATCGCGGGTCGCCGATTGCCGAGCATGGAGCTCGTCTTCTTCCGGGGCCTGCTCACCCTGGCGATGAGCTACGCGATCGTGAAGCGGGCCCGGATTCAGCCGGTGCTGGGGATCAATCGCCGGCTGCTGCTGCAGCGCGGGATCCTGGGCGCGGCGGCGCTGGCCTGCTTTCTCTTCTCGCTCACCCATCTGCCGTTAGGCGAAGCGACGCTCATCCAGTACATGAATCCGGTCTTCGCCATCCTCGTCGCGCACTGGTGGTTTGGCGAGCGCATGGGGCGGGGCGAGTGGACCGCGCTGGTGGCGTCGCTGGTCGGTATCCTGTTGATCACACGGCCATCGTTCCTCTTCGGCGGCGCCGCCTCGGGGATTCATCCCGGGCACGCGCTCATCGCGCTGATGGGCGCGGCGTTCAGCGGTTCTGCCTATGCCACGATCCGCCGCATGCCCAACGAGCGCCCGGAAGTCGTGGTCATGTACCTGCCCCTGATGTCGGTGCCGATGTCACTGCCGTTCATCGCCACCAACTGGCATGCGCCGACGTGGGAGGAGTGGGTGCTCCTGGTCGGCATCGGCATTGCCACGCAACTGGCGCAGACGTCGATGACCAGGGGATTGCAGGTCGAGAAGACCGCCCGCGCGACGATGGTGGGTTACGTGCAGATCATCTTCGCCGGCGCGTGGGGAGCGCTCCTGTTCGGCGAGGCGATCACGGGTTGGACGATACTCGGTGCGGCGATCGTGCTGACGGGAATGCTGTCGCTCGTCATGGTGCACCGGGAGGCGGTGGGGATCGACGAATGACCTCGCCTACGGCACGATCCGTCCACTCCACTCCTTCCCCAACCGCACGAGCAGTCCCGCATACATCTCAATCCCGTCCCACAGATTGCCGAGCCGGAGATTCTCGTTGGCGGCGTGCTGGTTGTTGTCGTAGTTCGCCAGCGGGAGTGTCACGACCGGGGCGCCGAGGACTTCGGTGAAGAGATACCCGGGTCCGCTGCCGCCTAACGTTGGCACCGCCAGCGGCGGGGACTGGACGCCGTCCGAGAGAGCAGCGAGGAGTGCCCTGGCGAAATCGCTGTCCATCGCCGCGCGCTGAGCCGGATATCCGGATTCCCACTCGAGCCGGGCGATTCTCGGATACCGGGCACGCGTCGCCGAATCAGGCGCGTCACGCACGATGTGATAACCCTGAGCGGCGATATGGCTTTCTATTGCGTCCCGCATCCGGCCCGGACGTTGGGCCGGCACCAGTCGTATGTCGAACGACGCGAACGCCTCCGTCGAGATGACATTGGCGCCGGTTTCCTGCACGCCGCCCACGCGGATGCCGCGCACGTTGAGAGCCGGAACCATGATCCGTTCGGCCAGCATGGCATTGTCAGCTTCGGTACCTGCCAGGCCGAGTGAGACCCTGAGCGTCGAGTCCACGGCGGGCAGCGCGGTCAGTGCGGCCCGTTCGGCGGCGCTGATGGGGCGCACGTCGTCGTAGAAGCCGGCGACTTTAACCCGGCCGTCGTCGTCGCGCATCGAGGCAATGAGGTTGGCGATGAGCGCGCCCGGGTTCGGCGCCCAGTTGCCGTAATGGCCGCTGTGCAGCGGTCGCGTGGGCCCGTAGACCGTGAGCTCGAGACCGATAACTCCACGCAGTCCGAACACCGCCTGCAATCGGCCGCTCTGGTGAACGGGTCCATCGCAGAAGAGCCACACGTCCGCGCGCAGCTGGTCACGGTACTTCTCCAGGATCGCCTGGAGGTGCGCCGATCCGGCTTCCTCTTCGCCCTCGAAGAAGAACTTCACGTTGACCGACGGCGTCAGGTTGGCGGCGCGCATCGCGTCGAGCGCGGTGAGCATCGCGATGATCGACCCCTTGTCGTCGCTGGCCGAACGGGCGTAGATGCGCCAATCACGTTCGGTGCGCTGGCCGTCTGCAGGGAAGGAGATGTCGCGCCCACCCTGGTACAGCGCCTTGTCGCGCAGCACCGGGGTGAATGGCGCGCCCTGCCATTGGCGCGGATCGACCGGCTGCCCGTCGAAATGCGCGTAGAGGACTATGGTGCGGGTGGCGCCAGGGACGCGGATCTCGCCGAAGACCGCGACGGGTGCGTCGGGCACTTCGAGGATCTGGGCAGTGGCGCCGCGTTGGCGGAGCATTCCCAGCAGATGGTCCGCGTTTCGCCGGATGTCGTCGCGATCAGATGCAACGTTGGGCATGGCGAGCAGGGTGGAGAACTCGCGCAGGATCTTCGCCTCGTTTGCTTCCCGATGGCGCCTCGCGGCCGCGCGAGCGTCCGCACCCGTCTGTGCCGTCGCGCTCACGCCAGCAAGGCTCGCGAGGAGCGGACCGATGAGGAGAACGCGGTAATTGAACTTCATGAGCAGGTCCAGTGGGAGGATGGATGAATCATTGGCGGCCCGTACACGACTGGATTCAGGCGTGAAGTTAACGCTCGCAAGGACCTGTTAGTGGTTTTCAGGGAAGCGGCGCCTTCCGCACGTTCGCGGGCGGGTTTACTTAAGCGAACCGTGCAGAACGAGGGAGACTTCTGATGCGCACGATTCATTTGGCGCTGATGCTGGCTGTCAGCCTGGCCAGCGTCGCACAGGCACAGCAGCCGGCGGACGTGATCATCATCGGCGCGAGTGTGTGGACCGGCGACAGCGCCCGGCCGTCCGTGCAATCAATCGCTATCGCCGGGGATCGCATCATTGCCGTGGGAAGCGAGACCGAGATCATGCGCCATCGCGTGGCGTCAACGCGCGGCTTCAACATGGCGAATCACTTCATTTCGCCCGGGTTCATCGACAATCACACGCACTTCCAGAGCGCGGGCGCCCTGCTCGTCGGCGTGAACCTCCTCGACGTGTCCACGGAGTCGGCGCTGGTGCGCCGAGTGCGCGAGGCGCGCGACCGGCTCCCCGCGGGCGCGTGGCTCACGGGCGGCGACTGGGGCGCCTATGAGGCGTGGGCCCAGGGTTCCACGGGAGCCGGCGCCGCTGCACGCGCGCCGGCGTTTGATCCTCATCGCGGCATGATCGACTCGGTCACGCCCAACACGCCGGTCCTCATCTCCAAGTGGGATCGCTCGGCCCACGCGGCGAACAGCCGCGGCTTGCAGCTCGCCGGCGCGACCTGCTCCTGGGAGGGCGTGCAGTGCGTCAACGGCGAACCGACCGGCCGCCTGACCACCGCGGCGGCGAATCGCGTCAGGCGCGCGATCCCGCCCAAGCCGCTCGACCAGCGTCTCTCCGAGTCGCGCGCCGCCCTGGCCCACCTGCGCGCGCTTGGCGTGACGACGATCCACGACAACACCGGCCCTGAACAGATGGAGGTCTACCAGGAACTGAAGCGGCGCGGCGAGCTCACCACGCGCATCTACATGCGGCCGACGATGGACAAGTGCCCGCAACTCCGGGCGGTCGGGATCCGCCACGGCTTCGGGGACGACTGGCTCAGGATCGGCGGTCTGAAAGGCTTCATGGACGGTATCATGGGGAACTCCAGCGCCCACTTCTACGAGCCGTACCTCACGTCCGGCGAGCGGGGCCAGTGGCGCACGATGGTCACCGAACCGCCGGGCATGGAGCCGCTGCTCTTCTGCGCCGACTCCGCCGGGCACTGGCCGCAGATCCACGCCATCGGAGACCAGGCCATCGACACGTTGCTCACGATGATGGAGAAGGTGATCCGCACCAACGGCCCGAAGGAACGACGCTGGCGCATCATCCACACGCAGGTGATCCGCGGACCTGAGGTCGCCCAGCGCATGGCGCGCCTGGGCATCATGGCCGAAGTGCAACCGTACCATGCCATCGACGATATGCGATGGATGGAGCAGCGCATCGGCGCGCGCAGTCGCTGGGCGTACGCGTTCAACACGCTGGAGAAGGCGGGTGTGCGTATGAGCTTCGGCAGCGACTGGCCCGGTACCAACGCGGCCTGGTACACGGCCGATCCGTTGCTCGGCATGTACGCCGCCGTCACCCGCCAGACGTTAGGCGGACAGCCGGCCGGCGGCTGGTTCCCCGAGGAACGGATCAGCCTCGAAAGCGCCCTGCGCGCCTACACCGTCGGCAACGCGTGGGCAGCCGGTGAGGAGAACTACAAGGGAAAGATCGCGCCTGGTTTCCTGGCTGACCTCGTCGTCCTCGATCGCGACCCGTTCCGTGTCCAACCGGAGATGCTCAAGGACCTCAAGGTCGTGCTCACCATCACCGGCGGGCGCGTGGTCTACGACGCCGGCAAGGATCCGCCGGCGGTGGATCCGGCGAGGAAGTAGCGGGAACTGCTGAGCGCCGAGTGCCGACCGCTGAGCGGAATGTTCGGGTCGCTGGACTCCGCGCTGCTCCGGCCCGAGGGAGCCTCGCGCTCTAGCCTCGGCGGAGTTCGATCTCGCCGTTCCCCGTCACAAGGCGCAATCGGCGACCGCCCTGGCCGATCGTGCCACGAAGGCGCGTCTTGGAAATGCGACCCGACACCTGAATCGGGAAATCGGTACGGATTCCGCCGTTCCCGGTCGACGCATCGATGTCAGCGTTGAACTCGGCAGGGACCGTGACCTCGATCCGGCCATTCCCCGTCGTGAACTCCATGTCGGCGTCGGCGCGGACCTGAGTCATCCTGACCAGCAGGTCGCCATTCCCCGATCGGGCCGACACCGGACCCTGTACCGTGCTGACGCGGACGTCCCCGTTTCCTGAATTGGCGGTGACGGGACCGCGCACGTTCTCAACCGTTACCTCGCCATTGCCCGACGTTGCCTCGACTTCCCCGGCCGTTCCCGACACCCGGACGCGGCCGTTTCCGCTGCGCGCTATGAGCTCAGCGTGCGCTCCGGTCACGCCGACGTCGCCGTTACCCGAGTGAACGCGAAGCCGCACGCCCGCCGGCACGCGGATGGTCACGTTGAGCGAGGGCGGCCGGGAATTCCGCGACCAGTTCCAGCGCCGGTCCGAGCGAAGCCCCTCATCGGTGCACTCGTCATCGTCCTCGAAGATCGCGCAGATCGTGACGCCCTCGCCCGTTCGACGCAGTTGAAAGGCGATGTCGGTCACGCGCCCATTGCGCAGGACCTTCTCGGCCCGGAACTCGACCTGGGTGCCGGTACCTTCGGTGACGGTGATGTCCCCGATGGGAGCGAAGAAGCGGAACCATTCCCCTCGGGCGACTGCTTCGTTGCGGGTGAATACCGCGGCGTCGCGGCCGAGGATCTGGGCCGCGGCGAGGGATGGGACCAATGCAGCAAGGGACAGGGCGATGCGGAAGGCTCGCATGATTGGCTCAAGGTGGGTTTACGCCAGATTCGACAGCTGGGAGGGGCCTGCGGTTTGGACCGGTTTTCGTCGACGTCCGGGACTCGACGACCCTCTTTTCGGGTGTTAGATCGCTCCACCGTCATGGGTGTGCCGCGGTACCCGTGGCACCCGGACCGGCGCCGGCAGGCGCTGCCCTTACGCCATTCAATAGACGGAGCCCGATGTCCTTCCGGCAAGCTGGTTTCGTTGCGGCCCTCCTGGCCCTTCCCGCAGCCCTGACTGTCCCTGTCGCGGCCACCGGACAGAATCCCGACAGCGTGGCCATTCTCGGAGCCGTGCGCGTCACGGTATCGCGAGACGCCGCCAGGTCCACGCTCGATCTGCCCTTCGCCGTCAGCCGGCTGGAGCTCGA
>Ga0209640_10000013_pt1 | contig 87020 bp, 65 predicted proteins | sample RifCSP10_1_FD_184018 | JGI IMG/M metagenome (GOLD analysis project Ga0209640, IMG submission 184018) | Soil microbial communities from Rifle, Colorado - Rifle CSP2_sed 10_1 (SPAdes) (version 2) | ecosystem: Environmental > Terrestrial > Deep subsurface > Rock core/Sediment | place: Rifle...
CAGACTCTGAAGGAGGCGAGCGCTGTGCTGCGCTCAGCGCGCGCAATTGTTGACTGCGGCGCAGCTTATGCTTGAACGGTTAGACCGCGAAACTAGCTCAGACGCCTAACCATGGTTCGACGCATTTCGCACCGTCGTGCGGTCGCGACTCCTGGAGACGCCGGCTGGTTGCTCCGGAACCCAGTGGGTACGGCGTAAAGCCGTCTCTGACACCACAGTCTTTGGGGAGTAAGCGAGGCAACCTCGCGGTCTCACCCAGGGCCGCGTCATTCATTAACTCGATCAACAGTCTCAACTTCGCAGCCTTGAGTCCTGGAGAGCGCGGTTCGCGAGCGCCGGATTAGCCCCGACGAGGCGTCTAGTCGTAAGACCGTGGATGGAGTCGAAGGTCTAGGCGCTCCCAAATCGAGGCGCAGACGTGCCCGATGGCTACACCGATCACTCCGCCTGCAAGTCCTGCCGCGAACAGCGCAGCGATGTAGAGGCCGAGCGTGTGGGTCAACGAGCGGCCGCCGGGTTCCAAAAAAACTTTGAACGCGGGTATCCCGCCAAGCGCAAAGGCTATAACAAAGCCCACATGCCAGAGTGCGTCGACAAGTGCGTGGCGTCGCAGTCGAAACAGCTCGGCGGTTGGACTTCGAACCAGTGGTCTCACAAAGTCCCTAAATCACGGATCACCAGGTGCGAGGAACGCATGTAACGTACGCTTACAGCGCACATCTCAGGTGAGCAGGTAGTTCGCCACGATACTGCTTGAGGCCTGAACGCCACCAGCGTACTTCGAGCGTATCGAGGCCTGCGCCGTACACTTTCACCATTGCGCCTTGGAGGCCTTCGCTTCTGACGGCGCTCAGCAGCCGGCCATTTGACACAGCATTGCCGGCATCGAGGAACCCCACGAAGGCTGCCAGGTAAACGTACTGCAATCGCGTCCACCCTAACGTCGGCGAATCCGACACGACTCGCAGCATTGGTGCGCGGCCGCGGGACAGAAGGTCGAGCCGAAGAAGGGTTTCGTCCTCGCAACTGATCGGCCCCGTCGCCCATTCCGCAAAGCCTTCGCTGAGCCACCTTGGCATCCTGTCGGTCCCAAAGTGAGCCGCGAGCGCAACGTGGGCAACTTCGTGACGGATGACGCGCTCTAGCTTAGCGCTCGGCCACTTGTTCCAACGCTGAAAGGGGAGCGCAATGAGTCGCTGGTCGGCGTACGTGACTGCATCCACATCCGGGTTTGTCCGGGTCGCGAGGCTGACCATGATCGGCAGACCATCGAGCAGAGCTGACGGCAGCCCGGGTACGCGTATGGCTCCGGCGATCGCATTAAGAACCTGCAGCGCACGTTCAGAGTCCGGACGCACGCCATCGGGGAACACCATTGAATACGGACCGCGAGCGATCTTTGTCACTCCGGCCGGCTGTTGCGGGGCTCCCGGGATCCGATGCACGACGCACGCCCAAGTCTCACAATCCGTTCTCTCCGAGCATGCGTGGTCGCATCGAACATCAGCTATCGGTCAGGGGAGGCGTGCGCTGACGCGCCACACAACCACGTGGGGGATGCCGTCCTCATCCGTCCAGTTCTCCAAGAGCTGATCGTCGCCAATAAACTCAGTGAGAATGCCGGGATGATCGAGTCGGGCGACGACGCGGCGCTTCTGTAGGTCGACAACCTCTAATCGGGTGTAGGCCAATGAGTCGATCGTTGCTCCCGGCTTGAGAACGAGTCCCACCATGCCGTTCGGAAAGACGCGTTGCGTCATAAACGAGTTCCAGTTGCTCCTAACCCACCTTGACACGATCCAGAGACGCGCGCGTTGGTCGACGCGAATCGCTACAATCTCATTCGGCAAGGGATTGTCGGTCGCATCGTATACACCAGCGCGCACAGGTTTTTCGTTAAGCACTGGTCCTGTTATCCTCGTTATGCGGCCGCCCTCCGAATTCCGCGCGTCGATATCGAAGGAAAAACGCTGGGCTGCAAAGAGCCGACCAGCGGTATCCACCGCCAAGTGGCGCTGCGACGTGAATGAGCTCGCTGGCTCGCCGTTGTCCGGTATGCCAAACGACTGGACTACATCTCCACCACGCACACGGTGGAACGCCAGACCGGCGCCTGTCGCGGATTGCAGCCACATGTTCATAACGTACCCCTCGCCATCGTCGATCGCGACCACGTCGAAGGGGTCTCCAGCCGGAATCCGGCGTTCCAACAGTGGCGACAAGTCGTCGCCGTAGACCATCTCGCGAGCGTTGCCTGGGTCAATAACGTGCACTCGGCGCTTCGTGTCGGTGTAGAGCGGCTTTGCCATTACAAATTCGAACGGGCCACGTCCCGGTCGGCCTATCGTTTTGATCCACTCTCCGGTCGGACTGAAGACCTTAATCCGTTCACGCTGGCCGACCCAATACCGGCCAACACTGTCCTGCGTGACTTCGTGCGTCTCGACGACAAGACCTTCAGCCGTCGAGTCACCGATCACCGCTACTCGCTTGACCACAATACAGTCGCTGCAAAGTGACGCATCGTCTTCGACGTTCCACGTAGCAGTGCTGTCCGCATCGCCATACCAAGTTGTCTCACGAAACGCTTCTCCGTCCGTTCCGAAACACCCGGTCACCGCCGCCCAAGAGATCAAGATCAAGAGGCGTCTCGCGTGGCCTCGAGTCACATCAACAGTGTTCATACGTTCGCGGTGTTGGTAGCGGTTAAGTGGTGCGGAACTTGGTCGCCAACACGGGCTGCAGGAGCAGACAAGTGACGCACGGGAATACTAGCCGGAATCCGGAGCCGACTCTCGAAGCTTGACCCTTGGAAGTCGGCTCCGCCCCGGGGCGCTTGCGCAGTTCGGTTACTCGCTTCTAGAAGGCAACTGCGCTATGCCGGTCCTCTTGAGCAAGTCCGCTCGGTCGCGACCGACGTAGATGACCGCAACTAACGCATTCGGGTCGCACTTGGTGCCGCGAACTGCCACGAGGCCGCGTGATGGGACGATGCGCAGCCGATCGCGATTAGTTTGGATGGCCTTGCGAACGTCGTTCTCCGCACCCGTCTTGATCAAAGTCAGCAGTGCCTCAGCATCGGCGTCGCTTCCGGCTCGCGACACGCGGCACTCCGCACACGAACTCTGGAACATGCAGGTCATGTTGGCGAGCCCGAGTATGTTATAGTTGATCCCTTCCTTGCCGAAGATCATACACGTCACAACACCACGCGCATGCACTCTGCCCTCGGGTATCGATCACCCATTGCGTTTGAGACTCGTGCGGCGTAAACCATCCTCTGTCTACGAAACCGAGGCAAGATCCCAAGCACGCTATGGACCGCGGCGGCTCCGCCGCCGCATTTTAGGGACTGTGCTTGCAGCAGAAACCTAGCCGTTAGCCAGCCAGACCATGTGTACTAAGACGATGGTCAAGATTCCTGCGCGCTCGCTGGGGATGGTTTATCTCACCCAACGGCACTTGCTGATCGCTGGGCTCCTGGCGATGCTGCCCCTCCTGGGCTGGGCTATTCCTCCCAGCGCGCAGACAACCCAGGAACGTGCTGTCTGCGTCGCAGACCCAGAACAACTCCCGCCGTTGAACCTGCTCCAGGTGCAAACCGGGCGGCTCCGGCGCGGCGAGACAACCTGTTTCCGGTTGCTCGCTAGTGAGGGCGAGTTCATTCGCATGTCCGTTGCCGGCCCTTACGTGCGGGTACGAATCCTGGAGCCTCGGCGGGGCGCTCCCCTGGTCGTGAGATGGGGCACGGAGCCGTTTGCCCTTGAGGCACCCACATCCGGCCTGTATGTGGTGGAGCTGAGTGTTCCTAGGCTGCCCCAGATTCCGCTCGACGCCACCCCGTCATTCAAGCTGCAAGTGCACGAATGGCTTTCGGCGGCGACCCAAGCCGCTCGCCGCGAAGACCTTCGGCGCGACCCCCGCACGGCCTGGCTCCGCGAGCACGCGATAGCGATTCGCTCGCTCGATCCCAACGACGACGATTTCTCTGACCTCGAGTTCTTGCGCGGGCACCTACGGGGCGTGCGCGTGGTGCTCCTCGGTGAAGAGAATCACGGGGGTGGCTCGACATTCAGGGCCAAGACGCGTTTGATCAGGTTCCTGCATCAGGAGATGGGCTTCAATGTTCTCGCCTTCGAGTCCGAGATCTTCGCGACGGCCGAGGCCTGGCGGGCGCTCCAGAGTGGAGCCGAGCCGCGAGAAGCGTTTGCGCGTGGTGCAGCCGCGGTTTGGGCCCGTTCCGAACAGCTGCAGCCGCTGCTCGACTATCTCGTCGAGGCAGTACGCAGCGCTCGCCCGCTCGAGCTGATCGGCGTTGGTAGTCAGTTCACCGGGACGGGCACGCCGTCTTTGGCGCATGAACTGCGCACCTTACTACAGGCCCATGCCATCGAGAGCGCACTGGCTGACGAGCGAAGTGGCCCGAGTCAGATCCTCGCTGGCATTCTGGATGGCCGCTTCGCGCGTGATCGCGACCACCTCCCGAGCGGAACGGAGCAGGCAGCCGCCATCCAGACCCTGCGAGCCGCCGCGTCGCAAATCGAGCAACGTGTGCCGGAACGCCAGGGACCGTTGTGGGGACAAATCCTGCGTAGCGCCGCGGCGCAGGTGGGTCTTTACCTGGATGGCCTGCGACCCGACGGCTCGGTGGCCGCCTACGCCCGGGGTCGAGACCGTCAGATGGCCGCGAACCTGATCTGGTTGGCGAACGTGCACCGTCGAGGCGGGAAGGTGATTGTGTGGGCACACAATGTCCATGTGATGCGCAATCCCGGCTCGGTGAGTCAGGACCTCATACCGGATCAAGGCGGATTCACCATGGGCCACGGCGTCTGGGAGGCTCTCGGTCGCGAGAGTTTCGCCATAGGCTTCACGTCGTATCGGGGGAGGACTCACAACGCCCATCTTCCCGACGAGATCGAGCAGGATATCCTGGCAGATCAGGATTCGGCCTTCGAGTTCGAGGAGTTGCTGCACGCAGCAGGCTATGAGCTCGCTTTCATGAATCTCCGGGGGCTGCCCGAGCAAGATGCCTGGCTCCGTGGAACGTTCTGGGCGCGACCGCTCTTTCTGAGATCGGGCCAGGCGCCCTGGAGCGACGTGTTCGACGCACTTTTCTTTATAGGTACGCAGGAGCCGAGCAGGGGAGTGAAATAGGACACGTTGCAGCTACACGCAGGCATGACTGTCCAGAACAGCAGTGCTGGCTAACAGGGCGATGCAGCGGACGACGCTATGCGCCGCCGCTGATCGCCAAAGCGTTAGGCCGAACCAACACATCTCCCCGTGCCATACGTGAGCGAATACCTCCCTTGGGCTTTGGGCCGGGGGGCCCCGCGAAGCCAAGTGTGGAGCGACGATGCGGTAGATTGCGCTGAGTGAAGCGCACACTCAGCGATCTCGCATCCGACCTCCGGTTCGCATTCCGAGTCCTTCGGAAATCGAGCCTGGCGTCCGCGACAATAGTTCTCTGCCTCGGGTTCAGCGTCGGTGCCACCGGCACCGTCTTCGTCTGGACCCGGAGCGTCGTATCCAATCCCGTTCCGGGCGTCGCAGACCCTGATCGTCTCGTCTCCCTCCGCACCGTCACGTCCCGGGGCAACGGGCTCATCTCGCACCCAACCCTTCTCGATATCCGCGACGCCGACAGTGGATCGAGTTCGAGGAGCTTCAGCGAAGTCGCCGCGTTCGGGATCAGGCGCTTTGCCCTCCGCACGACCTCGACCGCGGAACTCCGGCACGCCGAACCGATCTGGGGGGCAATGGTGAGCGCCAACTACTTCGATGCGCTCGGCGCCCGACCGGTCCTCGGACGAGGGTTCCTGCCTGACGAGGATCGCGTGGGCGGCGAGGCGGCAGTCGCTGTCATCAGCTACGCACTCTGGCAGCGCCGATTCGGCGGCGCGCCCGACGTCCGCGGCCAGCGCATCTGGCTCAACAACCGGGCCCTCACCATCGTCGGCGTCACGCCCCAACGCTTCACGGGCAGCATTTCGCGGCTGGGACTCGAGATCTGGGTGCCGCTCGCGCTGCAGCGCGAAACAGGAAACCCGACATTGCTGGACGATCGCGACCAGAGATGGCTCGACGTCTTCGGACGCCTCGCGACCGGTGCATCGCTCGAATCAGCCAACGAGGCCGTGAAGTCCATCGGCACACGACTGTCCGCCCGCTACACCGAGTTGCGTGACTTCGGGCTCCGCGCCAGGACGCTCGACGTCGGCCCGGTCCAGCGCATGGCGTCACTCTCCGCCGTGGTGCTCGGCCTCTCGATCCTGGTGGTGCTCATCGTCTGCTCGAACGTGGCCAACCTGCTGCTCCTCCGCAGCGCATCCCGTGAGCACGAGATGGCCGTACGCCTGGCGCTTGGCGCCAGCCCGGGTCGCGTGGTGCGGCAGTTGATGACCGAGTCGCTGCTCCTCGCGCTGGGCGGAGTCGTGCTGGCGACGGCCGTCGCCGCCTCGTCGCGGAACGCGCTCGATTCGCTGGCTCCGGCTTCGCCGCTCCCCATCATTGCCGAAACACCGTTCGACGGTACGGCAGTCGCGGTGATCGCCCTGATCGGCGTGTCGACAATCCTTGCCTTCGGGCTGGCGCCGGCATTGAAGGCCGCTCGTGTCGCCGTTCGCGCGTCGCTGACAGGTGGTGGCACACGCGGCGGTACGGCGCGGAGTGGACGCTTGCGTGGCGCGCTCGTGAGCGCGCAGTTCGCGCTGTCGCTCGCCGTACTGGCCACCGCGGGACTCTTCATCCAGCGGCTCAATGAACTGCAGCTCGTGGATCGCGGCTTCCAGGCCCCCGAGAAAGTACTGCTGTCTACCATAGACTTCGAGCTCGCGGGCGTGGACGACGACGCGACGCGGCAAAGCCTGGTCGAACGCCTGGTCGAGCGTCTGACGGCGTTGCCTGGTGTGGAGCACGCGGCCGCGGCGTCATTTGTGCCGCTTGGCTTTCTCGGCTATCACGCAATGACGACCGAGGTCGACGGCTACGTTCCGCAGCCGGGTGAATCGATGTCGTTCCTGACCAACAGCGTCAGCGCCGGATACTTCGAGACGATGGGCATCCGGCTTGTCGAAGGCCGCGCGATCGAAGCCTCAGACCGAAGCGGGTCTCGCCCAGTCGTCGTGGTGAACGAAGCGTTCGCACGCCGGTTCTGGGGTGACGCCACCGCGATTGGGCGGGGAATCCGCGTGGACGGGGCAGAGGTAACGGTCGTCGGCGTGGCCGCGAACGGAAAGTACGAATACCTTGCGGCGCTCGACGAGCCATCCCCGCCGTTCGTTTATCTCCCGTTCGCGCAGTGGGCCAACTTCACCGTCGTTGTGCACCTCCGCGCGAGCGGCGATCCAATGGCCTTCGTACCGACGGTCCGCCGCGCCGTGGAGGCGGTGGATTCACGACTGACCGCGACCAGCCCATCGACCCTCGATTCCTACAGCTCCGTGCCGACCCTCCCCATCCGCCTGGCGAGCCGGGTGTTGACGGTGCTCGGGATCGGCGCGCTCATTCTCGCCACACTCGGGCTGTACGCGGTCATCGGCTATGCGGTCGCGCAGCAACGCGCCGAGATCGGGATTCGCATGGCGCTGGGCGCCACGCCCAACCGCATCGTGCGACACTTCCTCAAATACGCCGCCGTGTACGCCGGCGCGGGTGCCTTCATCGGCTCGCTGTTGGCACTGCTGATCGCGCGGACGCTGGCCGCGAGACTGCCCGGCATCGTGCCCTCGACGCTGAGCAACCAGGTCCCCCCCTTTCTGCTGGCGGTTTTCGCGCTTGGAGCCGTGTCCGCCCTCGCTGCGTTCATTCCCGCGCTGGCGGCGGCCCGGGTGAATCCCACGGTGGCGCTGCGGGAGGAATAGACTCGGCGACACGGTGACTAGGCAGGCCTGGATCCACGATCACCCGTCGAGCGCATGCTCCAGGATCCACCGCACGCCGGCTGCATCCACGGGTCGCGGATTCGGAAACGACATCGACGTGGCCAGCTCGGCCGCCTTCGGAATGCCGTCCGCCGTGAACCCGAGCGCTCCTAACGAGCGAATACCGAGCCGGTGCGAGAGATCGGCCAGTCCGGCAGCGGCATCGGCCACGCCTAACGCTTCCGCTATTCGCTCCATCGCCGCGGGCGCCGCTGGGGCATTCCAGGCCGTCACCCACGGCACCAGCGCGGCGTGCGCTTCGGCGTGATTCAACCCGAAACTCCCGCCCAGGATGTGCGCCAGCTTGTGTTCCAGCCCCATCGACGTCATGTCGAGCGCCCGACCGGCCAGGTGCGCGCCGAACAACGCTTCCGAGCGCGCGTCATGATCACGCGGTGACTCGACGACGATCGGCAGACTCGCCGCCAGGCGCTTCAGCCCTTCCATCGCAAAGAAGGACGTGACCGGACCAGACTCCGGCGCGTACTCCGCCTCGACGCAGTGGGCGATGGCATTCATCCCGCTGGCCGCGCTGACGCCAGGCGAAAGCCCGTGCGTGAGATCCGGATCGTACAGCACGAGCCTCGGCGCCACTTCGGTGTTCCGAAAGGTCCGCTTCGCCTTGCCGTCGCTGTTCCCCCAGATGGCCGTCATCTCGGAGCCGGAGTACGTGGTCGCGATCGCCGCGAGTGGCAGCGTCGTCTCGTGGGCGAGCGCCTTCCCCAGGCCGATCGCCGATCCGCCACCGAAGGCGAGCAAGGACTCCGGTCGCACCCGGTCCAACGCCTCGCGGGCCTCGCGCACCACTTCGACAGGCACGTGCAATCGGGCGCCGGTGTACTCGCCCGCCATCCGGGCGCCTAACAACGACACCACACCGTCACGACCAGCCGCGCGGCCGGGCGTCGTCAACAGCATGACCTTCCCCAGTCCGCACCGATCGAGCTCCACCGGCAGGGTCGCCAGCGCACCCGCGCCAAAGACCACCCGTACTTCGTGCGTGGTATAGGAGAAGGTCATGCCGCGAGTTGCAAGAGCAAGTCGCGCGCGAACGACAGCTCATCGTCATTCACGAGGTGCCCCATTCCGGGATAGATCCGTGTCGTGACCGCTGCGCCCATTCGCTCGAAGACCTCGGCGCTCTCGCGCACCCTGGTCTCCGGCACGTGCGCGTCAGCGTCACTGCACCCGAAGAAGACCGGCGTCGACCGGAAGCTCCCATCCTCCGTCCACACGGTCCCCGGTGGACCGATCAGGCCGCCGGAAAAGACGACGACCCCGCCGTACCGATCCGGACGACGGTGAGCCGCGGTGCTCGTCAGGCAGGCGCCCTGCGAGAAGCCCAGAAGGAGGATGCGTGCAGCCGGAATGCCGGCCGCGATGACGTCCTCGATGAGCGAGTGCACGACCGAAATGCCAGACGAGATTCCCGGCTCATTCTCCTCCGTCGGCGCCATGAAGCTCTTCGGATACCAGGTGCCGCCGCTTGCCCCCGGGGCCAGATAGGTCACACCCGGGTGACCGATCCGTGGCACAAGATCGAGGATGTTCGCGGGCCCTGCCCCGCGGCCGTGCACCATGATCACGGCCGCGCGCGCCCCGGCGAGCGGAGCTCCAGCTCGTACGACTGCCTGACTGCCGTGTGGTGGTATCGGCGCGGTCACGACGGAGTGACCACCGGCAGGCCGGCCTCGATGTTCGGCCGGTTCGGCTCTTCCCATGGAGGAAGCTTGAGCGAAGTCCCCAATTCGGGAACCGGTTCGTCGGCCGTGAAGCCCGGCGGGATCGTCGCCACCTCGAACAACACGCCTCCGGGTTCGCGAAAATAGATCGACTTGAAGTACTGGCGGTCCATGACGTCGGTCACCTGCACGCCACGTCGCAGCATTTCGCGCCGCATCTCGAGCTGCTGATCCGGATCGTCGACAGCGAACGCAACGTGGTGCACCGTGCCCAGGCCGTTCACCGCCGCGGGTGCCTCGTCCGCGCGCACGATCTCCACCAGGCGGCCGGGGGCGTCGCCGTTGACGGCGACGCGCATCGCACCCTCCCGTTCGCCCACCACGGTCGTCTCCATCAGTTCGTTCATGAAGCCCAGCGTCTGCTTCGGATCCCGCACCGTGAGCGTGACGCCGTGAATGCCCCGGACCGCGTTGGCATCGTTTATGTCCGGCTTGCGCCAAGGGGCGCGCAGGTCCGCCCGACTCTCGACCAGCCGGATGGTCAGGCCAGAGGGGTCGGTGAAACGGATCGCCTCCTCGCCGAAGCCGGTGCTTTCGACGGTGAACTCCACGTCAGCGAACCCCAGCCGATCGTACCAGAACGGAAGCGATCCGGCCGGCACCGAAAACGAGGTGACCGTGATCTGACCGGCGCCGTGCTTGCCCTGCCTGACGCCGAGCTGCCCGTACGGGAACGTGGTCATGATCGTTCCCGGCGTCCCCTTCTCGTCGCCGTAGTAGAAGTGGTAGACGCGCGTGTTGTCGAAGTTGACCGTCTTCTTGACGAGTCGCTGTCCCAGGAGCCCCGTGTAGAAGTCGAGGTCCTCCTGGGCGTCGCTGACCGTGGCGGTGACGTGGTGCAGGCTGCGGATCGGTTTGTCCATGCGGTGAACTTACCGACGGCACGCGACAATCGCTCGTCCGCGAGTAAAGTCCGGCGTCAGCCAGCAGTGACGCCGGGATCAGACTATCGGACGGCGTCCCCGGACATGACGAACCAGGAAGATCACGGGAGTGAAGCGACTTGATGCCTGACGACGCTCCGAATAGCGTAATTGTCGAGCGTGCTCCATGAATACTCGCCACGTCGTATTTCACCCGATCCAAGGGGTCACATGCGCTATTCCGCTCTTGCCCTGCTGATGGCTGCCCTCGTCGCTGTGCCCGCCGGAGCACAGCAGAACCCACAGACCCGGGAAGGATTCTGGATCGGCTTCGGGATTGGATTCGGATCACTTGGCTGCGACGAGTGCGACGAGCGCGAGTCGGGGGCCAGCGTCTACCTCAGAATGGGTGGCACGCTCAGCCAGCGACTCCTCCTCGGCGGTGAGGTAAGCGCCTGGTCGAAAACCGAGGGCGACGTGACGCGCTCCGTCAGCAACGTCGGCCCCGTGCTCACGTTCTATCCGAACGCCAACGGAGGCTTCTTCCTGAAGGGCAGCATCGGACTGGCGACGGCGTCCTTCGAACTGGGCTCGATCACGATCGAGGAGACCGGTGTGGGCCTCACGCTCGGATTGGGCTATGACGCCAGGGTCGGACGCGGCTTTGCGCTCACTCCGTATTTCGACATTGTCAACAGCAGCTTCGACGGGGGCAGCTTCAACCAGGTCGCGTTCGGGCTCGGCTTCACCTGGCCATGAGCCACATTGAAGGTGAAGGGTGAAGAGTGAGGAGTGAGTTCTCTTCACTCCTCTCACTGCTCACTCCTGCCGAGAAGCAGATTCACGAGTTCGAGGCGCGAATAGTTGGAACGGCACTAGTAAATGTGGACCGGCGTTCCCATCGGCACGTTGCGATACAGCCAGGCGATATCGTCGTCGCCGAGCCGGATGCATCCGTGGGTCACGGCGCGACCGATGCTCTTCGGATCGGACGTTCCATGAATGAGGTATCCGTCGCCAAGATCGAGGGCATAGCGCCCGAGTTCACCCTCGATCTGACGGTTCTGCGTCACCAGCGGCGGGATGTACAACGTGTCGTTGAACACGATGTGCTCATCGGTCGGGAGCGGTGAGAACGAACGCGTCGATTCATTGAGCAGCCCGACCAGCCCGTTGCGGATCACCAGCAGCTCATCGTCGTCCACGCGAACCGGACGTTCGGGACGCAATCGCGCGAGCTCCAAGCCATGCTCCAATGCGGTTTCGGCGTACAGCCAGTCAGGCGGCCGCCATACCGGATCTTCCAACTTGCGCAGGACCGTGTGCCGGCCACGGGGCGTGCGAAAGGTCCACGACCGGCCCGCGAATTCGATGGTCAGGCCTGACGCCACCGCCGCCTCGGCGCTGCGCAGCGTATCCGATCCTCGCATGACCCACACGTGGCGCTCACGGAGCGAGACTATCACGCGAAACCCCGATGCCTTGACGGCCAGCGTGCGGGCGCGCGCCCACGCCAGGCTGTCAGCCATGGACTGGAACGGCACCACCGCACTGTCAATCATCCGGTTCGAGAACTGCACCGGCATCCGCTCTTCGCCCTGCGCGGACGCCGCTGTCGTCAGGCATGCGTACGCGAGCGCGACAATGGCCAGCCGCGGCCCGGTATTCGCGGGCCGTTTTCCACGATCACTCATCGCACCGTGACGCCGAGAATCAGCAGCACCCACCGTATCCGCGAATCCCCTGACCGAAGGCCCTGAACATGTGGAGTCCACCACCACCCACCAGATATACGCTCGAGGCGCGCCGTTCATTGACCGGAAACCTCATGTTCGGATTCAGTTCGGCTGAGCACACCGCAGGATCCGGAATGCATAGAATCACCAGAGCGGTGTCGAACGTATTGTTGGGCCCCCGTCGAGGCGCACCTCCACTTCCGGCACCCCTTTCATTGATCGCTCGCCTTCCGCCCGCCGATTCTTCTTTCGGGATCCCGACGGTTACGAGGTCGAGATCTGGTACGAGCTCCCCACGCCTGTCGATCCACCACGAATCACATCGAAGGCTCGCGGCAGAAAGCAGTCGCACCTCCGTCGCCTGACGCCAGGGTCGCGTCAATCGTGATGCCGTCACGTACCGTGCCCCGAGCGACTCGAAAGCCCGTCTCACCGGCTTCCGCCAGTCGCAGGGGTGACTGATATTCGCATGTGGGTATCGAATGGGCGCCTTCAGGGAGATTCCTGACGGCATCCGGACAACCGACGCGGGTCCATCCTGCAGGTGCACTTCAACCTGACCCTTTCATGCAGATCATCATCTCGGCGATTTGCACCCATGGTGGGAGCCTCCGCGAAGCCATCGGCAACGATCCCCGGCTGGAGAAATTCGGACTGCGCCTCGACAAGATGCAGACCCCGGGGCGCCATCCGGGTTGGCTCAAGTTGCACAGCGCCAAGGAAGAGCGAGGCGCCATCAACATCGTGTGGGACGGGCAGGCGCACATCCTGACGGCCAGGGTCATCACGAGGCGCACGAGCCGTCCGAGCCCCATTGTCGGGGACTTCATTACCTACCTGCTGGCGCGCCATCGCCCGCGAATCCGCGCCATCACCACCGCGGTAAAGGACTGATAGGGCTGCGGTAGCGGGTAGTGAGCCGCATCCCAGAGCAGCGCCGCGGACCCGGTACCCGCGACCCGCGACCCGCGACCCGCTGAAACACAAACCCTCCGTCGTCCGTTTGTGTCCTATTGACATTCTATACGTCGACGGCGGCCGCATTCCGCAACCCCTACCCGAGATCACGGTGCCTCCTCAACCTGCCAATCTGCTCCAGGGCACGCTGGACCTGCTCATCCTGAAAGCGCTGGCGCTTGGCGAGCTGCATGGACTGGGCGTGTCCCGCCGCGTCGAGCAGATCACCAGAGGCACCTTCAACGTGAAGCCCGGATCGCTCTTTCCCGCGCTTCATCGCATGGAAGACGCGGGATGGCTCGCCTCAGCGTGGGGCGCCTCGGAGAACAATCGTAAGGCGAAGTACTACCGGCTGACCGCGAAGGGGCGGCGGCAGCTCGAGGCCGAGATCGGCCAATGGAAGCGCATTGCCATCGCCATCACCTTCGCATTGCAGGCAACCTGACCATGTCCTTCCTCCGGAATCTCTTTGCCAAGGGCGCCGTCGAGCGCGACCTCGACCAGGAAGTGCGCTCCTACGTGGACCTGCTGACCGAGGAGAAGATCAAGGCCGGCATGTCTCCAGACGACGCACGACGCGCGGCGCGCCTCGAGGCCGGAAGTGTCGAGCACATCAAGGAGCAGGTGCGCGACGTGCGAAAGGGCTCACTCCTCGATTCCGGCCTTCAGGATTTTCGATACGGCATCCGGCTGCTGCGGCGGTCGCCGGGCTTCACCATGCTCGCCGTCCTTACGATTGGACTCGGCATCGGGGCGAACAGCGCGATCTTCAGTGTTATCAACGGTGTCGTGCGCAAGCCGCTGGCGTATCCGGACGCCGACCGCCTGATGTTCATCACCAGCCAGTTTCCGACGCTCAACTTCAGCAAGTTCTGGATCTCGCCGCCGGAATACTTCGACTTCAGTGAGCACACGCGCGCGTTCTCGCACGTGGCCGCGTACACCACGGGCGCGATGAATCTCAGCGAAGGCGACCGGCCGGAACGAGTGAACACCGCGTACGTCACAGCCAGCATGTTCGACGTTCTCGGTGTTCGGCCGCAGCGCGGCAGCGTGTTCACGGCGGACCAGGACCAGCCCGGCGCGCCTCCGGTCGTCGTCCTCTCGCATGAGATCTGGCAGCGGGCCTTCGGCGGCGATCCGTCGATCGTCGGGAAGGCGGTGCAGACCAATGGCCTCTCACGGACGGTGCTGGGGGTCATGCCGCCCGGTTTCGACCTGCATGACTCGAAGTCGCAACTCTGGGTCCCGCTCGGCCTCAATCCGGCGAACCGGCAGAATCGGGGGTCCCACTACATCTACCTCGTGGGCCGGCTGTCGGCCGGAATGAGCGCGGCGCAGGCCAACGCGGAGATGCAGGGAATGCTCCGGCAGTGGCGGGAATGGGTGCCGCAGGGCCATGCGCCGAACGACTCCACGCATCGGGTGCAGATGGCGCCCCTGCGCGACGAGGTCGTCGGAAACGTCCGGAAGGCCCTCTGGGTCCTGCAGGGCGCCGTCGCGCTCGTGCTGCTGATCGCCTGCGCAAACGTCGCCAACCTGCTCCTGGCGCGGGCCGAATCGCGCCACAAGGAATTCGCGGTCCGCACCGCGTTAGGCGCCGGCAGGACGCGAATCCTGCGCCAGTTCATGACCGAGGGCACGGTGATCTCGCTCCTCGGCGCGGCGCTCGGGCTCGCCCTCGCGTTCTGGGGCCTCAAGGCGCTGCTGGCGGCGAATCCGGAGAGTGTGCCGCGGGCATCCGAGATCACGCTCGATCCAGTCGTTCTGGCGTTCACGATCGGCGTGGCGCTCCTGACCGGACTCGTATTCGGCCTCGCTCCGTTACTGCACATGGGGGAACAGGCCGTCAGCCTGTCCATCAAGGAAGGTGGTGTACGCGCCACGTCGGGCGCGGGTCGGAATCGGATGCGTCGCGGGCTCGTGGTGGCGGAGATCGCGCTGGCGGTGATGCTCGTCATCGGGGCCGGCCTGCTCATCAAGACGTTCCGCAACCTGACGAGCGTCGACGCCGGCTTCGACGCCGAAAACCGCGTGACGTTCGGGCTCGTGCTGCCGCAGGCGTCGTATCCCGACTCGCAACGCGTGGTCCAGGTGATTACCGATCTTTCGCGCCGGCTCGAGGCGGTGCCGGGCATCGAGCGTGTCTCGGCCATGCAGGGATTGCCCCCGATGCGCCCGGTCAACGCCAATGACACGAACTTCGAGGGCTACGCGCCAGGGCCGGGTGATCCACCGGCCAATGTCGACTACTACCAGACCGTGTCGCTCGGATACTTCGACACGATGGGCATCGACATCATCGCCGGACGCGGCTTCGAGGCCGGCGATGCCATCGGCGGGCCAGTCGTCGTCATCAACGAGGCGCTCGCGAAGCGATTCTACAAGGACAAGGACCCGCTGGGACGGCGACTGAATCCGTTCCTCGGTCCCAACACACCCATGTTCACGATCGTCGGCGTCGCCCGGGACGTGAAGCAGGGTGGACTCGAGGCGCCCGCCGGCACGGAGCTCTACTTCAACTTCGAGCAGACGGCCAGGCTGGTGGGATTTGCGCCCCGTCAGATGAACCTGGTACTGGAAGTGTCACGCCCGCTCTCGTCGCTGATGCCCGCCATTCGTCAGGCAGTATCGGCCATCGACCCGGGGTTGCCGATCGTGCAACTGCGCACGATGGAGGACGTCGTCGGCGCCTCACTCGCCAGGCAGCGATTCCTCTCGCTCCTCCTCGCCATCTTCGCCGTCGTGGCGCTCCTGCTGGCTGCCATCGGCACGTATGGCGTCCTGTCATACATGGTTTCCGAGCGTCAGCGCGAGATCGGGATTCGCATGGCCCTTGGCGCAGGCAACGGACGCGTCGTCGGCCTGGTGCTGCGGCAGGGGATCGGAATCGCGGGGGTCGGAATCGTACTCGGTGTGGCCGGCGCGCTTGCCCTGTCGCGCATCACACAGTCGCTCCTGTTTGGCGTGGACCCGGCTGACCCGGCGACGTTCGCTGTGGTCGTCGCGGTTATCGCCCTGGTCGCCACGGCGGCCTGCCTCATCCCGATGCGGCGAGCGACCCGGGTGGATCCCTTGACCGCGATTCGCGCCGACTGAAACGTCGTCGCGCGCTCGTCAGGCGCTTGACGACAGTGGCGGGGACATGCTACTGTAGTAGCACTATGCTACCACAGTAGCACAACGCCACCATCAGGGCTCTTCGCCGTTCCGCGACGGTTGAGACTGTCGCGCCCGCCAAAAAACCGCACCGGACGGCTCGTCCCACCAGCGCAACCAATCCACTGCATCACCTGTCCAATCGGCGTTTTAGCCCACCGACCGGACGCGAAAATGCCCAGCCTCGTCATTACCTCGATTGCTGCCCTTGTCGCGGTAACGCAGGATGCAGCCACGACCACCAGTCGACCGCCGATCGCGACCACAACCGCCGTCGCGACGGCTACCGCGGTGCGCGCCACCCAACCGCCGCGCATCGACGGGCGACCCGATGACGAGGCGTGGCAGAACGCGCCCCGCTTCTCGGACTTCCGCATGTTCGAACCCAAGGTGGATGTGGATCCGACGTTCAAGACCGAGTTCCAGGTCGCGTACGATGAGAAGAACCTCTACGTACTGGTGCGGATGTTCGATCCGCATCCTGACAGCATCATGCACGCGCTGTCCCGACGCGACCAGCGCGGCCCCTCGGATCAGATCAAGCTCCTCATCGACTCCTACGACGACAAACGGAGCGGCTTCGAGTTCGCCGTGAACCCGGACGGCGTCAAGCGTGATTTCGCGATGAGCAACGACGGCAACGAAGACGGCTCATGGAATGGCGTCTGGGATGTGGCCACCGCGGTGGACTCGCTCGGATGGGTTGCCGAGTTCCGGATTCCGCTGTCGCAGCTTCGTTATGCGCCGTCAGAAAGCCACACGTTCGGTTTCGGGATCTGGCGCGATATCGAGCGGTACCGGGAACGGAGTGCCTGGCCGCTCTGGTCGCCGACGCGCAATGGTATCTCCTCGCAGCTTGGCCGCCTGACGGGGCTGGACGGCATCAGCAGCGATCGCCGCCTCGAAGTGACGCCTTATGTCGTCACCAAGAACGTGCAGCGCACCACGCCCGCCTTGGGCTACGAGCGCGAGCAGCAACTTTCCCTCGGCGGCGACCTGAAACTCGGCATCACGCCGAACATCACGCTGGACGCGACCGTGAATCCCGATTTCGGCCAGGTGGAAGCCGATCCGGCCGTCGTGAACCTGACGGCGTTCGAGAGCTTCTTCTCGGAACGGCGACCGTTCTTCGTCGAGGGCACAGGACTGTACCGGTTCGAACTGAACTGCTACATCGTCGTGGACTGCAGCACGAACGAAGGTCTGTTCTATTCACGGCGCATCGGGCGGTCACCAGCGCTTCGTGGCCAGTATGGCGACGCCACGACCGCCACGGCGACGCCGATCGCGGCGGCAGCGAAATTGACCGGGCGGACTCGCAGCGGCCTGTCGTTCGGCCTCCTCGAAGCGCTGACTCCGGAGGTTACCGGCACCCAGGATCGCACCGTGGAGCCATTGACCAACTTCGTTGTGCTGCGGGCCCAGCAGGACCTGCGCGGCGGTGAGTCCGGCATCAGTGTCATTGCCACCGGCGTGAACCGGTCGCTCAATGCCCTCACCGAACCGTTCATGCACGACGGCGCCTACGCGACCGGCGCGACGTTCCGGCACCGGTTCAACAAGCAGCAGTATGAGCTGGCCGGCCAGTTCGCCGCATCGCGCGTCACCGGAACCCCGGCTGCCCTGCTCCGCACGCAACAGAGCGGCGTCCACTACTACCAGCAACCTGGCGACGATCTCGAGGTCGACTCGTCGGCAACGTCACTGACCGGTCACGCGGAACAGCTCAAGTTCGGAAAGTACGGCGGCGGCATCACGCGCTTCGAGACCAGTCTCGTTCATCAGTCGGCGGGTTTCGACGTGAACGATCTTGGCTTCCTGCGCCGCGCGGATCGCGTCGACTGGAGCACCTGGGCCGCACTCAGCTGGCGTACGGCGAAATGGATCTACCGCTGGGCGCAGATCAATGGGAACCACTGGGAAACGTGGAACACGTCGGGCACGCGGCTCGAGAACGCCTGGAACACGAACGGGCACATGGGTCTCAACAACAACTGGGACGTTCATCTTGGCGGAACGATCTCGGGCGTCACGCCGAGCTACTGCGACCGGTGCACGCGCGGCGGGCCGGTGCTGCGTTCTTCCCACGGTTTCTTCCCGTGGGGCGGCCTGAATACCGACAGCCGCAAGACGGTGTCGGGCGGCATGTGGGTGAACCTCTCCTTCAGCGACGAGGGGAACTCACGCGGAACATCGCTGAGTCCCTACATGAACTTCCGTCTTTCCACGAATCTCCAGGCGAACCTCGGCCTCGGCGTGGAGAAGGACAGGAACGACGCGCAATGGTACGGGAATTTCGATGACGACACCGGCGTCAGGCACTACAGTTTCGCGCATCTCGATCAGCGAACGGTATCGATGAGCCTGCGCCTGAACTACACCGCTTCGCCGGACCTGACGTTCGAGTTTTATGGAGCCCCATTCGTATCGACCGGAACGTATTCCAACTTCCGCGAAGTCAGCGCAACGCCGGGTGCGGACGAGTACCAGGATCGGTTCCAGCCGTACCCGCCGCCGCAGGGCTCGGAGACGGCGTTCAGGTTCACGCAGTTGCGCACCAATGCCGTCGTGCGCTGGGAGTATCGCCCGGGTTCCACGATGTTCCTGGTGTGGACGCACGGCCGTCAGGAATCAGACGACGGCAGCGTGCGGCAGTCGTGGTCGCGTGACTATCGTGACCTGTTCGCCCTGCATCCCGACAACACCTTCCTGATCAAGATCGCGCACTGGCTGAACCGATGAGATGTGAGATGGGAGATGGGAGATGGGAGATAAACTGCGCAATTCATGATCACGCCGGCTTCGTTTGCTATGCCATCCTGAATCAGCGTTCATCATGCAGTAGCAGGTGATCTCCCATCTCCCATCTCCCATCTCCACTATTCTCGCCTCAATGTCGCGTTAGGATCCACCCTCGTTGCCCGCCAGGCGGGGATGGCGCAGGCGAGCATCGCAGTCACGGCGAGCAGCAGGGGCGCGGCGGTGAAGGTGACGGGATCGGTGGGAGCCACTTCGAAGAGAAGGCCGCGCATCACGCCCGAGAGCGCGAACGCTCCGCCGACTCCGATCACCACGCCGATCGCCGCCAGCCGGGCGCCCTCACCAAGCACGAGGCGCATGACGCTGGTGGCGCGCGCGCCCACCGCAATCCTCACCGCGAACTCCCGCTGGCGTGCCTCCACCCCGTAGGCCACCAGTCCATACGTGCCGATGCTCCCCAGGAGCAGCGCAAGGACGCCGAACCCGAGGAGCAGGACTGCCGCGGCGCGCGCACCCAGCATTGAGTCATCAACCAGGGCGGCCATCGTGCGCTCGCGACTGAGTGGAGTGTCGCTCGCCAGGTCGAGCATCACGCTGCGGATCATCGCGATGGTGGCCGCGGGATCTCCCGTGGCTCGAACGGTGAGCGCGAACGGCACCTCAGGGGTCTGATCGTACGGCACATATACGGCCGGCAATTCTGCCTCCTTCAAGTCGTTGTTGCGCACGTCCGCGACGACGCCAACGACCGATATCCAGCCGGGCCAGGGATACCGTAACTGTCCGCCCAACGCTTCCCGGCCCGACCAGAAGCGACGAGCCGCGGTCTCGCTCACAATGGCAACCGGAGCGCCGTTGGAACGATCCGCGTCGTTGAAGGCACGACCCTGCCGTATCGGAATCCCCATCGCGCGGAAGAAGTCCGGCGTCACCTTGCGCAGTTCGAACAGCTCCAGCTTGTTGGGATCCGTGGTCCAGCCGTCGATCCACATTGCCATGCCGTGGTTCGTCTGGTCGAACGGCAACTGCGTGGTGACTGCCGCCGCGCTCACTCCGGGTGCCGAGGCAAGGCGCTCAACGGCCTGCCTGACGAGCGTGCGCTGTCGCTGGACGTCGGCGTAGCGCCAACGGGGTGGATTTACCTGGGCCGTAACGACCTGCTCTGAGGCGAAGCCGGGATCCACGTTCATGATTCTCGCCAGGCTTCGGACCAGCAGCCCCGCGCCAATGGCCAACATCACTCCGATCGCGATCTGTGCGCTCACCAGAACGGCGGCCAGTCTCCGATGGGGCGCGGTCACCCCTGACCGGGCACTGCCGACGGCCTGGAGGCCATTCGTTCGCGCCAGTCGGCGCGCGGGCGCAATCCCGGATAGCAGAGCCGTCACCGCCGTGGCCAGCACCGTGAACGCGACAACCCAGCCATCGAGTCGGACTTCACCGAGGCGTGGCGTCGTCGCCGGCAGAAGCGAAACGAGCACGGGGACCGCGATGACGGCGAGTATGAGGCCCGCCGTGCCGCCGAGTCCGGCCAACAGCAGGTGTTCAATGAAGAGCTGTCGTGAAAGCCGGGCCGGACCGGCGCCGATCGCCGCCCTGATCGACATTTCCCGCGAGCGAGTGGCTCCCCGAACAACCAACAGGTTCGCGACATTGGCGCACGCCATCGCGAGGACCAGGCCGACGGCGCCGAGAAGCACGAACAGGAGACGCTGGCTGTCCTGAACGAGCCGATCGCGAAGCTCGCTGATCTTCAGGCCATCCAGGTACTGCGGCATGGTCGGACGCCACACCGGATTGTCGCGCTGCAAATCCTCCCCAACGCGATACACGTCGTTCCGCGCCTGCTCCCGCGTCACTCCCTCCTTCAACCGCCCGATGATCTGGTGACCGTAGGCGCCCCATGAAGTGCCGACGGCCGCTGCGAGGCAACGCGGCGGCGACGCGCTGGTGCAGCGTGCGCCCGTCGGGTCGATCAACAACGGCAGCCACAGTCGGGTTTCGCTGCTGGGGAACGTGAACCCGGGCGGGGCAACACCAACGACCAGCCGGCTCACGCCATCCAGTTCGATCGGCTTTCCAACGATATCGGGATCGGACCCGAAGCGATCGCGCCAGAGCGCATGACTGATGACGACAACGCGGGCGGCTCCGGGACCGTCATCGCCTGCCATGAAGAATCGACCCCGCAACGCCCCGACGCGGAGCACATCGAAGAACCCGGCACTGACCTGTGCACTCGTCAGGCGCACGGGTTCCTCGGCACCGCTCAGGCTGACGCCGAAGTTCGGCATGTACGTCGCCACCGATTCGAGCGTCCGCGACCGGTCGCGGATGTAGGCGAATTCCGACAGCGAATGACCTCCGTCCCACACGCTCACCAGCGACCTGGTGTCCGGGAATGGCAGCGGCTGCAATAGAACGGCGTTGACGACCGAGAAGATCGCGCTGTTGGCCCCGATGCCGAGAGCCAGAGTTCCGACCGCGACCGTCGTGAAGACGGGCGAGCGGCGCAGGATGCGAAGGCCGAACCGCAGGTCGCCCGAAAGATCACGTGCGGGCCCGACGCCACGAGCGTCACGGCCTTCCTCGCGAAAGCGCTCAACCCCACCGAAGGCATGTCGCGCCCGGCGCCGCGCTTCATCCGGAGAAAGTCCTTCGCGCTCGGCGTCCGCCGCTTCCATGTCGAGATGGAACGCAATCTCGGAATCCATCTCACGGTCGAGGATCTTGCCACGCAGCACCGCGCGAAGGCGCCGCAGCAGGCGAGTCGGGGACATCATATCCCTGCTCCCTGCAGCACCAGGTTGACGGCGCCCGAATACGCGCGCCACGCGTTTGTCTCATACGCGAGCGCGCGCCGTCCGGCCGCCGAAAGCTGGTAGAACTTTGCCCGCCGTCCTTCATCCGAGATGCCCCACGACGCGCGGATCATGCCCCGCTCCTCGAGCCGGTAGAGTGCGGGATACAGTGAGCCCTGTCCCACGCGGAGCACGTCTCCCGACTGCTGCTGGATGCGCCTCGAGATCGCCCAGCCATGCAGCGCGCCCGCGTGCAGCGTGGTCAGGATGAGGAGATCGAGCGTGCCCTGCTGAAGTTCCGGAGCGGCCATGGTTGTCCCCTTGCCTTGACGGTCGACAACAATGTCGCCGGGCTTGTTGTCGACCGTCAAGGTATTGGGACGAATGGTGGCCGCTGCGTGATTGTGCGACCAGCCAGCGCTTCAAGCGCCTGGCGCCGTCTGCAGGGTCCTGCCGCGCAGCCAGCCAGGGAGTCAGCGCACGCCGTTGGGCAGCTGGAAACGCAGCGTGTCGACGACGTGGCTCCCGTCATGGCCTATGAGGCGTCCGCGACGCACGTCGTCATCGACATGGCACGCGGTGCAATAGTAGGCGATTGTCTCGACGCTGCCGGCGGAGTCTTCATGCGCAATCACGTGCGCATCCAGCAGGCTCACGGCCATGGAGCAACTCGGGCAGATGCCGTATCGCCACGCCAGGCGAAGGTCGGGCTTGTGCGTCGCGGCTTCGAAGCGGCGGCTCGTCGTCACGGTCACGTGACGCATTTGCCCGCCACTGGCGGTCCGCACATCCCGGAACTCGACGTGATTTCGAGAGCCGCAGTCGCAATCGACACGGCCTCGGAAATCCTCACGACGCGTCCGCGCCTGCATCAATTGCCCGCAGACTTCGCAGTGTCCGACGTCGCGAATACCTAACCGTTCCGCGGTCGCCGGGGTCACAATCCGGGGGGCGCGCCGCGTTTCCACGAGCTCCGGAACAGGTTCGGTCGACAGACGGGGAAGCCAACGGGGCCACTTCATTCGCTTCGCTCCTTGGGAGTCGGCGCGAGCTGCATGATTATAGCGGTTTGGCTCGCCGGGGTCAGTCGCGCTTCCACCTCCGGGGCGCGCGATAATCCTTCCAGCCACAATGGCGGGGCGACTGATGAAACCCGGTACTATTTTTCTCCTCTCTCCGCCACACTGTTCAGCTCACTACATGCAATTTCACGACCCACCGCGGTTTCCCACCGGTTTTCGCTGCGCCAGCCGCAACTGCGGGCTGAAGCCCGTCGACAAGGACCTGGCCCTCTTCGTCAGCGATCGCGACGCGGCGGCGGCAGCGCTCTTCACCCGCAATCAGTTCCCCGGGGCGCCGGTGATTCTGGGGCGTGAGACGATCAAGGGCGGGTCACTGCGGGCGATCGTCGTCAATAGCAAGGTGAGCAACGTGGCAACCGGGGCCTCAGGAATTTCGAATGCGCGCCGAATGGCTACCGCCGCGGCGTCGGAGTGCAGGACCGTCGCCGAAAGAGTGCTGGTAAGCTCAACCGGCGTCATCGGCGTGCAGCTGCCCATCGAAAAGGTCGAGGCAGGCCTTCGCGGAATGACTCAGGAACTGACCGATGATCCGCTGGTCGGCGCGCGGGGCATCATGACAACCGACACCCATCCAAAGGCACTCTCCACGTCCATTGGCGCGGCGACAATCACCTGGATCGCCAAGGGTTCGGGTATGATCGAGCCGAATATGGCGACCATGCTGGCCTACATCTTCACCGACGCCGAGTTCGACGCTGCAACGCTCGACCTCATGCTCCGGCGCGCGGCACACGTGTCGTTCAACATGTTGTCGGTCGACACGGATACCAGCACGTCCGACACATGCGCGCTGCTCGCAAACGGCATGGCGGGCCCGGTGCCCGAAGCCGAGTTCGAGAAGGTGCTGACCGCAGGCTGCATCCGCATGACGGAAGTCCTGGCACGGGACGGCGAGGGCGCGGAGCACTTGTTGCGCTGCACCGTGCGTGGCGCCGGCAATGAAGGGGAAGCTCGCCTCGTGGCCAAGTCACTGGTCAACTCTCCGCTGATCAAGACCATGGTGCATGGCGCCGACCCTAACGTCGGCCGGATCCTGATGGCGGTTGGCAAGTGCTTCGGCGCGACCATCCGCCCTGACCACACCGACGCGTGGGTGAACGGGCACGCCGTCGTGCGCGGCGGGGCGCGGGTGGACTTCGACGAAGCGACAGTGCGGAGCGCGCTGGCGACGCCCGTCGTGGACCTCGAGGTTTCGTTAGGTGCTGGCTCGGCGTCGGCGACCGCCTATGGCTGCGACCTCACCAAGGGATACGTCGAGGAGAACGCGGCATACTATTCCAGCTAGGAAACAGGAACTCAGTCCTTCCCTGTTTCCTGTTTCCTGTTTCCTGTTTCCTGTTCTCGATCCAATTCGGCCTGCATGGCCAGAAATCTCGGATACTCGTGGATCGGGTCGAACATCGGGTTGACGCGCGAGTAGACGAACCAGCCACGCCTCTCATCGATCGACTTCTGGATCCAATCCAGGGCCGAGTCCCAATGACCGAGGCCGAGGCTGAGCGTGCCGAAGGCGACGGGCGACACGTAACCCTTCCTCGCCGCCGCCTCGAGCTCAGTGCAGATCGCCTGGGCCTCGTCAATCTTGCCGCGCTGCGCCAGCACGTATCCCAGCGTGGCTGACGCATACGGTCCGGCGCCTGCCAGCGCCGCGGACTCACGCAGCACCCGTTCCGCCTCGTCCACCCTGCCCATGCGGAACAGCGACATGCCCAGCAACCGGTAGCTCTCTTCGGCGAGCGGATTCATCGCGATCGCGCGCTCGGTGTGGTACCGCGCCTGCTCGTAGCGCCGCGCGTAGGCGTAGACGCCGCCGAGCCCGCGCCGGATGCTCACCGAGGCGGGGTCGAGCTCCTGCGCCATGTGCGCCTCGACCAGCGCTTCCTCGATCTGTCCGCGGGCGATGAGCAGGAAGGCGAACCACTGGTGGGCCGTGGCATAGCCCGGCGCAAGTTCGATCGCGCGGCGGAACTCCCGCTCCGCGCCCGCCCAGTCCCAGTCATGGATGAACAGGCTCCAGGCGAGCGATGCATGCGCTTCGGCGAGCGATTCATCCAGTTCCAGCGCCTTCCGCGCATTCGCCTTGGCCAGCTCGAAGCCTTCCTGGACCGGCACGCTGCGATAGTCGACATGCAGCGCGTATGAATCGGCCAGGCCAACGTAGGCCGGGGCATAACGAGGGTCCTCGGCCGCGGCCTGCTGGAAGTACCGGATGCCGGCCGCCACGCCTTCCTTCGTGCGCTTGTTCCATTCGAACCGGCCCTTGAGGTACAACCCGTAGGCCTGGGCGTTACCGGCGTAGCGTTGCGGAAGCGGCTCGGAGAGGTCGGCGAACGTGGTGACCCGAAGCGCGTCGACGATCGTATGGGCGATTTCGTCCTGGAGCGCGAACACGTCCTCCAGCGTCCGGTCGAATCGCTGGGACCAGAGCAGCGACCCGTCGTCGGTCGAGGAGAGCTGGGCGGCAATGCGGAGGCGGTCACCAGAGCGGCGTACGGTCCCCTCGATCACCGCCGAGGCGCCTAACAACGCGCCAACGGCGCGGACATCCTGCACCTTGCCCTTGAGACCGAACACCGATGTGCGTGACGCCACCCGAAGCCCGCGCACCTTGGACAGCGCGTCGATCAACTCATCCGTGATGCCGTCGCTGAGATACTCGTTCTCCGGATCTGGACTGGCGTTGACGAACGGCAGCACGGCGATGGACCGTGTGCGCGCACCAACGCTGGTCGCAGGATAATCCTCCAGCGCGATGATGAATGGGCCGACGCCGGCGAACCGTTCGAGCGGGTCCTTCGCCAGCGCGCGAGTGAGCGCGCGCACAACCCCTTCCGGCACTTCCGGGCGCAGGACACGCGCGCTCCGTGGCACTTCGGCGACGTGGCGGGCGAGGATCGTCTGCGCCGGCCCGCCGGTGAATGGCGGCTGCCCCGTCAGCATCTCGTAAACGACGCACGCCAGGCTGTAGATGTCGCTCGCGCTGGTGAGGTCCACCTCTCCCGAGGCCTGCTCCGGACTCATGTACTCCGGCGTCCCCACCACGATGCCTTCATCGGTGCGAAAGTCGGTGCGCACGGATGACGCCCGCGCAATGCCGAAATCCGTCAGGACCGCGTGCCCGTCGGCAAAGAGAATGTTCTCCGGCTTGACGTCCCGGTGCACGATGCCGCTCCGGTGGGCGAAGTCGAGGCCCGCGCCCACTTCCTCCGCGATGCGCAGGGCGTCCCGCACCGGCAGCGGGCCCTCGGTGCGCAGTCGATTCCGCAGCGAGCCGCCCGACACGTACTGCGCCACGTAGTAGAGCGTCCCGTCCGCGGTGCCTGAATCGAGCAGCGGCACGATATGCGGGTGGGTCAGTCTGGCCGCAATGCCGATTTCCCTGAGAAATCGTTCGGAGCCGAGCGTCGCAACCAGTTCAGGGCGAAGCACCTTGACCGCGACGCGCCGGCCATGCCTCAAGTCATCGGCACCGTAGACGGTCGCCATACCGCCGCGACCGATTTCGACGTCGATGGCGTACCGACCGGCGAGTGCTTCGCGCAGCGCTGCAGGGATTTCGCCCATACAGGGACGATACCCGGTCCCCGCGCCGGGTGTCAGCGGGTGGTTACTCGATACGGAGGGTCTCGATGGGATCCACACGGGCGGCGCGCCTTGCCGGGGGCAGCGTGGCGGCGACCGCCGCACCCGTGAGCAGGAGAGCGACGGCCAGAAGGGTCATTGGATCGGATGGTGCGACCCCATAGAGCATGCCGGACATCGTCCGGGTTGCCGCGACGGCGCCCAGAATCCCGATCGAGGTCCCCAGCACGGCAAGCACCAGTCCCTTTCGAACGACCAGCATCTGGATGCCGGCCAACGGCGCGCCAAGCGCGACCCTGATCCCGAGTTCTCTCCTCCGTCCGCGGGCGAGCTGCGCCATCACGCCGTATACGCCGACGAGGGAGAGCAGAAGTCCCGCGCCGGCGAACGTGATCACGAGCGTCATCACGAACCGGCGGCGGGCGAGGGCGGCGTCACGAATCTCGCTCATGGTCCTCACTCGATTGACCGCCACGCCCGCATTCGCGGAGGTGATGGTCGCACGCACCGCGGGAATAATCGAAGCGGGATCGACAGTCGTCCGAACGAGGATCGTGCGACTCCCGTTGTCGTCCTGCTTCACCGGCGCGAAGAACTCGGGACGGGCCTCCAGTTCGAGTCCCTCCTGTCGTTCGCTTCCCACGACGCCGACGATCGTGCGCCAGAACGACGTCGAGTCCGGATAGCGGTCGAAGGCGACGCGTTTGCCGAGCGGGTCTTCGTTCGCGAAGTACTTCCGCGCCAGCGCTTCATTGATGACGACAACCGGCGGCGAGCCCGGTCCATCCGCGTCCGTAAACGAGCGCCCGGCAAGGAGGGGCACTCGCAGGATGTCATGGTACCGCGGCGAGATCTCGCGATGCAGCACGTCGATGCCGAAGGCTTCGCGTGCTCTTCCCGCGACGGCAAAGTCGCTCGACCAGGACGTCAGCGTCATGGGCAGGCGGGACACTGTCGCCGCACCGACAGCGCCCGGCAGCGCGCCCAGTCGTTCGAGGATCTCGTCGAAGAAGGCCTCGCTCTTCTCCTGGGTGTCAAACCGACCCGGCGGCAGGTTGACAGAAACGGAAAGCACGCCGTCAGGGTCCAGCCCGGGATCAACAGCCTGTACTCGCCACCAGCTCCGAACGAGCAGTCCTGCCCCCGCCATCAGCATCACGGCGATGGCCAGTTCGGCAACAGCCAGCCCGTGACTCCAGCGACGGAGTCGAGAGCGGCTCGCCCCTCGCCCGCCTTCCTTCAGCACATCCGCGGGAACGCGGTGCCTGGCCCAGGCCGCGGGACCGATTCCGAACAGCAGCCCACTCCCCACGGTGATGCCGAGCGCGAACAGCAGCACTCCCATGTTGATCCCGATGTCGCCCACGGGAAGCATCCGCTCCGGCTGCATGGCCGCCAGCACCCGCGTGCCAGCCCATCCGAGTGCCACGCCGGCGGCCCCGCCTAACGTAGAGATCACCAGGCTTTCCGTGAGCGCCTGACGCACCAACCGTCCACGGCCGGCGCCCAGGGCCAGCCGGACCACGGATTCGCGTTCCCGGTCGGCGGCGCGAACGAGCAGCAGGTTGCCGACGTTAGCGCAGGCGATGAGCAGCAGCAGGGCGACCGCAGCCTGCAGGGCGAACAGCGGCTGCCGGACGTCGCCCATCAGGAAGCGATGCAGCGGAGTCAAACCGGCGCCCATGTTCGTGTTGGTCGCCGGATAATCCTTCTGCAGTCTTGCGACTGTCAGCTGCAGGGCGGCATCGGCCTGCTCGAGCGTAACGCCGGGGCGAAGGCGGCCAATGACGTCCAGCCAGTGCGCGCGGCGAAACGAAACCTGTCCGAGCTGCGCCCTCGCGAACGCGGTCGGGCGCCATACGTCGGGGTCCCATCCGGGGAGCGCGAACGAAGCCGGTACGACGCCGACAACGCGAACGGGGAATCCTCCCAGGTCGATCGTCTGATCGATGATCGACGGGTCGCTCCCGAATCGCGTTCGCCACAACCGGTGGCTGATCATGGCCCGCCGCTCCCCCACGTCCCAGGTCTCGTCGTCGGTAAAAGTGCGACCGGCCGCAGCAGGGACGCCCAGCACCGAGAAGAAGTTTCCGGTGACCGTCATGGAGGACAACAGCTGCGCTTCGCCCTGATGGTTCAGTACCGTCGTCGACCCGAACGAGGGATACGCGGCAATGTCGTCGAACGCGTCCACCTGCTCGCGCCAGTCGAAGTAGTTGGCGGGCGCCGCGTCAGCCTGATACCAGCCCCGCTCCGGGTTCCGCTCCCAGAGCATAACGAGTCGATCACCGTCCCTGAACGGGAGCGGCCGGAGCACCACCGCGTGCAGCGTGGAGAAGATGGCGGTGTTGGCACCCACGCCGAGCGCGATGGTGAGGATGGCTGCGGCGGTCAGCGCCGGGTTCTGGCGAAGCGTTCTGAAGGCATAGCGCGCGTCGGCGATCGCATCCTCGATCCAGCGGCCGCCTCGAACGTCCCGATGTGCCTCGAGGGCCGCATCCCGTCCGCCGAAAACGGCGAACGCCTGCCGGCGCGCTTCGTCCGGCGGCATCCCCAAGCTGACGTTCTTCTCGATTTCCATCTCGAGGTGGACCCGAATCTCCTCGTCCAACTCCCGATCGGCCGCACCGCGACGGAACACGGCGCGCAGCTGCTTGATCACGCCACGGAGGCGATCCATGGTCACGACTCCAGGATCAGGTCGACCGCGCCAACGTACCGCCGCCAGTTCGCGGTTTCGGTTCCCAGCGCGCGCCTGCCTGACGCGGTGAGCCGGTAGTACTTGGCGCGGCGGTTGAACTCCGACGTGCGCCAGTCACTGGTGATCCACCCTTTCTGCTCGAGACGCTGCAGCGCCGGGTAGAGCGATCCCTGGTTGACCTCGAGGACGCCCTTGGAGAACTGCTGGATGCGCTGGCCGATCCCCCAGCCATGCATGTCCGTCAGGTCGAGCGTCTTGAGGATGAGGAGGTCGAGCGTGCCGCGAAGGACGTCTGGACTGGGTGCGTTCGGCATGGCGTAATGTCGGAATCCGACAGGAATGTGCGGCCGCTCCTGTCGGAAGTCAACAGAAGCGCTGACGGCGTCGGGTCAGCCCCTGGAATCCGCTTCGCGCCGCTTGAGACGATCGAATTCCTGCTCGACCGACTCCGGCATGCCGAGTTGGTCGGCGATGCCGGCGATCTCCTCGGCGTCTTTCCATTCGAGTTCGAGGAGCGCGAGTTCGCCTTCGAGCGCGCGCCGTTCGTTCTCCTCATTGACCGCCATCTCGACGGCGAGCCGCGTTTCCAGCGACAACGTCGAGATGCCGGCGAGCGGAGTTTTCCTGCTCCGTTTCTTCCACGCGAGGGGCTTGTCGAAGCCGTACCAGGTGGATTCAGTACGCGGCATGTTTTCCGCGACCGAGTGCAGGAAGCGTTCCGGATCCCCGTGGGACTCTATGCTGTTCACGGCAGTTTGCACCTTCGCTCGGGAAGCACCGCCCGCGTTGACCTTGGGCATGATCAGCGCGGTCGCGCGACGGGCGTGATCGCCATCGAGCAGCACGTGCCCATCCTTGTGGTAGAGGTCCAGCGACCAGCCACCAGCGTCGGAGTTGGACACGATCAGTCGAGTCTTGTGAGCGTGCTCGCCGCGCACCGTCAGCCGCTGACCGTTCGGCGCCGTTATGACCGCGAGCCGGCGCTTGTTTCTGACGACCTGGTAGATGCCGTTGAATCCCTGGTATAATCCCCAACCGCCGCCGGAGAGAATGCCCGCTGTTGCGCCAGCGATCAGCACGCCCCCGCCGACTGCTGCGGCGCCAACGCCGATCAGTATTGCGCGCGTTCTTCGCCTCCCGAACTGGTCACCATACCGCCAGGCGGCAAACTCGGGACGCTGTGGTTCGCCGATCCGTACCAGCTCCAGTCCCTCGGAAAGCTTGGCGAGACCGATGTTGTCCGTGGAGACGCGCTTGCGCGCATCGTGGAAGAGACGTTCGCAGGTCTCGATCGCCTCCCAGCGCTCCTCGAGCGGCGTGAGGTTCCACTTCTCGCATTTGCGGCAGACGACCCACAACCGGCCCTTGGACTGGTCGAACGCCAGCCGCCGACCGACAGGAAACGTCTCGACGACCTCGTTCGCACCGAGGGCGTTATTGCAGTAGAGGCACGTGGAATACATCGGGCAGCGGGCAGCGGGCAGAGGGCGAAGCGGCTCGAGGGGACAAAGCCACGCGACCTCGACCCTCTAGCTGGACTCCTCCCGCACCCTGATTGTTGTGCGCTGCCGCGCGGAACGTAAGGGGCGCTGATCGCCAGTCACGACGAGTCTCCACGGGGCTTCATCAGGCGGCAGCGGCCTGCCGTTCATGCGGTCGGCGAGGAGAACGCGACGACCGCCTAACGTTGGATCGAGGTCAGCGAGGGCAAGGACAACGCGGTATCCGTCAGCCGCCTCGACGACGAGCCTCGTGGCCAACGCTGGCCCGCGGAGGGAATCCATCTGAACGCCCACTTCACGCAGGACGCCGGCGAGCGACACGCCTTCGTACAACGCCGTTGCCTGACCGTGGAAGACCATGCGCACGGAGTCACGCGGAAGTTTCTGCAGGCTGGTGGCGGGCACGGAGCGAGCGGTGCCTTCGACTACAACGGTGAGCGGCGCCGGTGCCTGCGCCGAGACGGCGCCCGTTGACCCTGAAAGTGCTATGAGGAATGTACTTGTCAGAAGTCGCAATCTCTCCACACCCGTTTTGAGTCTGAAACAGCTTAACCACAGGACACGGGGGACACAGAGGTTCAGCAACATCCAGTGTGGACCCCTCCGTGACCTCTGTGACCTTATAGATGCTCTGTGGTTATGGTTTTCCGAATCCGGGACGCCAAAAGGCTGTATCCACTGGATTCGGCTTGCTCCAGCCAAGTCTCGCCGGAGTGCCGACAGCGACGTTATGATCTGGCGCGTAATCCGAGAACCCAGGATGGCGTCCGGCCCATCGCATCCACGGCGCCTTCCATCCCTCCCCCAGCTCTCGTCCGGAGGCCCAGTGGTCAGGCATTTGCGTCATCTCGTCGGCGCGTCAGTGGTCATGGCGGTGGCACCCCAGTCACTGCTCGCGCAAAACCAGGCCATGCCAGTGGCCGAGCAGTTCAAGTCGCTCCATTTCCGGTCCATCGGGCCGGCCACGATGTCGGGCCGTATTGCCGACCTGGCGGTGTACGAAGCCAACCCAGCCGTCTACTACGTCGGCACGGCGCACGGTGGCGTGTGGAAGACCACTAACAACGGCGCCACGTACATTCCCCAGTTCCAGGACCAGGGGCTGATCTCGATCGGCGACGTCACGATCTCCCAGACGAATCCGGACCTGGTCTGGGTCGGCGCTGGCGAATCGAATAACCGACAGAGCACGTCGTGGGGCGGCGGCGTTTACATGTCGACCAACGGCGGCACGACGTTCCAGTTCATGGGACTCGGCGATTCGAAGCACATCAACCGGATCGTCATCGACCCGAACAACAGCGACGTGGTGCTGGTCGCGGCGACCGGCCCGCTCTTCGGACCCGGCGGGGAGCGCGGCATCTACAAGACGACCGACGGCGGCCGCACATGGAAGCAGGTGCTTCGCGTCGATGAGTGGACCGGCGCGAACGACCTGGTAATGTCGGCCACCAATCCGCGCGTGATGTTCGCCTCGACGTACCAGCGCGTTCGCAACGCCTGCTGCATGAACGGCGGTGGACCCGGCAGCGGCATCTGGAAGTCGACGGACGGCGGCGACACGTGGACGCGGCTCTCCGGCAATGGACTACCGGCCGGGCCGCTCGGCCGAATCGCGCTCGACGTTTTCCGGCGGAGCGGCAACTTCGTCTACGCCCTCATCGAAGGACCGCAGCAGGGACGAGGTGGTGGAGGGGGCGGCGGCGCCGCGGGGGCGGCGGGACGCGCCGGCGGAGCACCGGCGGCAGCTCCGACGACAGGTCTGTGGCGTTCGGAAGACGGCGGCACGTCCTGGCGTTTCCTGAACCCCGGGAACCCGCGCCCGATGTACTTCAGCCAGGTGCGCATCGACCCGAACAGCCCCGACCGCGTTTACCTCGGCGGCGTCGGCATGTGGATGACCGTAGACGGCGGGCGCACATTCGAGCAGGACGCCGCCTTCGTGACGCACGATGACGTGCACGCGATCTGGATCAACCCGAACAACTCCGATCACATCCTGATCGGCAATGACGGTGGCGTGGCAGTGACGTACGACATGAGCAAGACCTGGACGTTCATCCCGAACCTCCCTGTCGGCCTCTTCTACCATGTCGGTTACGACATGGAGTATCCGTACAACGTCTGCGGCGGCATGCAGGACAACTACAACTGGTGCGGACCCAGCGCGTCGCGGCATAGCCGCGGCATCTTCAACTACGATTGGTTCAACATCCAGGGCGGCGACGGTTTCGTGTCGATCCCTGACGTGCGTGACTCGCGAATCGTCTACACCGAGTCGCAGGGCGGTAACATGATCCGCCGCGACAAGATTACCGGCGAATCGAAGCAGATACGTCCGACGGCGCAGAACGTCACCAACCACACGGCGGGGGACCAGTACCGGTTCTTCTGGGACTCGCCGATGGTCCACTCGACGGAGACGGGCGCGCTGCTCGTCGCGGCCAACAGGCTGTTCAAGTCAACCGATCGCGGTGACTCGTGGATGGTAGTCAGCCCGGACCTCACGGCGAGGATCAGCCGCGACACGATCGTCACGATGGGCGTGAAGGGGAGCGACATCAACATCGCGACGAATGACGGCATTTCCACGTACGGAACGCTGGTCACGATCGCCGAGTCGCCGGCGCAGGTGGGCGTCTACTACACGGGAGCCGATGACGGAACGCTCAGCGTTTCGCGCAACGGTGGCCAGACGTGGCAGAACATCACCGCGAACCTCGCCGGCGGCCCGAAAGGCGGGTTCGTCTCGGACGTGGTGCCCTCGAAATACGCGGCAGGAACGGTATACGTATCGGTCGACAACCACCTCCTGAACGACTACGCGCCGTACATCTGGGTGAGCACGGACTTCGGCGCCACGTTCAAGTCCATCGCCGGCAACCTGCGCGGCGAGAACGTGCGTACGATCACGGAGGACCAGAAGAATCCCAACGTGCTCTACATCGGGACCGAGACAGGCATCTTTGTCTCGCTCGACAAGGGCACGAGCTGGCAGCGGCTCAAGGGCCAGAACTTCCCGACGGTCCGCGTCGACGAGATCACGCTGCATCCGCGTGACAACGCGATGCTGATCGCGACGCACGGGCGGGCGATCTGGATCCTCGATCATCTCGAGCCGATCCAGGAGTATACTGCCTCACTCGCAGCGTCCAGCGATGCACGTCTCTTTACCGTTCCGACGGCGTTGCAGTGGAAGTCGAAGGACGACCGGAACGACGAATTCTGGGGTCACCAGTACTTCACGGGCGAGAACCCGCCGACGGACGCGATGATCCAGTTCAACCTCAAGCGCACGGTGCCAGACCTGAAGGTGCGCATTTCTGATGGCGGACGGACGGTGCGTACGCTCGACGTGCCGGCAGCAGGCAACGTGGCCGGCATCCAGACAATCTGTTGGGATCAACGTGTCGAGCCGTTGCCGACGCCGGGTGGACCACCCGCGGGCGGCGCTGGTGGTGCCGGCGGACGTGGTGGCGGACGCGGAGGCCTGGCCGTTCCAGGCGTCCCTCAGCCAATGCCCTCGGTCGGATACATGGCTGCCAGCCCGTGTGGTGACAGTGACCAGGGAGGCCGTGGGGGTGGCTTCGGCGGATTCGGCGGCGGGAACGCCGGTCCGCACGTGGCTCCGGGTTCATATACGGTGGCCCTCGTAGCCGGCGGCCGGACGCTCGATTCCAAGCCGATGCGGATCATCATGGATCCTGAGGCGCGCCTGGCTGGCGCCGAGCGCTCGCGCTGGAACGCGATCACGATGGAGCTGCACGATGCGCAGCGGCGCGGCAACGAGGTGCAGGCATCGCTGAACACGCTGCATCCCCAGATGACCGACATCGCGGGCAAGATCGGCGGCATGGCCAATGTGCCGGCGGCGGTGAAGGCGCAGTTCGAGTCGCTGAATCGCGACTACGAAGCGGTCCGCGTGAAGTTTGGCGTTCCGTCAGGGGCCGCGGCGCCGGCTGGCCGAGGCGGTGGTGGTGGTGGTCGGGGCGGCGGAGCGGCCGACAACACGCTGGGTCGCGTGGGTGCGACGAAGAACGCGATCATGTCGATCTGGGAACCGCCCAGTGGCGCGGTCGGTCGTCAGGCAGCGGCGGCACGTACGGCCCTCACGGCGGCCATCGTCGAAGCCAACGTGCTGCTGGCACGAGCCCGCGCGGTCAGTGCCGCGCTCAAGGCGTACAACGTGACGTTGAACGTTCCGTAACTCAAGGTACAGACTTCAGGCTTCAGTGAATGACGGAAGGCCCGAGCGTTTTGCTCGGGCCTTGTCATTCTCTCCGCTTCTTCTGAGGTCTGAAGCCCAAGCCTGCACCCCGCCATTTTCTGGCCCGCGCGCTTCCTCGCCTTTATTATGGCGTCCGCGAGCACCACGCAGGACGTCGTCCGGTCCCACCGGAGGGGTGTCGCATTTGCGCATGCGCAGATGGCTCATCGACTCGATCACGGCCTTCGCCATCGCGATCCCCACGGTCAGCGCAGGCCAGACCGGCGCGATCAGCGGCAGCGTAGCGCAGGCCGCGAGCGGCGCCCCGCTGGCAGGTGCAGCCGTCGTACTCGCCGGCACCGGCCGCGGCGCGCTGGTCGACACTCTCGGTCGATTCACGATCACCGACCTTCGCGCGCAGAGCCATCGCGTCGAGGTGCGCCGGCAGGGGTATGAGCCTCAGTCGCGACTCGTGGTGGTTCGCGCGGGGGAAACGACGTTCGTCTCGTTCGCACTGGCACTTTCGACTCAGGTGCTGGGCGCGGTGCGCACCGAGGCGACGGCAGCGGACCGCGAGCTGTTCCTGACGCGTCCTTCGTTAGGCACGACGTCGCTGAACAGTCGCTCCGTTACCGCCGTTCCGCGGCTGGGTGAGGCGGACATCATACGGGTGATCCAGTTGCTGCCAGGGGTCGGAGCGCGCAACGACTTCTCGACCGGATTCAACGTGCATGGCGGCGAGGCGGACCAGAACCTGATCCTGATCGACGGCTACCCGATCTACAATCCGTTTCACCTGGGCGGGCTGTTCAGCACGTTCATGGACGCGACCGTTCGCGACGTGACGCTGATGACAGGCGCGTTCCCCGCTCGATACGGTGGAAGGTTGTCGAGCGTGCTGGACGTTCGCTCGGCAGCCGAAGGCCGGCCCGGACTGCACGGCAGCGCCGAGCTCTCGCTGCTCGGATCGACCGCCATGCTGTCCGCTCCGATTTCCGACAGGGGATCCTGGCTGGTGGCGGCTCGGCGAACCTACGCGGACCAGGTCGTCGGCGCCTTCAGCGACGAGGTGCTCCCGTACCATTTCTACGACCTCCATGGGCATGCCGCGTACCGACTGCCGGGCGATTGGTGGATCGCCCTCACCGGCTACGGCGGCAACGATGTGCTCGATGCGGACCTGTCCGAAGTCGATGACGACTCGGTCGCAGCGACGGCCGCCGAGGGGAACCTGTTCTTCCGATGGGGGAACTCCGTGGTCGGCGCCACGCTTTCGAAGACCATCACCGGTGGACCGGGCGCAGACAGCGTAGTACTCGTGCAACGTGCCTCCGGCTCGGCGTTCACGACGGACGTGGATGTCGGAGAGGGGTCCGCGAGTGTCCGTCACACCGTCGTCGACAGGCGGCTGGGGGGCGACCTCACGGTGCACACGGCAGCGCACGAGTTCGCGACGGGTTACGAGCTGTCGGCGTATCGCCTGGCGACAGAAGACGGATCGCCGCAGGCGGGGATCCGGGGAACCTACCGGCGACAGCGAGCGAGCGCATTCGCGTTGTTCGCCGATGACCTGTGGCGGCCCTCCCCGGGCTCGCGATGGCTCGTGGAGGGTGGCGCGCGACTCGAAGGCCTCTCTTCGCGTGACGGACTGTCGCTGGCGCCCCGGCTGTCGGTGAAGCGTTTCCTGCGCGACGACTTTTCCGTGTCAATCGCCGCGGGACGGTTCACGCAATGGACCCATACCCTGAGCCGGGAAGATCAGCCGATCCGCTTCTTCGACGTCTACGCTCTGGCCGACTCCGCCACACCCGTCGCCACCGCGTGGCACTTCATGGCGGGCGTCGAGCGCTGGATGGGCTCCACCCGCCAGTTGCGCATCGACGCCTTCATGAAGCGGTATGACGGGATTCAGGAGTTCTGGCTCGGCGAGAATCCCTTTGTGAACGGTGACGAGTTCACCCCAACGACCGGCGCCTCCTATGGCATCGACGTCCTGTTCCGGCAGTACGAATCTCCGGATCGCCGCCTGAGCGGCTGGATCACCTACAACTACGCGGTAGCCAGTCGGAAGCAGGACGGTGAGCGGTTCGCGCCGGCGCACGACCGGAGGCACAACCTGAACCTGGTCTCGACCCTGAGGCTCGGCAGATACGTCATCGGCGCCAGGCTGGGGATCGCCAGCGGCACGCCGTACACGGAGATCATCTCTCAGTACGTGCGCCGACGGTACGATCCGATCAACAATCGATGGGAGAATCCCGGGCGTCCGCCTAACGACGTCGACTACATCGGCGGCACGCGCAACGGCGCACGCTACCCCCTGACGCAGCGACTCGACCTGAGTGCCTCACGCGAGTATCGTCACGGACGCGCGACGGTCCGTCCGTACGTCAGCATCGTGAACGCCTACAACGCGCACAACGTCCTGGTCTACCAACTCGACTACGGCCTGGTGCCGCCGGTCCGCCGCACGCTCTCCCAGTTCCCGTTCCTTCCGTCCGCAGGAGTCAGCGTTGCGTTCTGAAGCGGCCGTGCGGTGGCTGGTGCTTGCGGGCGTCGTGCCGGGACTCCTGGCCTGCGAATTGGGCGAGACATTCGTGCCACCCGGGCAATCGTTTCTCCTCGTGCACGCAGTGCTCCACCCCGTCGCATTTCCCGTGACAGGCCTGCCGTTCCTGCTGGAGCGAACGTGGGATGGCGTCAGGTATGTCTGGCAAACAGGACCGCCGTACAGTTTCGGTGAGCCGATCGTCACCGGCGGTGGTTCGCCGGAGATCAGGGCCACGGTCGAGGTCACGACGCCGTCAGGAGAAGTCCTGCGCGCCGCGGAACCGAACGCGACCAATCCGGAAAGTTGCTGCGCCGGCATGTACTTCGTTCCCATCGCCGGGTCGGCGCTGGTGGCCGGCGGCACGTACGAGCTGCGCATCCAGACCTCGTCCGGTGAGGTGCTCACAGCGCGTGCGACGATGCCGGCGATGCCCACGGTGATGGTGCAGCCTGCCGGGGTGTTCGATCGCAGCCGCGATACGCTGCGGATCTCCTGGGCGCCGGTGGCACACGCGGCGGCCTACGAGCTCGTGATTTCGAATCCCTATCGCGATGTCACGGCCTTCACCGAATCTTCAACGGTTCACCTGACGGGCGCACTTCGAAACACCGGCGCCGAGGGGTTTCCGAACGCGTTTCTCCCCGGCTTTGAGCAGCGGGTGAGCGTGTACGCGGTCGACTCCAATTATTACGACTACTACCGCTCGTCGAACGGCGGCACGGGGCGGGGCCTGGTCAATCGCATCACCGGCGGACTCGGTGTGTTTGGCGCAAAGGCGCCGGTCCTGCATCGAGTCGTGCAGGTTGTCGCACCATTCACCCGGCCGGTCGAAGGAACCTATCGCTACTTCGGCACGGTCGAAGACTCCATCAGGACCTTGATCACGGGCCTGACCTTGTACATCGAGTCACCGGCCGCGAAAACGGGGGTGACCGAAGCCCTGTCGGGGGCGTATCGGGCACGTCCCCGCGCGCTGGCGCCGCTCTTCTTCGACACAGCCGGTGCATTCCTCGGGCGCAAATGGGGCGATAGCCTCGAGTTGGCGTTCCTGAGCCAGCACCGGATCACCGACACCATGGAAGTGTTCAAGGCCCGCGTCATCGGTGACACTATCGTGGGAAGATACCGGCAGCGGCTGGGGACCTGGCGGTTCCTGAAAAACTGAGGGTCGAGGTCGAGCCTCGACCCTGCGTCAGGGACTCGACGTCGAGGTCACAGTCGCCCGCTCCTCGAGGGTCTTCAGCACATCGCGCCAGCGGAAGTCGCCCTTCCCCAGGATCCACTTGTCCATCCAGGACTTCTCAGCCACCGACTTGAGCAGCCGGTTGCGGGGATCGGGGATGCCGTGCGTGTTGCCCGGATAGACGAAGAACTCCGTCGGCACGCCCAGTTTCTTGAGCGCCATGTGCAGCTCCTCGCTCTGCGGACGCGGCACTCGCGGGTCGCCCTCGACCACGTGGATCATCGTCGGCGTTTTGGCGTTCTTGATGTACCGGATCGGCGACTGTTTCCAGTACGGCTCGAAATCCTCGTAGGGCAGCTTCCCGCCCAGGTACTCCTGCCGGTTCCGCTGCACGTCGCTCTGCGCGAACATCGAGATCCAGTTGGTGGTGCCGGCGCCGCTCGAGATGGCCTTGAACCGGTCGGTGCTCACCAGGATCCAGTTGGACCAGTGACCGCCGGCGCTCCAGCCAAGCGCGCCCATCTTCGTGCCGTCGACGATGCCCTGCGCGATGAGGTAGTCGACGCCGGTCATGATGTCTTCATAGCCCTTCTTGAAGTAGTCGCCGACGATGTCCGTGCGGTGCTGCTCGCCATAATTCGTCGAGCCACGGTAGTTAGGCAGCAGGACGGCATAACCGTCGCCGGCGTAGATCTGCGAGCCGTAGCCGCCGTTGAACCCGAGGACATCGGCACCGGCCGGACCGCCGTGAATTGCAACGATCAGCGGATACCGCTGCCCGGCGCGATAGCCGGCCGGCTTCACCAGCACGCCGCCGACCATCTTGCCGTCCTTCGATTTCCACACGACCTCTTCGGCGTCGCCTAACGCGAAGCCGGCGACCTGCGGATTGGCATCCGTCAGGCGGGTCCACCGGGAACGGCCGGCCACATCGGCGAGGCCCGAGACCGTGTAGTGCGACGTGGGCGTCTTCGGATCGGCGTACGTAATGAGCAGGCGGCGCGACACGTCGTCGCGGCTGACGTTCAGCGACGCCTTTTCGTCCGTGATCTGGGTGACCTTGCCCGAGGCCACGTCGATCGACATCAGCTGGTTGGTAGCGCGCACGCCGGCGCCGAAGTAGATCGTCCGCGAGTCGTCGGACCAGAAGCCGATAGACACGCCGCCGTCATACCCGTCGCCTATCTCGCGCCAGGCACTGCCCGTGTCTTCGATCCCGCGAACGAACACGCGCGAGTCGCGGAAATACTTGAAGTCGTTGGCGGCGCTGAAGGCCATGGTCTTTCCGTCGGGCGCGAAGGACAGGTTCGCCTCACCAATTTCCAGATTGTTCGTCAGGCGCTGCACCTGCCCGCTGCCGAGGTTCACCAGCCACAGATCGCCATTGATCCCCTCCTCGGTGATGTTCCGCGCGTAGCGGTCGTTGCGGATCGCGCGTACGCCGGCCCAGCGGCCGTCGTCCGAGAGCGTAAAGCTCGACACGCTGATGGACGCGTCGTTCGTCAGGCGCTTCTCCTGCTTCGCGGCGATGTCGATCATCCAGAGCGAGTTCGGCGGCATCGGCTGGTTGCGAAGGGTCGCCGTGAACTTCATCTCACGCCGTTCCTTGTCGTCCTTGTCGACCGAATCGGGGGCGAGGAAGAACGCCCGAGCGCCGTCGTGCGAGAGTTGCCAGTTCCCGACCGGCGTGGCGTGTTTCGAGAGCTGCACCGCGGGCACGGAATCGATTCCGGCCGCGGGAAGAATCCAGAGCTGCCGGTCCTCGGCTCGCCCCGCGGCAAAGACCAGCGACTTGCCATCCCGCGTGAACCCGAACTGAAATACGCCATCCTTCGCGTCGGTGATCTTGCGAGACTCACCGCCATCGGGCCGCATCATGTAGAGCTGATTCTGGCTGGCCGCGCTGGCCGGTGCGTCCCGATTCGACGAAAACACGAAGAACGAGCCATCGGCCGACCAGGCCGGATTCCCTTCACTCTTGTCCTTCGTGTACGTGAGCTGTCGGGCAGATGACACACCGTGCTCCGCCGAGACCAGCCAGATATCGGTCGTGCTGCGCGCCTCCTTCCAGTCGGGGACCGACAGGGTGTAGAGGACCCACCGGCCATCGGGACTGACCGTGAGCGACCCGGCGCTCCGCATGAGCTGTACGTCGAGAAAGTTCATGGGGCGCTTGTCGGGCTGCTGCGCGCCCACGGCGGCGGTGATGATCGCAAGCGCTGCCAGGTGAATGAGCGCTGACGGACGGACTGACATGGAACCTCCTCGCTTGGCGTGCTCGCAATGGGAACGCGACGCAACTATGGCGCGCTCCTGTCGGGATGACAAGAACAGCGGTGGCTCAGGTCGCGGCGGGCGCGAGCTGGGACTTCGCCAGAACGCCCCCGGCACGGCGCGCCGCCTCGCGGAGCCGGTCCGGTGAAGTGATGAACGACACGCGGAAGAACCCTTCGCCTCCGGCACCAAAGGCGGAGCCTGGCAGCACGATCACTCCCTCTTCATCCATGAGCCGATCCGCAAATGCGGCGCTCGGCACACCTTCTGGCAACGGAATCCAGAGGTACATCGTCGCTCGCGGCGACTCGCAGGCAAAGCCGGCCTCCCGGAACGCCGCGACCGCCGCATCGCGCCTCTCCCGGAACACCGCCAGGTTGCCCGGTAGGAACGACTCCCAGCTCTCGATTGCGGCGACGCCAGCATACTGGATGCCCATGAAGGCGCCGGTGTCCACGAAGGACTTCACGCGACTGAGCACGGAGCAGATCTCGCGACTCCCGGCCGCCCAACCACAACGCCAGCCGGTCATGTTGTACGTCTTGCTCAGCGAGTGGAATTCAATGGCTACGTCGCGCGCCCCATCGACCTCGAATATCGACGGAGGCACGTACCCGTCGAACGCCATCTCGGAGTAGGCGTTGTCGTACACCAGCAGGATGTCGCGCGCCCGACAGCGGCGAACGACGTCCTCCAGGTACTTTCGGGGCGCAATGGCCGCGGTCGGATTGTTCGGATAGTTGAGGAAGAGGATCCGCGTGCGATCCATGACGTCCCGCGGGATGTCGTCGAGATCCACGAGGAAGTTCGTCCGGGGGCGGAGCGCGTACGCATGGACCTGCGCGTCGGACAGCAACGTGCCCCCGGCGTACGCCATGTATCCCGGCTCGGGGACGATGGCCACGTCACCTGGTTGCAGGAACCCGAAGGCCAGATGCGCGATGCCTTCCTTTGAACCAATCAGCGGGACGATTTCCGTCAGCGGATCGAAGTGCTGCGCGAAGCGGCGTTCCATCCAGCGACTGATCGCCTCACGATACGGCACGTACCCAAGGCCGAAGCCATACCGTCCCAGCGCGGGATCACGCGCGGCTTTGGCGAGCGCTTCCACCGCCGCCGCGGGCGGAGCCAGGTCGGCGTCGCCGGCGCCGAGATCTATGACGTCGACGCCGCGGGCGATGAGATCCCGTTTCCGCTGCGGGATGTGCGCCAGTGGATAGGGCGGGAGCCGGTCCAGTCTCGCGGTGGTCCTGGGCATGTTCGGGATTCGGGCGCGCCTGTCAGGACGAATGCTGACAGGCAATCCCGGAACATACTCTGGCCGCCGGACTATCGCCGCCTGACTTCGATCTCCCCGTTGACCGTCCGAACGATGACTCGCGCGTTGCCCTCTGCCTTCTGCCCTCACTTCCACCGCCTCACGATCCGCGCAGTCAGGATGTAATCCAACCGGGGGAAGCTGCGCTGCAAATACGAGTTCCCTTGCCTGCTCAGTGAATCCTGCGACGGGCCGGGGAATGTCTGGCCGCCGCGAGTGCCGCTGTACTCCCAGTTGAGCGAATCGAGCACGCCAATTCCTCTGATGACCTGACCGATCGGCGGGAATCCGAACGTATTCAACGTGTCCAGTCGCGGTGTGTTGTCCACCGTGTTGAAGAACAACTGCACGGATCGGGTGTTGGGCCCGGCGCGGGCAAATGAGAGAGTGCCCTTCTGGTTCACCACTTTCACCGGATCATCGAGGATCGTCTTCCCACGCCAGGCCCGGCTCACCGCAGTGTCGCCATGAATCCCGAATTGAGCGACGAAGTTGCGAATCGTCCGGTGAAACGCGACCGAATCGAAGTAGTGGTTGCGCACCAGGGCGTGAAAACGATCGACGCCGATCGGTGCCCATGCTCTCCTTACCCGGATCGTTATCGTCCCCTTGGTCGTGACCATGTCCACGTCAAAGGAATCAGGGGCAATCGTTATGAAGCGCGCGTCGTTAGGCTCCGTAAGCGGGGCCGGCCTGAACGCCGGCTGCCAGCAGGCAACCGCAGACGCCAGAAGAATCAGCAGGAAACGGGAATGGAGAATCCGGAATCGGTCGCCCTTCATGCGCTCGTCAACCTCTTTACCAGCGTCAGGATCGTGTAGGTCGCCACCAGCTCGTTCTCCTGATTGGTCACGTTCACGTCCCACGCCACCACTCCCTGCGGGATGCCATCGGGCGGCGTCTCCTTCGCCGTCTTCGACTTGCAGGTGAGTTTCGCCTGGATGGTGTCGCCGGCATGCACGGGCTTGGTGAACCGCAGGTTTTCCAGGCCGTAGTTCGCCAGCACCGGACCAGGAGCCGGGTCCACGAACAGACCGGCCGCGGCGCTGAGCACGAAATATCCGTGCGCCACCCGCTGACCGAAAATCGACTCCTTCGCGGCGACGTCGTCGACGTGGACGTAGAAGTGGTCACCGCTGATGGCGGCGAAGTTCACGATGTCGGCCTCGGTGACCGTGCGCCGGTGCGTGGTGAGCGTTTCGCCGATCCGCAGTTCCTCGAAGTGCTTCCGGAACGGGTGAACCGGATCGCTCGGCTGTGCCGCGCCCGTCACCCACTCACTCGTTATGCTCGTGATCGTGGTGGGCGACGCCTGTATGGCCGTCCGTTGCATGTAGTGCAGGACGCCCCGAATGCCGCCCATCTCCTCGCCGCCACCGGCGCGTCCGGGGCCGCCGTGCACGAGGTGCGGGAGCGGCGAACCATGCCCGGTCGACTCCCTCGCGGCCGATCTGTTGAGGACATAGAGCCGGCCGTGGTACGGCGCGACGCCGAGCACGATGTCACGCGCGACGCTGTCATCGTTGGTGAACAGGGAACCGCAGAGGCTCCCCCTTCCCAGCCGCGCGAGATCAATCGCGTCCGCAACCGAGGAGTACGGCATCACCGTGTTCACCGGACCAAACGCCTCGACTTCATGGGGCTGGGAACGGTCGTGCGGCCGGTCGCACGCCAGGAGTGTGATAGGGAAGAACGCGCCGCGTCCAGACGCGACGCCGACCGGCTCCACACCGTCGCCTCCGAAGACGACCTCGGCGCCGCCCTTCAGCGCAGTGAGCGATGAACCGACCTCGCGAACCTGCGGCGCGCCGGCGAGGGGGCCCATCTTCACGCCCTCGATGGCCGGGTCGCCCACCTTCACGTTGGCCAGCCGGCCCTTCAGTGCGCCGACAATGTCTCCCATCAACGAGTCAGGGACGATGGTCCGCCTGATGGCGGTGCACTTCTGACCTGCCTTGGACGTCATCTCACGGACGACTTCCTTCAGGAACAGGTCGAACTCTTCGGTGCCTGGAAACGCGTCGGGTCCGAGAATGGCGCAGTTGAGCGAGTCCGCTTCCATGTTGAAGCGAACCGCATTGTCGACGATGACTGGATGGGTCTTGAGCTTGCGACCTGTCGCCGCCGATCCGGTGAAGGCGACGCTATCCTGCTCGCCGAGGTGATCGAGAAGGTCGCCGGCGCTGCCGCAGATCAACTGGATCGCGCCGGCCGGGAAGATTCCCGACTCGATCATCGATCGGAAGACGCGCTCGGTGAGGAAGCTGGTGAGCGTCGCGGGCTTCACGATCGCCGGCACTCCCGCGAGCAACGCGGGAGCCAACTTCTCCATCATTCCCCAGACGGGGAAGTTGAAGGCGTTGATGAATACGGCGACCCCTTCCCTCGGAACGCAGATGTGCCGGCCCACGAACGTCCCACCCTTGGAGATGGGTTCCAGCGGTCCGTCGATGTAGAACGATTCGTCAGGAAACTCGCGGCGACCCTTGCTGGCGTAGACGAAAAAGGTGCCAATCCCGCCGTCGATGTCGACCCACGAGTCGTTCTTCGTGGCGCCCGTCGCCGCCGACAGCGCGTAGAAGTCATCCTTCCGCTCGGAGAGGTACAGCGCCATCGCCTTCAGCATACGAGCCCGCTGATGGAACGTCATTCGCCGCAGCACCGGACCGCCGACACGTCGGGCATAGTCCACCATGGCCCTGAAATCGATCCCGTCGGAGGTCGCGTGCGCGACGACTTCTCCGCTGACGGCGTGGATGAGCGGGGTGCCGGCCCCATCACCTTCAACCCAGTGGCCGGCCAGGTAGTTCTGGAGTTTCATGTGCCCCAATCTATCCAACGTCGATTGGGCAGATAGTCAAACCGCTCGCGCTGCGAAGCGGAACACGGATGGCGCGGACTTCACGGAAGGTCGCGGATGGGTTCCGACGAGCTCCTGCAACAGCGTTTTCAGGGCAGCGGCTACGCGGGCCGCTGCGTATCCTTTGACATCGACCTCCAGCTACGAGCCCACAATGAGAGTTCCTCGTTTCCCCGTCCGTTTCCTGGCCCTGGCCCTGACGCTCGCGTCATCAGCGGCTTACGCGCAGCGGGACTCCACCGCGGTTGAGTCGAAAAACGGCCTGGTGGTATCGGTCTCCGCGCCAGCTTCAGACGTTGGCGCGGCGATTCTGGCCAAGGGTGGCAATGCCGTGGACGCGGCGGTGGCCACAGCCTTCGCGCTCGCCGTTACGCACCCGAGCGCCGGGAACATTGGCGGCGGCGGGTTCATGATCATTCGCTTGCCAAACGGCACGGCGACGACCATCGACTACCGCGAGCGCGCGCCGGGGAAATCGACGCCAACCATGTACATCGGAGCGGATGGAAAGATCGACCGCTCTCTGACCGCCGCAGGGTGGCTTGCTCCGGGTGTGCCCGGCACGGTTCGTGGTCTCGAACTCGCGCACCGGAAGTTCGGCAAGCTTCCCTGGGCCGACGTCGTGAAGCCGGCCGCCGATCTCGCCACCAACGGCTGGGCACTCTCGCGTGCGCTGGCGCGGTCGCTCAACGGCCAGCTGCGAACCGCGGACAGCGCGGGCCGGCCTGGGAAAATGCGGCGGTTCCCCACGTCGGTCGCCGCGTACGGGAAAGCGGGCGGCGGCGAGTGGGCCGAAGGCGATGAGATCCGCCTCGTCGATCTCGGACGGGCGCTCGGCGAGATCGCCACCAAGGGCCCGGACGCGTTTTACACCGGCTGGATCGCCGACTCGATCGACGCGCAGATGGCGCGGAACGGCGGCATCATCTCCAAGGCCGACCTTCGCGACTACAAAGCGGTCGAACGCGCTCCGGTGCGGGGCAAGTTCCTGGGCAACGAAATCATCTCGATGCCCCCGCCCTCGTCAGGCGGCATCGTGATGATCGAGACGCTGAACCTGATGGAGCGAATGGGCGTCGCCAATCTGGCCCCTGGTTCCGCGGAGTATCTCCATCGCCGCATCGAGGCCGCGCGGCGTGCCTATCTCGATCGCGCGCGATTCCTCGGCGACCCGGATTTCGTGCAGATGCCGGTCGCTCGGTTGACTTCCGCCAGGTATGCCGACTCACTGGCGAAGACGATCAGCCCTGCGCACGCGGCCAGCTCGGTCGAACTGGGCGCTGACATCGTGTCGCCGACGCAGGAGTCGGAGGAGACGACCCATTTCTCGGTCGTCGACGGCCAGGGGATGGCGGTGTCGAATACGTACACGCTGGAAGCCGGCTTTGGGTCAGGCGTCGTGGTGGGTGGAACAGGGATTCTCCTTAACAACGAGATGGGCGACTTCAACAAGAAGCCCGGTGAGACCAACACAACGGGAGACATCGGCACGCCGGCCAACTTGATCGCCCCGGGGAAGCGCATGCTCAGCTCAATGGCACCGGCTATCGTCACGCGTGACGGCAAGCTGCTCCTGGTGACCGGTTCGCCGGGTGGTCGCACGATTCCCAACACGGTGCTCGATGTGATACTGGGCGTGACGCTGTTCAAGCGCGACGTTCGCTCAGCGGTTGACGCGCCACGGATCCATCATCAGTGGCTGCCCGACACGACGAGCATCGAGGCCGAGGGTGTAACGCCCGAGGTGCTAGCCGCCCTGCGTGCGATGGGGCATCGCGTGGCGCTGAGCCGTGGCGCCGGTCAGGGCGATGCGCACTCGATCATCTACGACGCGGCCACGAAAACGGCCCGGGGCGCCAACGACAAGCGGAGCCCGGACTCGAAGGCCTCCAAACCGCAGAAGTGAGATGGGAGATGTGAGTAATGAGAGAGGGCCCGAGCGCAGGCGAGGGCCCTCAGTCACTTCCTGCTTCCTGTCTCCTGTCTCCTGTCTCCTCCAGGTGGCGTATCTGGCCACCTGCACCCGTGCGCTGTGCGCTTTTCAGTCAGGCCCGCTCAATTATCACCGCCGCCCCCTGCCCGACCCCGATGCACATCGTACAGAGCGCGCGTCGCGCTCCGGTCGCCTCGAGCTCTCGCGCCGCCGTCAGGACCAGCCTGGCGCCCGACATGCCTAACGGGTGGCCGAGTGCGATGGCGCCGCCGTTCCGGTTGACGCGTGGGTCGTCGTCGGCAACGCCGAGTTCCCGAAGACAGGCCAGCGACTGCGACGCGAACGCCTCGTTGAGTTCAATGACGTCGATCTGGTCCAGAGTGAGCCGGGCCTGAGCCAGGACCCGCCGGGTGGCGGGGACCGGGCCCATCCCCATCACGCGCGGTTCCACTCCGACGGCCGCTGAAGCAACGACTCGCGCGATGACCGGAAGGTTGAACTCCTTCACCGCGCGTTCCGACGCCACCAGCATGGCACAGGCGCCGTCGTTGATGCCTGACGAGTTCCCGGCGGTCACGCTGCCGTTTCCACCGCCACGAAACGCCGGGCGGAGGCGCGCCAGCACTTCCGGCGTGGTGTCGGGCTTGATGAACTCGTCCTGGCTGAACTCGACCTCGGTGCCTTTCCTGCTCCCGGGAATCGTCACCGGCGTGATCTCCACTGCCAGCCGCCCGTTCCCGCGGGCCGCGGCTGCTTTTCGCTGCGACGAAACGGCGAAGCGATCCTGATCCTCTCTCGAGACGCGATGCTCCTCCGCCACGTTCTCGGCGGTCTCACCCATGGAATCGACGCCGTACAGCTCCTTCATCCTGGGATTCACGAACCGCCAGCCGATGCTCGTGTCGTGCAACTGGGCGTCACGCGCCCATGGCGTGCCTCCCTTCGACAAGGCGTACGGGGCGCGCGTCATGCTTTCGACGCCACCGGTGACATAGAGATCGCCGTCCTGCGCGCGAATCGCCGAGGCGGCCGTTGCGATCGCGCTCATCCCGGAGGCGCACAGCCGGTTCACTGTCATCCCGGGCACCGCGATCGGCAGGCCGGCCAGGAGTAACGACATCCGCGCCACGTTGCGGTTGTCTTCGCCAGCCTGATTCGCGCAACCCAGGATCACGTCGTCAATCCTGGTCGCGTCCAGCGACGGATGACGCGACAACAAGCGGCTGATGACGAGAGCCGCCATGTCGTCCGGCCGCACGGTGGCAAGGCTTCCACCGAACGCGCCGATCGGAGTGCGGAGACCGTCTACAACAAAGGCGTCGGACATCAGGCATCAGGTTCAGGCTTCAGGCTTCAGGAGTGCAGCAGTCACCAGTCACGATTCACGATTCACGAATCACGTGGTCCTTTGTCGTCTTGAACGCCGTTCCGCGAAACAGCGCCACCACTTCGTCATTCTGGTTCGTCACTACCGCGCTGTAGTAACCCAGCCGGCCCGACGCGGCGTCCTCCCGGGCGACGGCGGTGAGCACGTCGCCGACATGAATCGGCGCGGGATATGTAACGCTGTTCTCGATACTGACCGTCACCTTCCCATGAGTGTTGGACGCGAACGCGAAAGCGGAATCGGCCAGCGAGAACGCGATGCCTCCGTGCGTGACCCCGAATCCATTCACCATTTCGCCGCGCACGGTCAGCCGGCAGGTGCTCTGTCGTGGCGCGATCTCGAGCACTTTGACGCCAAGCCATTGACTGAACGCGTCGCGGGCCATCATCGCCGACACCACGCGCTCGGCCAGTCCCTGCTCGTCTGGTTCCGATGTCATTCGAAGAACCGCCTTCCCTCTTTCACCATGCGACGGAGCAAGGGGCTGGGGCGGTACCGATCCTCGCCCGATTCGCCGCGCAGCCGCACGATCTCCTTCAGCACGCCTTCGAGTCCGAGTTCGTTGCCCCAGGCCAGCGGCCCGCGCGGATAGTTTACGCCCTTCTTCATGGCCAGATCGACGTCAGCGGGGGTGGCGACCCGCCAACGCACGACGTCCACGGCCTCGTTCACCAGCATGGCCAGCACGCGCAGGACGATGCCTTCGCCAAGCGCACGATCTTCGGTCGCCGGTCGCGCCGGCGCGTCCGGACCGTACTCGTAGAAGCCACGCCCGCTCTTTCGACCCAGCCAGCCGGCTTCCACCAGGCGCTTCTGCGTTATCGAGGGACGGTAGCGCCCATCGAAGTACGTAGCGCGCCAGACGGACTCGGTCACCGCGTAGTTCACGTCGTTCCCGATGAAGTCCATGAGGAGGAACGGTCCCATGCGAAAACCCGCCAGTTCGCGAAGCGCCCAGTCTATCGTGGGCGCGTCTGCCACGCCGTCCTCGAGGATCCGGAGCGATTCGCCATAGAAAGGGCGCGCGACGCGATTCACGATGAATCCCGGCGAGTCGGCGGCGAGCACCGTGACCTTTCCCCAGCCATCGGCGATCGCGCGGGTCGCGCCCGTCACCTCGGATGATGTCTGCGCCCCCGGAATGATTTCGACCAGCGGCATCACCGGCGCGGGATTGAAGAAATGCATCCCCACGACGCGCCCCGGCGCCTGGCAGGCGGAGGCAATCGACGTCACCGAGAGCGACGAGGTATTGGTCGCGAGCACGCAGTCCGGGCTCACCACGCCTTCGAGGGCGCGAAACAGCGACTGCTTGGCGTCCAATCCTTCGACGATGGCTTCGACAACGAGGCCACATTCCGAGAATTCACCGAGCCCCGCCGGCAGCGAGGCGGTTCGCAGCCGGTCGCGGGCCGATGTGGCGGTTTCACTCGTCAGGCGTCCCTTTTCCACGTCCCGTGCCAGCGCAGCATCGATACTCTCACGAGCTTGCAGCGTCGCGCTCTTCTCGACATCCGCCAGGACCACCTGGTGGCCGTTCCTGAGCGCCACCTGTGCGATGCCGGAGCCCATCGCTCCCGCACCGACGATCCCAACGGTCATCATTGGCCGCGGAATACGGGGGGTCGCTTGGCGCGAAATGCCGCCACGCCCTCGGCGAAGTCCGCCGTGCGGCCCGCCTCGGTCTGCAGATCTGCTTCCAGGTCGAGCTGGGCATCGAGGTCGTTCATGAGCGACGCATTGAAGGCCTGCTTCGTAAGTCCGAATCCGCGCGTCGGTTGCGTCGCCAGCGAGGTCGTGACCTCCATCGCGCGCGGCATGAGTGCCGCCGGCTCGCACGTCTCCCAGATCAACCCCCAGTCGCGTGCCTGCGCCGCGCCCACCTTGCCGCCTAACAACGCCAATCCGGAGGCCCGGGCCAGCCCAACCAGCCGGGGAAGGAAGAAGGTCCCACCGCTGTCCGGAATGAGCCCGATCCGGCAGAACGACTGGATGAACGACGCTTCGGTCGACGCGAACACCAGGTCGCACGCGAAGGCCAGGTTGGCGCCGGCGCCGGCTGCCACACCGTTGACCGCACAGACCACCGGCTTCTCGAGGCGCCGGATGGCGCGGATGATCGGGTTGTACTGCGCCCGGACCGTCTCGCCCAGGTCGGCCTGCGGCGCCGAGTCATCGAAGGACGCCGCGGCCAGATCCTGTCCAGCGCAGAACCCGCGGCCCTCCCCCGTGAGAAGGACCGCGCGGATGGCATCGTCCGCCGCGGCCACCGCGAGCGAGTCCTGCACCTCCCGCGCCATCGGAAGGTGGAAGCTGTTGAGGACTTCCGGACGGTTCAGGGTGATGACCTGAACGCCGTCCTTCACCTCGACCTTGATGTGGTGGTACTCCATCGCGGCCCCGTGAAACGTGTGCGAGGAATCTAGCGAACCAGCATCGCTTCGTTGGGGGCTCAGAGCTCTGAGCTCAGCGTGTCAATTGCCAACGACTCTGACGGATTCCATCACGTCCCCTTCCAGGATTCGGTCGACGACCTCGAACCCCGCCACAACCTTGCCCAGGACCGTGTAGTCGTGATCGAGACGGTAGTTGTCCACGAGGTTGATGAACCACTGGGCATCGCCGGTATCCCTGCCCCGCGTGGAGATGCCAAGCGTGTAGCGGGCATGGTGTTCGAGGCTCAGCTCATCGCGAAGAAACGGCCCGTCACCCACGTACTCGTTCATTCCCGGGCTGCCGCCCTGCAGCACGAAGTTCGGGACCACGCGATGGAATGTGAGACCGTCGTAATAGCGATCGCGAACCAGCTCAACCACTCGCGCCGTGGTCATCGGCGCACGCTCACCGTCGAGGACGACGTCGAAGATGCCGCCGCCGGTCGCCGCTGACATCGTGATACGCAACCGCACCGGGCCGCCCGCCGGCAACACATTCCGGCGCACTGGTCGCGCGGTGGGCGCGTACTGCTCACCGCTCACGAGCTGATTCATCACGCTGGCCGCCTCGGATGCGATTGCCTCGTCCACATCGCCCAGCATTGGACGCAGCCGGACAACATCCGTCCGGCCTCCCATCTCGCGAACCCGGGCGAGCATTTCCATGCGCGGATCGCGGGAGGTCTGGTGCTGCTCGCGCGTTATGCGCTCCAGGGCATCGAGGATACCCGGCAGGACCGAATCCCGGACGGGCGCGCCCCGCAGTGCGCGCGCCGCCGCCAGCACCACATGGTAGTCCTTGCTGCTCAACTCGCGGACGTAGACGAGATCCGCCAGGTGACCGAGCGTGGCGGATAACCCCTGGATCGCCACCTCGCGAACATTGCCCACCGGATCGAATGCCAGGCTGGTCAGGAGCGCGCTGTCCCTGATCGCTGCGGCACCACGAGCCGCGTACATCCTGACCTGCCATACCGGGTGCCGGCTGTCCCGACGGAGAAGGTCTTTCGCGGCATCGCCGTCAATGCGGGCGAGCGCACTGAGCGCATGCGCTCGCGCGTGCCAGGACACACGCAGGCCCGTCCGGGCGGAAGCGCCCGAGGGACCATTCTCGATGGTGAGCCGGAGCGCCGAGACGATTGAGCCGCGCTCCGGACATGGACCACCGAGCGCATCGATGGCCGCCAACCGCACGTGGTGGATCGTGTCCGACATCGCCGCCAGCAATGGGCCGCAGTCCGTCGCCGCGGCCAGTTGCCGGTAGACGCGCACCCATTCCAGCCGGACCAGCGGGTCCCGATCGTGTGCCGCTCGTGCCAGCTGCTCACGCTGGAACGCGGAGTCCTGAACGTTAGGCAGCGCGGCAACCGCCAGACGCCGGACCTGTGCGTCCAGCTCGAGGCTCAGGGCGACTGACACCTCGCGCCGGTCGACGGCTCCAGCAGCGGTGAGCGCCAACCACGCCAGTCGCCGTACGGTCACTGCCTCTGGCCGGCCGTACGCGACGGTGGACGCATGCCGCAACCACTCGGCGGCCGGCGTGGAGAGGTTGCCAAGAGCGCGCCGTGCGCGAGCCAGGGAGTAGAGGCCCTGCGCGATCCCCTCCATCGCTGGCGCGTTGAGCCGCTCCGTCTGCACCGGCAGCAGACCGATCAGCACCGACTCCGCCGCGCGTGCCTGACGCGGCTCGCTGTATGGGAGGCGCCCAATGCTGCGCGCGATTACCCCCTTGGTTGGGCCGGCGCTTTCAGAAACCGCCCGGGTGCGCAGGAGATTGAATACGCTGTCGACGAGTGCGCGGTCGCCAGCCTGCTGCGGCGGACCGCTCAACGCCTGCGCGAGCGCCTCCGCGATGGTCGACCGCGTGGCGGAATCGTCGAGGTACGGGACAAGGTGCTGGATGAGTTCGGGCCGTTCGAGCCTTCCGATGGCACGGATCGCGGTCTCACGAAGCGCCGGATCGCGCAGCCCAGCCAGGATCGGCTGTATCCCCTCGGGCCCCTTTCCTCTCGCGTCCTCGGCGCGAATGATGTCGATCCGAGTGACCGTCTGCGCCGCCACGGAAGCAGCGGACGCCACCGTGGAGGCGACAGCAGCCCAAACCGCGACGACGAAAACGCGACGGACTGACGTCCCCCTGATGCCCATGTTCAACAAACGCGACTCGTGCCGTTCCAACTTGGCGGCGCGCGGTGAGCTGTGCCTCGCACCGATGTGGAACATCAGGTTGGAACGGCACTCGTCAGGCATCGAACCGTAGCGTCCCTGTTGACTGTCCATGAGGCGGAAACGGCGCCTACCGAGTATACGCAACGCGTTTCAGGTCGCCAACGGCCGGTCCCACGGCCGCTGATCCGCGCAGTACGGGAAGCGCCGCCTGGTAGCGGCGGCCTGAAGTACCGCCTGCTAATTTTCGCCGTCCTGGCTGCAGCCGGTTAAACCCGTTCCCGTTCGATGCCAGCCACCCCTCCCTCCGCCCGGAAGCAACCCGCTCCGCCCCGCGAGGCGGCCGACCCGGCTTTCGACTGGCGCCGGATCGCGTATAACACGCTGGTATCCCGCGCGATGGATGACGCCGAGGAGACGACGAACCGTAATCGGACCTCGGTACCCAAGGATCACCTGGTCCTCTACCAGTTCTCGGCCAGGGGCCACGACATGGCCCAGTGCATCCTGGCGTCCCGCCTCGATCACCCCCACGACGCGGCCGGCGCCTACTACCGCTCGCGGCCACTGCTGCTGGCCCTCGGCCTCTCGATCGAGGACGGATTCGCCAGCCCGTTAGGCAGATCCGGCGGTTTCAGCGATGGCCGGGACATCGGGGTCGTCTGCAACCTTCCGCGCGAGAAGGGGCCCATCGTCCTGCCGATGTCGGGAGACGTGGGCTCGCAATTCACTCCCGCGGCGGGATGGGCGCAGGCGATCACCTACCACCGCGACGTGCTGCGAGACCGGACCTGGCGCGGCGCCATCGCGGCGGTGCTTGGGGGCGAGGCGGCGGTCGCGACCAATGGCTTCTGGTCCTGCCTGACGATCGCTACCACGCTGAAACTGCCAGTCCTGTTCTACGTCGAGGACAACGGACTCGGGATCTCCGTGCGCGGCGGCATGCAAACGCCGGGTGGTAACATCGCCGCCAACCTGGCGTCCTTCGCGAACCTGTTCATTCGAGATGGGGACGGCACGAACCCGGGCGCGGCCGCGGCGCTTGTGGATGAAGTGGTTGCCCACGTGCGTGGCGGGAATGGCCCGGCTCTGCTCCGCCTCACCGTACCTCGCCTTGCGAGTCATTCCGGCCCGGATAACCAGAAGGGGTACCGGAGCGACGCGGAAATCGCGCAGGACTGGGAACGCGACCCCGTGCCAAAGCTGCGCTCCTACCTGGTTCCGGCGGTGCTCTCCGAATCCGAGTGGGCGACGCTCGAGCGACAGGTCGAGCGCGATGTGCAGTTCGGTCTCTCCGCCGCGCGCGCGCGGAAAGCTCCCGATCCGGCCGGCATTCGCCGCCACGTGTACGCCGAGTCGGATGAGGCCGGGCGACCCGCTTATGGAGGAATGCCGGCCGCGGAACGGACGCGCCTGGGCGGTGATTCGACTCCCCGGGAGTCCGGAGACCAGCTCCGATTTGCCGAGGCGGTGCGCCGCACGCTGGATCATGAGCTGGCCGTCAACCCGCGCCTGCTCGTGTTCGGCGAGGACGTGGGGCTCAAGGGTGGCGTGCACCTCGTCACCGAAGGCCTGCAGCGCAAGCACGGCGTCGCGCGCGTGTTCGACACGAGCCTGTCCGAGGAAGGCATCATCGGCCGCGCCGTCGGCATGGCCATCGCCGGTCTCGTTCCCGTGGCGGAGATCCAGTTCCGGAAATACGCGGATCCCGCGGCGGAGCAATTGAACAACTGCGGCACGCTCCGCTGGCGCACCGCCAATCGATTCTGCGCCCCGATCGTGGTGCGCATGCCGGGCGGGTTCGGGAAGGATGTCGGCGATCCCTGGCATAGTCTCAGCGCCGAGGTGCAGTGGGCGCACGCAATCGGCTGGCAGGTGGTCGTTCCGTCGAACGCGGCCGACGCCGTCGGTCTCCTGCGAACAGCGATGCGCTCCCCCAATCCCACCATCTTCTTCGAGCACCGCTCGCTGTTGATGACCAGCGACGGAAGCTCCCGCTATCCAGGCGATGATTATGTGATCCCGTTAGGCTCGGCTCGCATCATCCGCGAAGGGACGGATCTCACCCTGGTGACCTGGGGCGCCATGGTCCACCGCTGCCTGGAAGCCGTCGGGGCCGTGGAAGGGTCGGTGGAACTGATCGACCTCAGGACAATCGCTCCGTGGGACCGCGACGCGGTGCTGGCGTCGGTCCGGAAGACCGGCCGGTGCCTGATCGTGCACGAGGACACGATGACCGCCGGCTTCGGCGCCGAGGTGGCGGCGGTGGTGGCGCGCGAGGTGTTCTGGCAGCTGGATGCGCCGGTGGATCGACTATGCGTGGAAGACGTGCCGATGCCCTACCATCCCGACCTGCTGGCGGCGGTGCTGCCGTCCTCCGAAGCAATCGCCGCGCGGATCAGGGACGGACTGAACGCGTAGGGGGCCTCGAACAGTTGTCACGAGGCTGACCCCATGTTGCGTCTGCGATGCCAATGAGCGAGTGTGAAGCAACCCACCGTCGGGAGTTCCAATGCTGAGAAGGGCCGGACTACTCATCGTGGTGGCTTCCCTGCCCTGTGTCTCGGCGTTGGCGCCGGCCCAGGGGACTGGCGGCTCCGCGCCGATGTCTTGCGCCACGGCCGCCGCACCCCAGATGACCCCATTCGATACTACTCGCGTTACGGAGCTCGCGGGCGCCTTCGACGTGCTCATGGTCGACACGACGAGCATCCGAGTCAGCGCGCGACAGCACACGGGAAAGTTGGCGCTCTGGCTCCAGGACTCGCTTCCGCGCCGCCGTGGCATGGCGGCGCGGCGCGCCCAGAAGCAGTTCCTGGTCGGTAGTTTCGACGCCGCGCTGCCTGATACCGGCGAGGTTTGGCGGCGCATGGCCAGCCGAACGGCTGATGCGCCGGGCGTGTTCTGGTCGGACGGGTTCCTGCGACTCGGCGAGTTTGGCGCCAAGAGCGGCATCAGCCTCTACGTGCGTTCGGTCTCCGCGGCAGAGATCCGTGGGATGTGGACCTCTTCACCTGGCATCGGCATCATCGTCGACTTCACCGGTGATCGGGAGCCGGATGAGGCCGGATTCTTCTGCGCCAGGCGCATGCGATAGCTGGAATCGAGTGCCTCCAAGCTGAAAGGGAGGGTTCAATGCGTTTCTCGAAGACTGTGGTATCTGTCGCCATGCTTACCGCATCGGCCTGCCTTCCTGGACTGCGACCTTTGTCGAAGGGAGTGCGATCACTCGGATTCAGTACTCACGGGGACGATCATCTCCCCCAACTTTTTCGTGTGAATCACGCGGCGCAGCACGGCCCTCGGCCCGAAGTGCAGCAACAGTCCAACCTCCTTGCCTGACGCGCGCAGGTAGTTGAGCAGTTGGGGACGGTCGTGCTCCACCGCGTGATCACCCGCTTTGACTTCGACCACGACGTTGTCGGCGACAACGAGGTCAGCGCGATAGGTGCCAACGGTGACACCCTTGTAGTACACGGTGACCGGGACCTCGCGGGAGACATTCATTCGCCTCTGGAACAGCTCGATCGCCAGCGCGCGCACGTAGACTGACTCGAGAAAGCCGTAGCCGAGTTCGTTGTAGACCGAGTAGAAGGCAGAGATGATCTCGCCGGTGATATCGCCGTGGAGAAGTTCCGCGCTCCCGGTTCCACCGTAATGAGCCGTGTCGGGTCGCTCGTTACTCTGGGTCGCCGCGTCCATAGGGTGCCATCCTCCAATCCGTGTTCGCCGTTCCTGCGAGCGCGCCGAGGATAGGGCATGAAGCACTGATCTTCGCCATCCCGGTAACGCGCACCCCATCAATCCAGCGCGACTCCAGTGGCAGGAGAGAGCCAGGGCCGAAAGTGACGGATTCACGGTCTTCCGGCTGCAGTAAGCTCTGGCGCCATGCCTTCGAAGCCGATCGCTCAGGCTTCAGTCTTGAACGAACTGGTTGAACAGAATAGCGTTCGTTCCCGTTCACCATTCAACGCTACCCGTTCGCGTCGGCGGCTTTCGACTTATGCTGGCCGCCGCGTCCGCAGCGCCCCCCACACTCTGCGCCTGCTTGGCGACGCTGGCGCCTCGCCACCCTCCAATCCATTGCGGGAGTGCGAGACCGTCCTTCCGAATGGACCGATTCCACACCAACGTGATCGATTCGCCAAACGCCCCACTGTCAGAAACGAACGCGCTACCTGACCGAGACCCGCTGCACGGTGCTGGCATGACGGGCCGAGCCACACGACTCGTGCTGCTGGCGGTCCTCGCGGCCTGTGGCGGACGCGAACCCGAGGCCAAGTCCGCGGCGCCGCTGGCCGCCGTTACGCTCACCCCTTCCGACATCGCCACCGCGCGCGAGATGGAACTCGTGGAAGGCGTCAGCATGAGCGGATCGCTCGAGCCTGCCCAGACAGTCATCATCAAATCCCAGGTCATCGGCAGACTCCGCCGCATCCATGTGGATCGCGGGTCCCGCGTTGCGAGGGGCCAGGTCCTGGTCGAGATAGAAGCCGAGGGGATCCGCGGCCAGGCCGCTTCTGCCCGAGCCGCGGTGGCCTCCGCGGAGGCGGCGCTTGCGCTCTCAACCCAGCGCCTGGAATCGGCGAGGCGCCTCCAGGCCGCCGGCGCCATCTCGGACATCGAGCTTCGCTCCAGCGAGGCAGCGAACCAGGCCGCCGCTGCTCAGCTCGCGGCCGCGAGGGCGCAACTGGCCGCCGCGGGCGAAGCGGAGACGCGCACGTCCATAACATCGCCGATCGACGGCGTGGTGAGCGCGCGCATCGTCGAGGAAGGTGAGGCTGTCAAGGACGGCGACCGACTGCTCGAGGTCGTGGACATCGGCACGCTCGAGCTGCAGGCGCAGGTCGGCGTCGATGAGGCGATGCGAGTCCACGTGGGCTCGCCGGTCACCTTCACGCTGGATGCGCTGCCCGGCCAGGCGCTCCGCGGCCGGGTAGCCCGCATCGACCCGCGCGCCGATCCCGGCACGCGCCAGGTCGGTATCGCCGCCCAGCTCGCCAATCCGGGCGGTCGTATCGTGGCCGGCCAGTTCGCCCGGGGACGCGTCCTCACCGGCCGCGCCGTCAAGGGTGTCGCGATCCCCATCGCGGCGGTCAGCGACAGCGCGGGACAGGCCAGGGTGTTCGTCATCGACAATGGCAAGCTGGTCCTTCGCCAGATCACGTTAGGCGCACGCGACGAGGCGCTCGGGCTCGTCGCCGTGACGTCGGGAATCACCGCCACCGATCGCATCCTCGCCCGCCCGGTGGTGGGTGCGGCGAACGGCCTGGCCGTGACGGTCGCCTCGGACTCGGCCGTGACCCCGCCGCGGGAGATCAAGTAGATGGCGCACTCGTCAGGTGGAGGGCTGAGTGGCGTCGCGATCCGACGTCCGGTCTTCACCGCGATGATCATGCTCGGCCTGGTGGTCCTCGGCGTCTTCAGCTACCGGCGCCTGCCGATCGACCAGTTCCCGGCCATCGACCTCCCGATCGTCACCGTGCAGACAACCCTCCCCGGCGCGAGCGCCGAGGGCGTGGAACAGGAGATCACGCGCCCGATGGAGGAGGCGTTCAACCCGGTCGAAGGAGTCCGGAACATCACGTCGGTCTCGCTCGAAGGCGTGTCGCAGATCATCATCGAGTTCGAGCTGGGGCGCGAGGTGGACGCGGCGGCGCAAGATATCCGCAGCAAGATCGAGGGCATTCGCCGCACCCTGCCCGACGACATCGATCCGCCGGTCGTGCAGAAGCTCGACCCCGCAGCGCAGCCGATCATTTCATTGGCGCTCGCTTCGACCACGATCCCCATCGTCCAGCTGACGACGCTGGCCGAGGAGGCGCTGCGCCGGCGGCTGGAGGCCGTGAATGGCGTGGGCGAGGTGCGCGTGACCGGCGGCGCGGAGCGCGAGGTTCGCGTTTTCCTGCGCCCGGACCGGTTGCAGGCGTTAGGCGTCACGGTGCCGGAGGTCATGGCGGCGCTGGGCCGCCAGAACGTCGAGGTCCCGGCCGGCCGGACGCGACGCGGCGCCGCCGAGCAACTGGTGCGTGTCGCGGGGCGCATCGAGACACCGGCGCAGTTCGCCGACGTCATCGTCACCATGCGGGGCGGCGAGCCGGTCCGGGTGCGCGACGTCGCCACGGTGGAGGATGGAAGCCCCGAGGAACGCTCGCTGGCTCTCCTCGACGGCTCGCGGGCGCTGGCGATCGACATCCTGAAGGTCTCCGGAGCGAACACCGTGGAAGTCGCGGACGGCGTGAAGGCCACGCTCACCCAGCTGGAGAGCACTCTGCCGCCCGGGACGTCTCTCCGGGTGGTTCGCGACAACTCGACGTTCATCCGGAACTCGATCACCGACGTCATTCACGAGCTGATCCTGGGCGCCCTCCTCACGGTGCTCATCGTCATGCTCTTCCTGAACGACTGGAAGGCGACCGCGATCACGTCACTGGCGCTGCCGGTCTCGGTGATCTCGTCGTTCATCGTGATGGGCGCGATGGGCTTCACGCTCAATGTGCTCACGCTGATGGCGCTGTCGCTCTCGATCGGCATCCTGATCGACGACGCGATCGTGGTGATCGAGAACATCGTCAGGCACCGGGAGATGGGGCAGGATCACTTCACCGCGGCCGCCGGCGGGACCCGGGAGATCGTGCTGGCGGTCATGGCGACAACCCTGTCGATCGTCGCGGTCTTCGTCCCCGTCGCGTTCATGCGTGGGATCATCGGGCGCTTCTTCTTCGCCTTCGGCATAACGGTAGCCTGGGCAGTGCTGGTGTCGCTCTTCGTCTCCTTCACGCTCACGCCGATGCTGAGCGCGTGGTGGGGAGTGAACCCGCACACGGGGCACGAGACGCGGAATCCGATCACGCGCACGATCGCCAGCTTCAACCGGGCGTTCGACCGGTTGGCCCATCGGTACCGCGGCGTCATCGGATGGGCGCTCGGGCACCGCAAGTCCACGCTCGCCCTCGCCGCACTCAGTTTCATCGCCGCCCTCATGCTCACGCCGTTCATCGGCGGCAGTTTCTCCCCGGACACCGACCAGTCCGAGTTCGTGGTGCAGTTCGAGGCGCCCGAAGGGTCGAGCCTCGACTACACGCGCGAGAAGGCGCTCCACATCGAGTCGATGCTGCGGTCGATTCCCGGGGTCGCCTACACGTTCGCGACCATCGGCTCCGGCGCCACGGGCACGGTGAAGAGCGGCGACGTGTACGTGAAGCTGGTCCCGCCTGACGACCGCAACCAGTCGCAGCAGGAACTGATGGCCGCCGCGCGCGAGCGGATGCAGACCGTGTTCGGCGTACGGTCGTCGGTGTTGGTGCCACAAGGCATCGGGGGCGCGCAGGCGCCACTCCAGGTCGAGATACGCGGCGCCGAAACGGCCCAGCTCCAGCGCATATCGGACGAAGCGATGCGCATCCTGGCCACGGCGCCCGGCATCGCCGACGTCCGGTCGTCGATCGGCACGCCGCGGCCCGAGTACCGCATCGAGGTGGATCGCGACGTGGCGAACCAGGTGGGTGTCGACCTGAGCACGATTTCCGCGACGCTCCGCCCCCTCATGGCCGGCGAGACGGTCACCCGCTGGGAGGACCCGACCGGCGAGGAACGCGATGTCGTGGTGCAGGTGGCCGAGGAGCAACGCCAGAGCCTGGGCGACCTGGGCGCCGTGCCCGTGCCGACCGCTGCGCGGGGCGTTGGCGGCGTGGCCACGGTGCCGCTGCGGAGCATCGCGAAGATCGTCACCGGGACCGCTCCGGCGCAGATCGACCGCAAGAACCTGCAGCGCATCGTTTCCATCGGCGCGAGCAACGTCGCGGGCGTGTCGATTTCCGAGGCGTCCACCACCCTGCGGCAGGCGCTCGACAGCATCGTGCTACCCCCTGGCTACAGCATCGCCCTTGGCGGACAGACCGAGCAGCTGGCGGAGACGGCCGGATACGCGCTGGAATCGCTGATGCTGGCCGTGATCCTGATCTTCCTGATTCTCGCGTCGCAGTTCGAGTCGCTGACGCAGCCGTTCGCGATCATGCTCTCGCTGCCGCTCTCGCTGGTCGGCGTGCTGCTGGCCCTGCTGCTCACCAACAGCACCATGAACATCATGTCGATGATCGGCGTGATCATGCTCATGGGGCTGGTCACCAAGAACGCCATCCTGCTCATCGACAATGCCAACGCGCGCCGCCGGGAAGGCATGGAGCGCACCAAGGCCCTGGTCGAGGCGGGAGCGGTGCGGTTGCGGCCCATCATCATGACGACCATGGCGATGATCGCGGGCATGCTCCCCGTCGCGCTGGCGTTAGGCGAGGGCGGCGCATTCCGGGCACCGATGGCGCGCGCGGTGATCGGGGGACTGATCACGTCCACGCTGCTGACCCTCGTGGTCGTGCCGGTGGCGTACACCTACATGGATGGCTTCGGCCGCCGTGTGCGACGGTTCTTCGTCACCGACCAACGGGTCCGGGAGATCGAGCTGGAGCGGAAGGAATCGGGTCTCCAGCTGGGCGAGGGAGACTGACGGGGCTTTTCAGATCGCCTTCAGGTACTCGAACGGCTCCGAGCAGGCGGTGCAGTAGTAGATAGCCTTGCAGGCCGTCGAGCCAAACTCGCTGCGCAGTTCCGTCCGGCGCGATCCACAGCGCGGGCATGCCACGACCTCGGCGCCGCGTTGGAGGGAAACCAACCCGGTTGCGACAGGGGCCGAGCCGGACGGCGGCGCGATGCCATAGGCACGCAACCGCTCGCGCGCGTCGGGGCTGATCCAGTCGGTGGTCCAGACCGGATGAAACACGGTGTTGACACGCACGTTTTTTGCGCCGGCCCGGTGAAGTGCTTCGGTGATGTCGTTCTCGATCACGCGCATCGCCGGACATCCGGAGTAGGTCGGGGTCACGTCCACGACCACCGTATCGCCTTCCTCGCGCACGTCCCGTACGATCCCGAGATCGACCACGCTCAGCACCGGCACCTCGGGGTCGAGGACCTCGCCGACGGCGGTCCAGAACTCGTCGCGCGCGCGCATCACGAATCGCCTAGCGCCCGGCCGCCCCGGCGGCCTTCTGCTGCGACGCCAGGAACTCGAACGCCTTGGCCAGGTTTGGCACAACGACGTCGTTGTGCCCGCCGCCAGGCACTTCGATGTACGTGACCGTCATCCCCAGTTTGTTCATTGCGGCCACCATGGTGCGGGAACCCGACACATTCACGGTGCCGTCGGCGTCGCCATGCACCACGAACTGCGGAATGGCTTTCATGCGTTCGGCGCTGGCCGGCGAACCGACTCCGGAAAACGCCGCGACTCCAGCCCAGAGGTCGGGGTACTTCGCCGCGAGGTGCCACGTGCCGATCGCACCCATCGAGTGGCCAATGAGGTAGACGCGCGCCGTGTCCACCTGGTACAGCGCGCGCATCATGCGCACGACCTCGAGCACGTCTTTCTCGCTCAGTTCGATCTTGCGCCTCGATGCGGCATCGGTCTCGCCCATGATGGCAGATCCGTAAAAGCCGTCAACGCGGAATCCCAGTGGCGCTGCCAGGAGGAATCCGTACTTCTCAGCGAGCTGCGGCGGCAACCCCTCGTAGGAATCGAAGAAGGAATCCTCGGTAACACCCAGGCCGTGCAGCGCAATCACGAGTGGTGTCGGGCGGCCTTTATACGTGGTAGGTACGTAGACGCGATACGGCATGACCTCATTGGCACCCGCGAGGCTGTAGTGGCGCTCCATGTCACCGGTTCGGCCATCGAACGGGTCCTTCCGTGCCCTGGCCGCAGCCGCGATGTCTTCTGCCGACGCAAGTTCGGCTGCGACCCTGAAGGTACCGATGGCGGCGCGGCCCCGATTCACGTTGCGAATGTAGTCGACTGGATACAGCACGTCGGCCCGCACCCCGTCGGACACGGTCGTCGCCGCCGCCTCGAGCGCTGAGAGCCTGGAGTCCAGGCCATGGTGAATGACCACGCCGAGCCTCGCGGTGCCCAGCGACGTGGTGCCGTCGAACACCTCCAGCTCCACCTGGTGCGCGCCATCGCCGACGCCCGACAAGTCCAGCTCCACAAGAAACGGGGATTCACGCAGGTCACGAGCCAACCCATCGACCGTGGCGAGCACTCGAGCTGCTGGAAGCGAGTCTCCCTGCCGTCCAGCAGGGCGCGGTCGAATCGATACCGTCGCGGCGATGGACGGGCTGAGCACGATCGCCGGCGCATAAATCTGTTCCAGTCGCATCGACCACGGTTTCGAGCCATCGAGGATGGTCCGATCGCTTCGGAGCACGAGTGAACCGTGGTAGTCGAGCGCAGGCGTCCACTCCTCGCCGTCGAGCAACGTCAGGCCCTTGGCAATCTGACGTCGCAGTTCACCCAGCTGGCCGAGCCTGACGGCCTCGGCGACGGCGCGGTCGACCGAATCCAGACGCAGCCGGAGTTCACCTTGCGGGTTCACGCGGTTCTTCCGCGCATTGTAACCGACGCGGAGGGAATTGGCGTTAGGCAGCGCCTGCGCCACGGCCACCACCGGCACCAGCGCGAGAAGGAAGAGGACCCGAGCTCTTTTCATGGTCATGACATTACCACTCCGCCCCCGGAAATGAACGGGCGACAATCTGCATCTCCGCCAGCAGGTGGCCGAGATGCTCGGTATGGCGGCCTTCCCGTCCGCCGCGCTGCATGAAGCCGTCGTCAGGCACGGTGAGCGTTGCAGCTGTCAGCACGTGCGCTACTTCGGCACGCCACGGCGCGCGCAGGGCCTCGCGATCGACGGCAATCCCCTGAGTCACGAACCCACGTTCCAGGTCATCCGATTCGAATAGCTCGCCCGTGAACCGCCAGAGCTCGTCCAACGCGGCCTGCACCCGCTGATGGCTCTCCGCGATCCCGTCACCGAGCTTCAGCATCCAGTCGGCGCTGTGACGGGCATGGTATCGCGTTTCCTTGTACGCCTTGGCGGCGATGCCGGCGAGAGTGCCATGCTTTGATGTCTGCAAGCGCTCGAGATGCAGGACCTCGAAGACGGAAACCAGGAACTGACGCGCCATGGTGAACGCGAAATCACCGCGGGGAAGCTCCATGATCAGCGCGTTCCGGAAATCAACCGCTTCGCGGAAATAGGCGAGCGTGTCGGCGGTCCTCGCCTGCCCCTCCGCCTTTCCAGCCAGCTCCAGCAGGAGGTTCGCCTGGCCGATGAGGTCGAGCGACATGTTGGCCAGCGCGATGTCTTCCTCGAGGATTGGCCCATGGCCGCACCACTCGGAGAGGCGATGGCCGAGGATCAGGCGATCGTCGCCCAGGCGAAGGAGGAAGGCAGTCAGGGACATCCGCTGAGTTGTTAGTTCTGGGTGCTAGAGCGATTTGCTGGGACTGGAGCTGGTGCTGAGTTCTGAGCGCTGGAGGCTGATCGCTGATCGCTGATCGCTGATCGCTGGGTCCGTCTCCGCGCTAGTACACCCTTACCCCACGCGGAGTCTTGTAGAACTGCGGATGCCGGTATGCCTTGTCGTTCGCCGGATCGAAGAAGGGGCCGACATCTTCCGGCGTGGACCCGGTAATCCACTGCGACGGCACCACCCACAGATTGATACCTTCGTTTCGCCGCGCGTACACGTCGCGCGCGTTGAGCAGCGCCTGTTCGGCATCAACGGCATGCACGCTACCGCAGTGCTCGTGCGGAGCGCCCGGCTTCGGCTGGATGAAGACTTCCCACAGCGGCCACTGGGAGTCGGCGCCCTCTCCGTTCCCGGCAGGATTCTCGGCCATCGTCAGGCGGCGGCTCCGGCCGCGGGCGCGCGACGCTTGGCCGCGTACGCCTCGGCGGCGGCACGAACCCACGCTCCGTCCTCGTGCGCATTCCGCCGGGCGGCAAGCCGCTCACGGTTGCACGGCCCGTTGCCCTTCACCACCGACCAGAACTCGTCCCAGTCGATCTCGCCGAAGTCCCAGTTCTCGGTGGCCTCGTCGTATTTCAAGTCAGGGTCGGGGAGGGTGAGGTTCACGGCCTGAGCCTGCGGCACGGTCAGGTTCACGAACCGCTGGCGCAGCTCGTCGTTGCCCTTCTTCTTCACGCCCCACTTGATCAATTCGGCGCTGTTGGGCGAGTCCTTGTCGTTAGGGCCGAACATCATCAGGGACGGCCACCACCAGCGATTGACCGCGTCCTGGACCATCGCGCGCTGCCCCGGCGTGCCTTTCGCCAGCGTCGCCACGCTCTCGTAGCCCTGGCGCTTGTGGAAGTTCTCTTCCTTGCAGATGCGCACCATGGCCCGCGCGTACGGTCCGTACGACGCCTTGGCCAGCATGGTCTGGTTCACGATCGCCGCGCCGTCCACGAACCAGCCGATCACACCGATATCGGCCCAGGTCAGCGTCGGGTAGTTGAAGATGCTCGAGTACTTGGCCTTCCCGCTCAGCAGTTCGCCGACCAGCTCGTGCCGGTCCACGCCTAACGTCTCCGTGCCGCAGTAGATGTAGAGGCCGTGCCCTGCCTCATCCTGCACCTTCGCCAGCAACGACATCTTCCGCCGCAGGCTCGGCGCCCGGGTAATCCAGTTGCCCTCGGGAAGCATGCCGACGATTTCCGAATGGGCGTGCTGCGACATCATGCGAATGAGCTGCTTCCGGTAGCGGTCCGGCATCCAGTCCTTCGGCTCAATTACCTCGCCGCGCGCGATGCGCGCCTCGAAGGCCGCCGTGCGGGCGGCGGCGTCAGGTGGTGCGGTGATGCGGGTCATGAGAGAAGGGTTCGTTCACTGGTGTAAGTTGGCCCCAGGCTTTCACTTGCCGTCCGGAACCCGCCTGTTCTGGCCGCTGATTGGACTATTACCCATTCGCGGTGCTCCCGCAATGGCGTGCGAGCACCGCCCGGGCGTGTACCCAACTCGCTTCCGACCGGGTACAGCGCGGTAAATTCGGGTCGACGCCGCCCCGGACCTCATGACGACACCGACCACACCGACCGAAACCGAACAGAATGGAACCGTCACCGTTGCGGTGACCGATGGCATCGCGACCATCACGTTCTTCCATCCCAAGCGGAATGCGCTCCCGGCCACCATTCTCCGGCAACTGGTCGAGTCCATCGACGCTGCCGCCGCGAATCCCGAGGCACGGGTGGTGATTCTGACCAGCGAAGGCACCGGCACGTTCTGCGCCGGTGCATCCTTCGACGAGCTGCGCGCGATCAGGACAGCCGAAGAGGGAACGGAATTCTTCAGCGGATTCGCGCGTGTGATCCTCGCCATGCGGCGCTGCCCGAAGATCATCATCGGGCGCGTGCAGGGGAAAGCGGTTGGCGGCGGCGTCGGTCTCGTGGCCGCGACCGACTACTCGTTCGCGCTTCCCTCGGCCTCCATCCGCCTGAGTGAACTGGCCGTTGGACTGGGACCGTTCGTGGTGGGTCCGGTCATCGAACGCCGGATTGGCCGAGCGGCGTTTGGCGCACTCGCGATCGACGCCGACTGGCGCGATGCCGAATGGGCCATGCAGCACGGGCTGTACACGCGGGTGATGGACACCGAGGCGGCCATGGACTCGGTGCTGCCGGCGCTTGCGCATCGGCTGAGAGGGGTGAATCCGGATGCGCTGGCGCAAACCAAGCGCATGCTGTGGGAAGGCACCAATCACTGGGAGACTCTGCTCTTCGAGCGCGCCGCCATCAGTGGCCGATTGGCGTTGTCGGAGCACACCGCACGTGCCGTTGGTCGCGACTGAAACCGCACTCCGGCGCCGGGCCTCGGCCTCCGCGTCTCAGCTAGCTCGTCGGCGGACTGAACCCCTCGGTTGTCCCGCCCTCGATCCAGCTCTGGTGGTACTTCGGATCCTCTATGGCGAGGGCCGGCTTCGCGACGTGCAGCGGCCGGAATGAATCCATCATCACCGCCAGCTCGTTCGTGTACTTCAACCCGACGCTTCCCTCGTAGCGGCCCGGATGCGGGCCATGGGGCAACCCGTCGGGATGGTGCGTGATCGAGCCGTACTCGATTCCCTTCCGGCTCATGAACTCGCTCGATGCATAGAACAGCACCTCGTCGGAATCGACGTTGCTGTGGTTGTACGGCGCCGGGATCGCGTTAGGGTCGAAGTCGTACGGGCGCGGACAGAATGAGCAGATGACGAAGCCATCGCCCTGAAAGGTCTGGTGGACCGGCGGCGGCTGATGGATGCGGCCGACGATCGGCTCGAAGTCGTGGATGCTGAAGGCCCAGGGATAGAAGTAGCCATCCCAGCCGACGACATCGAACGGATGGTGATCGAGCACGAGTTCGTTGATGGCGTCGTATTGCTTCACCAGCACGCCGAAGTCGCCGCGCTCATCACGGGTCACGAGTTGCGACGGCCGGCGGATGTCGCGCTCGCAGTATGGCGCCCCTTCGAGCAGCTGCCCGAAGTCGTTGCGGTAGCGCTTGGGCCATCGGACGTGACCGCGACTCTCGAAGACCAGCAGCTTGGTCGCCCCAGCGCCCAGGTCCATTCGCCAGCGATGCGTGATGTTCCGGTGAATCACCACGTAATCGCCGGGCTGGTAGGGCAGCTCGCCGAAGACGCTCTCCAGGACGCCCTTCCCTTCGACGACGTACACCACCTCGTCGGCCTGCGAATTCCGGTAGAAGTGCTCGTCGACCCGGTCCGGCTCGGCGTACAGCATGCCGATGTCGCTATTGAACAGGATGGGCGTACGATCCAGCGTTGGACTTCCACCCTTGTGCGCGCGCGCCGTCAGGAAATGCCGGTGGCGAAGCGATGTCTCATCGTCCTTCTCCCAGCAGATCGTGCGCACGCGGCGCGCGGACCTCACGGTGGTGGGAGGATGCGTGTGGTACAGGAGCGACGAGGTCCCGATGAACCCCTCGTGTCCCATCAGCTCCTCGGAATACAACCCGCCGTCGGGTTTGCGGAACACGGTGTGACGCTTGCGCGGAACCGAGCCTAACGTGTGATAGATGGGCATATGAATGAGTCAGAGGCCAGAGGCCAGAGGCCAGAAGCCAGAGGCCAGAGGTAGACACGCACTCCTCTGGCCTCAGCCTCTGGCCTCAGGCCTTGTAATCAGAGGTTACCTCTCCGCGCCTGTTCCCGCTCGATGGCTTCGAACAGCGCTTTGAAATTCCCCTTCCCGAAACTCTTCGCGCCCTTCCGCTGAATGATCTCGTAGAACAGCGTCGGCCGGTCCTGCACGGGCTTGGAGAAGATCTGCAGCAGGTAGCCCTCGTCGTCCCGGTCGACCAGGACCCCCAGGTCGCGCAGCGGTCCCACGTCTTCGTCGATGGTGCCCACCCGCTCCCGCATCGTGTCGTAGTAGGCCGGGGGCACCAGCAGGAACTCGATGCCGCGATCGCGCAGCTGGGTGACCGTGGAGACGATGTCGTTCGTGGCGATCGCGATGTGCTGCACGCCGGGGCCACGATAGAACTCGAGGTACTCGTCGATCTGCGACTTCTTCTTCCCCGCGGCCGGCTCATTGATGGGAAACTTGATCCGCCCGTTTCCGTTGGACATGACCTTCGACATCAGCGCCGAGTACTCGGTGGAGATGTCCTTGTCGTCGAACGAAAGCAGGTTGAAGAAGCCAAGGACCCGGGAGTAGAAGCCGACCCATTCGTTCATCTTTCCCAGTTCAACGTTCCCGACGCAGTGGTCGACGTACTGCAGTCCGACATCTGTTGGCTCGTACGGCGACGTCACCTGCTCGAAACCGGGCATGAAGGCTCCGCGGTAGCCGCGACGCTCGACCAGCGAGTGAATCGTGTCGCCATACGTCCGGATCGCGGCGATCACCACCTCGCCATCCTTGTCCTTGAGGACTTCGGGTGACCGGGCCGGCACCGCGCCCCGCTCCACGGCCAGGGCAAAGGCCTGACGGGCGTCATCCACCCAGAACGCGATGTCGCGCACCCCGTCGCCATGACGGTTCACGTGAGCGGCGATCTCCCCCTCGGGACCTAACGCCGATGTCAGGACGAAGCGGAGCTTGTTCTGCTCGAGGAGGTAGCTGGCGCGATCGCGGACGCCGGTTTCCGGACCCCGATACCCGGTCAGGCGGAACCCGAAGGCGCCCCGGTAGAAATGAGCAGCCTGCTTCGCGTTCCCCACCCAGAACTCGATGTAGTCGGTCCCGTTGATGGGGAAGGTGTCGTGGGCGACCTCGGTCGCGGGGGCGGTGGACGTAGCCATGGCGATAACGACAGTGAGTGGTCTGTGTGGCGGCGCCGGGCCGCTGGCCAGCTGCTGCGCTTCTCGACAGAATCTAACGGTACGGTCGAGCGGTTGTCGGGTGCTCCTGGTCACGATGCGGGCACTTCGGTAACCCGGCGTATCCGTTGCCCGTATTGACGCTGCCCGCTACCCGTTATCCGGTACACGCAATCCGCAGCCCACCGCCCGCGACGAAATGACAGTCCCTGTTGACGCCTTGGCGCTCTCCGAGGCGCTGAATGGACAGTACGAAATCCTCCGCGAGGTGGGGCGTGGGGGAATGGGCATCGTCTTCCTGGCGAGGGACCTCAAACTCGAGCGCCTGGTCGCGATCAAGACGCTGCCGCCGACGCTTGCCGCCGACGAGATCATCCGGGCGCGCTTCCTGCGCGAGGCACGCACGGCAGCCGCGCTGAGCCACCCCAACATCGTCCCCATCCACCGGGCTGACGACATCAACGGGTCCGTCTTCTTCGTGATGGGTTTCGTCGATGGGCCCTCCATGGCGCAGCTCATCCGGGAGGGTGGGCCGTTATCCCCGCGCACGGCGATTTCCATGCTCTACGACGTGGCCGACGCACTCGGCTACGCGCACGGCGCCGGCGTGGTGCACCGCGACGTGAAGGCCGAGAACATCCTGATCGACCGCGGCTCGAGCCGGGCCCTGGTGACGGATTTCGGGATCGCCCGCGTCGCCGAGGCCGCGCCTTTGACGGCGACGGGCACCGTCCTGGGCACCGTGCACTACATGAGTCCCGAGCAGGTCGCCGGAGAACCGGTGGACCGGCGGAGCGACGTATATTCGTTAGGCGTGGTGGCGTTCTATGCGCTGGCGGGACGGTTCCCGTTCGACAGCCCGACCGCGTCGGCCGTGCTGGTCGCCCATGTGACCAAGGTTGCGCCTTCGCTCGCCGACACCGCGCCGACCGTCCCGCGCCCCCTGGCCAGGCTGGTGGACCGGTGCCTCGCCAAGGATCCGGACAGCCGGATCCAGAGCTGCGAGGAACTGTTGATGGAGTTGCGGCGAGTGGAAGCGTCACTGCCTGACGACGACGCGCCGGCGCCGCGGCCCGCCGCGGTCTCGTCCGTGTCGAGTGACGAGGCTCAGGCGCTCTGGGAACGCGCCGCCCAGCTGCAGGACATGACCGGCCAGATGCCCCCGCTCCGCGTCGCCAATCGGCAAATGGTGCGGCGCGACAGCGCGACCACGGGCTACGAGCTCAACCAGGTTCGTGACGCGGCTCGCGAGGCCGGGATCGCCACGCAGTTTGTCGACCGCGCGATGGCTGAGCGGGGCCTGGCTCAGGCGCCGGCAGGGTTGCGGGAGGATCCGGGCCCCGCTGTCGTGCGCGACGGCATCCGGCCACCGTACAACTGGTGGCTCGGCGGACACTCGGCGATCGCGTTCGAGGCGACGGTGCATGGTGAGATGCCCGAACGGGACTTCGATCTCCTCGTCGAGGCCATCAGCCGCGCGCTGAACGACAACGGCGTCGTGAGCGTCGTTGGCCGCTCACTGAACTGGACCTCGGCCGACAAGCAGCGAAAAGTGCAGATCTCGGTGAATGTGCGCGATGGGCGCACGAACATCTACGTGGGCGAACGGCTGCGAGACCTGATCGGCGCGCTGTATGGCGGGATCATCGGCGGCGGTGGAGGTGGCAGCACGGGACTGGTGGTGGCCATAGCCATGCGTGCGTTCCAGGAGCCACTACTGATCCCGGTGTTCCTGATGACCACGGTGCTGTCTGCGTTCGGGATCGCGCGCTTCTCGCTTCAGCGCACCACGAAGTCCCGGTCGCAGGTACTCCAGGAACTCACACAGCGTCTCGCCGAGCAGGCCCGGGATTCCATCGCCCGGCGCGCGGTGTCGCCTGGGTCGTGGCACGAGAGGAAGCTGCTGGGCTAGAGCCGCCTACCGCGGCGGTCGCACGGAGAGCGTTTCGCGGACAACTGCACCCGGCTTGAGCACGGATCACGCTGGCCGTGCTCATCGGCGCACTTGCGTTGGTAGCAGCAGGTGGTATAGGCACTGCGTTGTGGCTGGCCACGCGGCCGGAACCGCAGCCGGTCGTCGCGCGATTTCCGATGCACCTGCCCGACAGCGTGCGGCTCTTTGGCGGCGGTGGGACGAAGCTCGCTATTACGAGGGATGGTCGCGCTATCCTCAAGGTCGGCGGAAAGAACGGCAGCAAGGGCCTCTACATTCGCCGAATCGACGACCCCGTTGCGCAGCTCGTGCGCGGCACCGAAGCCGGGACGGGTACTTTCAATGTCTCCCCCCGCTTCGCGTTCGACGGGCAGTGGATCGCGTTCGTGACGCAGGACCGTATTCTCAGGAAGGGTCCCTGTACTCGGCGGCGCGCCGCAGACCCTCGTCGATTCCGTTGGGGGATCGTTCGACTGGGGCGATGGAGATCGGTTGGTGTACGTGCGCAACAATGAACTGTGGCTCGCCACTGGCGACGGGTGTGACGGGCGCCGTCTCCTGTCACCGGACACGCCGCGCCGTATGTACCGATACTTCTGGCCTCACATGCTTCCGGGCGGCGACCGTGCGCTGATCACGATCGATCGGTCACCGGGACCACTGATCGTGGATTCGCTCCGGCTGGGGCTCGTCTCGCTCAACGACGGGACCGTGGCCTGGGATCGAACTGGCCAGCGCGTGCTCTTTATGGGAGGTACCGAAACCGTGCGCGAGGTTGTGTCCCGCGCATGGAATCGGAGCAGCGACGACCGGGTCCCGGTCCCGACAGCACTCACGGCCTGCTTGCGGTTTCTCCCGGTCCGGCGCGCGGTTTCTCCGCACTTCGTGCCACCGTGCGCAACAACCGCGATATCTACTTCGCACCTTCTGACTCACTCCTCGCACTGCGGCCGTTCATCCCAACAACGGTGAATGAGGTGACTCCGGGCCGTGAGTTCCTGTTCGTCCGCGCCAGGTTCGCCGCTATTCGCGATTCCCGATTCCCGCTTCCGGCGTTCGCAGCTCCGGGAGATCTCGGAACAACTCGAGCGCCTGTGGATTAGCGAGAGCGTCGACGTTCTTGACCGGACGCCCGTGCACGATGTCGCGCACCGCCATCTCCGTGATCTTGCCGCTGATCGTGCGAGGGACGTCGGCGACCTGCACGATCACCTTCGGCACGTGATGAGGACTGGCGTTTTCGCGCACCTGACGTCGGATGCGCTCGCGCAAGGCATCGTCCAGCACCAGTCCCTCGCGCAGCCGGACAAACAGCACTATTCGCACGTCCCGGTCCTTTGCGTCACCAATTTCCTGGCCGATCACCAGGCTTTCGACGATCTCCGGCAACTGCTCCACCTGGCGATAGATCTCGGCGGTCCCGATACGAACGCCGCCCGGGTTGAGCGTCGCATCGCTGCGGCCGGTGATGATCATGCCGCCGTGCTCCGTGAGCTCGGCCCAGTCGCCGTGCCGCCACACGCCGGGGTAGTGATCGAAGTACGCCGCCCGGTATTTCGCCCTATCCGGGTCATTCCAGAACGAGACCGGCATGCTCGGAAACGGCTTCGTGCACACCAGCTCACCGGGCCCGCCGCGCACGGGGCGCCCGTCGTCGCCGAAGACATCCACGGCCATCCCCAGTCCCCGAACCTGCAGCTCGCCGCGCCACACGGGCCCGACCGGACTGCCTAACGCAAAGCACGAGATGATGTCCGTGCCGCCACTGATGCTGCTGAGGCAGACATCGCGCTTGATCGTCTCGTAGACATAGTCGAATCCCGGGCCGGCCAGGGGACTCCCGGTGGACAGAATTGCCCGGAGATGGCGCAGGTCATGCGTGCGACCCGGCTCCAGACCGGCTTTGTCGGCAGCGGCGAGATACTTGGCGCTCGTGCCGAACACCGTTATGCGCTCCGCCTCCGCCATGTCCCAGAGGATCGACGCCTTCGGCGCCAACGGGGCTCCGTCGTACAGAACAATGGTCGCGCCAGTGGCCAGTGACGACACCAGCCAGTTCCACATCATCCAGCCGCAGGTGGTGAAATAGAAGATGCGGTCGTCGCGACGGAGGTCGGTGTGAAGCTGATGCTCTTTCAGATGCTGGAGCAGCGTCCCGCCGGCGCCGTGCACCATGCACTTCGGCAGGCCGGTCGTGCCTGACGAGTACATGATGTACAGCGGGTGATCGAAGGGGAATCGCTCGTAGTGACTGGTGGCTGGTGACTGGTGACTCGCCACATCGGCTGCCCGCTGCCCGCTGCCCGTTGCCCGCCCAAAGTCGGACCAACTCGTTCCGTTGCGCACACGCTGGATCGGCGGATCTGACTGGAGGTATGGAACCACTACCACCCGCTCTATCGACGGGATCTGGTCGACGATCTCACGCACGCGCACCAGCGAATCGATCTCCTTCCCCGCATAACGATACCCGTCGGCCGTGAACAGCACGCGCGGTGCGATCTGGCCGAACCGGTCGAGTACGCCCTTCACGCCGAAATCCGGCGAGCAGGAAGACCATATGGCGCCGAGGCTCGCCGTGGCCAGCATGGCGATAACGGTCTCGGGAATGTTGGGCATGAAACCGGCCACACGATCGCCGGATACGATGCCGTGCGCGCGGAGCGCCGTCGCAACGGCAGCCACGGATTCCTGCAGCTCCGCATACGTGAGTGCGGTGCGACGCCCCGCCTCGCCCCACGACACCAATGCCTCGCGGTCGTCCGAATACCTGAGCAGGTTCTCGGCGAAGCTGAGCCGTGCGCCGGTGAACCAACGCGGACCCAGTTCCGGATCCGGCGGCGCCATTCGGTCCAGCCCGATGACCACCTTGTCCCATGGATCGCGGCCCTGACGCTCCGCGGCCACGACCCCGCAATAACGCCAGACCTCTGGCCAGAATCGCTCCCGGTGATCGACCGACCACTGATAGAGCCGACTGTAATCAACCCGATCGCCGCCGAGCGCATTCACTCCACCGGTTTCGGCGACGTGCGCCGCGAAGGAGCGCAGGTGTGATCGCGCTACTGCGTCAGCCGATGGCGTCCAGAGCGGAGAATTCGAGGTCAGAGGTCAAAGCTCCCACGAACGGTTGCGAGCCTGCAGTGCCGAGTCACGAGTCATGAATTATCAGTCACGGCGCCCGGTGCCCAGTCCCCAGTCCCAGTCCCCAGTTACGACAGCACCACCAGGTCCCGCGTAAGCTCCGAAACATTCCGAGCGCCGCAGAGCGCCATCGCCAGGTCGATCTCCGCACGCAGCAGTCCGAGCACCGAGTTCACCCCCGATTCGCCGTCGACCGCGAGCCCCCATAATACCGGCCGGCCAACCAGCACGGCACGGGCGCCCAGCGCGAGCGCCTTGATGACATCGGTGCCGCGACGGATGCCGCCGTCGACATAGACTTCCGCGCGCCCGGCAACGGCATCGACAACCTCGGGCAGCGCCGTGATCGATGGTATGGCCGTATCCAGTTGGCGACCACCATGATTCGAGACCACGAGCGCGTCGGCGCCATGCTCGACGGCGAGCACGGCGTCATCGCCACGCACGATGCCCTTCACCACCACCGGAAGCCCGCTCACCTCTCGCACCCACGCGATGTCCCTCGGGGTCACGGCCGCGTCGTGCAGTGAACGGAAATGCAGCATCAGACCGGACGCGTCCGCGCTTGCGTCAGGCACGACATCCATGCCGGCGACGGCGGCGTTCGCGATCGTCAGGTGGCGAGGGAGCGTGAACCCGAGACGGATATCGCGCTCGCGTCGCCCGAGCAGCGGCGCGTCGACGGTGAGCATGACGCCGGAATAGCCGGATCGAACGGCCTCCTCGATCAGCGCACGCGACGTACCGCGGTCCTGATAGAGGTAGAGCTGAAACCACATCGGCCCCGGTGATGCCGCGATGACCTCGCTCAGTCGTGTCGTCGCGGTCGTGCTCGTGATCATCAGCGTGCCCACCGCGCGCGTCGCTCGTGCCGTCGCGCATTCGCCTTCGCTGTGGGCGAGCTTCTGCAGCGCGGTCGGCGCCACCAGAACCGGCATCGAGACGGGTACGCCGAGTACCGACGTTCGGAGGTCGCGCGCGGTGACGTCGACCATGGTTCGGTAGCGGATGAGGATGCGATCGAACGCGGCGCGATTGGCGCCCAGGGTCACTTCGTCGTTCGCGCCACCGGCGATGTATCCCCAGTGCGCCGGCGGAATAAGGCGCTCCGCCTCCCGTTCGTAGTCGAAGAGGTTGATCAATAGCGTGAACTCGTGACTCGTGACTCGTGACTCGGCCGAACCGAGTTGCGTCGTGCCTCCGCTTTGCGCTATCTGTTGTATCCCGCGGCACTTCTGAGCGGCGCCGTGCAGGTTGGCCAGGTAGCACCACCCCGGCCGCCGCCTCCGCCTCCCCGACCCCCACGCCCACCGCGACCAAGCGCGGCCGCCGCGGGAGACGCGCCGACATCGAACACCCGCCGCTCACGCGACAGCGTTTCCGGATCTTCCGAGGCCAGGTAGGCCAGCATGGCGGTCTGCGTGGCGTTGGCCACCAGATCCTCGAACACGATCTTGTCGAACGTGTCCCGATTGGTATGCCAGGTGTACGGACTGTACCCCCAGTCGGAAGCGCCGAGGGAGAACGCGGGCGCTCCGTAGCAGACGAAGGAGGCGTTATCCGAGCCGCCGCCGGCCGGGGACCCCGGCACACTCAACTGGACCCTGCCACCGATATCGTTAGGCACCTTCGACAGCCACCGGGCCAGGTTGCCGCCGGCCGCCATCAGGCCCGATGCCGACAGGTTGACGACCCGCCCCGTACCGTTGTCCTGGTTGAAGAGCGCCTGCAGGCCCCGAACCACTTCGGGATGATCCTCGGCCCAGGCGCGCGATCCGTTCAGGCCCTGCTCCTCACTGGACCAGTGCCCGACGATGATCGTGCGCTTCGGGTTCGGATAGGCTTTGCGCAACAGCCGCATGGCCTCGAGCATCACCAGCGTGCCCGTGCCGTTGTCCGTGGCTCCCGACGAGCCGTCCCACGAGTCGAAGTGCGCCGACAGCATCACGTACTCGTTCGGCTTCTCGCTTCCCTTGATCTCGGCGATGGTGTTGAACACGGGCTGCTCGCCGCGCATCTCGGCGTCGGCACGCAGCCGAAGTGTCGGCCCCTGGCTGCGCTCCGCCAGCCGGAAGACGAGTCCGTAGTCCTCACACGAAAGGTCGATCGCCGGAACAAGCTGCCTCAGGTCGCCGAACACGCGTCTCGTGCCCCATCCATTGTTGTCCCAGCGTGTGGTGACGACGCCAACCGCGCCGGCTTCTCCAAGGCGGCGCCCCAGCCTGCCGGCCCCAAGGCCGCTCGGCGTCGTGAAGCCGGTCCGCCGGATTCGTTCCGTCCACGCCGTCCGTGCCCGCGCCCGCACCGAATCCATCCGCTCGAACGCACCGGGAGCGCCCAGCGCCTGCCATTGCTCGTTAGGTCGGCAAGTGGGCTCGGCAAAGGAAATGAGGACGAACTTGCCCTTCGCCTGCGGCAGCCACGCCTCGAAGGCGGCGCTGTCGGCGACTTCGGGCAGTACGATCGCAGCGCCCGTCACATCGCGGCCGCCGGTCCCCGGACTCCATGCCAGCAGTCCGCCTTCGAGCGACCTCACACGCGGCGTCAACAGGTCAATGTGCGAAGTACCCCTCACCCATTCGGGCCAGGTTCCATAGCGCTCGTTGCGCGCCGGGATCCCCCACGAACCGTAGATCTTCACGAGCCAGTCATTGCCGGCCCTGATCCCGGGAGTACCTGTGAGTCGCGGTCCGACCGAATCCAACAGGGCCTGAGCCAGCCGCGGCAGCTGGGAATTGTCCATCCCCTCATTCCATATGGCGCGGATGATGGGGTCTGGAGAGGCGTACTGCTGAGCGGCGGCGGGAGCCGTCATCAGCCCGCCGAGCAGGGTGAGCCCGAGGGAGCGGGACAGAGGTGACATGGGGCGATGGGGTTTGAGGCCAGCGAACGATCCCAATTTACTGTCCGGTGCGGTCGCCACCGGACCTGGATTCAGTGACTCAATCGGGACGTGGACGTCTTACTTTACAATACAAAGTACTTAGCATATGTTGCCGGCGACGACACCCGCCGTACCCTGCTGCCCCGCCGCCCATGAGCGCCCTGACGCGGTTCTTTTTTCGAAACGACGTAGCGTGCCGCACCCCGGCCGAAGTGATCGGCTGGTGGGAAGCACGCCGGATGGCCTACAACGTCGCCGTCGGCACCACGGGACTGTTCACCCTGGCCGCCGTACATCTGATCGCCCGGCTCCCACCGTCACCAGAGTCGATTCCCATCGAGCCCACCCTGATCATCCCGGCGATTTACGGCTTCCTGGCGAATGTCAGCTATACGGGCGGCTGGGTCTTCGAGCTCTGGATCCGCAACACGCTGGGCCGGGAAATGGAGCCGGTCGGGCCCACCCTCTTCCGCTACGGATTCGCCTTCTCGATCGGCCTGACGTTGTTTCCGGTGGCGATCATCTCGCTCCTGAAGTTCGCGCTCGTGCTGCGGGCGATTCTGTAGACTTCGGGCACTGTACTCCACCCCGAAGGACCAGCATGACGTGCTGCCAGTCGTGCATCGCCAGCAAGCAGTTCGACAAGCGAGTCGCCGAGCGGGAGCTCCGTCGCTATCGACGTCGCGGCCCTGACGCGGCGACGCAGGTGCTGATCGACGCCCTGCAGGCTCGCAAACTCCCCCCAACTCCGACGCTGATGGACGTTGGTGGCGGCGTGGGGACAATCCACCACGTTCTGCTCGAACGCGGATTCAGCCACGCCACGCATTTCGACGCGTCCGATGCCTACCTGGCGGTTGCGGCCGCGGAAGCCGAACGGCTTGGCCACAATTCGCGGGTTGGGTTCGAGGCAGGTGATTTTTCGAGCGCGTCCTCTCTCCCCATGGTCGACGTCGTCACGCTTCACCGGGTGGTTTGCTGCGACCGGAATGGGCCGGACCTCCTTCGAATCGCGGCGGCACACGCGCGCCATCTGGTCGCCTTCAGCTATCCACGCCGGCGATGGATCACGCGCGTGGTGGCCGCAGGCATCAACGCGTTCAAGCGACTCACGGGTGACCCATTCCGGGTCTTCCTCCACGAACCCTCGACCATGGCCGCGGCGCTCGAGCGAGAGGGAATGCGGCCCGCCTGGTCAGGCGGGACCTTCGTCTGGTCCGTGGAGATCTTCGAGCGGGCTGCCTGACGATCGTAGCGATCCCCGAGATCAGCGACCCGGCGGAACCGTTGGAACGAACACGCCTCGCGCCTGGGCGGGCGCGGCCGCAGTGACGGTCGCCGAAAGCACCCCGGCGATCGCGAGTGATACGAGCCGCCGAACCGCGGCCTGGCTCACTCCAGGTTGGGCTCCCACGCGTCCTCGGTCGGAGGTCGAATGTGCGGATGGCGATGCAACAGCCGAACGCAGGTGTTCCAGCGCAGTATCGCCTCGTCGTTCCCCGCCGGCCTCATGGACTCCGCTCGCTCGAAATGCAGTAAAGCCTTCTCGATCCAGTCGTTGGCCATTTCACCGGCGCGCGGTTCAGCACGATTGAGGATGCCGTTCGCCCATCGCTCGCAGATCACGCCGCGATAGTACGCGTTGCGATAGGGATCCTCGATCCCACCCGCCGCCAGCTCGGCGCGCTTGAGGTCCTCGGCGTGGCCGTGCCCGAACTGGTCCGTGATGGACAGCACGTGCATCACCAGCGCTTCCACGTTCCGGGGCTCAACGGCGAGCACGTCGAGGCAGATGCTCTCCGCCGCCGTGGGATCGTTGAGGATGCGATACCGATGCGCCTTCTGCAGCGCGGCCGGCACGCCTTCCGGGGTGATCGGTTTCAGCGCCCGCTCGGTCACGTCTTCTTCTTCCCCCTGAACAGCCTGACCAGTTTCACCACCGGATCGTAGAACTCGTCGATCACGCGCTCTTTCAGCGGGATGATCGCGTTATCGGTGATCGTAATATGCTCGGGGCAGACCTTGGTGCAGCACTTGGTGATGTTGCAGTAGCCAATCGCCTGGTCTTCCTTGAGATCGCGGAGCCGATCCTCGGTATCGAGCGGGTGCATCTCGAGCGCCGCCGTGTACACGAAGTACCGCGGGCCGATGAACTCGTCGTGCTTGTGGTGATCGCGGATCACGTGACAGACGTCCTGGCACAGGAAGCACTCGATGCACTTCCGGAACTCCTGGACGCGATCCACGTCTTCCTGCGCCATGCGCCAGGTGCCGTCCGGCGCGTCGGGTTTGCGGGGCGTGAACTTCCTGATCGTCTTCTTCACCTCGAAGTTCCACGACACGTCGGTGACGAGGTCGCGCACGTGAGGGAAGGCGCGCATCGGTTCCACCGTGACCAGCTCGTTGGCGGGGAGTTCATCCATCCGCGTCATGCACATCAGGCGCGGCTGGCCGTTGATCTCGGCGGAGCAGGAACCGCACTTCCCGGCCTTGCAGTTCCATCGGACCGCCAGGTCGCCGGCGCTCTCGGCCTGGATCTGGTGCATGGCGTCGAGGACGACCATGCCTTCGGTGACCTGCGTCTCGTAATCGGTGAACGCACCCTTTCCTCGCGAGCCGCGCCAGATTCGGAATGTTGTCGCAGTCATGGGGCAGCGGGCAGAGGGCAGCGGGTGGCGGGTAGCGGGTTGGCAGTCCTCACGTCTGCTGCTCCTCGATGATCGCCGCCAGCTCGGCGGGGAGCGGCTGAATCGGTCTCCGCTCGAGCTGCATCGAGCCGTCGGGCGCCTTGCGCACAACGATGTTGAATTTCGCGTACTGGCTGTCCTTGTCGGGAAAGTCGTCCCGGAAGTGACCGCCGCGGCTTTCCTTTCGCTCGATGGCCGCCCGCGTGATCGCCTCCGACACCGTCAGCAGGTTGTCGAGGTCGAGTGCGGTGTGCCATCCCGGGTTGTATTCCCGGTTGCCTTCCGCGGCCACGCGACGCGCCCGATCCCGAAGGCCCTTCAGGTTCTCGAGGGCCCGCTTCATCTCGTCCTCCTGCCTGACGATGCCCACCAGTTCCTGCATCATCCGCTGGAGCTCGTGCTGAATCGCATACGGAGCCTCCCCGCTCCCCGCGCGATCGAACGGCGCAAGCGCGCGATTCACGGCGCCATCGGCCTCACTCGCGGCCGGGGTTCCCCGCCCCCTGGTGGACACGAACTTTGCCGCGTACTCTCCGGCGCGCTTGCCGAAAACCACGAGGTCCGAGAGCGAGTTACCGCCCAGCCGGTTGGCGCCGTGCAGGCCCGCCGCGCACTCACCCGCGGCGAAGAGACCCGGCACGCTCGACATCTGTGAATCGCCGTCGACGCGGATGCCGCCCATGATGTAGTGCGTGGTCGGTCCAACCTCCATCGGCGTCGTCGTGATGTCGATGTTGGCAAGCTGCATGAACTGGTGATACATCGACGGCAGCTTCTTCCTGATATGCTCGGCCGCGTCAGGTATCCGCTCCTTGATCCACGCGATGTCGAGGAACACGCCGCCGTGCGGGCTGCCGCGCCCCTCGCGCACCTCACGCTGGATGCAGCGGGCAACGTGATCGCGGGTGAGCAGCTCCGCCGGCCGGCGCGCGGCCTTGTCGCCCATGACGTAGCGCCAGCCCTCTTCCTCGCTGTCCGCGGTCTGCGGCCGGTAATTCTCTGGAATGTCGTCGAACATGAAGCGCTTGCCGAGCGAGTTGCGGAGCACGCCGCCCTCACCGCGTACGCCTTCCGTGACCAGGATGCCCTTCACGCTGGGCGGCCAGACCATTCCAGTCGGATGGAACTGCACGAACTCCATGTCCACCAGCTCGGCCCCGGCCTGGTACGCAAGCGCCTGTCCGTCGCCGGTGTATTCCCAGCTGTTGCTCGTTATGGAGAATGCGCGACCGATTCCACCCGTGGCCAGGACCACCGCCCCCGCCGCGAACAGCTTGAACCGGCCCTTCTCCCGATCGTAGGCCAGCGCGCCGGCCATCCGCTCGCCGTCCTTCAGCAATTGGACGACCGTCACTTCCATGTGCACATCGATCGCCATGTGGATCGCGTGATCCTGCAGCGTGCGGATCATCTCGAGCCCGGTGCGGTCGCCAACGTGCGCCAGCCGCGCGTACCGATGGCCGCCGAAATTACGCTGCAGAATGCGGCCGTCTGTCGTACGGTCGAAGAGCGCGCCCCATGCCTCGAGCTCGCGGACGCGGTCGGGCGCCTCCTGCGCGTGCAGCTCGGCCATGCGCCAGTTGTTCATGTACTGGCCGCCGCGCATCGTGTCCGCGAAATGGACGCGCCAGTTGTCGCGATCATCCACGTTGCCCATGGCCGCCGCCGCGCCACCTTCGGCCATGACCGTGTGCGCCTTGCCTAACAGCGACTTGCAGACGAGGCCAACGCGCGCGCCACTGTTCGCCGCGGCGATGGCGGCGCGCAGGCCCGCTCCGCCGGCGCCAATGACCAGGACGTCGTGCTCGACCCTCTCGTACTCGGCCATCTATACGATCCTCACGTCCGTGAGGACTCCCGAGGCACACAGCCGGATGTACGCGTCGGTGAGCGCGACGGCGAACAGGCTGACCCACGCCCAGTTCATGTGCGAACGGTTGCACACCGTGGAGGCGGCGTACACGCGTCTTCGCAGCGGCGCTATCGACAACCGGTCGAGCATGCCGCCAACGACATGCCGCATGGAATGACAGCCCAGCGTGTAACCGGAGAGCAGCACGATGTTGACCAGCATGACGACCGAGCCGACGCCAATGCCGAACCGCGTCCCTCCAGCGCCGTTGTCGAACCAGAACGCCTCCCATACATCGTGCCAGAGGAAGATCAGGAAGATGAACGACACCAGCAGGCCGTACCGATGGAAGTTCTGAAGCACGAGCGGGAAATAGCGCTCGCCCAGATATGACTTCCTCGGCTCACCGACCGCGCAGGATGGCGGGTCAGCCCAGAAGGCCTTGTAGTACGCGCCGCGGTAGTAGTAGCAGGTGAACCGGAACAGCGCCGGCACCGGCAGGATGATCAACGCCGGGGAGAACGGGAGCCACAGCGGCCACCAACCGGGCTTTGGTCCGAACCACGAGTGCGGCGAATCCCCCCAGATCTCCGGCGAATAGAACGGCGAGAGGTAGGGACCGTGGGTGTAGTTGGTGTTCTGGAAGGCGGCCCACGTTGCGTACGCCACGAAGCTGCTCAGGATCACCACGACGATCACGTTCGGCACCCACCATGCGTCGCGACGAAGGGTCTCTCCAAAGCGACGTTGGTCCATCACCGGCAGCGACCGTTGCATGCTTTCCCGGGTTGGTTGTCAGTGGCCAGGCGCCAAAGGCCTGCGTTCCGACCGGCCCAGCGTAACATGCAGCCGCGTCACGGCTTGGGCAACGCACGATCTCGTTGAGGCGCGCCTCGCCAGCAACGGCCACGCCAGGGATGCCGTGAGACTACTTGACTGAGTCAACTAACTCGCGACAGACTGCGGGGGGTGTCACCCGGAGCGCTCCCATGAACACCGAGCAGTCATCGAACGCGGTCGAGGCATTTCGCCGGTTCAACCGGTTCTACACGCGGCACATCGGCGCCCTGGACGAGGGATTGCTTCGGACACGGTTCAGCCTCACCGAAGCCCGTATCCTCTACGAACTCGGCACTCGTGACGGCCTGACCGCCACGGCAATCGGCGAGTCGCTCGCGCTCGACCCGGGATACCTCAGTCGCATCCTCCGCGGATTCTCCGCCGCGAAGCTCATCTCGCGGAAGCGCGCGACTCATGACCGCCGGCAGATGGTGCTGACCCTGACCGCCAGGGGTCGTCGCGCTTTTCAGGATTTGAACTCGCGATCACAGGAACGCGCCACTGAGGTGCTCGATCGCCTTGGAAAGCCCGGCCAGCAGCGTCTCATCTCCGCCATCACGGGCGTCGAACAACTGTTGTCCAGGACGACTCCTGCTGAATCTCCCGCCGTCGTTATCCGCGAGCCCCGAGCCGGTGACATTGGCTGGGCGATAGCGGCGCACGGCGAGTTGTACGCGACCGAGTTCGGCTTGAACGAGGAGTTCGAGGCACTCGTCGCGATGCTGTTCGCGCGTTTCGCGACACAACACGATCCGACGCGCGAACGACTCTGGATCGCGGAACTGAACGGCGAGCGCGTCGGATGCGTTTTTGTGGTTCGCAACGCGGATGATCCCCAAGTCGCGCAGCTGCGCTGCCTGCTGGTCGATCCAGAGGGACGCGGACTTGGGATCGGCCGGCGGCTCGTCGATGAGTGCATCAGCTTCGCAAGGCGCGCGGGCTATCGCGCCATGATGCTCTGGACCAACGACGTGCTCGTTTCAGCTCGCCGCATCTATGAGGCAGCGGGCTTCACGCTCGAGAATGAGGAGCCTCACCACAGCTTCGGGCGCGACCTGGTGGGCCAGATCTGGCGACGCGAGCTGTGACGAACGTCCTGCGCTACGCCACTTCGCGCTCTGCCGCGGCCTGTTGCACACCAGCAGGAAGCGCCAATGCCTCACACGACGCATAGCGTCCAGCCTTGCCAACGATTCGATCAGGTGCGCCACCAATGCGGCGCATGCCGATCAACCAGGGGATGGCGAGCGCGGTGGCGATGCCGCCAGCCACATAGCCCGTCGCCAACGAGCGGTTGGCCGCAAGCCAGCCAAGCCCGACCTGGCCACCCATGCTGCCTGCGCTTCCCATGAGGGACGCGAGCGAGAGCACGGTCGCGCGCTGTTCACGTGGCACCACCGCATGGAGATACGCCTGGCGCACCGGTTGAAAAACGCCCGTCGCGGCCATGCCAACCAGATACAGCATCAACGCGGTCCAGAACGAGGCGGCAAGCCCAACGCCAATCGAAGTCGTCGTGTACACGACGGCGGCGCCCAGTAGCAGGGTGGTGCGGCGACCGCAGTACCGCGTGAGGCGCTCCACCAGCCAACTGCCACCGGCCATCGCCAACGACGTCGCCGCGGCGACGACGCCCAGGATCCAGACCGCTTTGTAACCCAGAAGCTGGATGAAGTACGGCTGCCAGGCGTGATAACCCCATTCGAGGAAGATGGCTGGCGCGGCCCCGGCCAGGATCACCAGCCGTGCATGCGGTTCACGCCAGCCGAATTGAAGCGATGCGCGACCCACGCGCCCCATCTCGGCCGGCACCTCGGCCCAGCGCAGCGCGCGCACAGAGAATCCCGTGTCATGCATCGCTCGATAGGCAATGACGAATGCCACGACGAGCAATGCGCACCTCACCAGATAAGGCACGGCGAGGTCGATGCCTCCCAGGAGACCACCGGAAACCGACCCGATGAGCATCGCGATCGACGAGATGATCGAACCGCGCGCGAGTACGCCGTCGATGGGCGACGTGAAGCCTGTCGCCTGCAGCGCATCGACCAACCACGCTTCGACCGCGCCCGAATAGAATGTGTAGCCGATACCGAGGATGATGGACGCGCCGATGAATCCGGGAAGTCCGGCCTTCAGTGGACCGACGGCGACGTAGGCAAGTGTGCCGATGGTCAGCAGGCTTACGCTGAGCAGAAAGGAGAGACGTCGCCCGCGCGTGTCTGCCACCAGCCCGGTGGGCACCTCGAAGACCGCCATGCTTCCGGTGAAAATGGCATTCGCAAGAAACGCCTGCATGAGCGACAGACCCGATTCCAGCAGGAACAGGGTGTTGATGCCCCAGATGAGCGATGCGGACAGGGTATAGACGCCCGCGATGACGTAGTACGTTCGCTCCACGTGTCGCGACGACATTTGTGCCGGTGGGGTCATGCGTCGATAGCCGAGGACGCTGCTGGTCCTGCGTCAGCGAGTAAAGCGTTGCGATCGTGCCGGTCCGGCGCAATGGCGCGCGACCGACGCGCGAGCCGCTGCTGGCCCAGCGAGTGCGCCCCGGTCATCTTTGCCGTCATGACCGACCCACTGATCATCGCGCGCGCCGGGGAAAAGGACCTCGCACTCCTGCCGGCGCTCTCCAACCGGCACGGCTGCATCACCGGCGCCACGGGAACCGGCAAGACGATTTCCCTGCAGGTCATGGCCGAGCAGTTCTCGCGCATCGGCGTGCCAGTGTTCCTGGCGGATGTGAAAGGTGACTTGAGCGGTCTCTCGAAGGCCGGCGTGGCCAGCGAAAAGCTCGCGGCGCGACTCGAAAAACTCGCCCTTCCCACACCTGCATGGTCCGGTTGCCCGGTCACGTTCTGGGATGTGTTCGCCGAACAGGGCCATCCCGTGCGGGCAACAATCTCGGACATGGGGCCGCTCCTGATTGCGCGTCTGCTCGGACTGAACGAGACGCAGGAAGGAGTGCTCACAATGGCCTTTCGCGTCGCCGACGACAACGGCCTCCTGCTCCTCAACCTCCCTGATCTCAGGGCGATGCTGCAGTTCCTCGGGGATAACGCCGCCGAGGTCAGGACGCAGTACGGCAATGTGTCGGCGGCCAGCATCGGCGCCATTCAGCGCGGTCTGCTGCAGCTCGAGGAACAGGGCGGCACGAGGTTCTTCGGTGAGCCGATGCTGGACATCGAGGACCTGATGCAGACGGTGGACGGCCGCGGAGTCGTGAACATCCTGGTCGCCGAGAAGTTGATGAGCAATCCGCGGCTATACGCGTGTTTCCTGCTGTGGATGCTGGCCGAGCTGTTCGAGAACCTCCCGGAGGTGGGCGATCGTGAGAAGCCGAAGCTCGTCTTCTTCTTCGATGAAGCGCATCTCCTCTTTTCCGACGCACCGCCGGCGCTGCTGGAGAAAGTCGAGCTCGTGGTCCGGCTGATTCGATCGAAGGGCGTCGGTGTGTTCTTCGTGACGCAGAACCCGATCGACATTCCGGACAAGGTGCTTGGGCAGCTCGGCAACCGCGTGCAGCATGCGCTCCGCGCGTACACGCCGCGCGACCAGAAAGCGGTGAGAGCCACCGCCGAAACGATGCGCGCCAACCCGGCGATTGACATCGAGACGGCGATTCTCGAGCTCGGCGTGGGCGAAGGACTCGTGTCGCTGCTCGACGAGAAGGGAATTCCCGCGATGACCGAACGTGCCTGGATGTTCGCGCCGGCCTCGCAGATCGGACCCATCACGCCTGACGAGCGCAAGGCGCTGATCTCGCAGTCGGTCGTCGCGGGAGTCTATGAGAAGGAAGTGGACCGCGAGTCGGCGTTCGAGAGGCTGCGGGCGCGGGCAGCCGCGGACATCCCGGGCTCGGCATCGCCGCGGGAACCGGCGTCCCGCGGCCGCAGCGCACGGACGTCGGGCCCGGTCGCCGGGACGACGGGCGGCCTGACGGAGGTGCTTTTCGGGGGAACGGGGCCACGCGGGGGAAAACGGGAAGGCCTGGTGGAGGCGTTCGCGAAGAGCATGACGCGCGCCGCCGGCAGTTCGGTGGGCCGGTCGATCCTGCGCGGCGTGCTTGGCTCACTGACGGGCAAGCGGCAGCGTTAGGGTTCCGCCCTGGCTGGCTCCTTCAGCCGGGGCAGCAGAGCCTCCAACGCGTCGTGCAGCGCCTGCGCCGACGGACAGCGCTGAAGTGGATCGGGCGCCTGGCACTGCCTGACGAGTGTCTCGAGCTGCTCTCGGCCGGCGATGGTGCTGATGCAAGAGGGACGGTCCGGCACTTGCCTGACCGCCCCCCGTTGCGCGTTGCGCTCTGCGCTCTGCGCTCTGCGCCAGCTACTGCACGTTCCGATTCGAGCGCTCGACCAACCCCGAGAAGATCCCGTTGAACAGCAACT
>Ga0209640_10000014_pt1 | contig 83573 bp, 74 predicted proteins | sample RifCSP10_1_FD_184018 | JGI IMG/M metagenome (GOLD analysis project Ga0209640, IMG submission 184018) | Soil microbial communities from Rifle, Colorado - Rifle CSP2_sed 10_1 (SPAdes) (version 2) | ecosystem: Environmental > Terrestrial > Deep subsurface > Rock core/Sediment | place: Rifle...
GCCGAGCGGCCGCCGGCGGCGCTCAAGGCGGTGTGCGCCGTTTCTCCGACAATAGACCTGGCGCGCTGTGTCGACGCGCTCGAACGGCGCGCCAACTTCCTATATCAGTGGAATTTCGTCCGCAACCTCAAAGCGCGGATGCGCCGGAAGGCGGCGGTGGTTCCTGGCGTGTATCCGCTCGAGCCGCTACGCGACATCTGGAGCGTGCGGCGATTCGATGACGTGTATACGGCGCCGCACCACGGGTTCCGCGACGCTGCCGACTATTACTTTCGAGCCAGCGCGCTGCGTGTCATCGACCGCATCCGTGTTCCGACGCTCATCCTTGCGGCCGAGGACGACCCGTTCGTGCCAACGGCGCCATTTCGCAGCCCGGCCGTCACTGGAAACGCGCAGATCAGAACGGTGGTCACACCGCACGGCGGACATTGCGCGTACGTCGAGCGCGCAGTCGATGGATACGACGGCTACTGGGCCGAGCGGGAGATCGTCAGGTTTGTCACATCGCACGCAAAGTCACAGGTCACAAGTCACACAGCCCAAGTCACAACTTAGGAGATTCGGTGACGTTGTGACTTGTGATGTGAGCCTTGTGACTTGATCAGGTGTTCCTGAGGCAATCGAGCAGGAGACGTGCAAATTCCGGCCCCTTGCCCGACTCCTCGTGCTTGAAATACACGAAGACATCGCCGCACGCGCCGGTGCGCTCCTGTATGGTGTCCGCCCACCGGAGGATGTCGTCGGGCGTATAACCTTCGTCGCGAAGTCTGAAGTAGCCGTAGTCGGCGGTGATCACCACAGGCGTGGACAGTCGTTCGCTGTCGGCGACGCACAGGGCGAGATTGCGCGCGCGAAGCCGGTTGTAGACCTCCTCGTCCAGCCACGACGCGTGCCTGAACTCGAACGCGGCGCATACCCTGGGAGGAAATGCGTCGACGAACGCGTCGAACAACGCAAGGTCCTTCTTCAGTGTCGGCGGGAGTTGAAACAACAACGCGCCCAGCTTCGGACCGAGCGTCGATGCCGTTTCGAGGAACTGGCGCACGCGATCGGCGCAGTCGCGCAGCCGTGCGTCATGCGTGATCCGCTTCGGCGCTTTCAGCGTCAGCTTGAAGCGCTCCGGCGTCGCCTTGTTCCACCCATCCAGAATCGTCTCGGTCGGCGTCCGGTAGAACGTGTAATTGATCTCGACCGTCGGAAACCGCTCGGCATAGTACGGCAGCATCTTCGCTGCGGGCAGCGTCGGCGGATAGAACGTGCCTTTCCACTCGGGATAGTTGTACCCGGACGTCCCCACCCAGAGCATTTGATAGAGTTAGCACATGTGGCGGCCCGGAGCGATGATCGCCGTTGCGACCGTAACGGCCTGCGCGTGCAGCCGTGCGCCCGAGCCGCGGCGGTACGAGGTCCGTGGTCAGATTATCAGCGTCGACGCGGGTCGGCGCGAGGTTCTCGTCGACCACGAAGACATCAAAGGTTTCATGCCGGCGATGACGATGCCGTACAAGGTCAACGATCCGGAGCTGCTCGAGGACAAGAAGCCGGGCGATCTGTTTACCGCCACGCTGGTCGTGGAGGAAGTCAACGCCTATCTGTCGACGCTGACCACGACGGGTCATGCGCCAATCAAGAATGCGGCCGCCCGTCCGGCCATCACCGACGCGGATCTCCTGAGGGAGGGCGATGTCGTTCCGGGTGATCCGCTCGTCGATCAGAGCGGCGGCGCGCGGTCGCTCGCGTCGCTGCGCGGCCACCGTGTGGCGCTGACGTTCATCTATACGCGCTGCCCCCTTCCGGACTTCTGCCCGCTGATGAACACGCAGTTCGCGGCGATTCAGAAGGAAATCCGCACGTCTCCAGATCTCGGTGATGTCCGTCTCGTTTCTGTGACGTTGGACCCCGATTTCGATACGCCCGCAGTACTCGCCACGTACGCCAAGGGGGTGGGGGCCGATCCGCGTCTCTGGTATTTCGCGACGGGCCCGCGTGACGACGTGCTCGCCTTCGCCAGGCGCTTCGGGGTTCTCACAGAGCCGGGCGAGGCGGAAGGCGTCGTAGTGCACAACCTCCGAACGGCGGTCATCGATGCCGAGGGCCGACTCGTGAGCGTCCACTCGGGCAACATGTGGACCCCTGCCGAACTCGTTGCCGACCTCCAGAAAGCTTCCGCTCCCGCGCACTGACCCTGCGGAGCCTCCGGCGCTGCCCTTCACAGCCGCCGAGCGGAGGGTGATCGCACGCCTGCGGACTCCCGACGCCGTCCAGCGCTGGCTCAACGACCTTCCGTACAACGACGAACGCGGCGGCGAAACACTGCGCAGCTTTCGCGGGGTCGTGCACACGGGCACCACCCACTGCCTCGAAGCGGCGCTCGCAGCCGCCGTCGTTCTCGAACAGCATCGCTTTCCACCGCTCGTGCTCAGCTTCGAATCGACGGACCTGCTCGATCACGTCATCTTCGTGTACCGAGCGGCGCCGGGATGGGGATCGGTGGCGCGCTCGCGCGATCCAGGTCTGCACGGGCGGAAGCCCGTGTTTGTAACGCCACGGGCGCTCGCGCTCAGCTATTTCGACGGGTACATCGACTTTACCGGGCGCATCAAGGCGTACGCGGTCGTCGATCTGCGGGTGCTCCGACCGTACGATTGGCGACTGGCCGAAGGAAATGTGTGGAAGGTGGAGCGGCTGCTGCTGGACTGGCCGCATCGGCGCATTGCCTCATCCGACCGCCGCGCCGAACGCCTGCGAAGGCGATACCGTGCGTTTCGCCAGGCCCACGGCTACAAGCCGTGGAAATACTATCGGGGCCGCGACCGGTGGACTGCGCTTCCGCCGGAATTCCGGTACCGCGGCTAGGGCATTGACGAATTTTCGGATTTACGGATTTACGAATTGCACTTGCCTCAGTCGAATTCGTAAAATCCGTAAATTCGCAAATCCGCAAATGTCTTAGTCCAGGTCGAAGTCGCGCAGCGGCCTCGTCACCGGCTCGCGTTTCGCCTCGCGCAGCGCCTCTTCGAAGCGGCGCGCCAGCGCATCGTCGCGTCCTTTCTCCGCTTCCATCGACTGCTTGAACATCGCCTCCCGGCGTTCGGCCTGGGCTGCCAGAATGCTCGCCGCCTCGTCCAGCTCGGGCTTGTCCGCCCGCTCCGGCTCGCGGTGCGAAACGACGCGGCGAAGGTTCGTGTCCACGACCAGCGTGGACTGGCAGCACGGACAGATCACTTCGATCTCGCTCTTCAGCGTCGCCATGGGACTATTCTAGTCGGTAGCTGGTGGTCGGTAGCTGGTGGTTCGTGGTCGGTGGTCGTGGCTTACAGGCCCACCTCTAAGAACGAGCCGACCACCCCAACCCCCAACCCCCAACCACCAACCGCCAACCGCCAACCGAATGCCCACCCTTCGCATCGCCACCTACAACATTCATCGGTGCCGCGGCCTCGATGGCCGGACGAATCCCAACCGAATCGCCGAGGTGATACGAACCATCGATCCGGACATCATCGCCCTGCAGGAGGTCGTCGGCGCCGGCCCCAGTTCGGCGGGACACGCAGAGGAGCTTGGCGCCCAGCTCGGGATGGGGTGGGTGATGGCGCCTGCCCGGCATCTGCGCCACGCGCTCTTCGGCAACGTCGTGCTCAGTCGGCTGCCGATCCTCCATCACGCGCAGTACGACTTGTCATGGAAAACGTGCGAGCCTCGGTGTTGCCAGCGCGTAGACATCGCGGTCGGTAACGAGACCCTCCATTTGTACAACGTGCATCTGGGCACGGCGATCCTCGAGCGCAGGTATCAGGCAGGACGTCTGAGCGCGATCGTGCACGATCGGCGCGTCGGACAGCCGAAGATCGTGCTCGGCGATTTCAACGAATGGATGCGCGGCCTCGCCACGCAGATGCTCAGCCAACGGCTCAACAGCATCGATCTTCGCGCGCACCTCCGGAGGCGTCGTACGTATCCCGGCGTCTTTCCGGTGCTGCACCTGGATCACATCTACTACGAGGGACGGGTGGAAGTTGCGAAGCTGGAGCTTCCGCGAACGCGGGTGGCGCTGCTGGCGTCAGATCACTTGCCGCTCGTGGCGGAGTTGCGGGTCGAATTTACCTGACGTCAGCCTTCTTCTTCGTACTCTTCTTCTTCGATTGGCAGAAAGCGTGTCGGCGGGCGGAGCGCTTCGCGAAAATCGTAGACGGGCAAATCGCGAACGTGAAGCGCCATCACGCAGTGTGCGCCCTTCTCCTCGACGATCACCGTCACCGGGCTCCCCTCGACGCCTTCGCGGAACGTCAATCGACATCCGCAGGCGAGTCGGGCGTGCGTGAACCCCTTCAACATACGGGGATCATACTACAGCAGCAACTTGATCTCGTGCTCGAACTGCTCCTTCGACGCGATGCCGGAATGCTTCTTGTGAATTTTTCCGTCGCGCCCGACGAACACCGACACGGGGATGCCCCAGAAAGGTCCGTATGCGTCCTGAAAATCCTGGCGGCCGTTGCCCACGAGCAACGGATAGTTGACCTTCATCTCGGTCGCGTACGGCTGCAGCTTCTCCGCCGGGTCGTCGACGGAGACGCCGAGCACGACGAGATCGCTCGCGTACTGCTTCTGCAATTCGATGAGGTAAGGAATTTCGACGCGGCACGGGCCGCACCACGTGGCCCAGAAGTTAATCAGCAGGACCTTGCCTTTGAACGACGACAGGTTCACGTCGACGCCGTTCATGTCCTTGAGCGTAAACTGCAGCTGCGCGGCCCTGCCGACGACCGCACGCTCGTCATCGCCGGCGGACGCGCCGCCGTTCGCGGCTGGAGGCGGAGCGTCCGGATCGCTCCCTGGCCCCGGCAGCATCGTCAGGAGCACGAGCGCCACGACCACCGCGCCCATGCCAATCCAGGCGCGTGTCCGTCGGCTCATCTCGCGTGTGGGTGCGTCTGCGACGACCGGATCCGGGGTCGGAACCGGCTCGGGCGTGAGATCGTTGGTTGAAGGCGCGTCCATCGCTTCATTATCACCCAGGTAGCCCGAAAGGACGGTCGCCAGCCGAGAACAGGACATTCGGAGGATCGCACGCACGGCGCTTCGCGCGGATCCACGATTTCCCGTCAGTTTTCAGCGAACTCGTCGGTACATCCTTTGCTGCACGCGCGTCGGCAGTCTCGCCCTGCGCCGGACCGCAACGAGCTTTTTTGCGGTCATGAATCTGTCGGCAGTAAGATGCTGGACACCGCGGACGTTCGAAAATAGTGCCTGCGAGGAGAATTTCCATGAGGCGTACCATCCTGGCTGCTGTAGCAGCAATTGTCGCGGCAGTCACACTGGCGCCACGGCCGGTCGCGGCGCAGACGCCGTTCATTCCCTACTTCGGGAAGAACCAGATTCGCTACGACAATTTCCGGTGGCAGATCTACACGACCGATCACTTCGAGATCTACTACTACCCGGAAATCGAGCAGCACCTCGAGCGCGTGGCGGGCTACGCGGAAAGCGCGTACCAGCACATCAGCGCGGAGCTCAAGTACGACCTCGCCTTCAAGATTCCGCTCATCTTGTTCAAGACGAGCGCCGAGTTCCAGCAGCAGAACGTCATCCCCGGCGCCGCGCAGGAAGGCGTCGGCGCGTTTGCGGAGCCGACACGCTACCGCATCGTGATGCCGCTCGACGACCCGCCGGATCTTCTCTACCGGTTGATCGTGCACGAGCTGACCCATCAGTTCGAGTTCGACATTATTCCGACGTCGCTCATCCGGCGCAATGTTCCGCTCTGGGTGAACGAAGGGCTGTCGGACTACATGACCGGCATCTGGCGCCCCCTCGATCTGATGTCGGTGCGCGACGCGGCGGTCACCGACATCGTCCCGAAAATGACCGAGCTCGAGGGGTACACCAGCGTGGGCAACGTCCGCCTGGTCTACAACCTCGGGCACGCGGTCTTCGAGTTCATCGAGTCACGCTGGGGCAAGGAAGGCATTCGGCAGTTCCTGTTCTCCCTGCGCAAATCGGTCATCGGCGGCGGCGAGGATGCCTACATGGAGGCATTTCGCATGACGCCGGAGGAATTCGATCAGGAGTTCGACAAGTACCTGAAGGATCGATTCAAGCCGTTTCGTGACAAGGAGCGGCCGGCGGACTACGGCCGCAATCTCGCGCCGAATCCCGAGAAGTCGGTGTTCGTGGGAGCCGCCTCCATCGAGCCGTCGCCCTCCGGCGACCTCATTGCCATGGTGACGGGCAACCGGCGCGACCGGGAGATGGATATCGTGCTCGTCTCGTCGCGCGATGGATCGATCATCCGCAACCTGACCAGCGAGTTCGACCAGGACAAGGGGTGGGAGTTCATCATCCAGCCCGGCATGCGGTCCAACACCGTCCAGTGGATTTCCTGGGCCCCGTCCGGCGATCGGATCGCATACTTCGTGCGGAGAGAGAAATGGCGCACGCTCATTCTGCAGAACGTGATCACGGGCGACGTCGAGCAACGGTTCGAGATGCGCGAGGTGGACGACCCTGAATCGCCCGATATCTCGCCCGACGGCACCAAGGTCGCATTCGCGGCGCTGCAGGGCGGCGTCGGCGACATTTTCCTCATCGACCTGCAGACGCGCCAGCTGACCAACCTCTCGAAGGACAACTTCGCCGATTCCGGGCCGGCATGGTCGCCGGATGGACGGTCGATCGTCTACGTCGCGCGTGTCAGCGGCAACGAAAAACTGTTCCGCCTCGAGGTGGCGACGGGCCAGAAGACCCAGCTCACGTTCGGCACGCACGACGACTCGGCGGCGCAGTTTCTCGACGCCGACACGCTCGTCTTCTCGTCAACAGCGACCGATCCCGGCACGCCGATCGAGGCAGAGGTGTCGCGGAACGGCAGTATCTACAACGTCTGGACGCTCGGCCTGAAAGCCGGCGAGCTGCGTCAATACACCGACGCACTTGGCGGCAACACGTCGGCCGTCGTGCTGCGCGCAGGTAAAGAAGAGCCGCGAATCGCCTTCGTCAGCTATTACAAAGGAGAGTGGGAGCTGCACACGCTCGGCCGGCGCGATCCGATCGCGATGGCCACCACCGCTGACTTCGGCGCGCCGGGACCGATCATCGACTTCCAGGCGCCGCTCTCGCATACGCTGATCGCGGAGAACAAGCGACGCAAGGGAACCTTCGAAAAGATGTTCCTCGACGGCCGGCCCCCGGTGAACGTCGGCGTCACCAGCAGCGGCGACGTGTTTGGCGGGTCCGCGGTGACGTTCAGCGACGTGCTCGGCGACAAGCAGATGAGTCTGTATGCGGCATCGATTTCACAGTACCGCACGCTCGCGTTCTCGTACTTCAATGCCGCTCGCCGGTTCAACTACTCGTTCCAGGGCTTCTCACAGACCCAGTTCTTCTACGGAGCGCTCGAGGGGGTCTTTTACGATCCGATTTACTCGAGCCTGATCGACCGCGACCTTGCCGTCGCAACCAGAACCGTGCGCGGCGGCACCGCGTTCGGCATCTGGCCCATCGATCGGTACAGGCGCCTCGAGCTGTTCGGCGGCGTCCTCCAGTACCGCGAGGAATTCAACGATCCGACGCTGCAGTCGATCTCAGCGGACTACCAGCAACAACAGTTCGGACGCGAGCTGTTCCGAAGCGGAACCTATATTCCGCTTGGCATCAACTACGTGCAGGAGACGACGGTCTTCCGCGAGTTCGGGCCGCTGGCGGGCGACACGATACGGCTGTCGTACGAGGTGTCTCCAAACATCGGCGATACGACGCTCGGGCGGCAGACAACCGATGTCGACGCCCGGTACTATCTGCGCCTCGGTGGCACGGGGCTCCTGGCGATGCGCGCGCGCGCCTTCAAGAGCTGGGGCGATGCGCCAGACTTCCTGTACTTTGGCGGCAACTCGGAGATGCGGGGCTACGAGTACCTCGAGTTCATCGGCTCGGAGGCCGGGTTCCTGAACGCCGAGCTGCGTTTCCCCTTCATCGAGGCGATGCTGACACCAATTGGTATTCTCGGCGGCATCCGTGGTGTGCTGTTCGCCAACCTGGGGGGCGCGAATTTCGAGGGACAGCCGTTCAAGTGGTTCTCTAACAGCTCGGAGATCTACTCACCCGTGGTCGGGTTCAGCCTGTCGCCCGTCGGCGGCGCCACGCCCGTGTTCGGAACGGCGGCGCGGGTTGATGGGTTCCGCCTCGTGGATGCCCGCGCGTCGTACGGCATCGGCCTGGAAACGTTTGCGCTGGGGTTCCCCATTCACTTCGACTGGGCGTGGCGCACGCTCTTCAACAAGCCGTGGGAAGATCTGCGGTTTGCCGCCGGCGGCGGGAGCTCGGCGTTCCGCAAAGCGCGGTTTGCGATGTGGATCGGGTACGATTTCTAATCAACGGGCCACGGAGTCACGGAGACACAGAGGTTGAAAGAATTCTTCTCCGTGTCTCTGAGTCTCCGTGGCTCGTGGAAGTGATAGGCGTTACGTCCCGAGTCTCTCCAGACGCAGCTCGCTGCGGGTCATATCCATCGAGACCCGGTACTCGCTGAGGAATCGATGGCCGACGATCCCGCCCACCTGGAACCCCAGTAGCACGCTGGGCGCGCGCAGATTGAGTACCGCGAGTCCTACGTTGCGGTACTCGATCTCCTCGAAATCGACATCCACGCCAGGCAGCAAGTAGGCGTTCATGTCCATCCCGGACATCCCGAACACCCGCAGTGGAATCCGGCGGACAGGCTTCATGGCGAGCGCGCCGGCGGTCTCGGCGCTGATCGAAATCAACTCGCCCCCCGTGTCCACGACGAAGTACGCCGGGTGCATGGCGTTGAGCATTCCCCGGACCATGGGCAGCCGGTTCACGCGCATCGGCAGCACGAAATCGGCTTCGGCTACTGGCAGCGTCCGCGCGAGTATCACTTCACGGCGCATATAGTCGATACCGACCGACAGGCCCAGCGAGAGCGGCGAGAGACTTTCCCGCTGCCAGCGCGGCAGCGCGTTGCGTACGGCCCCGCGAATGGCCACCGGCACGTTGCGCATGCGCAGCGCCCCTACTTCGAGCAGCTCGGCACGCCCCATGTCGAGGCGCCGGAGGGCGGGAATGCCGACGCCCGCGGTCAGTGTCGACGTGATCGATCCCACACCGGCCCGGCGCGCCGTGACATCTGACAGCCCGGTTCGCTCCGACCCCGTATCCAGCACGAACTCCACAGGAGTTCTGTTGACCCGCCCTTGCATCACGATCTTCTTGTCGACCAGCTTGAACGGCACTCGGTGTACGCGGGTCGGGTCGCCTTCGATTTCCTGTGGAACGCGCCCCTTGAAGCTCCGCAGGAGGCGGACCTTGCTCTGAAACAAGGTGGCCATCTGGTTGTCTTCCTTCGACGTGCGGGGGGGAAGCAGTGTCACGTACTTGTCGAACGCATCGGCTGCCTGCTCGTACTGATTGAGCCGCTCGTGGATGAGCCCGATGAGTGCATGCACCTCGGCATCCTGTGGCGACTCCGCGGCGGCCTTCCGCGCCTCGTCCAGCGCCTCGTCTAGCCGACTGTGGGACGCAAGCGAGCGCGCCAGCCCAAATCTCGCACGAGTGGATCCCGCCTCGTCGAGTGCCTCTTTGTACTCGACGTCAGCCTCGTCGAAGCGACCGATGGCCCACAACGCATCGCCGAGCAGTGTTCGCGCTTCGGTATCCGCTGTCTCATTGTCGTTGAGCAGATCCGCCTCGCGCCACGCGGTCTCGAACTCGGCGATCCGCAGCGCCGACCGTACTTTACCCTTGCGTGCGCGGGCCACGAGACCTTCGTCGTCGGCCCGCGTCACCATTTCGTACGCGCCGAGCGCTTCACGATAGCGCGCCGACTCGTACAGCTCGGTCGCGAGCTGAAACTGGGCCGACGGATCCTCGGGCACAGCCTGACCGGCTGCGCGAACGCCGAGAGCGGAAACCGCGGCCCCTGCCGCAACGAGGAGCACCAAACCACGGATAGCAGACATCTTGGACCGCTCCAATCGTAGCTTGTGCGAGTGAACCCTTACTTCTCGTAATACTGCGCGTTCACCGGGATGAATTGCTTCCATTTTTCCGGCGTTTCATCCAGCGTAAAAATGGCCTCCACCGGACACGCCGGTACGCACGCGCCGCAGTCGATACATTCGTCCGGGTGAATGTACAGCATTTCCGCCGCCTCGAACGCCGGCTCGTCCTTTCGTGGATGGATGCAGTCCACCGGGCAGACATCCACGCAGGCAGCGTCCTTGGTGCCGACGCACGGTTCGCAGATGATATACGCCACGTTGGTCTCCGCGCAGCCGGGCAAGTATAACTCGGAGCGTCGGCAGCGCAGGGTCGCTGCCGCGCTGGCGCTGTTCTGCGCGGCCGTCGTGGCTGTGAGGGCCGCACCCGCGTGGCGCGAGGCCCCAGAATTCCTGCCGCTCTTCGCGCCCCCGGCTCCGCGATCTGCTGCGTACCGCGTGCGTGTGGTCGAGGCGGATCTGGACACGGTGCTGCGCCAACTGTCCGCGGACCCCGCGCTGCTCCGCGCGCCCGGCGCGTGGGGCGTCCGCCTCCTCGCGCCCGTCGATGCCCTCGGGAAGGGCGGCACGTACGACCGATGGAAGGTGACGCGTCTTTACGGCGCCGCACGAGCGCGCGTGGCGCGCGGCGCTCGCATCGAGGACGGGCGCGTAGTCGAATCGTGGAGCCTGATCTCGCCGTATCCAGACCCGACCCTCCGGAAACTCGAGCGCGGCACGCTGCTGATCGTCCTGCGCCTGCCGTAACAGGGTTTTCGGGGTACGATGCCGTGGGGCGGCCGTGGCAGCAGTTGCATCCTCGCTCACCAACCGGGTCTTTCTGGCCTGCACACTGCTGGCGATGCTGTCGCTCGGTTTTGCGTTCTATTTCGTGAACGAACGAGCAGCAGCGGCCGCGGAGGACGAGCTCCGGCGCGGCCTCGTGGAAGCGGGTACCCTCGTCGATCAGCACGCGGCGACCCGCACCGACCATTACGCGCGACTGACCAGGGTTGTGGCCGATCTGCCAAAGCTGAAGGCTGCGGTCGAAACAGCCGACGCGCCAACCGTGCAGCCGCTCGCCGACGAATATCGCGAGGAGGTGAACGCCGACCTCCTGGTTCTGACCGGCCGGGACGGTCAGGTGCTGGGCTCGGCCGGTGCCGACGCGGGCGAGATCCCGGGGTTGCTGCTCGACGTCGTGCCCGTCCAGTCGGTCGATGAAGTCTCGACATTCCTGCCCAGCGGTCGCGGCGTGCTGCAGCTTGTCAGCGCGCCGATTCTCCTCGACGGCCCTGTTCCCGACATTCTCGGCCGCCTCACGGTCGGCTTCTTCCTGGACGATCGGCTGGCAGCGGAATTCAAGAAGCTGACGGGCAGCGAGATTGCCTTCGCCGCGCACGGCCGGATTCTCGCCTCGACGTTCCCGGCCAGATCACGACCTTTCTTGACAGGGGTGATCGACTCGCCGTCGCTGACTCCTGTGACGATCGATCAACAGGACTATTTCGTCCTCGCCCGGCCCTTGCAGGGCGTCGGTTCGTCGCAAGGCAACGGCCCCATCGCCTTGATCCTGCGGTCGCGCACCGAGCGGCTGCAGTTTCTGAACGCCATCCGAACCGGCCTGGTTGGCGTCCTTGTCGTGACGCTGCTGCTGGCGACGCTGCTCAGTTACGGCGTGGCGCGAACGATGACGAGGCCTCTTGCCGCCATCACCAAAGCGATGCGCGACGTTGCCGCGACCGGGGACCTCACCCGGAAAGTCACCCTCAAGAGCCGCGCCCTCGACGACGAGGACGCACGGACGCTGGCCGCGGCCTTCAACACGCTGACCGAGTCGATCGCCCGGTTCCAGCGTGAAGCGGCGCAGAAAGAGCGGCTGTCTTCGCTCGGCCGGCTCTCTACGGTCATCGCGCACGAGGTGCGCAACCCGCTGATGATCATTCGAGCCTCGCTCGCGACGCTGCGACGCGGACGTCTCACGGCGTCGGAGCTGCGCGAAGCCATCGCCGACATCGACGAGGAAACGACGCGTCTCAACCGGGTCGTGACCGACGTGCTCGACTTCGCGCGCCCAATCCGCTTCGAGCTGGCCGAAGCAGACCTGAACAAGATATGCCGCGCATCGGTGGAAGCGGCGTGGGCTGGTGAAGCGCCGGACGAAGTCGCGTTCGATCTCGACCCGTCGGCGGTGCCCGTCGTCACCGACGCCGAGCGGCTCCGTACCGCGCTCGTCAACGTGCTCACGAACGCGAAGCACGCCGTGCAGGCCGTCGCCCGCAGCAGCACCGGCACTGATGGCCCCGCCTCCGTCGCGGTCGTCGATGCGCCCACGGTGCGGATGCGAACACGCTTCGCCAACGGGCGCGCCGTCATCTCCGTCGACGATCGCGGCACGGGCATCGCGCTCGAGGATATGTCGCAGGTCTTCGATCCGTACTTCACCACGAGACGCGCCGGCACCGGCCTCGGCTTGCCCATCGCGAAGAACATCGTCGAGGGACTCGGCGGCACGATGAGCGTGTCCAGCCGCGTCGGACAGGGCACCGAAATCCGGATCGACCTGCCGCAATCGACCACCACGCCTACCGAGGCATGACGTCTCCGCGCGGCACCATTCTGCTGGCTGACGACGAGGAGAAGATTCTGAAGCGCCTGGGTCGAGCGCTTCGGGACGAGGGGCACGAGGTCGTTGAAGCGACGACCATCCGGGACGCCCAGCGTCATCTTGGCGAGCGCTCCTTCGACTTGCTCGTCGTCGACAACCTGATGCCGGACATGACGGGTCTGGAGCTGATTCGGGACATGGCGCACACGATGACGCCGGCCGAGCGGCCCCAGATCGTGATGATGACCGCCCACGGATCGACGCAGATCGTCCGCGAGGCCTTCAAGCTCGGCGTCGAGGACTTCCTCGAGAAGCCGTTCGAGGTCGACGAACTGCTCGCGCTGGCGCGTCGTGCCGTCAAGAGCGTGCACCTGCAGACGCAGCGGCAGTACCTGATCAGCGAGCGCGATGCCGAGTTCAACCACTACGGAATCGTCGGACGCAGCCGCCCGATGCAGGACGTCATCGGACGGGCCGAGCTCGTCGCCCAGTCAAAGAGTACGGTTCTCATCACGGGCGAGACGGGAACCGGCAAGGAGATGGTGGCGCGGCTGATCCACCATCGCAGCGCGCAGCGCGAGATGCCCCTCATCAAGGTCAACTGCGCCGCGATTCCGGAAACGCTGCTCGAATCGGAGCTCTTCGGGCACGTCCGCGGCGCCTTCACGGGCGCCACGATGAGCAAGCGCGGCAAGTTCGCCCTGGCCGATGGCGGCTCGATCTTCCTCGACGAAATCGGCACCCTCAGCCCGTCCATCCAGTCGAAGCTGCTTCGCGTCCTTCAGGAGCGCGAGTTCGAGCCGCTCGGGGCCGAGCGCACCCATCGCGTCGACGTGCGCGTCATCGCGGCCACGAACCGCGATCTGCAGCAGATGGTCAGCGACGCGCGGTTCCAGGAAGACTTGTACTACCGGCTGAACGTGATTCCAATTCCAATCCCGCCGCTGCGCGATCGGCGCGAAGACATTCCGGTCCTCGTCGAGCATTTCGTCGAGAAGCATCGGCAGCGCACGGGCAAGCGGATCGAGCGCGTCGACGACGACGTCGTGCGGGCGCTGCAACGGTACGAGTGGCCCGGCAACGTGCGCGAGCTCGAGAACACGATCGAACGTGCCATCGTGCTGACGACAGGCCCGGCAATCACCACAGAGTCCATCTCACTGCTCGGAGCGACCTCGGCGCCCGCGCCGGGGCTTCCCTCGCTGCGCCTGCACCAGAACCTGGAGTGGGTGGAGCGCGAGAGCATCCGGCGGGCGCTGGAACAGGCAGGCGGTGTCAAGAAGGATGCGGCCGAGCTGCTGGGCATCAGCCAGCGGGCGTTGAGCTACTATTTGGCGAAGTACCGCATCGATTAGGCGCGCGGAGCGCGCCAAGAGATGCCTTTCGCGTCTCGTCGATATTTACTGGTTCAGTAACCCGTCGAACATCCATCCGCGCGTTTCAGGCGGATTGCCGCCGCCAGTCGCGCTTTTCCAGGGGGCACCGTGCTTGCTCATGCAGCGGTCTCCCCTCGCCAATGCGATGCGTCTCAAACCACCGTATGCCATCCTCGCCTGCGTCGGCGCCGGCTTCCTCGCCACTCCAGCCCGATCCGACAGCACGGCCGTGCCGCAGAACACGGAACCGCGGGTCATCGAGATTGTCGCGAAGCGGTATGAGTTCGTTCCTGCCTCCATCGAGGTCACCGAAGGGGAGCGCGTGCGGCTCGTGGTGAAATCGGGCGACGGCCTGCACGGGTTCGGCATCAAGAGGTTCGACGTGTCGAAGGAAATCGCACGAGGCGCGACCGTGAACATCGACTTCACGCCCGACGCGGCGGGCGAGTTCCCCATCCTGTGTACGGAGTTCTGCGGCGACGGGCACGATCAGATGAAGGGTGTGCTGGTGGTCAGGGCACGGGAGGCGGGTCAATCATGAAGGAGTCTTGGATGCGACGACATGTGATCGCGGGTGGCGTGCTGCTGGCGCTGTGCGGGATGTCAGCGGCGTGCGACGAGAAGCTCTCGGACCTCACCGGACCCACGCCAAACCTGCAGCCGACGCTGAGCAGCATTCAGCGCGAGATCTTCGACACGACCGATTCGTCGGGACGGCAGGCGTGTACGAACTGTCACACGGATGCCGGACGAAATCCGGTCGCTGGGATGAACCTCCGTTCTGGGGTCGCGCACACCAGCCTCGTGGGGGTGGCGAGCTCTGGAAAGCCGGGCGCCGTTCGCGTCGTTCCCGGCGACCCGGAGAACAGCTATCTCATTCACAAGCTTGAAGGTCGGGCGGGCATCGTGGGCACGCGCATGCCGCGCGGGAACACGCTCCTCACCGAGGGCCAGATACGCGTCATCAAGCGCTGGATCGAACTGGGCGCACCCAACGACTAGGAGTAGAGATGAGCCACCGACGAGTGTTGCTGTTTGTGACGGCATTGGCCGTCGCCGTTTGCTGGTTGCAGCCTGCCCCCGCGCAGGCCCAGGACGATCCGGACCTGGATCTGGTGCCGCTCCAGCCTGACTTCACCGTTGTTGCGATGCCGACGGCCCTCCGGTTGCCGCGCTACAAGAGCTCGTTTCGTGTCACGCACCGGTTCGGCCGGCCGCTCGGCGCCGGCGATTTTGGCGACCTGGTGGAGGACCTCTTCGGACTCGATTCGGGGGCACAGATCGGCCTCGAATACAGGTTTGGGATCATGCGCGGCACGCAGATTGGCATTCACCGCACGAGCGATCGCACCATCGAGCTCTTCGCCCAGTACGACCTGATGCAGGAGCGCGACGGCCGTTTCGTGAACCTGGCCGTGATCGGCTCGATGGACGGCACGAACAATTTCCGCGACAGCTATTCGCCAGCGCTCGGCGTGGTGGTTTCGCGCTCGTTCGCGCCTGTGGGCACGGTGTTTCTGCAGCCGATCTGGGTGAACAACTCCAACCCATTGCCGTCCGAGCTGACGGACGACAACGACAGCTTCCTGCTTGGCGTTGGGACCCGCATCCGCGTGCGGCCGACAGTGTACCTGGTCGGAGAAATCATTCCGCGCGTGACCGGCGACGATCCAGGGGTGAACCAGGCGTCGTTCGGCATCGAGAAACGCGCCGGCGGCCACATGTTCCAGCTCAATTTCTCCAACGGACTTGGCACGACGATGGGCCAGATTGCGCGCGGCGGCGCCTCGAACGACGATTGGTTTCTGGGGTTTAATATCTCGAGGAAGTTCTTCTGATGACAGATCGTGGCGCGACACGTTTGCGTCTGGCCGTGATGCTCGTGCGGTATGGCGCCGCAGCTCTCGTGGCAACCGCGCTGGGGTGCGGTGGCGGCAGCTCGACGCCAGCATCACCGACACCCACCCCGACGCCGTCGCCCACGCCAACGCCCGGGGGCGCGACGATCACCATCACATCGACAGGTGTGTCGCCCCGCACCGTGACCATCTCAGCGGGATCTCGCGTCACGTTCGTGAACAACGACACACGCGCGCACAACATGGCCTCCGATCCACATCCCGAGCACAGCGCGTGTCCACCGATCAACGATGTGGGGTTTCTCCAGCCCAACCAGAGCAGAACCACAGGCAATCTGAATACTCCGCGCACCTGCGGATTCCACGACCACGATCAGCCCACATCCACGTCGTTGCAGGGTACGATTACGATTCAGTAAACCGTCGTTCACACTTCTATCTTCTCGGTTCTCGGTTCGTGTTCCCGCCTTCGCCAATGTCGGGTCGCGTCGCGACCCGAGCCAGCGCCGTAGTCGGTCCGCATCCAGCGGACCGAGCCGGCGAGGCCTCGCCGAAGCGCTTCGCGCGTAGGCGGGCAGGTTCGGTTCGGAGTTCGAGGTTCGGGAGGTTCGAGACTCGCGGTTCCGACGAGCAGTGCTGAAGAAAGTTCGGTGAGCCTAACTTTCACCAGTTGGAACCATATTGCTCAATGGCTCAGGCGGGGCGATGCGTTGCGGCAGGCCGCTTGATGTTCGACAGTCAACTCTTCAAGTCGACGCTAGCGGATCACTCCGGCCAACGGAACGAGACAGGCCAAGCGATTTTCTCATCAGGAACCGGCTCTCCGCGCAGGAACGCCTCCGTGACCTCGGGAACGCGAGGCGGAGGCCGGAGAAACCAGAAATCGTGGGACGCGCCATCGATCGTCACATAGCTGACCTGATCGAACTGGACACCAACGCGCTTGGCGTCGTTCTCGACAGCCCTGCCATCCAGCGTTCCTGACATGATCAGGACCGGAACGCTCGAGCGGAATGGCGCTCGGAATTGGTCGCCCAAATCCAGGACACCAAGCGCCTTCACGAAGGCCTCGTCACCAATGCCCCAGTTGATGGCGTTCCCCAGTATCGCCGTACGAGCCTGCTCGTTGACGCGAGCCAAGCGCTCTGCTGACACTCCCGATGCGACGTGCATTGCGTACGTCATCGCAGTGCCTATGGGACGCTGGCGAATAGTCTGCTGTACCGCCGTGGCAACCGCCTCAAGCCGAGTCCGCTTTTCAAGGCTATCGAACAGTACCGGCAGGTTCTGAATGAAGCCGAGGTCGCCACTCTGGATTGTAAGGAGGAGCTGGATCTCCTTCTTGCCGATTAAGACATCGCCGTCGGCTATTGCAACGCGAATCGGCTCCTCGTCCAATTGCGCGAAAACGCGCCTCACTTGCTCGACAAAGTCGCCGCGGCGTCCTGCAGGTGCCGACGTTTGTATCGCCGCACCCACGCGCGCCAGCCAAGCATCAGTATCGGAAGGATCTCGCCACCGATCGTCCAAGCCGTTAACGCCACCAAGGAGAGCACGCGCGACGTGCTCAACGTGACGCTTGATTACCGCCAGCGCCAGATGGGTGCCATAGCTGTGCCCCCACAAGATCACCTTTTCGACGCCCAGCGCTCGGCGCAGCAGCTCGACATCGTCTGCGCTCTCCACGGTGCTGTAGGCCGATAGATCAATCCCGCGCGACTCAATGGTTGTACGGATGAAGCTGCCGAGAGCAGCAATGCGTTCACGCGCCGGAGGTGAGTCGACGGAGGCTGACGGGGAGAAGTCGAATCTTCCGGTCACCGCGAGACTCGGCTCTGAGGCCCCGGTCCCTCGCTGGCAGCGAACCGGCGAGCGCGATCGCAGCGGCTTTCGTCATACGACCTTAGACGACCGACGCCGGCCCGCCGTTGTCCTCTCGCACAAGAGCATCATTCTCCTTCCTTTCGGTGGCCTGCGCAGGCACGCGGCCCTTCCCAGTGCGGAGAAGCGCTGGCCCTGGTGGTTGTACGTGATAACCAACCATCGCCGTAAAGGTTACTCTTGCATGACTTCCGCATGGATTAAAGCCGGGAAAGTTCGCGTCGCCGCACGTCGTTGTGGCGGATCAATGCCGACGTGCTACGACGTCGGCCACTCTTGAGCGGCGTGCAGTAATCGCAGCACCTGCACCTCGTCGTCGTGGACCTCGTAAACGGCAATGAACGGAAGGGGAGCAAGAACCAGCTCTCGGGTGCCCTCAACGCGTCCCGGGCGGCCTCGGTTCGGAAACGTATCAAGGCCGTCGACGGTTCGTACTATGTGCAGCGCAATTCTTCGAGCAGCCTCAGGCCGGTCGTCGGCGATGTAGTCGGAAATCCGCTCAAGATCGTCGGCTGCGTCAGTCGTCCAGCGGACGCGCATCAGGCGCGATAGCGCTGTTCGATCCGAGACAAGAGCTCGTCGCGGTCAAGCAACCGCCCCTCTCGTGCAGAGAGACGGCCCTTTCCCACTTCGCGCCTGAACCACTCGTCATGTTCGACGGAAGTCGCCAGCAGGTCCAAGGCGAGCTGCTCGGCATTCCGTCCAGTGCCTTCGGCAAGGCGGTTCAACTTGGCCTCGAGTTCCGGTGGAACGTGGAGTTCCATGGGGCCAGCGTAGGACGAGTGCAAGGGGCTGTCAATGGCAGACGTCGAGGGCTTCGCGATGACCTTGCACTGTCACATCTACCGCCTAAGCCCCTCTCTCCTTCCTGGTTAGCACGGGTTCGAATCGACGCCCGCATCGGTTCAGAAGGGGGAGGAGGGGGAGGAGACGCAGGGCGGTCTACTCCCCTCAGTGCCGCGCTGTGAATGTAAGCAAGGCGAAGCTCGAAGGTCTGTTCGCGGCGTTCGCAGAACGCGTTTTACCGCGCGCAACGGACTTGTGGGTGCAGGCCTCGCTCAATCAGAAACAGCGGCTCCAGCAGTTGTTCCTGCCCGAAGGCATCGCGTCGATGGAAATCGCTTTAATCGAACCGCCGTAACGTCACCGTTCTTCAAGTAATTGGCGTCGTCTGAGAGTGCTGGAAAAAGTTTGGTGAGCCGGTCTGGAACCGAACCGCGAACCGAACCTGAACGCGAACCGAGAAGAGAGAACCCAGAAGTGTGAACGACAGGCTCACCGATCTATTCCGCCGTCTCCCCCGGCTTCAGCTCCAGCACCTGCACGCTCTTCGGTTCAAGATGTTTCCTCAGATCGGCAGGTGTGCCGGTAAGCAGCGGGAAGGTGCCCCAGTGCATCGGCACCACCAGGCGGACGCCGAGCAGCTCGCATGCCTTTGCCGCCCCCGCAGGGTCCATCGTGAATCGATCGCCAATCGGCAGAAACGCGATGTCGGGTTTGTGCATTTCGCCGATCAGTCTCATGTCGCCGAAGAGCGACGTATCGCCGGCGAAATACACCACCATGCCGTCCTCCAATCGAACGACGTAGCCGGCCGCCTCGCCCATATAGATCGTCTCGCCGTTGGCGACGTACCCGCTGCTGTGTCGCGCATCGGTCATGGTGATGCGAAGGCCGCCGACGTCCTGCGAGCCGCCCTTGTTCATCGGCAGCACGTGTGCGATCCCCTTGCGCCGCAGCCAGTCGCACAGCTCGAAGATGCCGACGACCGGGGCGCCGCTGTCCCGTGCCACGTTCACCAGGTCGCCGATGTGATCAGCGTGCCCGTGAGTAACGAGGATCAGATCCGGCTTTGGCGACTTCTTCATCGAGTCGGGACAGGCGGGGTTGTCGACCAACCATGGATCGAAGAGCAGGCGCCTGCCGCCCGGAGAGCGGAGCAGAAACGTGCTATGCCCGAACCACGTGATGCGGAGCTTGTCCATTTACGGATTGACGGATTTACGGATCGACGAATTGTATTGGGATATTGACGGATTTGCAGCGGTCCGGCTGTCGGCACGCTGCAATAATTGCGATGCGGAGCGCAACGTCTACGCTGTTCCTGCATTCTTTCGAGGGCATGATCCATGCTCTGCTGAAGCCGATGAATCCACGGGCCGAGGCATTGAAGCTCAGGACCTTCGCGTTCGGGCTGCGAATCGTCAGGTTCTGTCGTACCCGTCGCGCCACTTGGGGGGGCCGCGAGTTCTCAGACCAGCTATTCCGAGCCGGGACGCGTGTAGGCGCAAACTATCGAGCCACGTGCCGCGCGCGGTCACATGCCGACTTCATCGCGAAGATCGTGTACGTCGTCGAAGAAGCCGACGAGAGCGTTTACTGGCTGGAATGATCCAAGCGGCGGGAATCGGGGGCGGCGCAGAACTTGAGTGGCTTCGGAGCGAGTCCAACGAACTGTCAAGAATCTTCAATCAGTCGCAGCTCACCGCCAAAGCCAACGCGACCGCACAGCGACGCGGTTGAACACGATGCTGCCATGACCAAATACACCAATGAAATCCGTCAATTCGTAAATCCGTAAATTCGTCAATTACTATAGCCTTGGTGACCGTCGAGGTACCTGTCGAGTTCCTCCGGCCGAGGGAGCCAAAGCCCGAGTGGCTGAAGGTGCGCGCCCCCGGATCGTCCAATTACCTGCGGCTCAAGGGGTTGATGCGTGAGTTGAAGCTCCACACGGTGTGCGAGGAAGCCCGTTGTCCGAACATCGGCGAATGCTGGTACCACGGCACCGCGACCTTCATGATTCTCGGCGACGTCTGCACGCGTGCGTGCGCGTACTGCGCCGTGGCACACGGACGGCCGGGGGAGGTCGACCTGGCGGAACCGGTTCGAGTCGCCGGCGCCATCCAGGCGATGGCGCTCCGGCATGCGGTCATCACATCCGTCGATCGCGACGATCTGGCCGACGGCGGCGCCTCGATCTTTGCCGACACCATCCGTCAGACACGGGTGCGCGTTCCGGATTGCCGCATCGAAGTCTTGATTCCCGATTTCCAGGGCATCGAGTCGTCGCTGCGCGCTGTGTTGGACGCCGGACCGGACGTCCTGAATCACAACATCGAGACGGTGCCGCGGCTGTACCGGATGGCGCGATCGGGTGGCCGCTATCCTCGCTCGCTCGAGCTGCTCGATCGCTCGCGACGCTACGAGCCTGCGATTCCCACGAAAACCGGCATCATGGTCGGCCTGGGCGAGGAGTCCGATGAGATCGTCGCTGTCCTGGACGATCTGCGTGCCGTGGGCGTTTCGATCCTTACCATTGGTCAATACTTACGACCCACGCCGAAGCACGCCCCGATGGTTCGCTACTACCATCCCGACGAGTTTGCGGACCTGAAGCGCACTGCGCTGGCCAAGGGGTTTGCGCACGTCGAGTCGGGCCCGCTCGTTCGAAGCTCGTATCACGCGCACGAGCAGGCGGAGGCGGTACTAAGTCAAAGTTCAAAGTCGAAAGTCAAAGGTAAGAGCGTGAATCCCTCGTCCGGCTAAAGCCGGACACTACGTACATCAAGGCGGAGTGCGTCAGAGCGGCCGCGAAGCGATTTCCGACTTCATCTGCTCCCACGCCTGGCGCGCCTCTTCCACGGAGCCCTCGTCCTCGATCGTGGTGATGTCGCCGGGATCGCGGTCGAGGATGACCGCCTTCAACACACGCCGCATGATTTTCCCGCTGCGCGTCTTCGGCAGCATGCTGACGAAATTCACCTCACCGACGACCGCCACGGGGCCAAGCTCGTGGCGTACGGTGTCGAGCAGTTCCTGTCGAAGAGCCGGAGAGGGCGATCGCCCATGTTTCAGCAGGATGAACGCCGAAATGACTTCGCCTCGGATATCGTCGGGACGGCCGGTCACCCCTGCTTCTGCCACTGCCGGATGTTTCAGCAGCGCCGTCTCGACCTCGATGGTGCCGATGCGATGCGCGGCGATCTTGATGATCTCGTCGGCCCGCCCCGCGAACCACACGTAGCCGTCTTCGTCGATATACGCGGAATCACCCGAGTAGTACACATTCGGAATCTTCTGCCAGTAGTCGCGGGCGTAACGCTCCGGCTCGCCCCAGAGGGCGGGCGTCAGACCGGGACACGGCCGCTTGAGCACCATGATGCCCTTCTCGCCGGGACCACACGGCTGACCGTCGGGCGTCATCACCCCCACTTCGATGCCGGGAAGCGGGATGGTGGCCGATCCCGGCTTGATCGGCAGCATGCCGAGGCCGTACGGATTGCCGAAGATCGGCCCGCCGGTTTCGGTCTGCCACATGTGATCGATCACGGGAACCCGGTTGCGCAGGATCTTGTTCTGCAGCCAGTCCCAGGCGGGGGCGTTGAGCACTTCTCCGGCGCACACGATGCGCTCGAGCCGGGAGTGATCCACACGGCCGAGCGGCTCGTCGCCGTAGCGCATCAGCATCCGCACCGCGGTCGGCGACGTGAAGATGCCGGTCACGCCAAACTCCTCGATCGCCGTCTGCCAGTTCGCTTCTGCGTGCGGATGATCGAGCGCGCCTTCGAACGCCACGCTCGTGCACCCGGCGATGAGAGGCGCATGCACGATGTAACTGTGGCCGACGATCCACCCGATGTCTGACGTTGCCCACCAGACATCGGCCGGCTTCAAGCCAAAGCACCAGCGCCCCATGCTGCAGATATGCACCTGATAGCCGCCGTGGGTATGGATGGCCAGCTTGGGCTTGGCGGTGGTGCCCGAGGTCGCCAGGATGTACGCCGGCTCGTTCGATTCCATCGGCACGTAATCACCGGAACGTCCGGATCCACGCGCGAGAAATTCGTCCCACGATAGGTCGCGCCCGTCCTGCATTGGCGACTGCCCGCCGGTGCGATTCAGCACGATGACGTGCTCGACACCGCGGACCTGGCGAACGGCCCCGTCGACGATGCCCTTCAGCAGGACGTCCTTCCCTTTCCGATAGGTGACATCCGCGGTGAACACCAGCCTTGAACCGCTGGCCTCGATGCGGTCCGCCAGCGCCTGTTCCCCGAATCCAGCAAACACCACCAGATGGATCGCCCCGATTCGCACGGTCGCCAGCATGAGCACGATGGCCTCTGGACAAATCGGCATGTAGACCGTGAGGCGATCGCCCTTCGTGACGCCCATCCCGCGCAGCGCAGCCGCGATACGCTCCACTTCGTGCAGCAGCTCCGCGTATGTAAAGAACCGGCGCTCGCCGCGCTCGTTGAAATAGATCAGCGCTGTGTGTCCACCGCGCCCATGCTTCACGTGATGGTCGAGCGCGTTGTAGGCGAGATTGGTCTCTCCGCCCACGAACCAGCGAAAGGTCGGAAAGTCCCATTCGAAGACGAGATCCCAGGCACGAAACCACGGCAGCTCATTCGCGGCACGGCCCCAGAAGCCCTCGGGATCTTCCTTTGCCTCCTGAATCCACCGATTGACAACAGGAGTAATGAGGTTCATCAGGCGGGAGATCCTAACAGATTGACTTGCGCTCCCGAGGTCACTATTGTTGCCCCCTCAAGCGCGAGGCACATATGGCGCAGATCTCGATGACGGTCAACGGCAAGGTGCGTAAGGGCCACGTGGAGCCCCGCACGCTTCTCGTACACTTCCTGCGGGAACACCTCCTGCTCACCGGAACGCACGTCGGCTGCGACACCAGCCAGTGCGGCGCCTGCACCGTGTTGATCGACGGTCGCAGCGCCAAGTCCTGCACCATCTTTGCCGTCCAGGCGGATGGTTCGGACGTCACGACGATCGAGGGGCTCGCGCAGAACGGTGAGCTGCACCCCGTCCAGCAAGGCTTCTGGGAAGAGCACGGCCTTCAATGCGGCTATTGCACGTCGGGGATGATCCTGTCTGCAGTGGAACTGCTGAAGGAAACGCCCGCGCCAACCGAACAGCAGATCCGCGAGGGCATCGCCGGCAACTTCTGCCGCTGCACGGGATACCAGCACATCGTCAACGCCATCCAGCACGCCGCCACCAGGCTCGGAGGCCGAAGCCCCGAGCCGGCCGTTCGGAGGTAATCATGGCCTCGACTCCGGTCCTGCCGAAGCTCGTCGGGGAGCGCGTCAAGCGCCGTGAGGATCCGCGCCTCATTCAGGGTCGCGGCACGTACGTGGACGACGTGAAGATTGCGGGAATGCAGCACATCGCATTCAAGCGCAGCGACATCGCGCACGGGCGGATCCGGTCGATCGATGTCGGCGCCGCGGCCGCGATGGACGGTGTGGAGGCCGTGTTCACCGGCGCACAGATCGCTACGATGCTCGCACCGTTGCCGATCGCGACGCCGTTTCCGTCACCGCCGCATCGCGCCGTAGCCGCCGATGTCGTCCGCTACGCGGGCGAGCCGGTGGCCGTCGTCGTGGCGCGCGACCGCTACGTCGCGCGCGATGCCGCCGACGCCATCCGCGTCGAGTACGAGCCTCTGCCAGTAGTCGTCGATCCCGAACTGGCAATGACGGGCCGGCCGACCGTGATTCACGCGGAATTTCCCAACAATCTCGCCGTGGCGCTCGTACCGAGCGGCACAGGCGTGAGCGCGGACGGCAAGACGGTCGACGACTCGGCCGTCGATAAGGCCTTTGCCCAGGCCGAGGTCGTCATCTCCCAGCGGATGGTGAATCACCGCCTGGTGCCAAACGCGATCGAGCCGCGTGGCGTCGTCGCCCATTTCGAGGCGGGCAAGGGCACCCTGACCGTCTGGTCGTCCACACAGAACCCGCACATCCTGCGCACACTGGTCGCAGCAATGACCGGGCTCGGTCAGAACCAGGTTCGCGCGATCGCGCCGGAAGTGGGTGGCGGCTTCGGGTCGAAGATCAACATCTACGCGGAAGAGTACGTTGCGGCAGTCGTGTCGAAGCGCCTCGAGCTTCCCGTCAAATGGATCGAGGATCGCTCGGAGGCATTCGTGGCCACGACGCACGGGCGCGACATCATCGCCTATGTCGAAGTGGCCGCGCGGCGCGACGGAAAAGTGCTGGGGCTGAAGATGCGCCTCATCGCCGACATCGGCGCCTACAACATGCTGCTCACCGCCGCCATTCCGACGCTCACGATGATGATGGCGAACGCGTCCTACGACATCCCGGCGATTCGGACAACGCTGACCGAGGTGTTCACCAACAAGACACCGACCGATGCGTATCGCGGCGCCGGGCGCCCGGAGGCCACCTATTTCGTTGAGCGGGCCATGGACATGCTGGCCCGGGAACTGAAGATGGACCCTGCGGAGGTGCGGCGAAAGAACTTCATCTCACCCGCCAAGTTCCCGTACGCCACGCAGATGGGGGCCGTGTACGACTCGGGCGACTACGAAAAGGCGCTCGCTCGCGCACTTGAAGCAGCGGACTGGGACGGTTTGAAGACGCAGCGCGACGCCTGGCGCCGCGAGGGTCGCCTCATCGGTCTTGGGCTGTCGATGTATGTGGAGGTGTGCGGCCTCGGCCCTTCGTCAGCTCTGCCGACCGGTGGTTGGGAGTACGCGCAGGTGACCGTCGAGCGCGACGGCCGTATCAGCGCCACAACCGGCGCCTCACCCCACGGGCAGGGCAACGAGACGACGTTCGCCCAGATGCTCGCGGACCAGTTCAGCGTCCCGATTGACCACATCACGATCCTCCACGGAGACACGGGCGTGGTGAAACAGGGGATCGGGACATTCGGGAGCCGTTCGCAGGCTGTCGGCGGAATGGCAATCCACATGGCCGGCGCCAAAGTGAAAGCGAAAATGGCGAAGTTCGCGGCGGCGCTCCTCGAGGCCCACGAGGACGACATCGTGTTCGAGAATGGGAAGATCGGCGTGAAAGGTGCGCCTGTCTCCGCCAAGTCATTTGCAGAGGTTGCGAGCTACGCCTACGTGCCTGTGCCTCTGCCGGCCGGCGTCGAGCCGGGCTTGAGCGACGAGGCCTTCTTCGAGCCGGCCAACAACACCTATCCGTTCGGGTGCCACATCTGCATGCTCGAGATCGATCGGGAAACCGGAGAGCCGACGCTCCTGAAGCTCGTCGCGGTCGACGATGCGGGGCACCTGATCAACCCCCTCATCGTCGAGGGACAAATCCACGGTGGCCTTGCCCAGGGTATCGGTCAGGCGATGCTGGAAGAAGCCGTGTACAACGACGACGGTCAGCTCCTGACCGGGTCGCTCCTGGACTACGCGTTGCCCCGAGCCACCGATTTCCCCAGGTTCGAGCTGCACGCGACGGTGACGCCCACGCCGGTCAACCCGCTGGGTGCCAAAGGCGTGGGCGAAGCAGGAACGCTTGGATCGACGCCGTGCGTCGTGAACGCGGCGGTCGACGCCCTGAGCGGGTTCGGCGTCAAACATGTCGACATGATGCTGCGGCCCGAGAAGCTGTGGCGCATCATCCAGGGAGGCGCGGCATGATCCCGGCCGCATTCGAATACGTGCGCGCGACGTCGCTCGACGACGCGCTGGCAAAGCTCAAGGCGGCGGGAGGCAGCGGCAAGATCCTCGCCGGCGGCCACAGCCTCGTGCCGCTGATGAAGCTGCGGCTCAGCGAGCCCAGCGTGCTCATCGACATCGGTCGTATTCCCGAGCTCGCCGGCATCCACGAGCGGAACGGGAAGATCGTGATCGGCGCGATGACAGTGCACCACGACGTCGCGGTGTCCTCCCTGCTCCGTGAGCGCTGCCCGGTAGTGGCTGAAGCGGCCGCGGAGATCGGCGACCCGCAGGTGCGTAACCGCGGCACCATTGGGGGCAGCGTGGCGCACGCAGACCCGTCGGCGGATATGCCGGCGGTGCTGATCGCCTTGAATGCCGAGATTCACGTGAAGGGGCCGAACGGCTGGCGCGTGATCATGGCGGCGGAGTTCTTTCAAGATCTGTTCACGGTCAATATGGCGCCCGACGAGATCATCGCCGCCATCCAGTTCGCCCCGGTGAAAGCAGCGGCCTACTCCAAGCTGCACCAGCGCGCCTCTCACTACGCCATCGTCGGTGTGGCGGCCGCGCTGACGGTGGACGGCGGGATGATTGCGTCGCCGCGAGTCGGCCTTACCGGGGCAACGTCGCACGCGGTACGTTTGACGACCGTCGAACGAGCGCTCGAGGGTCGGGCGCTGTCGAAGGATGTAGCGGCCTCCGCCGCGGAACTGGCTGGAAAGGATCTCACCGGGATCAGTTCGGATATCCACGCGAGCGCGGAGTACCGGAGAGCGATGATCCGGGTCTTCACCCGACGCGCTCTCGAGGGCGCGTTGGCGCGCGCATAGACCGGATTCACTAATTTCTCGGTGTCTCGGTGTCTCGGTGTCTCGTATTTGACGTCTCGACCTTCGACTGCAGGCACCCAAAGAAACGGTCCATCATCAGCTTCGACACGCTGCCGATCAGCCGTTGACCCAGACGCGCGATCGTGCCTCCTGTCTGCACGGTCCCGCTGACATCGACGATCGTCGCGGCCCCGTCGGGGCGAAGCGCGATGAGCGCGCTCCCCTTGACGAAGCCCGGCCTGCCCTGGCCCTCGGCCGTGAGCCGATACGACGCGCCGGGGACAAAATCGGACAGAGTGACAACGCCGTCGTAGGTGCCGGTAATGGCCGCCATCGCAACCGTGAGCCGAGCGCGAAACCGGTTGTCCCCATCCGGCTCGAGGGCGTGACAGCCGGGGATACAGCTCGAGATGACGGCAGAGTCCATCAACAGCGCCCACACGCGCTCGGGCGAGGCGTTGAACGAGTACGTACCGGAAATCTCCATCGACTATCTCTGATCCAACGAACACGCTGTGCCCTCTCGAGGTCGCGGCCGCAGTTGCTCTCGTAGTGTCCGGCTTCAGCCGGACCCCGCACCATGCCTGGATTCGTCGGATCAGGGCTGTGTCCGTCGGCGGACCGCCAAAGCGTTCAAGTGTAGCGCCAGGTCCGCCAGGTTCGCGAGCGTCCGCACGGGCAGGAAGTCGTCGACCGACGGCAGCGCCGCCTGCAGTCCTCGCGTGAGCGGTGCGTAATCGGGAGTGCCAATGAGGGGGTTGAGCCAGATCAGACGATGACAGCGCCGGCGCAGCCGCCTCATCTGGTCGCGGAGTACGAGCGGATCTCCGCGGTCCCATCCATCCGAAATGAGCATCACCACGAGGCCCCCGCGCGGCAGCCGCCGACTCCAGTGCTGGTGGAACTGCCGGAGCGCGTCTCCGATCCGCGTCCCCCCGGACCAGTCCGGAACCGCGCTCGCCACGTGGGCCAATGCCTCGTTCACTCCGCGCGTGCGCAGCTCGTTCGTGACGCGCGTGAGCCGCGTCGAAAAGACGAACGCCTCCACGCGACGCTCGCGGGCCGCAAAGAGGTGCGCAAAATGGAGGAGCATCCGCGAATAGCGTTCCATCGACCCGCTGATGTCGCACAGCACGACCACAGGGCGCGGCCGGGTGCGGCGGCGGCGCATCGGCCATCGAAGAACGTCGCCACTGGTCCGAACGCTTTCCGCGATCGCACGCCGGAGATCCAGCCGAGGGCCGCGTCCCGGCACCCACCTCCGCGTCCGGCGCTCGCCCGGCGTCCATTCGAGCCGATCGAGGGCGGCGCGTGCGGCCGCCACCTCCTCTCCCGTGAACGTCCCGAAGTCTTTGTGGGCCAGCACGTCTGCATCGCTCCAGGTCCGGAGCACACCGGGCCCTTCGCCGGTGGCGGAGCCAGCGTCGAGCGAGACCACGTCGGAGGTATGGGCATCGGTCGGGGCCGCCTTCGGAGGCGCGTTCTCCGCAACGCCTTCCCGTTCCTCGAGTGGGTCACGCCGACGCGGAAGCATCCGGCCGTGCTCACGCCAGAACGCGTCGAACGCCCGATCGAAAGTCGTCAGGTCCTCACGCCGGTGCACGAGCAGCGCTCGACACGTGTGGTACACGGTGTCGCGCCTGTCGAGACCCACGTGCTGCAGGGCACCAACGACGTCCAAGAGGCGCCCGACGTGCACCTCCAGCCCGAGCGCACGCAGAAGGCGCCCGAACACGAGGACGTTCGCGACCAGAGCGGCCATTCAGGAAAGCCTATTGCGTGACGCGGGCGACGAGCGCCGCGAGTCCCGAACGTGTGACTGCGTCGATATCTTCTTTCGCCTTGAGCGCCACCCCCAGTGTGGCAACGACCGCATCCGCGTCCAGCGTCTCTCTGTCGAGCGCCGAGAGCGCCGCCACCCAATCCAGCGTCTCTGAGACTCCGGGCAGTTTGTACAACTCCATCGTTCGCAGCGCCTGCACGAGCGCCGTCACCTGCGCGGCCAGGCGCGCGGGCGCCTGCGGGATTCTGGCCTGAACGATCGCCAGCTCCTTCTCGAAGGTTGGGTACTCGATCCACTGGTAGAGGCAGCGGCGTTTGAGCGCATCGTGCACCTCGCGGGTGCGGTTCGAGGTGATGATGACGAGCGGTGGTTCGGCAGCGCGCAACGTCCCGATCTCCGGGATGGTGATCTGAAACTCGGCGAGCAGCTCGAGGAGGTAGCCCTCGAACTCCTCGTCGGCGCGATCGACCTCGTCGATCAGCAGGACGGGCGGTTTCAGGCGAGCCGGGTCGATCGCCTGGAGCAGCGGACGCTTGATGAGGAATGCCTCGCTGTAGAGATCCCGGCGCGCGGCGTTCTGGTCCAGCGCCCCTGCGGCCTCGCGGATGCGCAGCTCGAGGATCTGCCGCGCGTAGTCCCATTCGTACACCGCGTGGGTGACGTCGAGACCTTCGTAGCACTGCAGTCTGATCAGATCCGTGTCGAGCCCTTCCGCCACGGCAGAAGCGAGCGCCGTCTTCCCTACACCGGCCTCTCCCTCGAGGAACAGCGGCCGTCGGAGTCGGAGCGCCAGGAAGATGGCTACAGCCAGGCCGTCGTCAGCAATGTAGTGCTGCGCGGCCAGGCGTCGCTGCAGGTCGGGGATTGAGCCGCGGAAAATGGACGAGTCCTCGCTCCCGAGCATAACACCCAGCGGATAGGTCGAGCCCGCCTGTCTCGGTCCGGCTCTCAGTCCGGCTAAAGCCGGACACTACGTACTTGCGACTTACTTTCCCCTTTGCACTTTCTACTTTTCACTTAACGGAAGACTCGCAGGAGTCTGGTAATGGGATCGTAGTACCGGCTCACCACGCGCTCTTTGAGAGGAATAATCGCGTTGTCGGTGATGTGAATGTGCTCGGGGCACACTTTCGTGCAGCACTTCGTGATGTTGCAGAAGCCAATACCTTTGTCCTGCTTCAAGGCGGGTACGCGATCCGCGGTGTCGAGCGGATGCATCTCGAGCGCCGCCGTATAGACGAAGAAGCGGGGTCCGATGAAATCCTCGTGCTTGCCGTGATCGCGCAGAACATGGCAGACGTCCTGGCACAGAAAGCATTCGATGCACTTGCGGAACTCCTGGACGCGATCGACGTCGCGCTGCGCCATCCGCCACGTGCCGTCCGGCGCGTCCGCCGGGCGCGGCGAGAACTTCGTAATGCCCCGCTTGACACGGAAGTTCCACGACACGTCGGTGACCAGGTCCTTGATCGGCGGGAACGCCCGCATCGGCTCCACCGTGACGGGCTCCCACAGATTCAGCTCGGTCAGCCGTGTCATGCACATCAGGCGCGGATTGCCGTTGATTTCCGCCGAGCACGACCCGCATTTGCCGGCCTTGCAGTTCCAGCGGACCGCGAGGTCTGGCGCCTGCTCTGCCTGGATGCGGTGGACGACGTCGAGCACCACCATGCCTTCCGAGACTCCCGTGCGGAACGTCTGAAACGTGCCCTCGCCGCCCGGATGCGTGCGCCAGATCTTGAAGGTCGCCTCGCTGATCACGACTTCTGCTCCTCGATGACCTGTTTCAGTTCGGAGGGAATCGGAGGTATCGGCACCCTCGACACCCGCATGGCTTCGGCGGCCTGCTTCACCATGATGTTGACCGTCGAGAATTCCTGATGCTTGTCCGGATAGTCCTCACGGAAGTGGCCACCTCGACTTTCACGGCGTTCCAGAGCAGAGCGGGTAACGGCTTCCGACACAGCCAGAAGGTTTCGGAGATCGAGGGCGGTGTGCCAGCCGGCGTGATATTCGCGGCCGCCGCACGCGCCCACCCGCGCGGCGCGCGTCTTCAACTCGTCGAGCTTCTCGAGCGCCGACCGCATCTCGCCCTCGTTCCGGACGATGCCCACCAGGCTCTGCATGGTCTCCTGCAGATCCTGCTGCACCCTGTACGGATTCTCCCCGGCAGCGCCGCGTTCGAACGGCTTCAGCGCAGACTGTTCAGCGCGCGCCAGGGCGCCGTCATCGAGCCGCGGCTGGCGCTGTTCACGCGCCCACGCTGCCGCGTACTCGCCGGCCCGCTTCCCGAACACGATCAGGTCCGACAGCGAGTTGCCGCCCAGACGATTGGCGCCGTTGATGCCCGACGCGCACTCGCCCGCCGCAAACAATCCCGGAACCGTGGACATCTGGGAATCTGCGTCGACTCGGACGCCCCCCATCACGTAATGCGTGGTCGGCCCGACTTCCATCGGCTCCTTCGTGATGTCGAGGTCGGCGAGCTGCTTGAACTGGTGATACATGCTCGGCAGCTTGCGCCGGATGTGCTCCTCGGCGTTCGCCAGCTTTTCCTTGATCCAGGCGATGTCCAGATACACCCCGCCATGGGGCGATCCGCGTCCTTCTTTGACCTCGCGCACGATGCAGCGCGCCACGTGGTCGCGCGTCAGCAGCTCCGGCGGACGGCGGGCAGACTTGTCGCCCTGTGTGTACCGCCAGCCTTCCTCGGCGTCGGCAGCCGTCTGCGGCTTGTAGTTGTCCGGAATGTCGTCGAACATGAACCGGCGGCCTTCGCTGTTCTTCAGGACGCCGCCCTCGCCACGCACGCCCTCGGTGACCAGAATCCCCTTCACGCTCAGCGGCCAGACCATGCCGGTCGGGTGAAACTGCACGAACTCCATGTCGATGAGCTCGGCTCCCACGCGATAGGCGAGCGCGTGGCCGTCGCCCGTCCCTTCCCAGCTGTTGCTCGTCACCTGGTAGGCGCGTCCAATGCCGCCGGTCGCCAGGATCACGGCCTTGGCGGCGAACACATGGAATCCGCCCCCTTCGCGATCGTACGCAACAGCGCCGGCAACGCGGCCGTCGTCGAGGATCAGATCGACGACCGTGTACTCCATGTGAACGGTCGCGCCAAGGTAGATGATGTGGTCCTGGAGCGTCCGTATGAGCTCGAGCCCCGTGCGGTCGCCGACGTGGGCGAGCCGCGGATAGCGGTGCCCGCCAAAGTTGCGCTGGTTGATGCGGCCATCAGGTGTACGGTCGAGCACCGCGCCCCACGCCTCGAGCTCGCGCACGCGATCGGGCGCTTCCTTGGCATGGATTTCTGCCATACGCCAATTGTTCACGTACTGCCCGCCGCGCATGGTGTCGGCAAAATGCACCTTCCAATTGTCGCGGTCGTCGTTGTGGCTGAGCGCGGCGGCCATGCCCCCTTCCGCCATCACCGTGTGGGCCTTCCCCAGGAGCGATTTGCAGATGAGACCAACCGAAACGCCGCTGTTCGCAGCTTCGATGGCGGCGCGCAGACCGGCTCCGCCCGCCCCGATGATGAGGACGTCGTAAGAATAGGTAGGCATTTGCATTTGACGGATTGACGAATTTACGAATTTACGAATTGACGGATTTCGAAAAATACCTACTCAATGCGTAAATTCGTAAATTCGTAAATCACAGGATCCTCAGGTCCGTCCAGATCCCCATCGAGCAGAGGCGGATGTAGAGATCGGCAAACGCCACCGAGAAGAGACTGAGCCAGGCGAACATCTGGTGGCGATAGTTGAGCGCGCTCGAACACGCATACGCGCGATCGCAGAATGGATGCTTCGACACTTCGTCATGCGCGCCACCCGCAACGTGCCGCATCACATGGCAGCCAAGGGTGTAGCAGCTCAGCAAGACGACGTTGACCAGGAGGACGAGGGTTCCGAGGCCGATACCGAAGGAGCTGGCGCCGGTCGCCGGGTCGGTGAACCATAAGGCGAGCCAGACGTCGTACGACAAGATGAACAAGAAGATCACGGCGATCCACATGAAGTATCGGTGGACGTTCTGCAGCACCAGCGGGAAGGAATGCTCGCCCCAGTAGCTGTCCCTGGGCTCGCCGACGGCGCACGCCGGGGGATCGGCCCAGAAGGCTTTGTAGTAGGCGCCGCGATAGTAATAGCAGGTGAAGCGAAACAGCCCCGGGAACGGCAGGATCAGCAGGGCCGGTGAAAACGGAACCCACACCGGAATCCAACCCGGCTTGAGACCAAACCAGGTGTGCGGCGATTCACCGAATAGCTCGGGCGAGTAGAACGGCGAGAGATAGGGGCCGTAGGTGTAATACGCGTTCTGAAACGCGGCCCATGTCGCATACCCGACAAACAACGATAAACCGATGAATACCGCGAGCGGGGTCGCCCACCAAACGTCGCGCCGTGCCGTCGACCCGAAACCGGGCGGCGCGATCCTTACCCTTACCGGTACGACTTCCATCCACACCTCTCAGTCGCTGGTCGGTAGTTGGTAGTTGGTGGTAGGTAGTCGGAAGTCGGTAGTTGGCAACTGCCACCCACCAACTCCAGCTACCACCTATCAACTACCAACTATTGTGGCGCGTCGATCGTGATCTGCTGAAGCGCGTCCATGCTCGAAGCCAGCGGAGTCTCGCCCGCGGGATACTTCGAGGTGCTCAGCACCTGGGCGATGAGATCCGAGGTCTGCTCCGGAGTGAGGGATCCGGGATTCAGCGCCGGCATCGTCATGGTGATCTTGTCGAAGAGGTCGCCGACGGTCTTCCCGCGCCAGTTCATGACGAACGTCTCGCCTGTCAGCCCCGGAATAATCTCGTTCCCCTTGAGGTCGTCTCCGTGACATGCCGCGCACTGCTCTTTGTAGAGCGCCGCTCCACGCTTGGCCTGTTCTTCGGTATATACGCCCGCGGCAAGGGATGCCGCCTGCGCGCGCGCGATCTGCAGACCAGAAACCACCGCCAGTACAGCACACGTCCCTATCAGAATAGTTGTCCTGCTCATGTGTCCTCGGTGTCTAAGTGTACCTCTATTTGCGCTTGGGTTTGTAGACGTGGGTGCTCTGGCCGAAGAACACTTCTGCACTCTCCATCAGCGACTCCGACAGGGTCGGATGCGGATGGATGGTGAGCTTCAGGTCCTCGGCGGTCGCACCCATTTCGACGGCAAGCACACCCTCCGCGATCAGCTCGCCTGCGCCCGCGCCGGCAATCCCGACGCCGAGCACCCGGCGCGTTTTCGGATCGAGCACCAATTTTGTCAACCCTTCGGGCCGGTCCACCGTAATCGCGCGGCTGAGGGCGCCCCACGGGAATTTGGCGACCTCGATCTCGGTGCCGCTTTCCCTGGCCTGCGTCTCGGTCACTCCGCACCACGCGATTTCAGGATCGGTGAACACCACGGCAGGAATCGCAAGCGGCTCGAAGACCACCTTGTGCCCGGCAATCGCGTCGATCGCCACGCGGGCCTCGTGCGACGCCTTGTGCGCCAGCATCGGCTCCCCGGCAACGTCTCCAATAGCGAAGATCGACGGCTCCGCGGTCCGGCGCTGACGGTCCGTCTGGATGAAGCCCCGCTGATCGACCGTGACCCGCGTCGAATCGAGGCCTGGAACGAGAGAATTCGGCCGACGTCCGACCGATACCAGCACGCGCTCGAAAACCTGCTCCCTGGGCGTGACATCGCCCTCGAACGTCACGCGGATGCCGTTCTTCTCCTCCGCGACCTTGACGACCTTTGTGTTCAACATGATGAGCGCGAACAGCTTTTCGAGCCGCTTGTGGAGCACGTTCACCAGGTCGCGATCGACGCCGGGCAGCAGGCCTGGTGTCATTTCGACGACCGACACCTTGCTGCCGAGCGTGGCGTAGACGGTGCCGAGCTCGAGCCCGATATACCCGCCGCCAATAACCAGCAGCGACGCGGGAACGTCGGGTAATTCCAGGGCAGAGGTCGAATCGAGCATCCGTGGACTGTCGATCGACAACGACGGAATGCGCGTCGGATGGGAACCGGTGGCCAGGACGCAATGCTCGAAGGCCAGCTCGGTCTCACCGCTCCCGCCGGCAATTCTCAGCGATCGGGGACCGGTCAGCGTGCCACGCCCCTGGAAGTAGGTCACCTTACGCAGGCGTCCAACCTGCCCGACACCGCTCGTCAGCTTGTCGACGACCCCCTGCTTGAACGACCGCAGTCGCGCCAGGTCGACCTTGGGTTCGGAAAACGTCACGCCCCAGGCGGCGGCATGACGTGCTTCGTCAACGACCTTGGCCACGTGGAGCAGCGCCTTGGAAGGAATGCAGCCGCGATAGAGACAGACTCCGCCGGGATTCTTCTCCTCGTCGACAAGCGCCACCTGCATGCCGAGGTCAGCAGCATAGAACGCGGCTGCATAGCCGCCCGGCCCCGCTCCGAGCACGGCCACTTGCGTGGATGCGTGTGCCATCAGCCGAAGAGCGACAGAAGGAATGGCTCCTCGACCGCTTCGACGACCCACCGCAGAAAACGCATCGCGTCGGCGCCGTCGATCACGCGGTGGTCGTAGGAGAGCGAGAGCGGTAGGAGCTGTCGCGGCTCGAAAGCACCACTCGCAGGGCGCCACACGGGTTGGATGACCCCGCGCGACACTCCCAGAATCGCGACCTCCGGCCAGTTGACGATCGGGCTGAAGTACGTGCCTCCGATGCCACCAAGGTTTGAAATCGTCATCCCGCCGCCACTCATCTCTTCGAGCGTCAGCTTCCGGTCACGCGCTTTTTGCGCGAGCTGCTGGACTTCGACGGCTATCTGCGTGAGGTTCTTTCCGTCCGCATTTCGAACGACCGGCACCAGCAACCCGCGATCGGTGTCCACCGCGACGCCGATATTCACGTACTTCTTGAAGATGAGCTGGTCCGCCTCTGGATCGATCGACGAATTGAACTGCGGAAACTGCTTGACTGCCACGGCGAGCACTTTCACCAGCATTGCCGTCACCGTGAGGTCGCCCCCGGCCCGCCGGACCTGCTCGCGGTACTTCCGGCGCAGCTCCTCCGTGGCCGTCATGTCCGCCTGGTCGAACTGCGTCACGTGCGGAATGGTGTTCCACGCGTGACTGAGACGCTGGGCCGTCGTCCGCCGGATGTTGCTCATCGGCTGTCGTTCGACCGGGCCCCATCGCTCGAAATCGGGAAGCGGAATGGCAGGCGCGCCCGCGGTGCCTCGGGCGGCGCCGTCGCCGCTCAGAATCCGCCGCGCGTGTTCCTTGACGTCGTCTTCACTGATGCGACCATCGGGACCAGTGCCGCGCACTTCGTTGATCTCGACGCCGATTTCGCGGGCAAGGCGTCGCACGCCAGGAGCAGCGGGGGCGGAGGGACCTCGTTCGGCGCGAACCGGCGCCGCAGACGGCCTTGGGACATCCGCAGACCTGCTCGATACCGACTCCGCCCGGCCGGGTCGGGGCATCGAAACGACCTTCTGGTCGGTTCTTGGCGCGTCTACTCCGGAGGCCCCGGAGGCCTGAAGGCCTCCGGCTACCGCGGGTGAAGGGCCTCCGGCTACGTTATCCGGCGGGGTTTGTGCCGCCGATGCAGTTTCCGGCTGTTTCGTGCCGCCGGCAGCCGGCCTCGGTGCGCCTACGCCGTTTTCGTCGACCGTGAGGATCACGGCGCCGACGTTCACCTTGTCACCCTGCTTGACTCGAATGTCCTTGACGACACCTGCCACTGACGACGGCACCTCGATGGTGGCCTTGTCAGTCTCGAGCTCGAGTACGGGCTGATCCTTCGCGATGGTGTCGCCGACGTTCACGAGCACGCGCAGCACGTCGCCGGTTGTGATGTTCTCACCCAGTTCGGGAACCTTGAATTCGGTCACGAGGTGGATCCTATCTGGCGTCAGGGGTTGTCTTTAGTCTTTAGTCTTTGGTCTTTGGTGGTGAGCAACCAAAAGACTAAAGACGAGAGACTAAAGACCAAAGACTCAACCAAAGCCTACGAGGTCGCCGGATTGGGCTTCTCCGGATTGATGCCGAGATCCTTGATCGCCTTCTGGACCACATCCACGGCAACCGAACCGTCCGCTGCGAGCTCGTTCAGCGCCGCCACCGCGATGAAGCGCGCATCCACTTCGAAGAAATCACGGAGGGCGGCTCGTGCCTCGCTGCGCCCGAAGCCATCGGTACCGAGGGCGACCAGGCGCCGCGACAACCATCGATCGATGCCGTCGGGCAGCACCTTCACGTAGTCCGACGCGGCGACGATTGCGCCCGTGGCATCGCCAAGGCACTGGGCAACGTACGGGACGCGCGGCGTTTCACCGGGATGCAGTCTGTTCCAGCGCTCAGCGGCGTGTCCGTCGCGGTACAGCTCCTGGTAGCTGGTGACGCTCCAGACGTCGGCAGCCACGCTGTAGCCGGCCAGGATCTGCTGCGCTTTGAGTGCCTCGTTCAAGATGGCGCCGCTGCCAAGCAGGTGTGCGCGCGGCTGGTCCTTCTTGGGTTCGGCTGCGCGCAGCCGGTACATCCCTTTGAGAATACCCTCCCGTACACCCTCCGGCATCGGCAGCATGTCGTATTGCTCGTTCATCAGCGTGATGTAGTAGAAGACGCTTTCGCCTTCCTGGTACATCCGTCTAATGCCTTCCTCGATGATCACCGCGATCTCGTAGGCAAACGCCGGATCGTACGAGATGAGGTTCGGCACGGCCAGCGAGAGCAGATGACTATGGCCGTCCTGGTGCTGCAACCCCTCGCCCGCCAGCGTCGTCCGGCCCGCCGTACCTCCGCAGAGGAAGCCGCGCGTGCGCGAATCGGCCGCGGCCCACACGAGATCGCCCACGCGCTGCATGCCGAACATCGAGTAGTAGATGAAAAACGGAATCGTATTGATGCCGTGCGTCGCGTAGGCAGTGCCGGCGGCAATGAACGATGAAATCGAGCCTGCCTCGGTGATGCCTTCCTCGAGAATCTGACCCTCGGTGGCTTCCTTGTAGTACAGGAGGGTGTCCATGTCCACGGGCTCGTAGAGCTGGCCGGCATGCGAATAGATGCCGACCTGTCGGAACAGCGCCTCCATGCCGAAGGTCCGCGCCTCGTCCGGGACGATGGGGACCACGAGCTCGCCAATGTCCTTGTCGCGAAGCATCTTCGCGAGCATTCGAACGAACGCCATGGTCGTCGAGGCTTTCCGTCCCTCACTGCCCTTGTGGAATTCGGCAAACAACTCCGGCAGCGTGTCGGTCTTGAGCGGTTCGACCTGAACGATCCGGTGCGGCACGAACCCACCCAGCTGCTTTCGACGTTCGGTCAGGTAGCTGATTTCCGGGCTGTTGTCCGGGGGACGATAAAATGGCGCCTTCGCGACCTCGTCATCGCCGATTGGAACGCCGAAACGGGTGCGGAACGCACGCAGCTCGTCTTCGTTGAGCTTCTTCTGCTGATGGGTGATGTTCTTCCCTTCACCCGCTTCGCCGATGCCATACCCTTTGATCGTGCGAGCGAGGATGACAGTCGGCTGTCCGCTGTGCTCGACGGCCGCCTTGTATGCAGCGTGCACCTTGATGGGGTCGTGGCCGCCGAGCGTCAGCTTCTTCAGTTGCTCGTCTGACAGGTGCTTCACCATGTCGACGAGCCGCGGATCGACGCCCCAGAAGTGCTGCCGGACGTATGCGCCGGATTCGACGGCGTATTTCTGGTATTCGCCGTCGACCACGTCGCCCATGCGCTTGACGAGCAGGCCGTCGGTATCCTTCTCGAGCAGCGCGTCCCACTCGCTGCCCCAGATCACCTTCAGCACGTTCCACCCGGCGCCACGGAAGATCGCTTCGAGCTCCTGAATGATCTGGCCGTTGCCTCGCACCGGCCCGTCCAGGCGCTGCAGGTTGCAGTTGACAACGAAAATCAGGTTGTCGAGCTTTTCGCGGGAGGCAAGAGTAATGGCGCCGAGCGCTTCCGGTTCGTCGGTTTCACCGTCGCCGACGAACGCCCAGACTTTCGAGTTCGATCGCTTCTTGAGTCCGCGATCCTCGAGGTAGCGCATGAAGCGCGCTTGATAGATCGCGCCGATTGGCCCGAGCCCCATCGACACGGTTGGAAACTCCCAGAAGTCGGGCATCAGCCATGGATGGGGATATGACGACAGCCCCCCTCCAGGCCTCAGCTCGCGCCGAAAGTTCTCGAGCCGCGATACGTCGATCCTCCCTTCGAGAAACGCGCGCGCATAGATGCCGGGGGCTGCATGACCCTGGAAGTAGATGATGTCCCCGTCGTGGTCGTCGCCCTTCCCCTTGAAGAAGTGGTTGAAGCCAACCTCGTAGAGAGTGGCGGCGGAGGCGAAGGTCGAAATGTGTCCCCCAATCCCCTCTTCGCGCTTGTTCGCCTTCACCACCATGGCCAGCGCGTTCCACCGCACGAGACTCTTGATACGTCGCTCTATCTCGCGGCTTCCCGGAAACGGCGGCTGCTCTGAAGCGGGGATGGTGTTGATGTAAGGGGTGTTGGCGGTGAAAGGCAGCCTCACGCCGCTGCGACGGGCGTGATCGCTCAATTCTCTCAGCAGGCGCCCGACGCGAGCCGGTCCTCCTGACTGAAGCACATAATCGAGCGATTCGAGCCATTCGCGGGTTTCAAGCGCTTCGAGCTCTGCCGCATCCTTCGGCGCCGTCTTACGCATGCATCCTCATGACCATGGAAACCAGCCAAGGGCTCGCCCTTGATATCCCGATGAGAATGCCCTTGGCTGGTTGGCAGTATCTCTTTGGCGCGCTCCGCGCGCCTAGGACCGCTGTGCGGGGACTAACGAGTCCAAAATTCACGCAACGAGCTGCATAGCGGTCCAAACAACTATTTTACTATTCGTTGATCTCGTGATGAAGCCTCCAGCCGGCCTTTCCCCGCGCACAACGCTGCTGCGCGTCGTTCCGCCGCAGCTTGCTCAGGTTCACTCTTCAATTGTTTCGTGTGAACGCTGCCCGCGTTTGAGAACGTACTGCGTCCGTGTGGCACAGGAGAAAAAGCGTGCGCATCGCGCTGATACGTACTGGGGCCGACCTGTTCCCGGGTTTGGCGATCCCGACGCGCGACTCTTGCTCGTTGGTCTGGCGCCGGCGGCGCACGGCGCGAATCGCACCGGGCGCCCTTTCACTGGCGACGGATCGGGCGACTTCCTGATGTCGGCCCTTCACCGGACGGGCTTCGCAAACATCGCCACGTCCCGCCGCGCCGATGATGGGCTCGAGCTGCGCGACGCGTACATCTTGTCGGCGGTCCGCTGTGCGCCGCCCGACAACAAACCGCTGCCCGAAGAGATCACGCGTTGCCTGGATCATCTCGACGCGGAGATCGAGCAGCTCGAGCGGATTCGTGTGGTCGTGGCGCTCGGCAAGATTGGGTTCGATGCGTGGCTGCAGCTGCTGCGGCGGCGCGGCGTGGCGCTTTCGCCCAAACCGCAGTTCGGTCACGGCGTGCTCGTACGACCCGGTTACGACATGCCGGTGATCATCGGCTGCTATCACCCGAGCCGTCAGAACACCAATACGGGAAAGCTGACGGCCCGGATGATGGAGAGCGTCTTCCGAAAGGCGAAGCGGCTGATCGATCAGCCAGCGTAGAGCGCAGGCTTAAGCCTGCGCTCTACTAGAACACGCCCTCCCTGAATTTGAAGCCCGTCTGGTTGTCCCCTTCCCGATACAGCTTGTGGCATGCGCCACACGTATTGCCGCCGAACTCCTTGGCGGCAGCCTGCGCCGCAACCTGATCGACCGTCGCCGCACCGAGCATCGTGTCCAGCGCATCGAGCCTCGTCAGGCCGTCCTTGAGGATCCCGACCGCGTCGTCTTTCTTCCTCTCCGTCCAGAATGGCTGAAGTGTCATGAAGTTCTGACGCAGCGTGGCGACCTGCATCCGCGCATCCGCGTAGGCCGCGGAACCGACCGCCTTGTTCAGCCCGCCATTGGCCTGCGCGTTTGATTTCATCAGCTTCGCGTACTCCTCCATGCTGGCTATTTTTCCCTGCGCCATCACGGCAACGCTCCACGCCACGACCATGACACCTGCGCACACGATGAAACGCCGCATATGCCCTCCTTGGACCGCTATACGGCCCCTAACGAGAATTTTGCACCCGCTGCGCGGCGTTGGTGGGCGCCGTATAGCGGTCCTAGCGCGCGAAGCGCGCCAAGAGACACTGGCAACCAGTCATGGGCTCTGCGGGATATCAAGGGCATGGCCCGTGACTGGTTGTGCCTCACACGAAGCCCGATGCTATCCGAACGCTCGCGCCGCTTCAACGCAAGAGAACGCCGCGGAGAGTGGCGGCGTCGATATTGCCGCCGGTCATGACGCAGATGACCTTCTTGCCGGCAAGCTGAGGCGCCATCTTGCGGGCCGCAGCGAGCGGCGCCGCTCCGGCGCCTTCCGCAAGGCTGTGGGTCAATCTCAGCGCGGCGCGAACCCCGTCTTCCAGCTCAGCTTCGTCAAGCGTCACCACGTCGTCCAGCTGCGACTCGAGGATGGAAAACGTCAAGTCGAACGTCGCCCTCGTCGCAACGCCCTCGGCGAAGGTGGTCACACGCTCCGTGACGACACGTTCCGGTCCGCGCCAGGAGCGCGCGAACGCGTCGGCGCCAGCGGCCTGAACGCCCACGATCCGGGTCCGCGCGCGGCGGCCGCTCCGCACGAGGCAGCACCCCGCAGCGCCGCTCCCCCCGCCTATCGGCACGAAGATGTAGTCGGCGTCGGGACGCTCGTCGAAGATCTCCAGCGCATACGTACCCACTCCGGCGATGAGTTGCGGCTCATTCGCAGAGTGAACGTAGCGCCATCCCTCGGCGGGCGCCAGCGCCTCGACGCGCTCGCGTGCCTCGTCGAAGTCGCGGCCGTATTCCGTGACATGCGCACCAAGCGCTCGTATCGCAGCCATCTTGTCGGGGTTGCTCCCGATCGGTACGAAGATGCGACACGGGACATCGTGGAGGCGGCAGGCAAAGGCGATGGACTGCCCGTGATTACCGGTGCTGGCGCTGACCACGCCGCGCCGGCGTTCATCGCTCGTCAGCTGCGCGACCAGATTCAAGCCGCCGCGGATCTTGAACGCGCCCGTGGGATTGTAGTTTTCGTGCTTCACCCACGTCTCGCATCCCGTCCATTCATCGAGCAGCGGATGGTGGAGAAGCGGTGTCGGCTTCAAGTGCTCGTACACCCGCGCGCGCGCGGCTTCGATGTCGTCCAGCGATGGCGGGTTCATGAGCGCACACACGAATCTCGAACGCGAACCGCAAGGTTCGGCTGGTTGCTGATCAGGCCGTCAACGCCCCACGCAAGCAGGCGGCGCATGTCCTCTTCTTCGTCCACGGTCCATACCTGCACCTTCAGACCGCCCTCGTGCGCGTACTGAATAAACCGCGGTGAGACGATGCGAGTGGGGCCGTTGAACTCGGGCACCTGATATCCGCCATACCGCGTCCGGCGGAGCGGCCACCGCGCCCACGTTCGATAGACCGCCAACCGCACTTCGGAATGGCATGCGCTGGACGCCATCTCGGGCAGCGCCGCACGCGCCGCGGCAGAGCTCCGCGCGCCGTAACCGGCGACACATACTCGCTCCGCGGCGCCCGCGCGACGCACGTCGCGGGCAACAGCTTCGCCCATCTCTCTCGAATCGACCTTCATCTCGACGATGAGGGGCACCCCCGGATACCGTCGCAGCACCTCAGCAAGGGCCGGAACGCCGATGCCTCGACTACGAAATGGAAAGCCGTCGCCGTCCGTGAAGCGGCAACCTGCATCGATTTGCCGCAGCTCGTCCGCAGTTCTCGCCGCAATGGGCCCCGAGGCGGACGTCGTTCTGTCGAGCATTGCATCATGATGCACCACTGGCACGCCGTCGGCGGACAGGTGAACATCCACCTCGAGGCCGTCGGCGCCGGCCGCGATTCCAAGGTCGAACGCCGCCAGCGTGTTCTCCGGACCAATCGCGCAACCGCCGCGGTGTGCAAAAACCAATGGCTTCGAGTACCGAAAGAAACTCACACGTCAGAAGAGTGTAGATCCTGGCGACACCTTGTGATTTGCGATTCGTGATTTGTGACCTGTGACTTGAGCCTTGTGACTTGTGACTTGATAGAATCCGAGTATGTCCAATCCCATGGCGGCGACACTCGGCGAACTGCGGCGCGCCGTGGAAAGCGGCAAGGTGAGGCGCCGCAGCGTCCACGAGGAGGCGCGTCAAAACCTGATCCGCAAGCTGCGGGCCGGCGAAGCGCTCTTCCCCGGTATTGTCGGCTACGACGACACGGTAGTGCCGCAGCTCGTCAACGCCCTGCTGTCGCGCCACAACTTCATCCTGCTCGGTCTGCGCGGTCAGGCCAAGACGCGCCTGCTGCGGGCGCTCGTCACGCTGTTGGACGACGCCATTCCCGTGATGCCTGGCTGCGAGATCAACGACGATCCACTTGCCCCGATCTGCGGCATCTGCCGGGCCCGCATTGCAGCCGAAGGGGATCGCACGCCCGTCGCGTGGCTGCCACGCGATGCGCGCTACGTGGAGAAGCTGGCCACGCCCGACGTGACGATTGCAGACATGGTCGGTGACATCGACCCGATCAAGGCCGCGAAGTCCGGCTTGCAGCTCTCCAGCGAACTGACGATGCACTATGGGTTGCTGCCGCGCGCGAACCGGGGGATTTTCGCCATCAACGAGCTGCCGGACCTTGCCGGCAAGATTCAAGTCGGCCTGTTCAACATCCTGCAGGAGGGCGACGTCCAGATCAAAGGGTACCCCGTGCGACTCCCGCTCGACCTGCTGATGGCGTTTACCGCGAATCCAGAGGACTACACGGCTCGCGGCAAGATCATCACGCCGCTCAAGGATAGGATTGGATCGGAAATTCGCACGCACTATCCGGCCGGCCGCACCGACGGCATGCGGATCACCGCGCAGGAGGCGTGGCTCAGTCGTGACGGCGTCGACGTGCGCACGGAAGTACCGAGCTTCGTCGCCGAAGTGGTGGAGGAAATTGCGTTCCAGGCGCGACAGGACCGCCGGATTGACAAGCGCTCGGGCGTGAGCCAGCGGCTGCCGATTTCGGTGCTCGAGAACGTCGTGTCCAACGCGGAACGGCGCGCACTCGTGAATGGCGAAGACATTGCCGTCGCGCGCGTGACCGACATCTATGCCGCTCTCCCGTCGATGACCGGCAAGTTCGAGCTCGAATACGAGGGGGAGCTCAAGGGGGCCGAGATCATCGCTCGCGAGCTGGTCAGGGCGGCCGTCGGCACCATCGCCGACGGCTACTTGTCGCATTTCGAGACGCGCCAGGTCGTCGAGTGGTTCGACCTCGGCGGAAGCTTGCAGCTCTCCGACTCCACGAGCGCGCAGGAGCTGCTGGCGCGCGCGCGTGAAGTGCAGGGTCTGGTGGAGCTGGCACAGGGCGCAGGCATTCCCACGAACGCCTCGGCGCCGCAGCTGGCGGCCGGCGTCGATTTCGTTCTCGAGGGGCTGCACGCGCTGAAGAAGATCGGCCGCAGCGATGAGCGCGGGTACCACGCCGCAGAGGCGCCGGTACGGCGTCCAGTCGCGCGAGAGGCGGCGTTCACGGCTGACACACCGCTGCCGGCGGGGGGGAAGAAGAAGTACTACAACTGACGCTGTGTTCACACTTCTCGGTTCTCTGTGATCGGTTCGTGTTCACGTTCGGTTCGGGTGAACGTGGAACAGGGCACCGAACCTGAACACGAACTGAGAAGCGAGAAGGCAGAAACGTGAACGACGGTCATTCATGAAATATCGGTACACCAAGTACACTGGCGACCTGCTCGACGAGATCGACCTCGAGGATCTCGTGTCGAAGCTCTCCGATCTGCTCCTGTCCAGCGGATTCAGCAACCCGTGGGGCGATCCGTCCGATGGCGACGAGGACCGGACGATGCAGGCGCTGCACGACGCGATCCTGGAGGCGCTGTTCAGCGGTGGAGTTCTCTCGGATGAAGCGCTCGAGCGGCTGCTCGGCGAGCCGGCCGACGGCGATCAGGAGGGAGCGCGTCAGCAGCTCGAGGATCTCATTCAGCAGATCATCGAGCGGATGATGGAGCGCGGCTTCGTCACATCGGCGCCGGATCTCGACCAGGAGCGGGAGTGGCGGGAGGGAACAGGCGGTGGATCCGGCGAGGACGCAGGTCCGGTCAAGTTCGAGGTCACCGACAAAGCGCTCGACTTTCTCGGCTACCGCGCGCTGCGCGACCTCCTCGGGTCGGTCGGTCGCAGCAGCGCGGGGCGACACGACACGCGTCATCTCGCCACCGGCATCGAAGCGACCGCCGCGCCGAAGCCGTACGAATTCGGCGACACACTCAATTTGGACCCGAGCGGCACCATCCTCAATGCGGTCCATCGGCTGTACACGGAACGGGATCGGGGATCCGCGATCCGGGATCCGGGATCCGGGCTAAGTGTCATCGACGTCGAGTACCAGGACCTGATGGTGGCGCAAAGTGAATATCAGAGCTCCTGCGCGACGGTCATCATGCTGGACTGCAGCCACAGCATGATTCTTTACGGCGAAGACCGCTTCACGCCGGCCAAGCGTGTCGCGCTGGCGCTGTCACACCTGATTCGTACGCAGTATCCGGGCGACTCGCTGCACGCGGTGCTGTTCCACGACTCCGCCGAGGAGATCCCGCTGAAGCAGCTCGGACGCGTGCGGGTTGGCCCCTATTACACGAATACACGCGAAGGCCTGCGGCTGGCGCGGCGGATCCTCGAGCGACAGAGGAAGGACATGCGCCAGATTGTGATGGTGACCGACGGGAAGCCCTCGGCCCTCACCCGACCGGATGGGCAGATCTACAAGAACGCGTTCGGGCTCGACCCGTACATCGTGGCCGAGACGTTTGCGGAAGTGAATGCGTGCCAGAAGGCCGGCATCATGATCAACACGTTCATGCTGGCCCGCGATCCCGATCTCGTCGCGTTCGTGCGCCGTGTCGCCGCCATCTGCCGCGGGAAGGCGTACTTCACCACTCCGTATACGCTTGGACAGTACGTGCTGATGGATTACATGAACCGGAAGACGAGGACCATTCATTAAGTGGAAGAAGTGGAAAAGTGGAAGAAGTGGAAAAGTAGGTGTGAGGCTTCACGCTACTTTGAACTTACTTTTCCACTTTTCCACTTCTTCACTTTTCCACTTGGCTATGCTGCCTCCAGTCATCCCCCTCTTTCCTCTCCCTAGCGTCGTCCTCTTCCCAAACGTATTCCTGCCGCTCCATATCTTCGAGCCGCGATACCGGGCAATGGTCGGCGATGCGCTTGGCGGGGACCGTATCATCGGCATGGTCTTGCTGCGGCCGGGGCATGAGGCGAACTACGAGGGACGACCGCCAGTGTTTCCGATCGGCTGCGCCGGGGTCATCACGCACTCCGAGCCGCTCAACGACGGTCGGTTCAACATCGTCCTGCGCGGTCTCGAACGGTTCCGGATTACCGGCGAGGATGACGGCAACGCGTACCGGCTGGCACACGTCGATTCACTCCCAGAAACCCTTCCTGAGGATCACCGGACCGAGCTCCGACGGCACCGGCATCGCCTCGAGGCACTGCTGGCCGTCGCGATAGAGCGGGCGGGCGCCGAACCCAGGTTTCCGCCTGCGGTGCCGGATGAAGATCTGGTGAACGCGCTGGCGCAGTACATCGAGCTCGATCCGCTCGAACGACAGGCCCTGCTCGAGCGCGACGGTGTGCTGGCTCGGTGTCGCGCCTTGATCGACCTGCTCGAGATGAAAACGCTGACGCCACGGGAGTCGTGGAAGGGGAAGTTGGTGCACTAGATCGTTCGGGTCGCTCGGGTCGTTCGGAACCTTCGGATCGTGCTCGTTCAGCGGGTGCCGCGGAGCATCACGTTCAGTATGGCCGTCATGGCAGCGAGCTGGCCGATCCAGAACAGGAAGTTCCACTTCAACAGATCGAACCGAAGGTTCGACAGCCGCTCGTTCAGCCGATGTTCGAAGCGATCCTCCATCTGGCGGACCGTCCGGTCAACCTTGTCCATCCCAATCCGGTGCGCATCCGCAAACATCATCACAAGACCATCCGACCCGAGGTCGCCCACCTTCTCACGCACGGCGGGCGGCACCGTTAGAACGTCCATCAGGACCTCCCAGACAGCGGCACCCGACCTCGCCACAGACGACGATGCCATCGTCTCTGCAGCGTGTCAAACCGGGTACTTCCCCGGGTGCTTCTCCGTTACAATCCGCTCGGCTCCGCATGTCCCTTCAGGCAGGGCAGCGCATCGGTGCGTATGAGGTCGTGTCCGCCATCGGTGCGGGCGGGATGGGTGAGGTGTATCGTGCGCGCGATACGAAGCTCCACCGCGACGTCGCCCTGAAGATCCTGCCCGAGATATTTGCCTTCGACGCTGATCGGCTTGCCCGCTTCGAGCGCGAGGCGCAGGTATTGGCCTCGCTCAACCACCCCAATATCGCTGCGATCTACGGCTTCGAAGAATCCGATGGGGTCCGCGCACTCGCTCTGGAACTCGTGGAAGGCCCAACGCTCGCCGATCGCATTGCCGAGGGTCCGATTCCGGTGGAGGAGGCATTGCAGATCGCGCGGCAGATCGTCGAGGCGCTCGAGGCCGCGCACGAAGCGGGCGTCGTGCACCGCGATCTGAAACCGGCCAATATCAAGCTGCGCCCCGACGGTACAGTCAAGGTGCTCGATTTCGGCCTGGCCAAACTCTCGCAGGCTGGCGGCTCGGCAGTTCAGACGCCTGGGCTCACGGCATCACCGACGATCACCACACCTGCCGTGACCGGTATCGGGGTCATCCTCGGCACGGCCGCCTACATGGCACCGGAGCAGGCGCGCGGGAAGGTCGTGGACAAGCGTGCCGACATCTGGGCCTTCGGCTGCGTGCTCTATGAGATGCTTACCGGCGGGCGCACGTTCGACGGCGACGATGTGACGGTGGTGACAGCGAGCATTATCAAGTCGGATCCCAACTGGACGGCGCTGCCGCCCGAGACTCCACCCGCTGTTCGCACCATCCTGCGCGGCTGCCTGCAGAAAGAGCCGCGCCACCGTATCCGCGACATTGGCGACGTTCGCCTGGCACTCGATGGCGCTTTCGTGGTGAGCGACGGCGGGGGAAAAGCGGCTGGCGTGGCGCTGCCGCAGAGTGGCTTCGGTCGTCAGGCCCTGCCATGGGTTGCGGCCGTGGTGGCCGCAAGTGCCATAACCGGCTTCGCGACATGGGCCGTGTCGAGGAATCCCAGTGACGCGCAGCCGGCATCGGCGACACGCTTCACGATCGGGCTGCCCGAGGGCGAAGTGCTCCCGACCGCCGCGGGCACCCTCGTTGCCATCTCGCCGGACGGCCGGACGCTGATCTACCGGTCGAACCAGAACGGCGTGTTTCGGCTGTATCGCCGCGCGATGGACCAATTGGAGGCGACGCCTATCGGCGACGAGAACGCCGGGGAGGCCCCGTTCTTCTCACCAGATGGTCAGTGGCTCGCATTCTCCGTTGGCACCACGCTCAAGAAGGTGTCCATCTTGGGCGGTCCGTCCCTCACGTTGGCCACACTCCCAAGTCCCACCATACGGGGCGGCGCCTGGGGCGAGGACGACACGATGATTCTCGGCGGCGGGGCCGCTGGGAGTGGGGGCCTGCTGCGTGTACGCGCAACTGGCGGGACACCAGAACCACTCGTGATGCCTGATGCAGCACGACTGCTGTGGTACCCCCAGATCCTGCCGGGAGGACGCGCGGTACTCTTCACCTCTTCGGAAGCGCGTCCCGATGCTGGTGAGCTCCAGATCGTCGTACTCGAGACTGGAGAGCGCCGCACGCTGCTCGCCGGCTCGGCCGGCCGCGTGCTTCCCTCGGGGCATCTCGTCTTCCTGCGCGGCGGTACGTTGTGGGCCGCCGCGTTCAATCTTGAAACGCTGGCGGTTGCCGGCAACCCGATGCCGCTGGTGGAAGGAATCCGGGTGGAGCCCGGTGGCGCGGTGCAATTCGCCGTGGCGGACGCCGGAACGCTAGCGTATCTCCCCGGCGGCACCTCAGCATCGCGACGCCTGTTCTGGATCGATCGCCAGGGCCGAGAAGCGGCGATTGACGCGCCCCCTCGACGCTATTACCATCCGCGCCTGTCTCCGGAGGGCGACCGTATCGCCCTCGATGTCAGGGACCAGGAAGCCGACGTGTGGGTGTGGCAACTCACCCGGAATACCCTGACGCGGCTGACATTCGATCCGGCTTTTGACTTTACGCCGACGTGGACGCCTGACGGCAAGCAGGTGATCTTTGTCTCCGAGCGGGAGAAGACGGTCGCCGCAGCGTTCCGCCAGGCCGCAGATGGAACGGGTACGACCGAGCGCCTCGGCACCACGGACAAGAGGAGACTCACAGGAACGGTGTTATCGCCTGATGGCACGCGCCTCCTCTTGCAGGCCGTGTCGCCGGATTCAGGTGAAGACATTCTCGTGATGTCGCTCAACGGCGACCGGCGGATTGAGCCCCTGCTCAGCACACGGTTCACCGAGCGCAATGCCGAACTGTCGCCCAACAACAGATGGATTGCCTATCAGTCGAACGAGTCAGGCAGTTACGAGATCTACGTGCGGCCGTTTCCGGGAGTCAGTGACGGGCGCTGGCAGGTTTCCACGGACGGAGGCACGCGACCGGCGTGGAATCGCAATGGCCGCGAGCTGCTATACGTGACGTTGACTGGAACGCTCATGAGCGTGCCGGTCGAGACGGGAAATGCATTCAGCTCTGGCAGCGCCGCCCGGGTGGTCGACCTGTCGGCGGCTGCCCAGGATCTTGGCCGGTTTTACGATGTCTCTCCGGATGGACGGCGGTTCCTGATAGCCAGGGAGGATGCACAGCCCGCGGACGCGCAGATCCATATCGTAAGAAACTGGCTCGAGGAGCTGAGGAGGCTCGTGCCCGTCAGGCCTTGATTCGCTCCGCGAGCACCTTGATGATCCGTTCGCCGTGAAAGCGGCCGTTCTCGATGAAAATCGACCCCGTGTTGCGCCCGGCCACGGCGCCGCCTGCAATGAAGAGGTTCGGCACGTTCGTCTCGAACGTCTCGGGATTCAGATCGGGCGCCAGCGTCCCGTCATCGCAATGGATGCCGGCGCGTCGCATCAAATCGACGTCCGGTCGGTAGCCCGTCAGCAGCAATACCGCGTCGGCCGGGATCTCTTCGCGCCCGGAAGCTACCGATTCCACGACCACCGACCCGCGCCTGATTTCGACGACACGCGTCTCGAAACGCGCCGCGATCGATCCTTCTTTGATTCGATTCTCGATGTCGGGACGAACCCAGTACTTGATCGATTCTCCGAGACTGGCCCGGCGGTGCACGAGCGTGACGTGCGCGCCGGCGCGAAAGAGCTCGAGCGCAGTCTCGGCAGCCGAATTCCTGCCGCCGACAACCAGAACGCGCTGGCGATAGTAGGGATGAGGCTCCTTGTAGTAATGCGATACGTGCGGCAGGTCTTCGCCAGGTACCCCGAGACGGTTCGGAATGTCGTAGTACCCGATCGCCAGCACGACCGCCTTGGCGTGTGTGACTCGGTCGCTGCCGTTCTGCCGGGTCCGCTGCGCGGCACCCGGCCCACGTACGGAGGGTCCGGTGTTCCGCCTTGTCACCGAGAAGACATCCGCGTCCCGTGTAATGTCGATCACCTCCTCATGGCAGGAGATCTGAATCCCGAAGATGTCGACAACGCGGCGGTAATAGCGCAGCGACTCGAGTCGGGTGGGCTTGTCGTACGGTGTGACGAGGGGCAACCCGCCAATCTCGAGCAGCTCCGGCGTGGTGAAGTACACCATGTGCGTCGGAAAGTTGAAGATCGAGTTGACGAGAACGCCTTTCTCGACGACGAGGTAGTCGAGGCCGTGCTGTTTGGCGGCGATCGCCGTCGCGAGGCCGGAAGGGCCTGCGCCGACAATCAGCACGTCACGAACGGACATGGGATTCGAGGTGTTCACACTTCTGTCTTCTCGGTTCTCGGTTCGTGTTCATGTTCCGTTCTGGGTGCATCGTTCTCAGTTCGATGTTCGGGCCGCACCTCGAACCCCGAACCCGGAACATTAGAACCTAGCACGGAACCTGAACACGAACAGAGAAGTGAGAACAGAGAAGTGTGAACGACGGACTACGGTAAGGGTGCGGGGAGCGCCGACTCGCCCATCAAGTACTGATCCACGCTGCGTGCGGCGGAGCGTCCTTCGGCAATCGCCCAGACAATCAGCGATTGCCCCCGCTGCATGTCGCCCGCGGTAAACACGCCAGGGACGGTGGTCATCCACCGCTCGTCGCGCCATACATTGCCGCGTTCGGTCATCTTGAGGCCGAGGTCGGTCACCAGCGGACCGCGTTCGGCGCCAAGAAACCCCATGGCCAGCAGTACCAGGTCCGCGGGGATTTCGAATTCACTGCCAGCGATCGGCTCGAACTGGACTCGTCCGTCCCTGCGCACCATCTCGACTTTCACGGCATGAAGCGCACGCACCCGGCCGTTGTCGTCGCCGACAAACCGCTCTGTCGAAACCGAGTAGAGCCGCTCGCCTCCCTCTTCGTGGGCCGGAGACACGCGGAAGATGTTCGGCCACTGCGGCCAGGGATTGTCCGGCGCCCGTTCGAGCGGTGGTTGAGCCAGCAGCTCGAGTTGTGTGACCGACTTCGCGCCCTGTCGATGGGCGGTGCCGAGACAGTCGGCGCCCGTGTCGCCGCCGCCGATGATGACGACGTGCTTGCCGTGTGCCGTGATGAACTCGTCGTCCGGGACGGCGTCGCCTTCGCACCGACGATTTTGCAGCGTCAGGTACTCCATGGCGAAGTGGACGCCTTTCAGCTCGCGTCCAGGCACGGGCAGATCGCGAGGGTGGCCTGCGCCGGCCGTCAGCAGAATCGCATCGAAATCGGCGCGCAAGCGGCTGACCGACACATCCCTGCCCACATTCACGCCAGCCCTGAAGATGACGCCTTCGGCCTCCATCACCCCCAGGCGACGATCGAGGACGCGCTTCTCCATCTTGAACTCCGGAATGCCGTACCGCAGCAGGCCGCCGATGCGATCCGATTTTTCGAACACCGTCACGGAGTGACCGACGCGATTGAGCTGGTCGGCCGCCGCCAACCCCGCTGGGCCCGAGCCCACAACCGCCACCTTCTTGAACGTCCGGGTCGGAGGCGGATTCGGCGTCACCCAACCTTCTTCGTACGCGCGGTCGATGATCGAGACTTCGATGTCCTTGATCGTGACCGCGTCGTCGTTGATGCCCAGCACGCACGCGCCTTCGCACGGCGCGGGACAGAGGCGTCCAGTAAACTCCGGGAAATTGTTCGTCGCGTGCAGGCGATCGATCGCCGATCGCCACCGATCGCGGTACACGAGGTCGTTCCAATCGGGAATGAGATTGCCGAGCGGGCACCCCTGGTGGCAGAACGGAATCCCGCAGTCCATGCAGCGTGCGCCCTGTGCCTGCAGATCGGGAGCATGCGAGGGCAGATACACCTCCTGCCAGTCGTGGATGCGCTCCTCGACGGGACGCGTTGGATGCTTCTTCCGCTTGATCTCGATGAACCCGGTGATCTTCCCCATGGGCACTACAGTCCGGCTAAAGCCGGACATTACCTACGGAGGGCGCGTCCGAGGCGACGTACGCCACGACCGGAACATTTTCGGTCGCAGTAGCGGTAGCGCGCCGCTTCGCCTCGGCGGCGAGCGCCCGCTTGTACTCGCGCGGCATGACCTTGACGATACGGCGCTGCAACAGCGGCCAATCCTCGAGCAACCGCGCCGCATACCTGCTGCCGGTATAGGTGACGTGCTTCATCAGCATCACGTGCACGAAGCCGAGATCGTCGGCGTCATCCAGCGGCTCCAGATCCACCATCTCGGGGTTGCACCGGCGTCTGAATTGCCCGTCCGCATCCAAGACGTACGCGATGCCGCCGCTCATGCCAGCCGCGAAGTTGCGCCCCGTGCGCCCGAGAATGACCACGCGACCGCCCGTCATGTACTCGCAGCCGTGGTCGCCGACACCTTCAACCACGACGTTGGCGCCGCTGTTGCGCACGCAGAAGCGCTCACCCGCGACGCCACGGACATACGCATCGCCGCCAGTCGCGCCGTAGAACGCGACGTTGCCGAGAATGATGTTCTCTTCGGTTCTGAACGTGGACTGCAGCGATGGATAGGCAATCAGCCGCCCCCCTGACAGACCCTTGCCAAACCCGTCGTTGGCGTCGCCGACGAGCGTCATCGTGATGCCACGCGGCAGGAACGCGCCAAAGCTCTGCCCGGCCGATCCGGAAAACGTCATGCGAATCGTGTCGTCGGGGAGCCCGGCCCCGCCATACCGTCTGGTGACTTCATAGCCCAGCATCGTGCCTACCGTGCGGTCCGAGTTGCGGATGAAGGAGCTGAACTCCACCGGCGTCCGACGCTCGAGCGCCGGGCGGCAGCGCGCGATCAGCTCGTTGTCGAAGGCGCGATCGAGGCCGTGATCCTGCGCGCATACATGGTGGCGCGCGACGCTCGCCGGCAGATCGGGGACGTGCAGCAGCGGCGCGAGATCGAGGCCGTTTGCCTTCCAGTGGCCGACAGCCGCGTTGATGTCGAGGCAGTCGGCGCGACCGATCATGTCGTCGATCGTTCGGAAGCCGAGCTCGGCCATCAGCTCGCGGACTTCCTGGGCGATGAACGCGAAGAAGTTCTCGACGAACTCCGGCTTGCCGGCGAACTTCTTGCGCAGCTCCGGATCCTGCGTGGCGATCCCGACCGGACACGTATTGAGGTGACACACGCGCATCATCACGCAGCCCAGCACCACGAGGGGAGCCGTCGCAAAGCCGTACTCTTCAGCGCCGAGCAGCGCTCCGATGACGACGTCGCGCCCCGTCTTGAGCTGACCGTCCACTTGTACGACGATGCGATCGCGCAGCTTGTTGAGGACGAGCACCTGCTGCGTCTCGGCGAGCCCGAGCTCCCAGGGGAGACCCGCATGCTTGAGGCTGGTGAGCGGCGACGCTCCCGTGCCGCCATCGTGGCCCGAAATGAGCACCACGTCCGAATGCGCCTTCGCGACGCCGGCGGCGACGGTGCCGACACCCCCCTCCGCCACGAGCTTCACGTGAATCCGCGCCTTCGGGTTCGAGTTCTTCAAGTCGTAGATCAGTTGCGCCAGATCCTCGATCGAGTAGATGTCGTGATGCGGCGGTGGCGAAATCAGGCCGACGTACGGGGTGGCATACCTCGTCTTCGCAATCCACGGGTAGACCTTGGCGCCGGGGAGCTGACCCCCTTCGCCCGGCTTGGCGCCCTGGGCCATCTTGATCTGCAGGTCGTCCGAGTTCACCAGGTATTCGCTGGTCACGCCGAACCGGGCCGACGCAACCTGCTTGATCGCGCTGCGGCGTGAGTCGCCGTTCGAATCCGAGACATACCGCGCGGGATCCTCCCCGCCCTCCCCGGTATTCGACTTCCCGCCAATCCGGTTCATCGCGATGGCGAGCGTCTCGTGCGCTTCCTGGCTGATCGAGCCGTATGACATCGCGCCCGTCGCGAAGCGCTTGATGATCGCCTCGACCGGCTCCACGTCGCTGATCGGTACCGGAGGTCCCGCAGGCTTCAGGCGGAACAGCCCCCGCAGCGTCGCGCGGTTCTTGTTCTGCTCGTCGACGAGGCGTGTGTATTCCTTGAAGATCTTGTACTGGCCGCTGCGTGTCGCGTGCTGCAGCTTGAACACGGTTTCCGGGTTGAACAGATGGTACTCGCCGTCGCGCCGCCATTGGTACTCGCCGCCCGACTCGAGGTCCACCGGCCCCGCAGGTCTCGGACCGAAGGCGCGCTCGTGCCTGAGGCATGCTTCCTTCGCGATGACATCGATGCCCACGCCGCTGACGCGCGACATCGTGTGCGTAAAGTAGCGATCGATGAACGACTGGCTCAGCCCGATCGCCTCGAAGATCTGCGCGCCGCAATAGCTCTGCAGCGTCGAGATCCCCATCTTCGACATCACCTTGAGGATGCCCTTGTTCAACGCCTTGATGTAATGGGCGACGGCTGTGTCCCGGTCGATGCCCGTGAGCATCCCCTGCCGGATCATGTCGTCGATCGTCTCGAAGGCGACGTAGGGATTGACCACGCCGGCGCCGTAACCGAGGAGCAGCGACACGTGATGGACCTCTCGCGCATCACCGCACTCCACGACGAGCGCGCAGCGGGTGCGCGTCCCCTCACGCACCAGATGGTGGTGTACGCCAGCCGTAGCCAGCAGGCTCGGAATAGGAGCTTTCCGCGGGCCGACACCACGGTCCGACAAGATCAAAATGTCGTGCCCGTCTGCCAGCGCCTCGCTCGCCTGCCGGCACAGGTCGGTCATCGCCTGCTCCAGCCCGTCCCCATCCTTCTCGGGATCGAACAGCAGCGACAGCGTCTTCGAGCGGAACTGCGAATCGGGCGGCAGGTGACGCAGCTTGGCGACGTGCTCGTTGTGAATGATTGGGTACTTGATCGTTATCTGACGGCACGATGCCGGCTCCGGGTAGAGCAGGTTCCGTTCCGGCCCGATCGTCGATCCCATGTCCGTCACCAGCTCTTCGCGAATGGCGTCGAGCGGCGGATTCGTCACCTGGGCAAAGAGCTGCTTGAAGTAATCGAACAGCAGCCGCGGCCGTTGTGAGAGCACCGCCAGCGACGTATCGGTGCCCATCGATCCGACGGGCTCCTCTCCGTTGAGCGCCATGGGCCCGATCAGGATCCGCAGGTCCTCCTGCGTGTACCCGAATGCCTGCTGCCGCTGCAGCACCGATTCGTGTTCCGGCTGCTCGGCACGGGCCCGAGGCAGATCGTCGATGTCGATCAGATTCGCGGCAAGCCACTGACGATACGGATGCTGCCCGGCGAGCTCTCGCTTGATCTCCTCGTCGTCGACGATGCGACCCTTGGACGTGTCGACGAGAAAGATGCGGCCGGGATGGAGCCGTTCCTTGACGAGGACGTCTTCGGCCGGAACGTCCAGCACGCCCACCTCGGACGCCATGATCACGAGGTCGTTCTTCGTCACGTAGTACCGCGACGGGCGAAGCCCGTTCCGATCGAGCACGGCGCCAATGACCGTGCCGTCGGTAAAGGCAATCGACGCCGGACCGTCCCATGGCTCCATCAGCGACGCATGGTACTGATAGAACGCCTTCCGGTCGGGGTCCATGCTCTCGTGTCCGGCCCACGGCTCCGGAATCATCATCAGAATCGCGTGCGGCAGCGAGCGCCCGCTCATCACGAGGAATTCCAGCACGTTGTCGAACGTCGCTGTGTCGCTTCCCCCCTCGCGAATCACGGGCAGGAGCTTGGCGAGGTCGGAGCCAAACAGGTCGCTCTGCAGCAGCCCCTCGCGAGCGCGCATCCAGTTGATGTTGCCGCGCAGCGTGTTGATCTCGCCGTTGTGCGCGATATAGCGGTACGGATGCGCGAGCGGCCACGAAGGGAACGTGTTGGTGCTGAACCGCTGGTGCACGAGCGCGAGCGCCGACTCGAGGTCGGAATCCGAGAGGTCGGGAAACATCGGCTCGAGCTGGCGCGCCGTGAGCATGCCCTTGTAGATCAGCGTGTTCGCCGACAGGCTCACGATGTAGAAGAAGCGGCGCGACAGCGCGCTGACCTCGAGGGTGTCCGCCGCGCGCTCGAGCCGCTTCCGAATCACGTATAGCTTGCGCTCGAACGCCAGCCCATGAAGACCTGGCGCGGCGCCGATGAAAACTTGCTGGAACAGCGGCTGCGTCGCTTTGGCGCTGTCGCCAATGAGGCCGTTATCGTGTGGAACCTCGCGCCAGCCGAGGAGTTCCTGGCCCTCCTCCTCGATGATGCGCGCGAACAGCTGCGTGAGGGCCTCCCGATCGCGCAGATCGCGCGGGAGAAACACCAGCCCGGCGCCGTACGACCCTTCCGCCGGCAGCGTGAAGGGGACGACCTTGCGCAGCAGCTTGTCCGGCATCTGCACGAGGATGCCGGCCCCATCGCCCGTGTTCGCTTCACACCCGCAGGCGCCACGATGCTCGAGGTTGATGAGCACCTCCATCGCCTTGCGCACGATCTCGTGGGAACGGCGGCCCTTCATATGGACCACGAAGCCGACGCCACACGCGTCGCGTTCGGCGCTCGGATCGTACAGACCCTGACCCTCCGGTTGACTCAACGTCACGGGAACGCTCTGCGGGTCGCACCTACTCGACATCGTCGGACTCTTATACGATCGCGTGAACCATAAGTAAAATACAATGTTCTTGGCTATTCAATCTCTTTTGCTGATATGAAGCGGGATCGGGGATTCGGGAACCGGGATCCGACCGACGGTAGATCCGGACTTCGTCGCGCGAGTCGCAGATCCCGGACCCCGGATCCCGGATCCCGGCGAGACATCTCCACTGCCCGCCCACCCCCGCGCAGTGCCAATCCGCTGAAAAATGGGCAAATCCTGCCGATTCAACCTCTAAAATGTGCGGGATCAACGCCGCCTACGGGCCTGCGCCTGTGGGCTACAACGACCGGGAGAGCCTCGATGCACGCACCGATTACGTACGTGGAAAAGGGGATGTCGATTGCGGCGAACGGAATCTGGCACGTCTTTGCCGCCGCCAACAGAATTGCGCAGAGCCCCTCGTTCACACCTCGCTGGTCGGACAAGCCGCTCCTCAAATCGCATCAGAAGACCAAGCCGCCGCTCGGCTGGCCGCGTCAGACGGATTCGCTGTGCCCGACGTGCGTGCGCGAAGCGCGTCAGGCAATCCTCGACGGCAAGAAGGACGTCTCGATCCTCCTCAACGAGAAGGTCGGCGAGATCAAAGCGACCATCATGGAGAAGGACGGGAAGATCGTCATGGTCAAGGACTGCCCCGTTCATGGGCGCTTCGAGGACGTGATGGCGATCGACACGGCGTTCTTCAAGCACCTCGAGGAGGTCTTCCCTGGACGGGACATCCGCGCGCACAACGACGAGAAGCTGCATAACCATGGCAGCTCCACGATCCTGCACGGCCGCGGATCGGTGCTCACGGTCGACCTGACCAACCGCTGCAACATGATGTGCGACCCGTGCTTCATGGACGCGAACCAGGTCGGTTTCGTCCACGAGCTGACGTGGGAAGACATCAAACAGGTGCTCGACAACGCCATCAGCATCAAGCCGCGCCGCCAGATGTCGGTGCAGTTCTCAGGCGGCGAGCCGACGATGTCGCCGTTCTTCCTGGATGCGGTCCGCTACGCGCGGAGGGTCGGGTACAACAGCGTGCAGGCGGCCACCAACGGCATCGAGTTCGCCAAGAGCCCGGAATTTGCGAAAGCGGCGGCCGAGGCCGGTCTGCGTTACGCGTACCTCCAGTTCGACGGCATCGGCAATGCGGCCAATGCGCATCGGCGCGTCGGCAACCTCTTCGACGTCAAGCTCCGCGCGATCGAGAACCTGTACAACGCCGGCGTCGACATCGTGCCTGTGATCACGATCGTCAACGGCGTCAACAACGAGCAGGTCGGCCGCGTCATCGAGTTCGCGCTCGACAATCCAAAGCGAATCAACTTCCTCTCGTTCCAGCCGGTCTCCTTCACCGGTCGCGACGAGGAGGTGACGCCGGACCGGCGCGCTGCGCAGCGCTACACGCTGTCGCACCTGGCGCACGACGTGAAAAACCAGACGGGCATCGGCGTGCCGACGCGCGACTGGTTCCCTATTTCATTCATGTCCACCTTCACGGACTGGGCTGACGTCGTCCACGGACCGGATCGCGAGTGGGGTCAGCTGACCTGCGGCTGCCACCCGAACTGCGGCATCGGCATGGCCGTGATGATCGACAAGGAAACCAAGGAAGCCGTGCCCGTAACGGCGTTCCTGAGGGCCGATCAGCTCGCCAAGGACGTCGCGCAGGTCAACGACGCCGCCCGCGGCAAGGTCCTGTCGATTGCCGGAATGGCGCTGGCGCTGATGCGGAACTACGACCCGTTCAAGGCGCCTACGCACTTCAGGATTGCGGATCTGATGAAGAAGTTCGACAAGACGTTCGGAGCCACCGGCAAGAACTATGGAAAGGTCACCGGCGACCGGACACGAAACGATATCGAGCAGCGGCGCTCGGACCGCTGGAACTTCCTGTTCATCGCCGGCATGTGGTTCCAGGACCTGTTCAACTACGACTTCCGACGCACGGAGATGTGCATCATCCCGTATGCGACGCAGCAAGGTGAAATCTCCTTCTGCGCCTACAACACCGGCATCGGGTGGCGGAACATCATCGAGAAGATGCACATGACGGCCACGCTCACCAAGTGGTACGAGGAGCACGGCCGTCACGAAATCTTCGCCGGCAACAAGCACGTGCCGCTCACCAGCAAGGATCATTCGCTGGTGCTGAACGCCGAAGCGGTCGCGGCGGGCCGACAGACCGATCTCGACGACCTCGGAATCGCCAAGAACGCGCGCGAAGAAAAACTGCAGGCGCGGAAGAAGCAGATGACACCAGACGAGCTTCGGCACCATCAGGAGATGGAACGGCTCTATCGCCAGCAGGTGCTCAAGGAGCAGCCGACGATGCAGATTCAAGGGCTCGGCTCCGTCCGCAGCAAACAGGACGTCGCAGAGGTCGTGCACAAACCAACGGTCTAGCTCCCCCCAACATGCAAGAGCCCGACGGTCCAGGGGGCCGTCGGGCTCGTTTTGTGTGTTCCAGTCGAGCTGTATCGATCGGGTTCAGCCCAGCGCAAAATTGCACTGCTGAACAGTTGAGACTACGAGCACTTGTCGGCGAGCATCTTCACCGAGTCGACCTTCAGCATCGGACCCGCCGCCGCGCCGGTGGTGCCACCAGCCGAGGGCGCAGCGCTCTGAACGGTCCCCATAATCTCGACCTGATGATTCACATGTGGCGAGATCGTCTTGTCCTCACCCTCGAGCTGGTACCGCGTGGCGGCTGCCGCGCCCGCCGTCCCCACGGCACCGCCCGCGGCACCACCGATGGGCTTCGCGTTCGCAAGAACGAACTTCGCCGCAGGCGTGGATGGAGCCGCTCCGCCTGTCGCGGCGGCCGCCGGTGCGTTCTGGATGCAACCGCTGATCGTCACCTTTGCTGGCGCGCGCGGCGCCGCTGGCTGGGGTGCCGCGGGCTGCTGCGTAGCGGGTTGCTCGCGCGGAGCGGTCGGTTGTTGGCCCTGAGCCGCGGCTGGCGGCCCAGCCTGGGCGCTTACGCCAACCACGATCGACGACGCGATGAATAGAGCTGACACTATCCGCATTGTTGTCCCTCCAAAGAGTGGGTGGTGCGGGGGAGCGCGCAAGCGAACGGGATGCGAGCAATAACGGCACCACATTGCGCTGCACTCGATCAACCTGAGCGGTACTCGCGTACGCTGCCGTACATCGACCGGTGACCGGCGTTGCTCGCGACCGGTAGAATCAGCTCATGCGTTTGGACGGGCACACAGTCGTGGTAACCGGCGGCGCGTCAGGCCTTGGTCTCGCGACGGTCGAGATGATCCTGGCTGCCGGCGGCTGCGCCGTCGTTGTCGATGTCAACGAGCAGGCCGGCAGCGCGACCGCAGCACGTCACGGGAACAAGGCGCTGTTCGTCCGAGCCGACGTCACGAGTGGCGCGGACGTGCAGCGAGCCTTGGACAAGGCGCTCACGACATTTGGCGCGGTGCACGGCATCGTGTGCGCGGCGGGCATTGCCGTCGCCGAGCGTGTGCTTCCGAAGGAAGGCGTGCAGCCGCTCGAACACTTCGCGCGTGTCATCAACGTGAACTTGATTGGGACGTTCAACGCGGTCCGGCTGGCGGCCGCCGCGATGGCGAACAACACGCCGGCTGAAAGCGGCGAGCGCGGTGTTGTCGTCACCACCGCATCGGTGGCGGCGTTCGACGGGCAGGTCGGCCAGGCGGCGTACGCCGCCTCGAAAGGCGGGATCGTCTCGTTGACCCTGCCTCTCGCACGCGAGCTCGCACGAATCGGCGTACGCGTGATGACGATCGCGCCTGGAACCTTCGACACGCCACTGATGGCGGGCCTCCCCGAAGCGGCCCGCCAGTCGCTCGCGCAACAGGTGCCGTTTCCATCCAGGCTCGGACGACCGTCGGAGTATGCGGCGCTGGTTCGGCATATTTTCGAGAACGAGATGCTCAACGGCGAAGTCATCAGACTCGATGGCGCGATTCGAATGGCGCCGAAGTAAACGACACGACACATTTACGAATTGACGAATTTACAGATTGACGGATTTCAGTGACACAATGGAATCCGTAAATTCGTCAATCCGTAAATTCGTAAATTGCATGCTTAGTGCCGTCACCGGCGCACTGGCCGGCTTCTTTCATGTGCTCGCAGGCCCAGACCATCTGGCGGCCGTCGCGCCGCTGGCGCTCGACGGGCGCCGCCACGGGTGGGTTGCGGGTTGGACGTGGGGTGTCGGCCACGCTTCCGGTGTCGTGGTCATCGCGTTGCTGGCGGTGCTGCTTCGCGAGGCGCTGCCACCGATCGATGTCGTCTCGGGCTGGAGCGAGCGACTCGTGGGCGCAGCTCTCATCGTCGTCGGCGTGTGGGCCCTCCGCCGCAGCATGCGCTTGAAGCCGGCGCCGCACGTCCACGGTCCCGTTCGGCACGATCACCTGCACGTGCAGGCCGGACCAGGCTGGATCCGCCGTCTGGGTCACGCGCACGCGTCGTTCTGTCTTGGGGTGCTGCACGGCATCGCGGGCAGCTCCCATTTCCTCGGCGTGATTCCCGCCCTCGCACTCCCAACGCGCGCAGCCGCCATCACCTACATCGCGACGTTCGGGGCCGGAACGGTGCTCGCGATGACGGTCTTTGCCGCAGTCGTCAGCCACGCGGCCGGCCACGCGCGCCGTCGTCATCACGCACATCGCATTCTGCTGACGGCTTCCGCGCTGCTCGCCATCATCGTGGGCGGGATTTGGTTGATGCCGTCAGGAGCCCCGGGCGCACATCCGTAATCGGAACAACCGTTTTTGTGCGCGACGCGATCGCGGCATTCAGCCGGTAGCGGCAGTCTGGCCGCGCCAGCCATGAAATTCCCCAGAAATTCACCGAATGGCGTGGTGGTTTCGCTGCTTCGGCCGGAATGCGCTTTGCGTCGTGAATTTCGTATCTGGAATGGCTCCCGACCAAAACCCGGTCCTGAACGGAACGGAGGTCCCTGTCCGCCCCGACCGTCCCGAACAGGCGATTTCGGAGTTCGAGCGGCTCGTTCGCGAGCATCCCCACGACGTTGCAGCGGCAGAAACGCTTGCCGATCGGCTGGTGGCTGCCGCCGATGCCGCTGCGACTGCCGGGCGCTGCGCCGAAGCGCTCGCGTATCTCTCGGTCGTCGCGAACTGGTGCGAGTCGCGAGGCAACGGCACTGGCGCCGCCGATCTTCGAGCATGGATCGAGCGACTCGAGCTCTCCTATCTCGAGGCGCAACTCGAGTTCGCACAACACCCGAACGAAGAGGTGCCTGCCGGCAACCTCTCGTCGTCGTCCGCGCGCCAGGTCCGGAGCGCATCCCCCCCTGACATCCGCCTTCAGGCTTTGCAAGCGCGCACGCACGTGGCCCGCGGAGACGCAGTTGGCGCCGCGAAGCACCTGACAGCGGAAATGGCGGAAGGCGATCCAGCTCTGCTCGTGACCATAGCCGAAATTCAGCTACGCGGCGGCAGGCTCGATAGCGGGATTGCGTTGATGGAACGCGCCATCGCTCACGATCTGTCTCACGGTGATGATGTCGTGCGGGTCGGTCTCGAACTGGCCGAGCATCAGCCCGACGCGGGGTTCCTGCTCGTCGAAATGGTGGCCGATGCATGGGCAGCCCAGTCCGAGTGGCCAAAAGCCACGGCTGCGTTCGAGGAGTTCATCACTCAGGAGCCAGACTACGTCCCGGCCCTTGTCCGACTGCGCGAACTGGAAGCCGCTGCGACTGACGCGTCTGGCGACACGCGCGTCGTCCCCTTCCGCCCGCTCCCGTCCGCCGCGCCGAAGTCGCGCAGCGCCTAACCCGTTTTTCACTTCGACAGGCCACAGAGTCACAGAGACACAGGGTTAAAACGAGAATTCCCTCTGTGTCTCGGTGTCTCCGTGGCACGTGAGGGTGAACAATGCGTGGGCTATCGAATCTCGCTTTTCGCAGCGTCGAGCAAGGCGAGGGCACGCTGCACCTGCACGACACGGTCACCCCTGAAATCCGGCGCGACTGCGCGGCTCGCGGTCGTGACCGCAGACAGCAGCACGCTGTGAGCGGCCCGCGAGGCCTGAGGGACGTTCATGGCTCGGAGGGGTTCCTCGACCTGTGCGAGAGTCCCACTGACGGCCAGCAGTATGTCATCGGCAGGCGCGGCGGCGGCTGACGTCAGGAACGGGCCGATTTCCGTCAGCCGCGCCAGGTGCGGCCGAACCGCCTGCTCGTAGCTGCTCGGCGCAGGCGATTGGGGCTGCGCGCGTGCAACTGCCTGAGGCTGCGGCGCGATCCGCTGGCGCTCGAGGCGCGGTGCTTGTGGAATTTCCGGCCGGAAGGCGGCTATCGGCGTGAGATCGACGTACACCGTCCTGCCCACGACCCGCACGTTGCCGGCGCCAGGCGCATCAAACGTCACGCGAGCACGGACAAAGGTGACACGATTGGTGGAGGTGTGTTTCTGAATCAACACCTGCCTGATGAACGCCACGTTGGAGTCGGGCGCCAGTTGTTCCTCCCTGAGGAGGGCGCTCACCGGGCCAGCTTCGATTTCAACCGCCCTGGACGAAAGCACTCGCAGTGCCGCCTTCTGCGGTTCGCCTGTCATCTCGAGCGCGAGCGACATCCGATCGGCAACGCGAAGAAGTACGACACGGACCAGACGAGGGTCAGCGGCTCGTGCCTCCTCCGCCGTCATGGGTGTGAAAAGTCCGACGACACTCAGGATGACGATGAGTCGCGCGGCCGCGGTCATCGTTGAAGCGCCTGCGATCGCGCCATCAACGCGCGAGGGTTCTCCGCTCCCGCCAGCGCCCCCGCCGCCTCGAAATACTCGACGAACACGTCACGAGTCGGATGTCCGTAGCGGGCAAGACGGGACTGGACACCGGCGATTTCGGCGTGCGACAGGTACGGCCCCACAATCACCTGGTGGAGGCTGCCCCGCTCGACGCGGATGAATGCGGGAAGACCAGCCGCCTCGAGCTGTTCGGCCAGCGCCGCCGCGCCTGCCGCCGCTCTGAACGATGCCACTCGGATGTTGAAACTATCCACCCCTGGCAGTGACTTCACATCGATCGAGCTCGAAAGCATGCGTTGAGAATCGAGGCGTGCAAACGGCGGTGCGGGCGGCGCTTCGGGCAGCGTTGGACGAGCGCCCAACGAGCCCATCCCGAATCCCAGGACAGCGAGCATGAAAACGATGGCCGCTGCGAGCGCCACCTTCGCGGTGGTGCGCATACGCGAAGGGGCCGACTGCATGACGCGAACGCCCCTGCCGGCTGCACACGCGATGCGCCAGTCAACACGGTATGTTCGATGCTTCTGGCCGATTTCAAGCGCGCGCTCGCGCAGGACATCGATCGCTCGCAGGACGCCACGTGACGGTGTCGTCAGCATCCCTGCCGCAGGCGGTGCAAGTGCCAGCGTCGACAAAGGTCGGTCGGCGTCGATGTCCTCTGCCTCGAGAACCGTCACGTCGATCACGTCTGTTGGCGACTCGACTGCCGCCATGCGGTCTGCGACATAGGGGGCGATCTCGGTGACCGAAGACGCCTCCAGCTCGAACTGCCGTGCGACACACGCATCGAGCTGATGTAAGGCCCGGTGCCGCAGCAGCTCATTCAGCTCCGGCAGGCCGACGAGGACGACTTGCAGCAATTTCGCCTGGTCCGCCTGGAAGCCGAGGAGCATCTGGAGCTGCTCGAGCACCTCCGGGTCGAGGTCCTGCGCCTCGTCGATGACGAGCACGGCGCATCCCCACACCGGGATGAGCGATGCGAGGAAATGCTGCAGGGCTCGCATCAGCTGATCGCGGGTCGGGGCGCCGGCGAGCGCAAGCTGTCGCGGAGAGCTGATGACACCGAAGTCGTTCAGGATGTGCAGCAACAAGTCGTCGATCGTGACGCGCGGATCGAGCACGACGGACGCACAGACGCCGGGATCGAGCTCCTGGAGGAGCGTCCGACAGAGCAGCGTTTTCCCACTGCCAGGCGCGCCCGTGACCACGACGAGCCCTTCGCGCTCCTGCAGAGCGCGCCGTATCTCGTTCAGGACCGCGGTGTGCGACTGCGACGGGGCGAGGAACCGCTGGTCGAGCGTCAGCGCGAACGACCGCTGCTGGAAGCCATCGTCGCCGTCGAGGGGCGCAGGGACGTGCGGGCGACGAACGGGGCTCGGCGTCATGCGATCCGCTGCACCGGCTGCCTGGACGCTGCCGGTTCCAGCAGGATCCGGTCACCGAACACGACGCCATTCCGCGCGAGCACGCCAGCAGCGAGCTCGATGACGGCATAGGCGCCAGCCGATCCTGTCGCACGCCATGGCTTGAGCGCATGAACCAGGCGCAGCGCATATCCCAGCCGGTCGACGAACAACACGTCGATGGGAAATCGCATGAATGCCGTGTGAATCATGAAGCATGGCGCGAGCACGAGCGCGACGGTCGGATCGATTCCACTGTGGCCGAGCAGGCCGACACGCCGGGCGCGGCGTGTGAGGGCCAGCTCGACGCTGCTCGCTATCACGTGGCCCGTCCGCTCGTTGGTCAGCGCGATGCGTTGAGCGCCGTCGCTCGGAAGCCATTGCCACACGTTCAGCGGATCTCCATCTGTGATTTGTCTTTGTCGTCCTGCAGGAAATACGCGGCACAGGCGTCATCGAGCAACTCGCGGGTAATGACTGGCTGAATGCCACGGTACCGGCACAGCGCCGTGACCTGATCGAGCAGGTCGCGCGGATGGCACGAGCGAAGCGGGCGGCCCATCGGCCGGTAGTGACGCCGCTGCAGGTAGGCCACCATCACCTGATGGAAGCGCAGTTGTCGCCGACGGCAGTTCAACTCGAAGATGCGGGTGAACTCCTCGACGGTGGGATCCTCAATCGGAATCTTGTACGGGATGCGCCGCAAAAATGCTTCGTCAGCCAGATCGTTCGGGTCGAGATTGGTGGCAAAGACGACGAGCACATCGAACGGCACCTGGAATTTCTTGCCCGTGTGCAGCGTCAGGTAGTCGACGCGGCTCTCGAGCGGCACAATCCAGCGATTGAGCAGTTCCTGAGGCCGCATTCGCTGACGGCCGAAGTCGTCAACGAGGAACACCCCGCCGTTCGACTTGAGCTGGAGTGGCGCTTCGTAGAACTTCGAGATGGGGTTGAAGGTGAGGTCGAGCATGTCGAGCGTGAGCTCGCCTCCAACCATCACGACAGGTCGCCGGATGCGAACCCAGCGGCGATCACGTGGCGTGCTCGCAATGATCGTCAGAGGATCCGGATCGTCGGCCTCGAGCGATTCATGGCCGGCCGGGTCGTACATCGTAATGATGTTGCCGTCGATATCCAGCGCGTGCGGGATGTACATGTCGCCGCCCGCCGCCCGTCCCATGCCTTCGGCAATCACGGTTTTGCCGTTTCCTGGCGGCCCATAGAGGAACACCGCCTTGTTGGCGTTCACCGCGGGGCCGAGCTGATCGAGCACGCGTTCGTTCACCACCAGGTGGGAAAAGCCCTGGCGCAAGCGCTCCTGATCGATGTAGCCGCGGACCGAGTTGAGCGCCTGCATGTAATCCACGTAACTGGCGATCGGCACAGGCGCCGGACCGATGTACCCGTTGTCGCTGAGGTACTGGCGTGCGCGATCGCGTCCAAGGTCGGTCAGTGCGTAGCGGTAGGACGCGCTGCCTGTGCCAGTGGCGCCACGCACTTCCGCGAGGCGCTCGGCGCGTAAGCGCTCGACGAGCGCCTCGATCGCGCCATAGGGCAGGCGCAAGCGGTCGGCGAGCACGAGCCCGGTTGCCTCTCCGACGTACAACGTCTTGGTGAGCAGCTGCTCGAGCCGATCCGGCGCAAGACCCGTCGCCTCGACGGTCGCCGGCATCGGCGGAGGAGCCGTGTCTTGCACCTGCACCGCAGCGAGAGCGGAAACAGCGCGCATCATTTCTCCGCCATGGGACTAAGAATCTGGACCCACTTTATAGCGGCCGGCCCGATCGTCACGATCCAGATGGCTGGGAAGATGCAAATCACCAGCGGAAACACCATCTTCACCGCAGTCTTTGCGGCGGCTTCTTCCGCGCGCTGGCGCCGCTTCGTGCGAAGCACGTCGGAGTACACGCGTAACGCCTGCGCCACGCTCGTGCCGAACTTGTCCGTCTGGACCAGGATGGCGACGAGTGAAATGAGATCGTCGACACCCGTTCGCGCCGCAAGGTTGTGCAGCGCCTCGGCCCGCGGTTTTCCGGCGCGCAGCTCCAGGTTGATCATCCGCAGGTCGTCGGACAGTTCCGGATGGACGGATGCCAGCTCCTCGCCAACACGCTGAATGGCCTGGTCGAGGCCGAGCCCGGCTTCGACGCTTATGACGAGCAGATCGAGCGCGTCAGGTACAGACAAACGGATCCGGTGTTGACGACGCTTGGCCAGCCGTGCAAGTACGATGCCCGGCAGGATGTATCCGAGACCGGCGGCCCCGAGTGCCACCGGGGTGCTGACTCGAACGAGGAACGGCGTCGCGAACAGCGCAAAACAGGTGAACGCGCACCCTGCACGAACGCCAAGGAAAAGGACCACCGCGTCATGTCGGCGGAAACCCGCGTGCACCAGGCGGAGTTGCAGCTTGCCCATCTCCGACGGTGACTTCGGCACCGCGTTGCCGACTTTCTTGAGAGCATCGACGATCCGTTCCGACGTGGTGCCCTCGACGCCGGATCTGATTTGCCTGCCCGAAATCTCGCCCAGCCGTCGTCGAATGACTGCGGCGTGCCCGGGCGCCAGCGCCAGCGCTCCGGCCGTCACGAGCAGCGAGATAAACGCGAAAGCAAGCAGCGGCAGAACAATCGTCACGCTACACCTCGATCTTGACTACACGGCGGATCCACACGAATCCGACCATCTGCATGACGATGGTGGCGACAATCATCGTCCGGCCCATGGGTTCCTCGAAGAGCGGCCTCATGTGCTCGTGATTGATCAACGACAAGGCAACCGCAAGGAATGCCGGCAGCCCAAGCAGCACGAAACCGGTGATTCGGCCGTGCGCCGTATGCACCCTCACCTGCCGCAGAATCTTGAAACGTTCGCGAACAACGTGCGCGAGGTTGTCGAGGATCTCCGCCAGATTGCCGCCGGTGTCGCGTTGGATCGCCACCGCGGTCACAAAGAACTTCACGTCGACGAGCGGCAGGCGTTCGGCCAGCGCGTTCAGTGCGTCGCGCAGTGGCAGCCCGAAATTCTGCTGATCGAACACCTTCTTGAACTCCGGCCCCGCTGGCGCCGGGAGCTCGTCGGCCACCATGCCGATGGCCGCCTGAAACGCATGGCCGGCGCGGATCGCGCGCGAGACAAGGTCGAGCGCGTCGGGGAACTGCTCCTCGAACGTCTTCAGCCGGCGGGAACGTCGCTGGAGCAGCCAAAAAAATGGCATCGACGCTCCGAGCGGCGCGCAGGCAAACGACGCGAGGGGAATTCTCACGAACATGTGCGTCGCGAACGCGGCGATGACGCCGCAGATCACGCTGGCGAGAACAATCGCGCCAGGTGACGTGTTAACGCCTGCCTGCTCGATGAGACGGCTCAGGCGCGACCCTGCGGCGGTGCGTCCAATCAGCCGCTCGACGGAGGGCAGCGGGCCGTCATGCTGTCGGACCACCACCGACTGGTCCGGCACCTCGTCCGGGCGCGAGACCTCCTGGAGCCGGAGCTCGACCCGCCGGCGCGCCCGCGCCTCGGGGAAGTGCGTGACGGCGAAAAACACGCCGCTCACGATCGCCGCGACCAGAACGAACACGATCAGCGCGATGATCATCCGCGCACCTCCAGTACACCCTCGAACATGTCGGCCGGAAGGTGGACGCCGGCGGCACGCAGACGCTCGCCGACCTTCGGACGCACGCCGGTGGCACGGAAGCGCCCGATCACCTTGCCGTCCTGGGTGACCCCGAGCTTCTCGAACAGGAAAATCTCCTGCATCGTGATGACCTCGCCTTCCATGCCCGTAATCTCGGAAATGCTGGTCACGCGCCGCGAGCCGTCGCTGAGACGCGTCTGCTGCACCACGATTTGAATGGCCGATGCGATCTGCTGCCGTATCGCACGCTCCGGCAGATTCGTCGCGCCCATCGCGACCATCGTCTCGATTCGGGTGAGGGCGTCGCGAGGCGTGTTGGCGTGCACGGTGGTCAGCGAACCGTCGTGACCTGTATTCATCGCCTGCAACATGTCGAGCGCTTCCTCGCCACGCACCTCGCCTACGATGATGCGGTCGGGGCGCATGCGGAGCGCGTTGATCACGAGCTGGCGCTGTCGAATCGCGCCTTTGCCCTCGATGTTCGGCGGACGCGTCTCGAGGCGCGCCACGTGATCCTGGTGGAGCTGCAACTCGGCCGCGTCCTCGATCGTGACGATGCGCTCCCGCTCCGAGATGAATCCGGACAGTACGTTCAGCAGCGTGGTCTTGCCTGCACCTGTACCCCCACTGACCAGGCAGTTGAGGCGGCATCGTACGCAGTGCGTCAGGAAGTCGAGCATCGGCTGCGTGAGCGACTTCAGCGCGACGAGCTTGTCGGCTTTCAGCCTATCCGCAGGAAACCGCCGGATGGACAGCAGCGGCCCGTCCACAGCGAGCGGCGGAATGATTGCGTTGACACGCGAGCCGTCGGCCAGTCGGGCATCTACCATGGGCGAGCTTTCATCGATCCGGCGGCCGATGCGGCTGACGATGCGGTCGATGACGCGGAGCAGGTGCTGGTCATCCTGGAACGACGCTGCGACGCGCTCGAGCATTCCTCCGCGCTCGACGAACACGTGATGGTGTGTATTCACCAGAATGTCGCTGACACCAGGGTCCCGCAGCAGCGGCTCGAGCGGCCCCAGGCCGAACACATCGTCGAGCACCTCGCTGAACAGCGATTCGCGCTCGCTCAGGCTGATGGGGGTGGTCTCTTCGCCGAGCAACTGGCCGAGAAGCGTGCGGATCTCGCTCTCCGCGCGTGAGCGATCAGTCTGTGCCAGCGCCTCGAGGTTCAGCCGCGTCAGCAGCTTGCGGTGAACGTTCGCACGCAGGTCCAGGTACTGCTGGCGTACTGCATGTTGGCGCTGTTCGGGCGTCCGAACGGGAACTGAAGATGGCGGAGCGGGGGCAAGCAGGCTCATGATGCACTACCACATGGAGGCTAAACGTTGAAGGCCGAGCGTGCTGCGACGATCGACCGATGCGGGATCCACAGCCAGATCGAGCATCCGGCGAGTGAAGCCGTCGAACTGCGCCGCGATGTCGGTGTTTCCGGTCAGAGCCAGCGGAACACCGGAGTTGAGCGCTGTCGACACGGTTCTGTAGTCGCTTGGGAACATGTGATCGATCGAACGCCCGAGCGCGTTCTCAATCTGTTCGGGCGGGATGGGGTACGGCTCGGCCGCCCGGTTGAGCAGAATACGCACGCGCTCGCTGCACGCTCCCAGCTGGCCGATCCGGTCGAGCAGACGCTGAGCGTTGCGAACGGAGGGGACGTCGGGATTTGCAACGAGATAAATGGAGTCCGCCATGTACAGTGCGGTCGTCGTCGACAGGCTCAATTGGCAGCCTGCATCAACCACGATGTACTCGTACTGCTGCGCCAGGAGGCGCAGCACTTGTTCGATGGCGCCGGCATCGGAGGTGCTCGGACGATCAAAATGGTCGGACCCTGCCAGAATCTCGAGGCCGGACTTGTGTTTGATCACGAGCTCCTTGAGAAACTCGCTGTCGAGCCTGTGAAGGTTGTCGATGGCATCGAGCAGGCTGTAGCGGCTGCGAACGCCGAGGAACAGCGTGACCTCGCCGAGTCCGGCTTTCAGATCGACAATCATCGTGGGCCGCTTGCTCAAACGCGCAAGCTCCACGGCACAGTTCACCGCGACGGTAGTCGTCCCGGAGCCGCCCTTCGCGCCAACGAACGCAATCGTCGTCGCACGCGGCCGTGTGGCCGACGATGCATTGCGCCGTGAGGTCGCGCGAGTGATCGCCTCCTGGAATGTCTTTTCCGATGGCGGCCAAGCAAAGAACTCGTTTGCGCCAGCGCGCATCGATTGCAGGATGAGATCCGGATTGGCCTCGAGCGCAACCATGAAAATGGAGACGCTGGGCGCGGCGATTCGCAAACGTTCGATTTCAGCCAACGCATACGGGTGCTGATTTCGCCCGTCGACGACAATCAGATCAGCCTGCAGCCCCGTCGGAGTCGACGCCGCCTCGCTGATACTGATGGGGACAGCGCCCGACCGAAGCAGGTCGGCCGCAGCCTTACGGAACACGTCGTCATCACTGTGGATTTGGGCCGTGAGGAGCGCCATCGTCTACTCGACCAGTTGGACGGCGCGCGGAAACGAGCCCTCGGGCGCGGGCCCCGCGTCGGGATCGATCGTGCCGAGAATGGGCGTGATGCGCCCGTAGACCTGATTCCCGTTGAGGCCCTCGACAAAGAACCCGATCCAACCCACCATCTGCAAGGTCGCGTTTCGTCCGGTCATCTTGCCGCTCTGAAAGAAGTCAGGATCGTAGAGAGGTATCGGGAATATGCGCGGACTGCGGCCGAGTGGACTCTTCACCGAATTGGTATCGTCGTCCCAGTACGCAGTGGGATCCTGGGCGATCAGGTTCTCGACACCGGCGACGGTCGGGCCCACCATGTTGCCCGGCTCCTGAATCATTTCGGCGCCGTTGGTGAAGACCGCCTGGTTGCAGGCTCTGATGTTCTCCTCGTACCAGTCCGCGCCTATTACCCCGCTTTCGTTCCCCGGCATGTTCCACGAGTAGTAGAACGTCGGAGCAATGTTGTTGCCCGTGCCAGCGCGAAGAACGAGGGGCGTCCCTTTGTCCGCGCCGTACATGTCGTAGCTGTTTTGCCCCTGGACGTACTCATCCGCGTTTGGAATTTCCTCGCCCTTACTGTCGTAACGATCGAAGGTGTCGTTCGCCGGAATGTTCTTTTCGGTCCATCTGTCCGGGATCGTGAAGGGCCGGACGCAGGTCATCGCATTGGCGGGTGCCGCGTGCGCCGTGGCCCTGGCGGAAACGTCCGCACTGTCCATCCCAAACACAGCGGCAATGAACGTAGATAGCGGGTTGTTGCGCTCCTGGGTTCGGTACACCGCAACGCGCACACGATTCGCTTCGCCGCTCGGTGCGACGGGAAATGTGACGTCCGATTCCTCGACCGCCACCGGGTCGCCGATAACCTGATTCTCCAATGCGGTGTTCACTGCGGCCTGCACGGCAGGGCCTGTCGGCGTGCGGTCGTCCCAATCGTCGAGCGCGAGCGCGATAGCACCGGCAAGTGCGCCGGCATCCGCGGCATTCTGCGACTGGCTCCGGCCCGTCATGAGCATGCCGACGTCGATCGCCAGAGTCGTTGCAGCGAAGAACGACAGGAACCCGACGGTGATGTACAGCAGCGAGGCGCCTCGCTCGTCGTCTCGAAGATGGTGAAGGCGAGTCATTTTCCTGGCCCCTGGAAAGCCGGCGGGTTCGAGGGCAGCGACTCGTCCTCCTGCAACCGCGGCAGATACGGCTCCTGCAACCGCGGCAGCTGGTCCGTGACACCCGAAGAGCCTTGCGGCAGAATCTGCGGCGTAATCATGACGACCAGCTCGGTCTGATCCTTCCGGGCCGCCTTGCTGCGGAACAGGTAACCCAGGATCGGAATATCACCGATGCCTGGCACCTTTGAAAGCGTTTGCGTCATGCTGTTGTTCAGCAGACCCGCAATGGCGAACGTCTGGCCGTTGGCAAGCTCGAGCTCCGTCTCGGTCCGACGCGTCGTGAGCGCAGGGATTCGAAAGCCAGAGAAGACGACAGCGTTGTTGAAGTCGAGCACGCTGACTTCAGGGCGGACCTTCAGGTGCACCCGCTCGCCGACCACCGTGGGCGTGAAGCTCAAACGCACGCCGAATTCCTTGAACTGCACCGAAATCCCGATGTTGGCGCCCGAACCCTGGGCGATTGGAATCGGAAATTCGCCGCCCGCCAGGAAGCTGGCCTCTTTTCCGCTTTCGGCCACCAGGTTTGGCTCAGCCAGGCTCTGAAACAGTCCTCTGCTCTGCAGCGCGCGCACGAGCAGGCCGAGGTCGTAGCGTTCGCTGAGCACGAAGAAGTTGAGAAAGTCGCTGAACGTGAACTTGCCTGACGCGGCGTCGACTGGCGCCCCAAAATCCGAGCTGCTCTTGGACCACTCGACGTCCTTGAAGTCAGCCGAGGGGAACTGCTGTGTGCCGATACGCCCCAAGGTGTTCCTGACACCGGTCGGGCCGGTGAAAAACGACACCCCGAGCTCGGTCAACGCACTCCGGCTCACCTCTGCGAACCGGACGCGCAGCAGCACCTGATTGCTCCGCGCCGCCTGAACCGCCGGCAGCTGCAGCAGCGTGACGACGTCCTCGCGTCGTTCGACGTATCCCGCAGCCACATCAACTACACGCGCCGCGACGTCCTTGTCCGGAACGGTGCCCGACAGGACGATGTGGCGCCCGTTGCTGCGAGCCTCGATCGACTCGGCGGGGAACAACTCGTTGAGCTGCCCCTGCAGCCGCGCGAGATCGCGCTGTACGGCGACTTCGTACCGCTTGAGCGCTCCACCGCGCTGCCACACGAACATCGAGATCGTCCCTGGCGTCTTGCCGTTCACGAGCAACTGGCTCGGTGACGTGACCAGTGCGTCGGCGATGTCGGCGCTTGTGAGGGAGACACGCACGATGGGAGATCCGGTGTCGATGACCGTGGACCGTCCCACCAGCAGCGACACCTCAGTCGCCTCCAGATCGGCACCGGCCGCACCCTCGAGCGGCGCCGCCGGCGGCGCCTGGGCAAGAAGGGCGGTTGGACTGAGCACCCAGATAAGCAGAATGGGGGCGATGGCGCGCGCGATAGACAAGCGTCTCCTCCTCATGTGACTACTCCTGACGCAGGATTTCCTGCACGCGTTTGTCGCCACGGATGACTTCGACCGTTGGCGGCGCGGCGGGTTGAGCCGCAGCGGCACGAGGAGCCACAGCGCGGGTTGCGCGTTGATAGCCCAGCAGGACAGCCGGCTGGATGCCCGGTGTCGGCGGTGCGGTTTTGTCGAGGGGATTGCGGAGCGCGAGCTGAATCTTTCCTTCGGTGCTGGCCAGCGTCAGGCGCTCGGCCTCGACGGGATCGACCTGCAGCGTGACCACGCTGACCGAAATCGGCTTGTTCTGCTCGACATCCTGCTCGATTCGCGTGCCCGACGCGAGCACCAGCACGTTCGTCAGCACCACCTTCGATGTCATGTCGGTGTCCTGGTTCGTTGGACTGACCGTCGCCAGCACGTCGACGTGGGTGCCGGGCAGCACGTACCCCGCAACGCCAATGACGTCGTTGACGCGGACGGACACTGCCCGCTTGCCTTCTGGGATGACTGGTGGCAACCCCGCCCCCGAGCCGACCGGGGCAAGCTTGCCCGGCAGCACGGCCTCGTTCTCCGTAATCGACTGGACGAGGCCACGCCCGATCAGCTCCTGCGGGTCCTTGAACGAGCCCGCCGGAACCGCGTCGGCCGGCCAGGTAATGACGCGCAAGTCCTCGCGACGCAGCTCGGCGCCGAGCACGAGATCGGCACCAGCCACGACGACAGGCGTTGTTGGAAGACTGATTTCCCGGACCGGCCTGTTCTGAATGTACCGGTAGGTGGCAAGCGCGAATGTCCCTCCCAGCCCGACGGCCAGGATCAAGACGATGAAGATGCGAATGCGAGTCATATGTCGCGAGGCTCCAGCTCTGTCTATTCGTTACGCATCGTGGCAGACACCGTCATCGTGATCGGTGCACCTACTTCAGTGTCGCTGACCACCATCCGCGCGATCGGCTGCAAGACGACGAACTCGAACGGGTAGCTGACGGTGACGGTTTCGGCGGGTGCAGTACCGTCGCCAATCGAAATCTCTCCATTCGCGACGGTCACCGAGGCGCTGTCGGCCGCGGGCAGTTGGCCCGCTTCGAGATAATCGAGGACCCGCGAGCTCACCGCGTCGTCGGACGTCCCTGGCAACACGGCGATGCGCGCGCCTTCCCGCGTTGCGTTGGTCAGAACCTGCCACGTCTGAAAGGCGCGGCCAAACTCGAAGACGCTTATCGACACGAGCAACAGCAGTGGCATCGTGAGCGCCATCTCGATCAACGCTGCGCCGCGCTCGCGTGTCGGATGTTGAGCGCGCCCAAGGCGCGCGGAGCGCGCCAAAGAAAGACTGGCAAGCCAGCCAAGGGCTTCCGCCTTTGCGGTCGCGATCAAAGGGATATCAGGAGTAGAGCCCTTGGCTGGCTTCATACGAACACTCCCGCGAGAATGGCGCCGACGGCAATCGCGGGCGCATACGCAAATCCGTTGTCTGCCCGGGGATCTTCAATCTCGGCCGCGTTGTCCCCGGCGGACCTGACGAGCTCGGCCGACCGGCGGATGGCCAGCCACAGCCGGCGGCGGTGCGCGGCGACGATCAACGCAAGGGCCCCACCGGCAATCATCGCGACGAGGAAGGCCCAGAGCGTGGCGGCGGGGCCAAGGAGTGTGCCTGTGGCGGCGAGCAGCTTGACGTCGCCGCCGCCCGTGGCGCCGAGAAGATGCCCCGGCAACATGAGCAGCAGTCCGACCAGGCCACCGGCCAATGCCGCGATTAGCTCGACGCGCCCAAGACCGCTCGTGGCCAGCACCAGGCCGGCGCCCGCGAGCGACATCGTCAGCGCGTTGGGCACGCGACGGGTGCGAACGTCGATGGCGGCTGCGGTGCTCACTCCTGCCACGACGATTGTCAGCGCGAGCGCATCAGAAGGCATTGTACGAATCCAGTCAGTCTGCTACGGGACAGCGTTCGTGATTCCCGTCGCGATGTCGTCCCACAGCGTGCCCAGTTCGTTCCCCGAATCGAGGAGTCCGGCGATTGAGAAGATCGCAATCAGGGTGCCGAGCAGCGCGTACTCGATGAGGTCCTGACCTCGCTCGTCGCGTGCCAGCGAACGAAAGCGGGCAATGAAATTCGTCATAACGTTCTCCGCGTGCGCTCTGGGGACACGCACTAGAGCAAGCTCAATTCGGAGGTCACACCCAAGTTTCCGGATCTCTTTCGTAATCAGCGCGGGTGCCGTTTGTTACCGGCCACCGCGCGGCGTCAGCCGAGCAGTCGGTCTCGGCTCACGCCACGTGAAGTAGGAAGGACGGAGGGGAGGACGTCCTCGAGGTCTCGGAGCTCGTTACGGCACGGCCGTCAGGGCCGCGGCGATGTCGCTCCAAATACCGTTGACCTCGGTCCCCGCCAAGGTGATACCGCCCACGGCCACGAGTGCGATCAAGCCGGCCAGCAGCGCATACTCAATCAGGTCCTGGCCTTTGTCGTTGCGCAACAGCGCACGGAAACGGGCAATAACGTTGACCATGATGCTCCTCCGCGCGCCGTTGCTCCGACGCGCAATTCAGTGAATCCAGATACGGCCACGACAGATGGCGTGGTCGCGATAGCGGGAAGACATTGCGCAACGCACGTGCCACTGCTGCCATTCGCGGCGTGGGGAAGTGCTCAAGTTCTCTGTATCGACGCACTTAGCGGATGCACCGTGGCCACGATCGCACGACTGGGGCGCATCCGTCCGGGACCTCCATCGCCGCACATTCGTAACCGCTTTTGTCGAATTCGTGCGCCACGCCGGGAGTGCGTCAGGATCGGACACTCCCATCGAACCAAACGCGTCAGCGACGACTTCAGAATGCGCGCACTCACATGTGTAATTTCGAATGCGATGTTGTGCGCAGCAGCGTCGTCGGGCAGGAGAAGTGCGCGTCAATTGCGCCGTACTTGCCCGTAGAGGCGACAAACGCCCGTGAAATGCTCCTTCGGAACGAGTATTGCCAGACAACCGTCAGGAAGGATCCGCCCTTGAAGGCTGGCCTACGGCATTTTCGGAACGACACGCTGGCGACTGTGGGCGTCCTCGCCTTCGTGTTGACGGTGCTTGTGTCGGTTGACGAGCGCGTGCGCGAGCAAGCCCGGCTCGCCATGTCACCTGGAGCCGTTGGCAGCATCGGAACACGGTTCGGCGAGGTCGGGTCCGCGCTTCTCGAAGCGGCACGATATCAAAGCGTGGAGCACGCGCCGATGATGATCTTCATCGTGGTCGGCACCATCCTCCTCTTGTGCATGATGCGCGCGTGACGCAGCCGCTGATCCTTGCCATTGAGCCAGACCTCGGGAAGACATCGCAGCTGAAGTCGGTTGCGCGCCAGGTGAACGCCGAGCTGCTGCTCGTCGATTCCGTGGACCGTGCGTTGGCAGCATTCAGCGAGCGGATTCCGGATCTGATCCTCACCCCGGCGCTGCTGTCGGCCAGGGACGACCTTGCACTCACCGAACGATTGCGCGAGCTTGGCGATGCCGCCGCTCACATTCAGACACTGACGATTCCGACGCTCCAGTCGGTCGAACCACCAGGCGCGGGTATGTTTGCGACCTTGAGGCGCGACAAGCCACGCGTGGCCGGCCCAGATGCGTGTGAAGCGGGCACGTTTGCCGAGCAGGTTGCTGTCTACTTGAAGGGTGCGCTGGAGGCACGTCGAAGACATGCTCCGGATGCAATTCCCGCCGAGGGCGCCCAGTCTGAAGCCACGCGCCAAACGCCGGCAGCCGCTGCCTCACTGAAATCACCGCCAACCGTTGACCCGCTGGAAGCACCGGCACCTGCTGCGCGGCGCGAGTCGCCGGCGGCGAGCGTGAACGCCCCGCCACCACTCGAAGATTTCGACCTCGCAGCGTTCATGTCCGAGGAGCTGCTGGATGTGGCGCAGCTCCCCTCCGTCGGCTCGCCGTCAGCCGTCGGCGGGTTGGCCACAGACCTGCTGCAGGTCGAAGCCATGATGTCGGAGGCCGTGGAGGATTTCCTGCCCGAGCAGTTGTCGGAGGCCGTCCCGGGCGCGCTTCCCGCCTCACAAGAGCTATCTGACTTCGTGTCGGAGAAGGCGCCCTGGCACTTCTTCAATCCGCAGCACGCTCGGTTCGCGGCACTCCTTGCGAAGCTCGATGAAATCGCCGTGCGACGCGCCTAGCGTCAGCCCGCCTCGTCCTCAACGAAGCCAGGCTCGCCCGGAAATACTGCTTCGCGTCGCCCTGTGGTCCACTTTGATCGCAGTCGTGTCGTATACGAGAACGGATCCGGATCTCTGGGGTCACGTGCGATTCGGATTAGACATCCTTCGTGACCTGAGCATCCCGAGCATTGACCCGTACTCGTTCACGAGCGATCGCGAGTGGGTCAATCACGAGTGGGCTGCAGAGGCGATCACGGCCGGCGCATTCCGTATCGCCGGAAATCCCGGACTGGTGCTGCTCAAGGTTGCGGCTGTGCTTTCGTACTGTTTCGTGCTCCAGAGCATGCTACGACGTGAAGGCGTCGGCAACGCGCTTTCACGCGACGTAATAGCGGCCATCGCGATCGTCACGACCGCCGAACAGGCTCATCATGTGCGGCCTCAGCTCGTTTCGCTGGTGTGCTTCGCGGTGCTTCTGTGGTGCCTGACACAGGGCGCGCGTGCCCACAATTACCGTTGGCTTGTGGTGCTGCCGCCCCTCTTCGCAGTATGGGCAAACTGCCACGGAGGATGGATCGTGGGCGGCGCTATTTTGATCTTGTTCACAATCGGCCTGGCGATTGGCGGTGCCCTCAAACCGGCCGCTTGGTGCACAACAGCCGGCACCGCATCTCTTGCGGCAACGTTGACGACGCCCTATGGGTTCGGACTTTGGAGATTTCTTGGAAAAACGGTTGGCTTCGCACGCGCAGACATCGGCGAATGGCAGCCGATCTACGTGCTCGATCCACACATTTGGTTCCTGTGGCTGATGGTCTTCGGACTAGCCGCGCTCGGGCTTGTGCACACGAGGCGAGCAGACGTTCGGCCTGAGCGATGGCTCGTCGTCGCTGCCCTGGCGGCGATGTCGCTGCAGGTCAGTCGACTCCTTGCATTCTTCGCCCTCGCGACGCTGTTCTTCTTTGGTGCGGCGATCGCACAGAAATTGAAGCCACGTCCTGTCGCGCATTCCGTTGATCGACGGTTTCCATTGCAAGCCGTCGCTGCGGTCGCGCTTTGCGTAATCATGATCGCCGTTCCGGCAATTGCCCTGAACGCGGCCGGCGTCCGAATCGATCCGCGGCACTCGCCGGAGGCAACTGCTGTCGAGTTCCTGAAATCGCGCACGGGCACCGCACGTGTTCTTGTCTGGTTCGATTGGGGACAGTACGCGATCTGGCATTTGCCCTCTGGAATGCAGGTCTCCATCGACGGCCGCCGTGAAACCGTTTATTCCGCAGCACTCCAGGAACGTCACCTTCGGTTCTATTTCGACCCGCCAGGAGGTGCTGCCCTGCCCCGTGAATTGGACGCCGATTACGTATGGATCCCACGATCGCTGCCCGCTGCCCGGAAGCTTAGAATGCAAAAAGACTGGGCTCTGGTGTACGAAGGTGAGCAGTCGGAGATCTTCGAGCGCGCCGGTGGAGATTCCCCACGCGTGCGAGCGACACAGCTGGCGCTCGGGCCGACGCGGCGCTTCCCGGGGCCTTGAAATAACTGCGAATTGTCTGACAATTGGCATTCTTCGATCCCCGGGCACTCTCGGTGCGTAGCACTCCCCACGAAGCTTGATGAAATCGTCGCGCGACCCGTATCGTCCTTTCACGCCTGATCCAGCGATGGGCGGCTCGCCCGAAGCCGTGCGAACGAAGATGGGAGGCAATCGAAAGCCCAGAGGCCTTTTAAGTAGCTGCGCTACGGCACATATTCGACGGGCGGCTGACTCCCACGGAGATATTTCTCGCGATCGTCTGGCCGGTAGATACGTACGCGCGACGCCACTTCGGCGGCTGGGGGCCAATCGAGCGCGCCAAGCGGACTTGACGCAAATCGCCGACGGAACGACGGCTCCTCACCCGTTTCGAGCAGCAGGAACGGCTCGAGACCGCGCGTGCGCAGATATGTGATGGCGGCGTCGAGCCACGAGGGGTCGAGCGCGTCCCAGGCCAACGTCCGCCGCCCGGAATAGAAGCGCACGCTCCCGCTCTCGGAGCTCGTGATGACGATCGCATTGGGCGGCAGCCTCCGGTCGACGAACGTGCCGGTCCGCTCGTAGCGCGCTTCGAGGAGGTGCAGCCGGAACACGTTCCGAGACCCTGCCTCACCGACATACGTCACTGCCAGCGTGAGGGCCGCAATCGCGACAACCGGGCGCGCCGTCCATGGCGCGATTCGACGGGCGATCGAATCGAGCGACGCGATCGCCAGAATGAGCAACAGCGGCAGCGTCGGGAGCAGAAACCGAAGGTAGGACCAATCATCAAAGACGACGAACGGCAAGTAACAGATCACGTTGACGACGAACAACGCCATGAAGAGCCACGTGACGGGGCCCAGCAGGAGGAAGGGCGCCGCCAGAGCCAGCGCCCATGCTGCGGTGTGGGTTTCAGTGAGCCAGGATGCATACCTCACTGCATTTGGCGCAATGTGGTCGACGCTGAACAGCGCGCCAAGCGTTCCGTATCCGGAACTGAGCGGCGATCCATAGAGCGAGTACTGAATGGACGCGACAGCCACGGGACCGAGGGCCGCGCATCCGGCGAACGCCATTCCGGCGCGGATGCGTTCGTCCCACATTCGTTCGGGCCGGAACAGGAGAAACAGCGCCAGCGGAACTGCCAGCGGGACGAGATTCGGCCGCACGAGCACCGCGGCCGCAACGGCTGCCCCGCTGAGCGCCGGATCCCATCGACGAGTGCCAGTTGCCAAGGCGACCGAGAGCATCCACAGGGCCCCGGCCGGAACGTCGCTCATGGGCTGTACAAGCTGATAGAGAAACACGGGGCTGGCGGCAGTGACGAGCGCGCACGCCAGGCCGATCCGCCGACTGACACGCGACGCAACGACAAACGTCGCGGCAACCAGCAGAGCGCCAAAGAGCGGCACCAGCAGGAAGGCGGCGCGAACACCCCCCAGTGCGACAAATGGCGCCATCGCCATCGAAAGGCCGGCCGGACAGATAGGGACGATGGCGCCCGGTACCGTTGGCGATGGTAAGTGCCCGGCCGGCGCGAACGTCAGCGGCGCATTCGGCCACGGTGCGTCGAGCGCCAGCGGCTCTGGCACCTGCAGCCGTCCGGAGGCCCACCGCTGCGCCTGGTGGAGATAACAGTGGGAATCAGAGCCGCCGGCGACAAAGGTTCCCCACCGAATGCCGACGGTGATGACGGAGGCCAGAACGAGGGCAATGAGGACGGGCCGCATCAGCGCATCCGCTCTCTGAGGAGGCCGTCGGTCGAGCCGTCGTCGACCACCACGATTTCACGCGACAGCGGCAGATCGATGACCAGCAGCCGATCGACCACGGCTCGCGATGTGGCGACCTCGTTGAAGACGGGAACGATGATCGACAGGAGCTCGGCGCGGCCGCTCACCGTCGGGCTGGTGTACGGCGGACCGGTGCTGGTCGATATTGCACTTGCACGTTGCTGATGATGGCGATCGGGCGGCCCTGCGCAATGAAAATGTCCGTGTTGTCGGGCCGCACGACGGACAGCTTCTCGCCCAGGATGCTGACGGTCTGCTCCTCGGCAGGGATCATCACGCTGATCGATTCCGAGCCCGTCGGCGCGACCGCCTTGACGCCCCCTGGACCGGCGCCACCCGAGACGCGGTCGACGAGATCAGCAGGCGTGCGGAACTCGTTCTGCACGACCGCACGCGTCAACAGGGTGTTATCCGCCGTCAAGACACCGATCGTGGTTGTGTAGCGCCGGTACGCCCGGTTCGCTTTGATGAGCTCCTCTGAGTATGTATGGCGGTTGTGGAGATCGAATGTGAGGGTGACGGGGCCCGTATGCGGCGGAAGCTTGATGATGATGCCCGCCGCCGGATCGCGACCCGTCAACACGTCGCAGAAGGACCGCTTGGTCTGGACCCCTTCGCCGAGCAGCGACGGACAATCGACCACGGCCGGCTCGGTCTTGGGGGCAGGCTGCGCGGCCGCGCGGCCTCTGGTCTGCGCGTCTGCCGCCGCCGACCACAACAGTCCGACGACCAGTATCGAGTACAGCGCAGGCATGGTCAATCGCCGACGCAGGTCAGGCCGGCAATGGACGATACTCCGGAGGGCGCCTCGCTCTTGTGCTTGATCAGCTCGAGAAATTCCATGCGCGTCCTCGAATTGTCGCGGAAGGCGCCAAGCATGGCGCTCGTGACTGCAAACGAGTTCTGCTTCTCCACCCCGCGCATCGACATGCACAGGTGGGTTCCTTCGCACACCACCGCCACGCCCAGCGGGTTGATCTTCTCGAGAATCGTCTGGGCAATCTGGTTCGTCATCCGCTCCTGAAGCTGCAGGCGCCGCGCGAACACGTCGACCAGGCGGGGAATCTTGCTCAATCCGATCACGTGCCGCCTGGGAATGTACGCCACATGGCACTTCCCGAAAAACGGCAGCATGTGGTGTTCGCACAGGCTGTAGAAGTCGATGTCCTTGACGATCACCATCTCGCTGTAGTCGACGGTGAAGAGCGCGCCGTTCAGGATGGCGTCGACGTTCGCCGTGTATCCGCTCGTCAGGAATGTCAGTGCGCGCTCGACGCGCTGCGGGGTGCGAACGAGGCCTTCGCGCGATGGATCTTCGCCCAGCTCGACGAGCAGACGTCTGATCAGATCCTCCACCTTCGCATTGTAACCGTACCGGCTACTGCGCCTGACAGGGCGTCGGGTTCCAGCTCGCACGTCGACTTTCTTGAAGTGTGAGCTCGTGAGGAATCGGGCTGCTCCTTGCGTCTTACGCGTACCTCCCGGAGAGGAGGGCCCCCGCATTCGGCACGTACCGCTTGAGCCCTAGTTTCTCGAGCATCTGATACGTGGTGCAGACGGCGGCCGACACGACCGGGAGGCCGCTCTCCTTCTCCACGACCGGAATTGCACCGAGCGATGGCATCTGCACGCACGAAGAGAGGACCAGTGCCTCCACGCCGTCGAGGTCGAGCTGTTTGTAGATGTCGACCAGCGCCATCGGATCGCGCCGACCGACTTCCACGTTGTCTGGAATTTCGAGCGAGACGGTTTCGACGATCTCGAACCCTTCGTGCTGGATGTAGTCGGCGACGAGGCGTGTGAGGGGCTTCATGTACGGAGCAACAAGAGCAATTCTCGTCGCACCGAGCGTCTTCAGGCCATGCACGAGTGCGCCGGCGCTCGTCACGACGGGCGTTGCGGCGCCTTCGCGTTTCGTCACTTCGTGCAGACGCCGCTCGGACTGACAGTGGTACCTCACCCCCATGCTCATGATCGCCACGAGGCACGCATAACCGATGACGTCCACGCGCGCGTCCGTCAGTTCGGCGGCGCACCGGTCCGAATCGGCATCCATGGCAGCGAGCTCCTCCCGCGTCACCTGCTTCATCCGCATGCGGCTGGAGTGAAACGTGAAGCGCTCGGGCTCCACGGCCTCGCGAGCACGAAGCATCGCAGGGATCTCCGTCTCCATCGTGGTGTTGGAGCTTGGAACGATCTGGCCGATGCGGTACGT